>Ga0137394_10002674_pt1 | contig 13214 bp, 9 predicted proteins | sample czobulk116metaG_FD_108278 | JGI IMG/M metagenome (GOLD analysis project Ga0137394, IMG submission 108278) | Vadose zone soil microbial communities from Angelo Coast Range Reserve, California, USA - czobulk1.16 metaG | ecosystem: Environmental > Terrestrial > Soil > Vadose zone | place: USA...
TCTTGAAAATCGTGTTTCCTCTGCTCGATGGAGGTCATGGCCTCTTACCTCGCACTTTTGCCCCTCCGTACCGGTCTCGATGCGAACTGAAGTCGAATCGCATCTCCGTGTTCTTTTATTCGAAAATAGGAGGCAGAAATCAAGAAATGAGGCCTGGCAGGGCTGTTAACAACGAATCATGCATGAAACCGTCGAGCAATGGGTGGGAAATTGAAGAAGATAGTTCAACCAACTTTTGCCTTCGTATCTGGGCGGTATCACACTCGGTGCGGGCTCCCCTGGCGCCTTCAACGTTTCAAATAAATTTTAACCCGCTATCACCCAACTCGTCGGCTGAGTCCAACGCTCCAAGCGCACTCAATGAACTTTAAGCAGGGCCGCGGCCCCACTGCTGTGCTCAGCCTGTGCGACGTGATTTATCCTATTCAGTACATGGAGCATCCCTTCCGGCAAGTCAATTCCAAGGAACTGTCCATGGTGCCTGGCCCACTCTGTTATGCACGTCTGGGGATCACCTGTCGTGTCGTGATGTCAAGCAGCTCGGCACTGGCAAATAGATCACATTTATGACTACGAGTCTACGACCGAGACACTACTACTAGAGCCCAGTAATTCCTCCCTCAACTCGTTTCTCCGTTCTGTCCCTCGCCCACCAGGGTAGCGGGGATGGAGTAGGTGAGAGCGTGAGGCGTGCTACAGGGAGATAGACTTCCCTTTGCAGCACCGGTATCTTACACGTTTTCAATCCGCTGATCAGAGCTTGCGTACCACCATACAACTACGGTTGCAACACGTTGAACCCTTCAACACAGCCCGGTCCAATGGTCCTCGAGGCGAGATCAGACACAACCTCACAGCCTCGCATCGTTTCCGGTAACTAATGCCGGTTTCGTGTGTTAACTTCTTATAGGCACTACATCAGGGTCCCTACGTTATTTTCTCTCGTCCCTCTTCTGCAATCATGATGGCCCGCTTGCTGTGTGCCACCCCTAATTACAAAGGATCATTGAGGCCCGGGCCGAGCCCACGGGCAGCCATTCTCACAGCCATTCTACGGTAGGACTAACCCTTCCCAACACTTGACCCCCCAGGTCCGTCATTGAGTTTTACTTCAACAACTCTGAAAGCTCACAGTATCAGATGGCCGCAGACCAACTACAATCGAGCCGATCACACTCTCGGAGTCTGTGATACATTTCCTCCCCAACCGCACTCCGCACAATCATGCACTGCCGAACTCTCGAGCTACTACTACAACGTCTCCTTGCCCATCCTTTTCACGGTGCCATGAATTTATATCTGGTTTCGAAACCCCTTGTGGCCGTGGTTGGCGTAATGCGGCACTGGCAGGGATCGGAACTAAAACCAGTTCCCCCTTTCGTCGTACCTGTACCTGTGAGTTGTCCGTTGCGCACGTTCGTTGTGTCAATAGACGTGACGTATGTGTGACAGTGACGTGACGTATTATGTCACATGTCGCGCGGAACTACCTGTGACTCGGAGTTCTTCCGAAATCCTCCATCCCCCCTTCGCACTACCCTTTCGTATTCCATCAAGCCGCCTGTTCTGTTCATATACGACATGGACGAGCTTTTGTACGTACAGGATGCTCCCATGAGTAATGTGGGTGGTGCCAGTCACCACCGCGAATTCCGGTCAGTTGTCACTCGTCAACATTGTTGCTCTGGACGAGACTCAAGGCCTTAAGGATGCATATCTACCCGAGCTTAGCTCATTGACAACCGCCCAACCTCCTGAGCGCTCAAGCTAATCGTTGCTCGCTCCTATCTTCAAGTTTAACGTTCCTTGTTCTAGTATGCACCCCATGTCCCAACACTACTACTCTCATGTGATCTAGTAGTAGTTCGGTGATGCAGTATATTTTCGTTTGTCAATATAGGACGCGGTCCTATAACCAGGGATAAACTCAGTATTCAAGTCTTCGTGCAAGCTCTCATTTCTCATTTCCTTTTGGCATGTTCTTATCCCACGCAAACACACGGCTACCCACATTATCGACTCATGGACATCATATACATGTCCTCAAGGCGCATCGTGAGTGAACCCTAAACCTTTGTCATACGTCAATTTATTCTCATCGTAGGGTGATATAGGCGCATCATTACTCAAGTCTATGGTGTCAGTCCTCGCGTGTACAGAAATCCACAAAGATGCGCTCGGCCCGTAGGGTACGATTGGTAGATGGAGGACGATGACGTTTCTTAGATGGCTATCGACATCTCAATGAATTTAGCCAGAGGCGGTCTGCCTCCTCCGTTCTGACTTCTGAGAGTGTGAAAGAGGGTCTGGATAGACAGAGGTTGGGTGGATAGGTGAGACGTGCCTTTGCTTGGAATCCTTGAATTGTATGATATTGCACAGTTCGGATGGGTTCACGGCAAGGGCAAGCGATAGGGTTCATGAGTGGGGCCGGTGTCGCTCGCGCAGGCCACGCCGCTTCCTTATCCAGACGAGTGCAGAGTCGTGCGCGTCGAACTAACCTCAGAGCGGGGCTCCACGCGAGCCCACCAACGAATATTAGATCGAGAGGCGCCACGGCTGAGAACGGTATGGATTGCGCAGAGATCGCGCCGACGAGAGGGCAACAATGAAGTTCTCTGTGTCTTGTGCTGTGTGATGGCTGTGGCCAACCCTCCTTTATTGGCCCTTGGGGGGAGCGAGATCACAACGGGGGTTAGCGCCAGGCTGACCAAAGGATTCACCCATATACACACCTAGATAGCCCAATGGTGCTCCGAGCTCACGGTGGTGGAATCCAAAGACGAGCCGAAGCCGAGTGGACGGGACATGGGTGCGGAGAGCAAGTTTGAAGCAGAAGTGGCACAAAGGTCGAATTGCGCCGACCTACTGTACTTGGCGGATCGCGGCGTATACAATAAGGCTATGGAGAAAGGGAAGGAGGAGAAATTTAAGAAAGGGTAAGTGGGAAGAAGATCTTGGTGGAGAGGTCGGACGGAGGTGAGTAGACGGTGGAAAAGGCTGGGGGGACGTTCCGGCACGGGCACGGGCAGTGTGAAGGAGTCCATACCGAGTCGTCGGCTCGGACCCTCGGAGCAACTTCTTAGAGGCAAGACGTACGAATCCGATGATATTGGGGCCACTTGCGGCGCCGAGCTATGAGTATGAGGGACAGATTAGATCTCCAAGATGGAGAGGGCCATCAAGGAAACCTGCTTACAAAAAGGCAAAAAAGTAAGATCATTACTTTTTTTACTCAGTTTTTGAAAAGTAATTGAGAAAATTTCTGCCAAGAGAATTAAGGAGAGCACAGATCAGCATCAGAAGTTATAGCAATGTGTCGGATGGCTGTTGAGCAGAGGACATGAGAGCACAGCTTATCACAAAGCGAGTTAGGCAAGTCATCTGAGTTATCGCACTTTTCGGATCTTCATCGCATGGCCAATTGTCGCCTCCGGATCCAAACAAACTCGGTCTTTTCCAAACACTGGCTTTGAGCGTTGACCACAACTTACGTTTGGCCCAATGACAAATTGACAATGGCCCATGGCTACTAAGAGTGCATTATATTGGTGAACTGAACTGACTCGGCATCTACCTTACCCGAAGCGGTTTCGGTGAGTGTCCAGATAGCCGATGAGAAAGCTTGCCCTATCTAGATCTGACAAGAAATTGTCCTTTATGATTGCACCATCTCGTGCGCCTATTTGGTCCTGAGAAGATGGTTAAACACCCACAACGAAGCGCCTGAGAGAAAAGTCAACGTATAAAACGTGCGACCACCCTGGATACTCGCTCTGCAAGGACGCCCACTGTCTGATCCATCATTTCTGAACCCGGCCTTTGCACCTCTCAACACAGTGCCCAACAATCATCCAATCTCTACTCTACTCAACGGCGTTCGAGCGGATTGACTCTTGTATCATACCCCTAGTCTTATCATACGTGACAGTGACTCTGGCCGCATCGTACACTCCCGACGGTTAAGCTCGCAGCACACAGATGGCCGGTAACCCACTGCAACAAGCAAATCACTTTTCCAGAGACGGGATTCCACCCATTCCACTCCAACCGGCGCACAATCATGCACCGCAGAACGCTAGGGTCAGTCGTGAATACAGGGACATTTTCCTTCCCAAGTTTCTCGTCTGTTTATGGGTTTCCCTTTTTCAGGCTCTGCCTGCCAGTGTCAGTGCTGCAGAGAACGGCCAGTCTGAGGGCCACTGGGAGGACATACATCACCCAGGGGGTGTTGCAGATCCAGGTAGACCGCAAGACCATTATGTCATGGCAGACTATCACCGTCGGATGCTGGATGTCAGCAATTTCAGTCTATCTGGCGCAGGAATTCCCTCTAACCAATGACATAGGAACCTGCGCCTGCGGATCCATACGTATATCCCATTATAGGTCTCGCCCAAGGTCATTCCAATGCTCCCGTGAGTTCCGATTTAGGTATCCTGTCTACATGTGTAATTACTAATTAAGTACTTAGGGAAATCAGGATCACGGTCATTTTGGCTATGTCCCTCAGCATCAGCAGGTCGCACCAGGCGCTGCTCAGGCCCCCATCCCCCATCCCTTCCTTCACCGCGTCCCTACCCCCGTCCGGCAAAGGGAAGACAATCTCCGACGGCTCGCTGGTCGTTACTTGTACCACCCCGATTCGCGAGTCAATGTCGTCTGGATGGAACCAGGCGCGGCTGGTCGATTCAACGTGGTGATTATTCTCGATGCGTCTGACGTTCTCTGAGGTTCGCTGGGTGCCTTTTCATCGTCGCCTTCCAATATTTGTATAACTAGTTTTCTGAGCGTGTTATCGTTTCCTCGCCGTATCGTACTGCTGTGTTGCATGTTGTTACTCTCCCCCATGTTGAATATGCTGTCCCTAAACTCTATATACTATTGAATGCAGATGCTCAGGGCTAGCCCGACAGCGTTTATATAGCGCATCGAGAGGGGACAGGTTTGTAAGAACTCGGTTAGAAATAAAGCACGTGTGATAAGGAGAGCGTGTTATTGCCCCCATCATTGGGCGACAGGGGGGAGGGGCAGATGCGCCTATTCTCGATGGGAAGGACATGCTAGGATAATGAAGGGGATACTGTGCACGCTGTATCTGTGATTGCGCACGAATTAATTTCGATAGGCACAAAGCGCTATCCTCTTGTCCTCCCAGGCACGACACAACCCCTTCCCAATGCGATATCCGGATTTCTACGAATCATCGGACTGGAGACTGCCATGCACAACGACTACATGAGGTGGGGCTCTGTTGTAAGAAATCGTACGTGGGACGGCTGGGATATCTTGCCTTGGAAAGCTGCTTATAAATCTTGGTCGTAGTCATCAGGGCCTATCGTTGAATAGTAGGGACGTCGCAACACGATGTGGATATTCGGAATGAGGAAGCATACGACAGAGCGCCACCAGTCCACTTGGCAAAAGCGAGGAAGCGGGAAGGGAGATGGAAAGAATGAATTGAGAGACCTCATTCATCGAGTTTTTTATGTTGCTGCCGCCGAATGCTGACGGGGTTGCAAGGCACAAGGCGCGGCGCACTCTTTCTAGAATGTGCGCATACAGTGTATGTGCGGCGAGTGCGTTCTGTGAGAGTTTTAGTCCGAGTCGCGGCCGAGTACCCACATACAGCAAGTTGATAAGGCGCAACGAGTCAACAAGTCAGCAAGCGAGATGAGAAGGTCCGAGGGACAATCGTTATTAGCCTCCGTGTATACGACTCTTCGATGCTGCTCTGACCATCTCCCCATGTCAATGCACCAAGGTCTTAATGATCCACGCGTTTTGCCCGTGATTCATTTCCCAGAGGCTGATCTTCTACGTTGATGGCGTGCTTTGTGGTAGGGTGTAATACTGTAGTAATTTATGTGTGAACAGGTGCGCGATAGGATCAAGGTGAATTCAGTGGAAGATAGAATAATGCCACAGAGATGACGTATTCGTGGGTGCATTGTTGCCTGGTTCCTGATAAGTGAAAAGCCTGGAGCGCTGGTCTTGCGTGCGTGGCACGTGCTTATCTCATCAACCCTAACCCAACCCACACGAGTTACACCGAGAAACCCGGGGATGCAGATGATGAGCATGGACAGGAACGATGGGCAAGGACCATTGTGCCACGATTGACGCATTCAGAACAGACTGGTAGAAGTGAACAAACTGACACGTGAGCTCCCGCATTAAAACAGCTTACCTGTGAGTTGAGGAGATCTCAATATGCAAATGGCGCGTGTCGCTCGCTTGCATTTGGACGCTCCGCCAAGCAGGTCCCAGATCGAGTTACGGGTGGAGGGTGTGTTGGTTCTGCGAGTGCAAATCGTAATAGACCTTTCCTGTCACTGGCGGTCAGTCACTGACTGGGAGAATTAGTATCATAGAAGACACCGTGCTGCGGCGTGGTAGAGGTCATCAGTTCAACAGTCTTTTCCCTGCAGAGACCTCTTGCCTTCTGGTCGATCGAATGGTATCCCGGCGTTTAGCGGCACCTATGCAAGAGGACTGTCCCTGGAAGCCATAATGCAACCATACGATCCACTCCGCGCCTCCTGGCGAGCTCACAAGGGATGCGGATTTCGAAACATCACGCTCGGTGCGACCGTGGCCCTCCTGGCCTTCCTCTGCGAACAATCGAAGGAGCCAGCAGTATACTCACCGTGGTGTCCAATGGTCTTTAATTTAGTGACTGCACTTACATCAATCAACTTCTGCGAAACTGTTCACGGAGGTAATCTGTCTCATTCCGATGCCAGCGAGCACGAAAATTCTCATTTCGACCCTCGGACAAACCCATACTCGGCATATCCACCATACGTCGTTGCTCCCTGGAAGGTGGTTGGCGAAGTAGGGGGAAGTAGAGGTTTTCGAAATATATCCTGTCGATACGGCCTTCTCTGACGTTGCAAAGGATGACGTGATAACCTTCTTAGTCTCGGATAACCGAGGTTTGTTCTCGAGACCGGGCTCGTCCTCAAGCACCTGCGAGACGAGGCCGCCACCCCATCTAATGGTAGAGTTTCCGGGACGACCAGAAGTGCCATCAGTATTAGTAGAGAGGCGTCTATTTCCCCTTGCAGCTACAGCACTTAAGGACGAGGTTTGGGTGCTAATGCCATCGGCCACACGTAAGAGGGCATCCTCTCCATTCGCCGATGATTGTTGCACCGACTTGAGCGCATTGACCTGACAGATTGCGCGTGCTTGATTTGCCTCTCGTACTCGGGCCTTAACTGGGACAGCCCAACGTGAATCTAAGAAACAGGAGTTAGTGATGGCGCAATAAAAATGAAAATACGTTCCGGGAAAATGGACGCTCACCGCCCAACTTGCCAAGACCATCAGGACCCCATCAAGTCAAAATGACCTCCGCCCGATCGGCGGCAGATGCATACACTAAATGGCTGGCTTAAGTTGAGGCCAAGAGCCGGGGAGGTGCAGTGATCGCACACGTACACAAAACCCATAGGTTTGGAAACCATGTCTTTGCTAATTCGCCTTCCGTAAGTTCCCTTCTTCGGTGACACGGGGCGGTGGACGGCAAGCTGACAGTTAAATATTGAGAGGACGACCGCATTGTGAGGGGGACGCAGTGAGTCGTGGCAGTCGTGGTTGTGCCAATTAGGTCGAGAATCGAAGAAATATGGGATGACGTGGGGGCAAGGTCGTTAGTTGTAAGTACGAAAAGAGACGGAAAATAAAGACAACCCTAAACAGCGATCCACCGGTCCAAGCACTCGTCTGCACCAACAACCAACCACTGACAACAGATAAAGGAGTGTAGAAGAAAGAGAAGAAGTCGCAGAAAAAAAAGGTCTTCGATGTCATTGTCGATTTTGAGATGCCTAGGCGACGACGTTGAGGTGCGCGTTGGGGAACCCGTTGGTCTTGATACGCTCGAGGAGCCACCAGAACGGCGTGGCATAGGTCATATCGGAGGACTCCGCCTTACCAGAACCGCCGGTAAGCATGCCACCGATACGGCCACGGATGTCGGCGATTGCTGAGCCCGAATCGCCAGGTTCCGAAAAGGCTTCCGACTTGTTGTCGTAGTTGATTATCCCCCACTCCATGGAGGTCTGGTTGACGGACATGTCGTTGAAGTAGTCGCGAACGATGGAGAAGGCGCCGTTCGCGCGGCCGATGGTGGTGCCAGTGGCATTGCCGCTCTTGACGACCAACAAACACGGTTCGCCGTCCGAGTCCCGCATGTCGGGGTTGCGCATCAAGTCGTCGGTGATGGTGCCCATAAGCGGAAGCAGACGATCTTCGGGATATTCGAACTCCCAGTTGGCGTCTCCGCGGGGGAAACATTTGACCGTGAACTCGTCGGGCTTCAGCTTCGTTCCTAGATATAAGTAACATTTAGACGGTCTTAGTCGGATAGTCAAAACGCACCGAGGTCCATCTTATTGCCCTGGAAGCCCTCACCGAGCTTGGCGTGGTACCAGGAAAATTCCCCAGTCCTCCGTGAAACGATGTTCACCGATGCCGAGAGTGATGGCTGGGGAGCGGAGGATATGGCCGAGGACGCGCTTGTCGAGTTTGTTCCAGTCCTTATTGACCTGATCGAGCAAAACTCCAAGTGACTCTATCGCCTCCTCCGCATTGTCCAGCAACGCCAGAGTCTTAATCCGGGCCGCCTTAGCCTTCTCAACGTCGGCAGCGTTGGTGCCCTTCTCCCTCTCCTCGAACCCTTCAATCTGCTTCCTCCAGCGCTTAACCGTGATGCCGTGTCCTCCGATCCTGAGTTTGATCGAATCGACGAGGTTGGTGAAAGCTCTCCTGCCGAGCAGGAGGGCGTCTCTAGGAGGCCTACTGTGGTGGCGAACGTAGTCGACGTTGGCTTCCTTGGATCCGATGAGGACGTGACGGCACGAAAGGCCCAAGAGCCTATCGCTGCCGCCACCTTCGGCAAGGTAGAGGGCCATCGTCCCCTGAGCGTCGGGCCTGGCCCTGGTAGAGATGCGGAGGCCGAGGGCAGGAGTGAGGGGACTAACGACGTCGACGAGTGGGTCCAGGTCATCGACGGGTTCGTGAAGCCGAGGACCGACCTCGCGCGTGTAGAAGTCGATGTCGACGTCGGTGATCTGGTAGTCCTTGAGAAGGGCTATGACGACCTGAGCCGCGTCGTGGGCAGCCGTAGCGGGGGTAGACTCGGGGAAGACGCCAATCCAAATGGTGACAGGACTGACGACCGGTTTCTTAGCCTCGCCCTCTTCTTCACCCTCGGCGTCTTCCTCGTCCTCGGGCGCTTCGTCGACCTCGACCTTCTTGAAACGAACGACGTCTATCGTCGTAAAGCTCGACAACCTTCCAGCCCAAGTCGTGGTTCCAGACCTTCGCAATTGGATGGGTGAAGACTTCGCACAGCTCCTTCAAACGGCGCTGGGCCTCAGGTCCCCTGGGCGGGGACCACTGCTCCTTGCCCGTGCGGTAAAGTAAAATGGGCTCAGAGGGCAGGCCTGCATAGTAGGACTGAGCCTCCGCCTTGCTTTGGAGACGGCGTGCGGATCAGGGGTGTAGGAAGTAGCGCTGGACGCGGCGTCGCCGCCAGCCCAGAGAGGATAAGAGCGACGCGGTGATGGTCGGGGAGATAGTAGCGTACTTGTCAACAGAGCTCTGAGCCTCCTCGTAGCTGCTAGCAAAGCGAATGCAATGCTCGACAACTTCGGCAGAAAGCACTGAACGAAGAGAGGGAAAACGAGATGGTTAGTATGAGATAATCATAAAGAAACCAAGGGACAAACTGGTGTATGATTCGAAAGGTCTGAGTGACTTGACTGTGTCGTGTGGAGAGATTCGGCGAGGGACTCGATGGTGAAATTGCTAGCGATTAAGACAAGTCCGGGGCGGTATAGCCGACCGGTACAAGTGGTCCGAGGGATACACGCAAGCCGGAGTTGCGTGCTGGAAGTGGCCGGGCCCGGGCCGGAGCGGCCGCAATCGGACATCGGGCTCACAGACCGAGCCTGAGATAGAGACGCATATATGCTCCCATTTATTTAGTGTAGTACTTATTACTGTGTACTCACAACAAGATTCGCTGTCATTGTAACCCAAGTCCTTTTCCCCCCAGACTCATCTGCTCCTTGAGTTTCCAACACGTCCCTGTGAGAAAAGAAGCAATACATCGCCAAATAACGCGTCGCGACGCGTCCGAGACGAGATTGAAAGTGTTACTCAGGCTAGCCCTGAGCCGAGCGAGACCACTCTCTTCTCAAAATCGATCACGCAAAAATGCCGCCGTCGAGACAGCAACTCATCATCAGAGTACGACGCCCAAGAATGACCTTCGTTCCACAACGCATTCCTCTTTCCCATTTCAGGTCTTTCGCAAGTACAGTCATTCCCTCGGGCCCGACGAACTCGAATATCTCGAGGACGTTTTAAAGAGACATGACATCTCGGATGAAGACGTGGAGACGTCAATAGAGCTCATAGCCAAGGAATACAACAAACAAGACGGTTCGTCTCTGTGTGTCTATTCTCGGGCGCTCAGAGCTCACTTCTTTGGGTCAAGATGCTGCCATGAAGGTCTCCATAGAGATATTGAACAGGGTTTACCAGACATTACAGGCCTCTGGAGATCAACGAACCCGGAAAGAGGACGCATACTTGGACCCCGAGGATCACTTGCACTTTGTAGACGCGCTTGAGATGCCATTATGGCATTGGTCCCCTGAACGGGGGAGTTTCGAAAAGTAAGGCCGAAGGACGAAGCACGGGTTATTTCCGCGTTGGCCGACGTGTTGTTTCCGCAGGGCGCGACATCCGTCATCGGTCTTGGGCACGGCCGAATCGCGAATACTGGCCATCCGGGACCGTCTGAACATCATCAAACAAACTATACTCAGAAACGAGCACTTCGCGCCGTCCACCATCCCGAGTCGGGACAGGGAACACCTTTTGACGGCAAGTCTGCCTATCACGTCCGTCCGTCCGTCCCGCTGTATGTCGCTTATTCAAAAACTGTTGCTTCAGCTGAAATCGACGAAGCAGCTGTTGGGCCGGGCCGGGGAACGGTTCTTGCTCTTCGGAATGCTGATTCACTCAAAAGAGGGGAAACTATGCCTCGAGGACCTCGACGGCGTGGTCGAGCTAGATTTCTCACAGCTAGTAAGGGACTCTTGTTTACGCACTCCGTCGTTCTGTCGGATTTGACGCTACGTATTGTGCGAACCAAATCAGGATCAACCGAGCGAAGGCCTGTTCACGGAAGGCTCGTTCGCGCTCGTGGAGGGTGATTACACCGAAAACGCGACGTTGAGCGTGATTGCGGTCGGGCACCCGCCTTGCGAAAGCAGAGAAACTGCGCGGTGAGGGAATACGACCACCCCCTCTCATATTACTGCTTTTGTCGACAGCTAAACTGGTGTGTCGTTAGGTCAATATTTGGGCACATTGACTTTCTCGGCAAGGGAGCGACGACGCCCCTTGAGGACGTAAGTGTTTCTTCTTCCTCATGAGGGTGGGCGGTTCGTGCTGGCGGCGTCGCTCACACAAGAACAAAAACTCCGCAGACTGAATATGCCGTTCGGATCCAGCGAGATTTTTCGGACATGAACTTCTTTTTCTTTTCGGATGTGTGGCTAGACCACGCGGACACGTTGAGGGGTCTACAAAAGATCTTCGACAACTGCATCGAAAACAACTTCATCCCAAAGGTGATCGTGTTCTGTGGCAACTTCACGAGCTCCGGAATCGCGCAAGGGAACAGCAGAGACGTCCAAAAGTATCAAGGCCAGTATAGTCTTCTCCCTTCTCCGGCCCCCATTTTGCGTCCTCGACTCGACTCGACACACCATCGCTTACACTTTACTTCTTCCCGCCTGCAGAGGGATTCGATTCGCTGGCGGACCTGATCGCGTCGTACACCCTCCTGACGCGTCGAACGCACTTCGTATTCGTGCCTGGTCCCTCAGACCTGACCGTCAATGCCGTCCTGCCGCGTAAGCCGCTCCTCGCCTCGCTTGCCGCCCGGTTGCGATCCAAGATCCCCAAGGTCCACCTGGCGAGCAACCCGTGCCGCCTGAAAATTTTTGGCCAGGAGATCGTCGTCTTTCGCGACGACCTCATGTCACGCATGCTCCGTAACTTGGTCGGCGTCAAGCCTGACGCGCGGAACGAAGATCTGAAGCGATATGTATGTGTATCCATTTGTATTTCTTTTTTTTTTTACTCACCATCTCCATCTTGATTCGGCCGTGCTCACCTTTTGCTTATCAAACGCACGACAGCTCGTCCAATCTATACTCGATCAAAGCCACCTCGCCCCTTTCACGACGCACATACAGCCGATCCTAGCAGAATACGACCACGCGATGCGTCTCTATCCCTTACCCACATGCGTGCGTATTACACCACTTCACGCCACCTGGTGTTTTCTCATTTTCTAACGCTTTCATAAAACGCCCGATTGGCGCCGGATACAGGTCGTCCTCGCGGACAAGTACGACAGCTACCGGATGACTTACGAGGGTTGCCACGTCTTCAACCCCGGGCGGTTCATCGGACGCTCGCTTGGCTTTTCGACGTACACACCCGCGACCCGCGAGTCCGAAGCTTGGTACGTATTTCTTTTTATCTCCCACAGTAGCCCCCGCGGAAGGCGCTCACTTCATTTCCCCAGCATCGTGGATTTGGAAGCCGAGAATTGACGACTCGGATTCTTCTGTTGTCCGAAGAAGGTCAATTTTCCGTGTTGGAATCTGCTCGGGATGTACTTCATCTGTGATTTAAATAAATCGCCCCTATTACAAATGCAGAGGGATTAAAGGAATAAAAAGAAAGAAAACCCATTCGAGCTTTGCAAGAAAATCGTAAAAAGTAAAACAAAAAGTGTAAGATAATAAATACACCAGTGGAACGACGGTACATAGATTCTCCACGACAGCGGAAAGTGGCCACGTCTAACAGAGAAGAGAGGTCAGGCGCAGATGAATGAGGCATGGTACTGGGTGTTCATGGTTCATGCCAAGGGTAATAGCGGTACAGAAAATGGATGGCGTGTGCGTGCACGATGAGCAATTGTTGTGAAATGCGACAAACAAGGACAGTGCTGACAGTGGATCATATCGGAGGATACGGATACGGAGGTGACCCGGGACACGAGGAAGTCAAGGAAAGTTGCGGGGGGGGGGGGAGGAAGGGGAGCACAAAAACAAAGGGGGAAACCAGAAAAAACCGACCAAACAGAGTTATTCAACAAAGGAAGCCGGAAA
>Ga0137394_10002676_pt1 | contig 13213 bp, 9 predicted proteins | sample czobulk116metaG_FD_108278 | JGI IMG/M metagenome (GOLD analysis project Ga0137394, IMG submission 108278) | Vadose zone soil microbial communities from Angelo Coast Range Reserve, California, USA - czobulk1.16 metaG | ecosystem: Environmental > Terrestrial > Soil > Vadose zone | place: USA...
AGCGGTTGTTCCGAGACGTCCGATGCGCTGGAGATCGTCCAGATCGCCGACCAGACGACGCCGGGCGTGAGCCCGCCGGCAACCAGGGAGAGCCGGGAAAGAGCGCGGGTCGTCGCCAGGGCTGCGACCCCCCCGAGCAGCAGCAGCAGCAGCAAGGCAAACGCGTGGGTCGTGACCGTGAGTAGTCCCACCAGGGCGAGAAGCGCGGCATCGCGTGGCCGCCCGGATACCGCACATCGGCGGGCGAGGGCGATCCCGAGCAGGATCAGCGGCAGCGACGTCACGTACGAGATGAATCCGTACCAGTACACAAAGGAGAGCGCGGCTGGAAACGCCGCGAGCGCGATCTCGGGTGGCCGGTCGAAAGCCCGCAGCAGGACCAGGGCCGCGAACGGGAAGGCAACCAGCGACACCACCAGGACGAGACGCAGGCCACCTTCCGGCCCGAGGAACTGCGCGGCGGCATGCGCGGCGAGATGGGGCAGGGCATACGGCGTCGAGAGCGTCACCCTGAATCGGCCGTTCAGATGAAAAGCGGGATCGGCGATGTTGTTCCAGATCGCGTGCAGGGCAACGTGCTGTGGGAAATCGACCAGCGGCAGGTAGGACGGGAGGATCGGCACCAGCGCCAGCGCGGCGGAGCAGACGAGAAGGACGACTCTGAGGCTCCGGCGTTCCATTGGCTGCGGAAGAGGTCCGTCATCGTATTTCCTCCTGGCCGCCCGTGCACGCCGGCGCGATTCGTGTTCAGCCTCGGACTCCAACGAGGCCGTGGTGGTCGTCCACCGGACATCGAGCGGGATGCCCCGTGCTCCGCGCACCTTCGTGATTAGTTTTTTTCCCGGGGGTGAATCCGATGCGCGGCCCCGTTCTCAGCCTGGTCCTCCCTATCTTCAACGAGGAAGCCGTCATCCAGGAGCTGCACGCGCGGCTCCAGGAGTTCCTGCCCAAGCTCGGGGTCGATACGGAGGTGGTCTTCGTCGACGACGGCTCGCGAGACCGGTCGCTGGAGCTGCTGAGAGGCCTCGCCGCGAGCGAGCCGCGATACCGCATCCTTTCCTTCGCCCGCAACTTTGGCCATCAGGCCGCGATCACCGCCGGCATGGACCATGCTCGGGGCGAGGCCGTGGTCGTCATGGACGCCGACCTCCAGGATCCGCCCGAGGTCGTGCTCGAAATGGTGGCGAAGTGGCGCGAGGGATTCGACGTGGTCTACGGCCGGCGCGCTTCGCGCCAAGGCGAGACCCGCTTGAAGCTCCTCACCGCGAAGTGGTTCTACCGCATCTTCGCCCGGATGATTCCGATCGAGGTCCCGCTGGACACGGGCGACTTCCGCCTGATGAGCCGCCGGATCGTGGTGGTGTTGCGCGAGCTGCGCGAGACGCACCGGTTCATCCGCGGGCTGGTCGCCTGGCTTGGTTTCAAGCAGACCGCCGTGCTCTACGACCGGCCAGCGCGATTCGCGGGCGAGACCAAGTTCCCCCTCGGAAAGATGCTCCGTTTCGCCATCGACGGGATCACTTCGTTCAGCATCCTGCCGCTGCGCTTCGCGACCTATCTGGGGATCTTCATCAGCACGGTCAGCGTGGCCGTCGCCATCTGGGCGGTGCTGGCCCGGGTCGTCTTCCATGCGACGGTGCCCGGATGGACGACCGTGATCGTGCTCGTCTCGCTGCTCGCGGCGGTGCAGCTGATCATGACCGGCATCCTGGGCGAGTACATCGGCCGCATCTACGAGCAGGTGAAGCTGCGGCCGATCTACGTGGTTGCCGAGCTGGTCAATTTCGCCGAGGAGGCCGCCAACGACTTGCCGGAGGTCGGCAGGTCTCCTGGCTCGGCCTCAGCTCCTGGTTCCCCACGCACAAACCTGCGCGCCCAGAGGTAGCCACCCGAGCAAAGGCTCGAGCGGGCGGGCTGCGCGCAGGAGTTTCGGGAAGAAGACGATGAAGTCGAGCGCGACTGCGCTCATCCCCGCGCCGCGCAGCAAGCGCTTCACCTCCCACGGATACAGCAGCGAGGCGCCGCCGTCGAACGGGCACGCACGGACGACCCGCCTGGTGATGGGGTTGAGCCGGTTGTGCTCGAAGACGATCAACCGGCCGCCAGCAGCGAGCAGCGCCATCGCCGTCCGCAAGAGCCCTGGTCGATCGGCGGGTGGTACGTGATGCAGCACGTTGGCCAGGACGACAGCGCCGTAGTGCGCCCTGGGGATCGCGTCGATGCGCTCGAAGAAGCGCGCGCCCGGCGCCCGCGTTCGCGCCACCCGCAGGCTCTCGGTCGAGGGATCGTAGCCGTCGACGTCGCGAAACGACCGGGCGAGGAGCGCGGTCAGCATGCCGATCCCGCAACCGAAATCGAGGACGGGTCCCTCGAAATCCTTTCCCAGCATCCGCTCGAGGACCTGCTGCTTGTATCCCGCGAAATAGGCGGGCGACTCGCCGCTGCCAGCGACGTTCTCGGCGTGAATCGCCTCGTACGATCGGGCGTACGTGTCGAACTCGTTCACCCAGCCATCTTCTCATGCTTCCCGCCGGCGGTGCCCTGGTGCCTCACCCCTGCGGTCCTCCGTTGCGAGGCGCTCTACCGCGGAGTGGAGGACGCCGAGCTGACGGGCGAGACGCACGCCGGCGGCGGTCTTGTCGTCGATCGCCGGCGGCGGGCCGGGTGGGCGCCGGTCGCGAGCGGCGGTGCCGAGATCCTCCAAGGCCGAGTCGAGCGAGGGCCGCAGGGCCCGCAGATCGACGCCTTCCGGAGAGTGCAGCGCCATGGCGATCGAGTTCCGCAGGCGGCGCGCGTAGGTGAGCAGAGTCATGTATGCGGAGATGCGCTCCGCCGGCTCATCCACCTCGCCGAGGTGGCGCTGGAAGGAGGCGTCCGCGTTCGCGGCGGCGAGCCCGAACGAGCGGCGGGCGGCGGGCTCGGACCGCGGGTCGGCGAGGACCGCGTCCAGGTACTCGCGTAGCCGGTGGAACAGCGCCGCGAGCCGCTGCGGGAGCTGGTCGCGCTCGCGGCTGGGCCAGAGGAGCTGCGCGGCGAAGGCGAGGCCGCCGCCGATGACCGTGCTTTCGACCCGCGCGCCCGCGAGGTGCCAGTCGCCGCTCAGCACCTCCGCCATGAGCAGGAAGACGGGCGTCACGAAGAGCGTGAAGAGGCCGTAGTTGAGCGGCCGGAGCGCGAGAGCAAGAGCGGACAGGGGAAAGAGGACCACGCCGACGAGCGTCGGGCTGCGCAAGATGGGCCCCAAGAGCGCGGCCACGCCAGCGCCCACGACGGTGCCCAGCACGCGCTGCACGGCGCGGCGGACGGTGGAGCCGGAGTCGGGCTGCAGTACGATGACCACGGCCACCGTCACCCAGGAGGCACGCGTGACGCCCATCCAGGCGGCGATGGCGGCACCGATCGACACGGTCACCGCCATGCGCGCGGCGTGTCGCAGCAGCGCCGAGTCGGGCGCCAGCGCGGCGCGCACGGTGGTGCGGGGCGCTTCCGCCTCGGGCGCGAGGACGTCGCTCTCGAGCGGAGCTCCGGTGCGCAGCGCGGTGGCGACCCGCAGCGCGAGCTGCACGGTGGTGATCAGCCGCGCGCGGGCGTGCTCGACCTCGGACGGGGCGCCCGGCATCGATGGCGGGAGCGAGATGCCCGGCGGACTGGCCCTGTCCTCGATCGCGTCGGCGATCCCTTGCAGCGCCGCCGCGACCGCCCGCAGCCAGCCCGCGTCCACGGTGTGCGCCGCCGAGAGCGCCTCGCCGACCATGATCAGGTCCCCGAGCAGCACGTCCGCGGTCTCGAACAGCACCACCAGTTGCTGCCCGCGGGCGCTCTCCGCGCTGCGCGCGCGCCGGACGGCGCCCAGCGCCACGCGCGCACGCTCCAACTCGGCGCGGACGCGCGGCGGCTGCTGCACGACCAGCGCCGACCAGGCCCGCTCGCGGTCCTCGGACGGCTCGGCGATCTTCGCGGCGAGCGCCGCCAGCTCGCGGTAGCAGCTCGCGATGGCGAGACGGGCAGGACGGTACGCGTGCACCGGCCACAGGAACAGCGCGAGCACCGTGGAGAGCGCGCAGCCGCTCAACACCATGGCGACGCGCGGCACGATCTGATCGGGTGGCGCCGGCGAGCCGAGCGCGATGCAGAGCAGGATCAGCGCGGTCGTCCCCACCACGCCCGCCGCCTCCCCGCCCACGCGCGCCAGCGAAGCCGCGATGGCGCCGGCGAAGAGGAGGGCGATGGACAGGGCAGGTATGGTGGAAGCGAGGGTCCCCAGTCCCGTGACGAGGGCCGCGGCGGCCGCGAACGCGGCCATCGCCCGCGCTCGAAGCAAGTGCGGTCCTCCGGGATCGGCGATCGCGCACAGCCAGCCGCCCAGCGCCATCCAGCCGAAGATCGGCCGGCCGCTCGCGTCCCCGATGACGAGAGGCACGATGGTGGCGGTCGCCGCGCGCAGCCCCAGGGTGAAGGCGGGCCGGACCGCGGCGATCTCCAGGCTCTTGCGGATGTGGGCGCCCAGGACCGGCGCGGCAGGCGGCATCGCGCGCGCAGCCTACCAAGAGCGTCCGCCCATGGGACGGCCGATCCCGCGTTCGGTCGATTTTCCTGCCCGTCGCCTCGGCGGAGCGCGGCACGGGATTCGCAGGAACGTCCACGGATGGACTTCCTCCAGGACCTCCGGTTCGCGGTCCGCTCGCTCGCCCAGCGCCCCGGGTTCACCCTCGTGGCATGCCTGGCGCTCGGACTCGGCATCGGAGCCAACACCGCCATCTTCACGGTGGTGAACGCGGCGCTCCTCCGGCCACTGCCCTACGCCGAGGCGGACCGGGTGGTGGTGGTGTACGCCACGACTCGCCCGTCGCCGGTGGGGCAGGCGGTGTCGGGCGGGGACTTCGTCGACCTGCGCGCGCAAGCACATTCGTTCGTGGGCATGGCGGCGTTCCGCAACGCCGGGTTCAACTTGATGGGCGGCGACGCCGCGGAGCACGTCGACGGCGCCATCGTGTCGCCCGACTTCTTCGAGGTCCTCGGGGCGCGGCCCCTCCTCGGGCACCCGTTCACCGTCCGGGCGCTGGGCGGCCCGCGCGAGGCGATGCTCGGCGAGTCGCTCTGGCGCCGTCGCTACTCCGCCTGGCCAGGCATCGTCGGCCAGACCATCACGCTGAACGGCGAGCCGTTCGTCGTCGCCGGCGTGATGAGCTCCGCGGTCCGCCATCCGGACGCCGTCCAGCTCTGGTTGACCCCGCGGCAGATCGTCCCCGAGCAACCCCTGCGCCCCGGTGACGACATGTCGGCGAACCACGAGAGCCAGTACCTGGACGTGGTCGCGCGCCTCGGCTCAGGGGTCGAGCTCACGCAGGCCCAGGCGGAGCTTTTCACGCTGGGTACCCGCCTCGCGCAACTCTACCCGAACGACGACGTCGGCCGCGGGTTCAAGTTGACGCTCCTGCGCGAGGACGCCGTCGGCAGCCTGCGCCCGACGCTGCTGGTGCTCGCCGGGGCGGTCGCCTTCATCCTGCTCATCGCCTGCGCCAACGTCGCGAATCTCATGTTGGCGCGCGCGGTGGGCCGGGCGCACGAGGTGGCCATCCGGCTCGCCCTCGGCGCCACTCGCGCCCGCCTGTTGCGCCTGTTCCTCGGTGAGAGCCTGGTGCTGGCCACGCTGGGCGGCGGGCTCGGCCTGCTCCTCGCGCTATGGATCGCTCCCGCGCTCGCGTCGCTCGGTCCGCAGGCGTTCGTCCCCGGAGCGCTGCAGCTCGACCTTCGGGTCCTCGCCTTCACCGCCGCGCTCGCCCTCGCCACGGCCGTCGTGTTCGGGATCGTGCCGGCGTTTCAGGTGGACGCTCCGGCCGAGGCAATGAAGGAGGCGGGCCGGACGGGAACCGGAGGGGTCCGCCGCGCGCGCCTGCGCTCGGCGCTGGTGGTGGTCGAGGTGGCGCTCGCCCTGGTGTTGCTGATCGGGGCGGGGCTCCTGGTGCGCAGCTTCGTCCGGCTGCAGCACGTCGATCCCGGCTTCGATCCAGCCGGCGTGATGACCGCCGACCTATGGCTCCCGCCGGCGAAGTACCCGGAGAAAGCGCAACAAGCGGGGTTCTTCCGCGAGGTAGTCCGGCGACTCTCGGCGGCGCCGGGCGTCGAGGCGGCCGGCGCCGTCTCCCGGCTCCCGCTCGCCCGTGGGAACAGCACCCGCAGCGTGCAGCCCCTCGGGAAGCCGGACAAGAACGTCGACGCCGACTATCGGATCGCGTCGCCGGCGTACTTCGCGGCGCTCCGGATCCCGCTGCGCGCGGGGCGCGGCCTGACCGACGCCGATGTGCGATCCGGCGCCCGCGTGGCGCTGGTCAACGAGGCGTTCGCCCGGCAGATGTGGCCGGGGGACAGCCCGATCGGGCAGCAGATCGTGCTCACCGCGGACGGCAAGCCCATCGAGGTGATCGGAGTGGTCGGGAACGTCCGGCACCTCAGCCTCGCCTTGGCGCCGCGCCCGGAGGTGTACCTGCCGGAAGGCCTGGAGCCGTGGCCGTTCATGACGCTCGTCCTGCGCGGGCACGGCGACCTGGCCGCGCTGCTGCGGACCGAGGTCGCGGCCGTCGATCGCGATCAGGCCCTCACGCGACTCGAAAGCATGGAGCAGCGCATGGCCGACTCGCTCGCGCCGCGCCGGTTCGGCGTGCTGCTCATCGGCGCGCTCGCGGCGGTCGCCTTCGTGCTCGCCATCACCGGCATCTACGGCGTGATGGCCTACTCGGTAGCGCAGCGCACGCGCGAGATGGGCATCCGCCTCGCGCTCGGCGCCACGCCGGGCGCGGTCCTGCGGCTGGTGCTGGGGCAGGCGATGCGCCTGGTCACGGCCGGCGTCGCGATCGGCGTGGCCGCGGCGCTGCCGCTCGGGCGCGTCCTGCGCACCCTGCTCTACGGCGTCAGCGCGACCGATCCCGGCACCTTCGCAGCGCTGGCCGTGCTCCTCTGCGGGACCGCCGTTCTCGCGACGCTGATCGCCGCGCGCCGCGCCACCTCGGTGGATCCGGCGCTCGCGCTGCGCGCCGAATGACGCGCAGAACGCAGCCGTTCGCATCCGCGCGAACGCCTCTCCGTGCTTCCGGACGGGCGAGTCTGCTACCGCCTCAAGCGCCCGATCGCCGACGGGCGCACTGAGCTGCTCCTCGCCCCGACAGAGTTCCTCCGCAAACTCGCCTCACTGATCCCGCCACCCCGTCACCACCTGGTCCGTTTCCACGGCGTCTTTGCGCCCAATGCAGCCTGGCGCAAGGAGGTCGTGCCGTCTCTCGAACAAGCCGTGCCGTCGGCCTCGGGCGCACCCGCGGCGGCTGCGTCCTCCATTGCGATGCCTCCCGCCGTTGCGAAGACGCCGACCCGGATTCCTTGGGCGGAGTTGCTCGAGCGGGTCTTCCGCATCGACGTCTTGCGCTGCGAACGCTGCGGCGGTCGCATGACGTTGATCGCCTTTCTGACTGAGCGCGCCTCGGTCAAGAAGGTCCTCGAACACCTGGGCCTGCCCACGACCGGCCCACCCATCGCGAAGGCGCGCAATCCGGTGGAGTTCGATTTCGCTTCCTGACACCTGTCTGCGCATGCGGACCTGGAGGGCTTCGACCTCGCGCGTGTTTCGCCGCCGCGTTAGGCTCGCCGCCGCGTTTCCGAACATCGCGCACAGGGGTTTGTTTCAGCCAGACCAGGGGCGTAAGGCTACAGCAAGGTGACGGAAGCTGGATTATCTGACCTATGATCGGGCCGTGCGGGTGCGCTGGCCGAGGGGGACACGCTGGACATCGGGTTCTTCCGCCCAACTCGACACCACTGAACGCTAGCGCGGCCTGCTACGCGGCGCAGCCGGCGAGCACGATGCCCCCCATCTTGCTCACCGGCAACCGCAGTTGCAGGTCGCGCGCTCCATCCAACCCTCCGCTTGGAAGAACGAGCTTCGTGGGTCGCGTCTCGTCTGCGGTAGCATCAGCGCATGCGTCGGTCGAAGTTGCGCCTGTTCCTGCTGAGTCTGGGCGGCCTCTCCCTTCTGGGTGTCGTGGCCTTTATCTATTTCCAGAAGGTCGTCATCGCTCAGGTGAGTGGCTCCCATGTTGAAGCGAATGTCCCACCAACCTCGGAATTCGACGCGGACCTCTCCCGTGACCTGACAGAGTGGTTCACGCACAGGCAGGGGAGTCCCGCCACGATTCGCTTCGAGATGCTGCGCCGAGGTGCGACCCAGAGCGGGGTGGCGTACCCCAAGTACTATGCCTGGGTCGAGGTCCAGACCGCGTCCGCCCCGGACGTGCGCGGTGCGGTCAGGATCGCGGCGGTGGAGCGCGATCGATTTGAGGTACTTCAGTTCCTCTCTGCGGATGAGATCCGAACCAGGCCGGATGCCGTGCAATCAGTCTTCCCGGCGGCGCTAGTCCCGGATATCTTGCGACGAGCTTCCCAGCCGTAGCGAACGGTTCCGATGGCTGTCTTCCCCGCAGCAGGAGTGCTCCGAGGCGAGGTGAGCCCGCAATGGGCCTCGGACCTTCGTCTGCCAACAAGGGGACTGACACTCGCGGGGCCGCGCTGGTGATGGTGGCAGCGGGCCGGCTCGTTTGACGGGGTCGGACTTGAAACGCCAAATCGCAGGTGCGTAGCGTCCCGCGAAAGAGGGCGACGATGATCACGCGCTGGAGCCGACGTCTTATCTGTCCGGCGCGTTCCTCGAATCACCACCAGCTGTAGGGGAGGGACATGTCATGACTACAAACGCTCCATTCAAGGCCTCGAGCAGGCGATATTTTCTCAAGTCTGCGGCGGCGGCATTCCTCGCCCTCAGTCTGGGCATCGTTCCGGCCGCCTTCGCTGACAAGGATGACGATCACGATCGCGATCACGGCCGCCAGCAGTGGGTCGCCACCTGGGCCACGTCTCCGGCAGCGTATTTCGTGTACGTCGCGCCGGTGCCGCAGAACCAGGCGCTGGCGCCTGCCCCCACCCGCTTCACCACCGCCAACATCCAACCTGACCTCGCGTTCCCCTTTCCCAACGCGAACACCACCGGGGCGAACACCCAGACCATTCGCTCCATCGTCAAGCCGGACCTCTGGGGCGACACCATGCGAGTTCGGTTCTCCAATGTCTTCGGCAACCAACCGCTGACGTTCGACTCGACCACCATCGGGCTGCAGGAGTACGCGGGCAACGTCGTCCACGGCACCCTCACCCCGCTGACGTTCCGTGGGTCCAGTTCGGTGACGATCCCGGCCGGCCAGGAGACGTGGAGCGACGCCGTTCACTTCTCCTGGGTCAAGCACGCCGACGACCCGTTGATCCAGGGGCGCAATCTGGCGATCAGCTACTCCATCCAGGGCGACAGTGGCCACATGAGCTATCACTCGGGCGCCAACACGACCTCGTACATCACGCCGCCTGGCAGCGGCGATCATACCCAGGATTCGGGCGGCTTTGCCTACGAGTACACCACATCGTCCTGGTTCTTCCTCGCCACGGTGGACGTCCTGGCCTCGACCGACACGGTCGTCATCTGCGCCTTCGGTGACTCGATCACCGATGGGACGCACACCACCTTCAACGGCAACGATCGCTGGTCGAACGTGCTCTCGCGCCGATTGCACGATGCGTATGGAAGCAAGGTCAGCGTCGTCAATGAAGCCATCGGCGGCAACCGGGTCATCAATCCGGTGGTCGCGAACGCGGCTTCAGGGCCGGCCGCAGTCGACCGACTCGACCGCGACGTGCTGGGGTTGTCCGGCCTGACCCACGTCATCTGGCTCGAGGGCATCAACGATCTCGGGGCCGGTTACGGGGCCGCGGCGAATCCGGTCGAGAACCCCGTGATCCACACGCCGTCCGCCATCATCGCCGGGTTTCGGGATGTGGTCAGCCGGCTCCATGCGAGAGGGATCAAGGTGTATGGCGCAACCGTGGTGTCTGCGTTGGGCCTCAACAATCCCGCGCAGGGTTGGGATTTGATCCACTTCCCCACCTTCCTTGCCACCGTGGACAACGGCCCGGTGGTGGAAGCCAATCGCCTGATTCTCAATCAATACATTCGCGCCCCAGGGAACTTCGACGGAGTGGTGGACTTCGACGCCGCGACAGCGGATCCGGCGGCGCTGGGCAACATGAAGGCAAAATATCTGCCCAACAGCCAGTTCACCCAGCTGCCGTGGGACTACCTCCATCCCAACCACGCTGGTTACAACGCGATGGGCCTGGCGGTCGACATTTCGCCGTTCGCCCCCGGCCGCAACCAATCGCACCGCCAGCACTGAGGAGCTACCGCTAAACGGTCCCGGCGAGCTGCGACCAGACTCAGCGCGACGTACTGGCTTGCACCTCGGCCGGGATCGTGATGATCGCGAGGTATGGCGGACCGCGATCTGCTCAGCGCCTTGGACTTGCTCGCGACCGGCGACTGGAAGGCGGCGCACAGCATCGTGCAGGAAGATGGCTCCAAGCTGGCCGCCTGGCTGCACGGCATCGTCCATACGCTCGAGGGCGACCTCGACAACGCGCTCTATTGGTATGGCAAGGCCGGTCGCGCCTTCCGCGGGCGCGAGGCGGTGCAGGAGGAGATCGCGGCCGCCCGCCGCGAAGCAGTCGACACTGACGCTGTTCGCTGACCGGCGTCGCGCAAGCCAACGGCACGGCCGTCGCGGAGCGCATCACGGTCTCGTTCTGGTTCCGACGGTCCCGTTTCGAGCTCTGCCCCGGGGCGGGACGCACCGCCTCAGCGCCTTGGGTGCGAGCCCACGCTGTCGACATCGTGGTCAACGGCGCCGACGTGCGGGTTCGTTCAGACCAGGGGCGTAAGGCTACAGCAAGGTGACGGAAGCTGGATTATCTGACCTATGATCGATGCGTGTGCCCGGACGGAACTGCAGGTGAAGGAGAGTCAGTGAGCGCCCGCGAAGCGCGGGCGCTCATGGGCTGCCGGCCAACCTCAACGACTTCTCGGGTACGATGAGCGAACGGTCAGCGATCGTCTGAGTCCTCTCCTACGGAGGCCTCGACCACCGGGAACCCAGTGACGATGTTGCCGGAGAGCACCCATCCGCGGGTGCTCGGGGCGAAGCGAGGCGCCAGTAGCCCGTCGTTGACTTCCCGCGTCACCGCGAAGCGGTTGTAGCTCCGAGCCGGGAGGAAGATGCAGCTGTTGTCGCCCTGAGGGCAATTGGGATTGGGCGTGTCGGGGTCACCCTCGGCGGCAGAGACGATGCCGTCGCCGTTCGTGTCGACCGTAGCTACCGCCACCTTGTAGCCCCGGAGAAGCCGCTCGGTCAGATTGTGTTCCCCGGGCTCGAAGGAGGCCAGGCGCTCGAAGGCGTTCAGGAAGGCCTCACGCGCGATTCCGCTCGGCACGAAGCGCTCGCGAAATTCCCGCTGCGATTCGTCCGTGGCATCGAAGAGATCTGGGTCGCGAGGTCGGTCCGGATTGTCGCCGAAGGCCACTGCCTGACGGCGGCCGCGGTTGTCGTCCCCGGGCTCGTTGCCCGGAACGATCGATTGACGCCGGCTGATCTCGCCGTCTCGATAGGCGTCAGCGGGTTGCGTTGCGGACTTGTCCGGAAAGCCGCCGGTGAAGGGAAGCTCGTAGAGTGGGTGGATCCAGTTGGTCGTGTAGTTGAACTCCCAATAGTTGTGCGCGTCTGCCTGCTGAAGAGAGTTGTATGCCCCCATGCTGAGATGCAGCGAAACGACGTTGGTCACCTTGTCGGGGAAATGATCGCTGGGGCTTGGGAAGCGCGGCGCCCTTCCGTCGACGGTGAAGAAGTGACCAGGCACGTTGTTGCCTGTTCCCATCGCGGCGAGGATGGCCGCGTCCTTCGGGGTGATCGTCCCGAAGCGCGCATGACCTTTCGAGGTGGGCGGGGCGACGTCCGCCACCCGCAGGTCGTGGATCATCCACCCTTCGTACCAGCCGCTCTCGTTGTTGATTACGAAGAGACCGCGGATGTCCGTGAAGACGTCGATGAATGCGCGGATGTCGTCGGGGTCGCTGGGCAGATCCGGTTTCGGCTCGAGCTCCACGCGCACCGCACCGATCGTCGAGAGGCCGCAATTCGCGCCCCACACCGTCTTCATGGCCTTGTCGTTGACGCCGGGAATCGCGGTGGTGAAGACGCTCGGCTGGAAGCCGATGCTGTCGAGCAGGTAGTACATGAACAGCCTGCTTCTGCGCGTGGCTGGATCAGCCTCGGCGAAGACTTGGAGCGGCGCGACGCTGTGCGGACTGCAATCGAGCGTGACGAGTCGGTCCTGGAGCGGTTTCGTCGCTGGCTGGCTCGAGAGTGGAGCGATGTCACCCCGGGCGCAGAAGCCGGGAGTGCACGCGCTCGGGTGACACGTCTTACCGCTGTCCGGATCCGTCAGCGGCGGCACCGGGGTGGGAGACGGGCATGTCTGATTCGCGGAGGAAGTCCTTGGATTCAAAACCACCAAACCGACTACCAGCAGGAGTGGAACGGGCTTCATCCATCGGAGCCTGTCCAGGCCTAGGTTCGTATTCTCAAGTCCTGGCCACATCGCATCCTCCTTTGCCTTGCATGCAGTTGGTTCGACACGCGCCGTGACGTCATTTCACCTACGACGCACGTCGCAATCATGAGACCACGGCCGCGGCTGCTTGACGATTACGACTCTTGTCGTGATATCGACTTCATGACTCGCTCGATTGCCCTGCCGGGCGGTGGCAGTCTGGGAGCTGGGCTACGCGACCGCGAAAGACGTCCAAGTAGACCTCGTCCAGCCCAGACGCGCCTGGCGCTGACGTTCGACGATCTCCCTGTGGCCGGGACAAGGAACCCCGACGAGGATCAATGCCTCTCGACTCCAGACATTCGAGCCATCAACGAGGCCATGGTCTCCACGCTGGCGAGGCACCACGCCCCGGCAATTGGCTTCGTCAATGAGCGAGGAATCAGCGAAGCTCCGGCTGTGGAGGAACGCCGTGCCATCCTGCGTATACAGACCAGGGGCGTAAGGCTACAGCACGGTGACGGAAGCTGGATTATCTGAACTTATGATCCCGTGAAGTCCGTCGTCGTCTGCGCGCAACTTGGTTATCTCGTGGTAACTCCCCGGCATGCCACCGCGTAACCAGTTCATGAAGGGGCTCCAAGCGCGGGCCAAGGCCGGCGGGGCCGAACACGTCCGGACTCTGCGCGCGCTCCGCAGCCACTACCGGCGCATGGGCCAGGAGCTTGCCGAGGAGCGAAAG
>Ga0137394_10002678_pt1 | contig 13209 bp, 13 predicted proteins | sample czobulk116metaG_FD_108278 | JGI IMG/M metagenome (GOLD analysis project Ga0137394, IMG submission 108278) | Vadose zone soil microbial communities from Angelo Coast Range Reserve, California, USA - czobulk1.16 metaG | ecosystem: Environmental > Terrestrial > Soil > Vadose zone | place: USA...
CCACCACGCAGATCTGCGAGAGCAGATAGATGCCGAACAGGTGATGACCGCTCAAGATGTAGACGACCTCCGCCAGCCAGAAGGCCAGTGGTGGCCCAAGATAGGTTCCAAGCGGAAACTCGTGCCCGATCGCGATCGCGGTCGCGAGATTTCCGGGCGGCGCGCCGTAGAACAGAGCGGGCACCAAAGTCCACAACAATGCCTGCACGAGGGCGGCCAGCCAGACCGCCAGCGCCGGACGCGAGCGCAGCAATTCAACCAGAATGGAGACGTAAAGCATCAGCCCCGCGCGCTTTCCGGATACGCCCGGCCAAGATGGGCCTCCCGCCAGGGCATTTTTCAGAAGAACGGTGATCAGGTTTTCCGTCAGAACGCGTGATCACGCAAGAGGGCCCCTAAGGAGTGCACATGGAGGGGTTTTGCCGAAAACCGATGTCGATCAGAGTGGCAAGAGATTGGGCGCGACATTATCGGGAGCCGCGTTAGGACCGCACAGCCGCACAGGCGCAAAGCTCCGCCGATGATGGATCGTGGGCCCGAGGCGCGTCAGCGCCTCGATATGTTCCGGCACGGCATAACCCATGTGGCGCTCGAAGCCATAGCCCGGATGAATCTGCGCGAGGCGCGCCATAAGCCGGTCGCGCGTTACCTTGGCGACGATCGATGCCGCCGCGATCGAGGCCATAATGGCGTCGCCGCGGACAACCGCCTCGCAGTCGCAGCCACAGTCGATACGGTCACGACCGTCGACGAAGACGAGCTTCGGGCGCACCGGCAGCGCTATCACGGCCCGCGCCAGCGCCCACAGCGAGGCGCGCAGGATGTTGTCGCGATCGATCCGCGCCGGCGGCGCCATCGCGACCGCAACCTCAGCGCAGGCGCAAATCTGGGTGTAGAGCTTCTCGCGCGTCTCCCGGTCAAGCTTCTTGGAATCGTCGAGGCCGCGCGGCACGCGTTGCGGATCGAGGATGACGGCGGCAGCCACGACCGGGCCTGCCAGCGGTCCCCGTCCGGCCTCGTCGCAGCCCGCGACCGGCCAGATGCCGCGCTTGAGCGCCGAGCGCTCGCGACGAAACGTCGGCCGAGGTTGTTCCTCCCGCAGCGGCAGGCGGGCTGAGCGTGCACTCACATTGCGACTCATGCCGCGATGGTGCGGAGCGCGCGGCGCAAGTCAATGCGGTTGCGTTACCGGGTGCGATCTGACGTGAAAAGCGGGGGACAATCGCTCGCGCCCTCAATCGGGGAGCAGCAAATGGCCGTCCGCGGAGAACGGAAATTGCGGATTGTGCGCAACTTCCCAGAGGTGCCCGTCAGGATCGGCGAAGTAAGCGGTATAGCCGCCCCAGAACACCGTCTGTGCGGACCGGATCAGCGTCGCCCCGGCGGCCGTTGCCCGCGCCAATGCACGATTCACGTCGGAGGCTGAGGTGCAATTCCAGGCGAGCGACATCCCGCGAAAACCGCTGGGATTCGCGGACGCGATCTCTGCATCCTTGGCAAGCTCCGCGGTCGGCCAGAGCGACAGGATGACACCACCGGCCTCGAAGAACGCAACGCCGTCGACACCCGTTGCCTTGCGGCGAAAGCCGAGCGCCTCGTAGAACGCCGTGCTCTTTGCAAGATCGCTGACGCCGAGCGTCACCAGCGACAGGCGTGCAGTGGGTTCGTTCATGTCAGAACAGGCTTAGTTGCGCACTCTCGCGCTGCGGTGGCGAGAAATGCTCCGTTGTCAGCTTCGCCCGCGTCTTGTTGAGGCCAAGCTTCTCGCAAGCGGCCTCGAAACGCCGCCCGATCATCCAGGCAATCGGCCCCGTTCCGGTCATGCGCTTGCCGAACTCGGAATCGTAATCCTTGCCGCCACGCATGTCGCGGATCAAGTTGAAGACATGACGGTAACGGTCTGGAAAATTCGCCATCAGCCACTCACGGAACAGGTCGCGCACCTCAATCGGCAGCCGCAGCAGCACGTAACCTGCACTTTGCACGCCCACTGCTGACGCCGCATCGAGGATGCGCTCGATCTCCGCGTCGTTGATGGCAGGAATGATGGGCGCGACCATGACCGAGGTCGGCACGCCCGCCTGCGCCAGCTCGCGCAGCGCATCGAGACGCCGCGACGGCGTGGCGGCACGCGGCTCCATCACGCGCGCGAGCTTGGGATCGAGCGTGGTCACCGAGAGCGCGACCTTGACGAGATTGCGTTTCGCCATGCGCGACAGGATGTCCAAGTCGCGCAGGACCAGCGCCGATTTGGTGACAATCCCGACCGGATGGCTGTAGCGCTCAAGCACCTCGAGAATGCGCCGCATGATCTGATGCTGCCGCTCGATCGGCTGATACGCATCGGTATTGGTGCCAATCGCGATCATGCGCGGCGAATAGTTCGGCTCGGACAATTCGCGCTCAAGCAGGCGCGGCGCGTCCGGCTTGGCAAACAGCTTTGATTCAAAGTCGAGGCCGGGCGAAAGACCAAGATAGGCGTGGGTTGGTCGCGCGTAGCAATAGACGCAGCCATGCTCGCAGCCGCGATAAGGATTGATCGAGCGGTCGAACGAGATATCGGGTGAATCGTTGCGGGTAATGATCCGGCGCGCGGTGTCGATCGCGACAGTAGTCTTGAACGGAGGCAGATCCTCAAGCCTTTGCCAGCCATCGTCGAATACGACCCGCGCGAGCGGCTCGTAGCGGCCAGAGGCATTTGATTGCGCGCCGCGACCGCGCCTGCGGTCGGCATCAACGGCGACCTCGGCGTCGGGGGGCTGCCCGAGGTCGACCGCGGCTGGCGGGACTTGTGCCGATCCCGGCGGGCCGCGGCGCGCAAAGCCGCCTACCGGTACAGAGGGGGCTGCCGGCGGGCGTCTAAGGGCGGAAGAGGAACGAGCCATGTCCACTTGATAGCCGAGAAATAGGAACATAACAAGAACAATTAGAGTACATTTGATGCCCGCCGCATGTGGTGGGCAAAGCCGTCAGCGCCCCATGATATGGTGGCCATTGGGGTAGGTCCGGGAGGCAGGCGGGGGCGCCGCAGCATGATCAGCGTGGTGATCGGCACACGCGATTCGGAGGTGTTGCTGGCGTCAACGTTGGCGGCCCTGGTTCCCGGCGCAGTGGCTGGGCTGGTGCGCGAGGTCATTGTGGCCGACAGCGGCTCGACTGACGCAACCGCAACGGTGGCCGACGTCGCCGGCTGCCGTTTCCTTGCATCAGCAGAACCGCTTGGAGCACGGCTGAGCGCGGCAGCCGCGATGGCACGCGCAGACTGGCTTCTATTCCTGAGGCCCGGAAGCGTGCCGGGCACTCGCTGGATCGACGAGATTCAGCGCTTCGTGCAGGAGGCCCAGCATAGTGGGCCTCCAATGCACGCGGCCGTGTTCCGGCCACGGCCCAGCCGCTCGCGCGTGACCAACGCCCTGACCCTCTTGGCAACTGCCGTAGGTGCATTGCCACCTCCCGAACGGGGCTTGCTGATTGCGAAATCCCATTACGACGCCCTTGGCGGCCACCGCGCCAGCGACAGCGATCCCGAGCGCGGTCTGATGCGCCGCATCGGCCGGCGGCGGATCGAGCTTCTGCGCAGCAGGGTGGGAATGCTGGGCGACTGAGACCCGCGGCCATGCTATCAAGCGCCTTGCGCGCGACCAAACAGCCGGCAGCTGGCAAGGCGCTGTTCTATTTCCTCACTGCCCCGGACACAATCAAGGTCATGAAAGCCAAGGGCCTCGATCCCGCGAGCTGACACACCGAACAATCAGGCCTGGCGTCATTCCAAGACAGGTCACAGCAGGAGGAAAGCCATGACAAGAACGATGACGGCTGCAACGACTGGATTTGCCGTAATGCTGGCGTTTGGCATGTCGGCCAACGCAGCCGAGATCAAAGTCCTGAGCTCGAATGCGTTGAAATCTGCGCTTGAGGAGATCGCTCCACAATTTGAGAAGGCAAGCGGACACAAGCTGATGCTGGTCTGGGGCGCGGCAGTCCCGCTGCGGGCGCAGATTGAGAAGGGCGAGATATTCGACGCGACCATCCTCAACACGCCCGGCATCGACGCGCTCGTCTCGCAAGGCAAGCTTGACAGCGCAACGCGCACGCCGCTTGTGCGCTCGAGCATCGGTGTCGCGGTCCGCAAGGGCGCGCCCAAGCCCGACATCAGTACCACCGAGGCGTTCAAGACAGCGCTTCGCAAGGCAAAATCGATCGCCTATGTGGAGCAAGGCGCGAGTGGCATCTATTTGAAGGAGCTGTTCGTGCGGCTTGGCATCGCGGACGAGATCAAGTCGAAGATCAAGCTCGCGCCGACCGCCGCCGCTGAGTTCGTCGCGAAAGGCGAAGCCGAGATCGGCATGACGCAAATCAGCGAGATCCTGCCCTTTGCAGGCGCTGATCTCGTCGGCCCGCTGCCCGCGGACATTCAGCTCTATACGAGCTTTGCGGGCGCAAACAGCGCGGCCACCAAGCAACCCGACCCCGGCAAGGCGTTCTTCACATTCCTGGTCACACCCGACACCGCCAAGGTGATGAAGGCCAAGGGCCTCGAGCCCGCGAGTTGAGACGCCGCAACAGCCACCTCACGCGCGAGACGGCCGTCCTCGCACCGTCGCGCCCCTCGCCTTCGGTCGGCGCAGGTGCTCGTCAAGCCGCGGCATGATCTCGACGAAGTTGCAGGGGCCGTGGCGATAGTCGAGCTGGTAGACGAGAATCTCGTCCCAGGCGTCCTTGCAAGCGCCGGGCGAGCCGGGCAGGCAGAAGATGTAGGTGGAATTGGCGACACCCGCGGTGGCGCGGCTCTGGATCGCCGAGGTGCCGATCTTGCGGAAGCTGACCATCAGGAACAGCACCGCAAACGCTTCCATCTTCTTTTCAAACAGCGGCTCGACCGCCTCGGGTGTCACGTCGCGACCGGTGAAGCCGGTGCCGCCAGTGGTGACCACCACATCGACCGCGGGCGTATCGATCCACTCCTTCACGCGCGCACGGATCGCCTCCACGTCGTCACGCACGATGGTGCGCTCGAACACGATATGGCCAGCGGCCTTGATGCGCTCGGAGAGCGTCGCGCCCGACTTGTCGTCGGCCAGGTCGCGTGTGTCGGAGATGGTCAGCACCGCAAACTTGAGCGGCACGAATGGTTTGTTGGGATCGATTCCAGCCATGCAGCACTCTTACCAATTTCGGTGCGGCAGGAAAGCGAAAGGCTCGCCCTTTTTCAACAATCCCAGCGAATCAGCTGTCGAAGCGAATCAGCTGTCCAAGCGACTCAGCTGTCCAAGCGACTCAGCCTTGGCGCCCCAGCACGTTGCTGAGATCGTGATAGATCGTGTGCAGATGCTGCGCCGCCGGATCGACCGAGCCGAGCTCGATGACGAGGCCATCCCCAATCACCCGGTAACCGAACGCGCGCTCGGGCGTATTGGGTCCATACCACGCGAAATGAACCGCCTCGCGGTCGCCTGTGCGCACGCGCAACTTCTGAGCGGTTGCCAGCGGCGACGACAGGTGATCGACCGCATAAGTCTCGATCAGCTGCCAGAGAAGATCGCGCTGCGCCGAGGACAGCTCGGATGCCGGAAGGCCAACCTTGCGCCCGTTGGCGCGCTCGCGCCCCGCATAGGAGAGAATGTTGTCGATTGGCGTGTTCGATATCCGCGCTTTCCCTTGCAATCGCGGGCCGAGATCGCCGATCAGCCGCCGCGCCAACGCCTCCTCGGCCTGCAGCGTGACGAGGCCGGCATGGCGGCCGGAGGTGACGCGATTGGGATTGCACGAGAATGACGAGGGCGAGACCGAGACGATCTGGCCATCCCGCACGGCGATCGACTGATGCAGATGGTGGCCTTCGAGCCGAAAGCCCCAGACACCGGCGTCGCCCGGGGTTCCATAGACGGCGAATGAGAAGCGCTCGGACGAGCGCTGCCCGACGCCGTCGCCGAGTTCCATCAGCACGTCCTGCAATGTCATGACATTGCGTGCCTTCTTGAGCCCTTCCGGCGACATGAGGGTCGCCAGCAGCGCCCAGGCGAGATCCTTCTGGGCGGCGTCCATCTGCTCGAGCCGCAGGCCCGGCTTGGTCACGCTCGGGAAGCCGAAATAGTTCCAGCCGCGCCACTCCCTGCCATCCCAGTCAAACGACGCAGCCTTGCGTTTGTCAGGATCAAGCCCGGCCAGAAACGCCCGCGTGCGTGCGGTGAGCTCGGTGGCGGACGCAAGCCCCGGCTCGGCCGCACCAGCGACTCCGGGGATCACACTTGCGCCGACGAGCGCACTCCCGGCGACCAGCACACGGCGGCGATCCGGCCGATCGTGATGCGACATTTCGCAATGCAAACCATTGCGCGACACGGAGTCATTGCGCGACATGGAGCCCTCCCTGTGTAGCACTGCACCGCCGCGAGACATTGGCCGCTCGGAGCCGACGGCTCAGAGCTGCGCCGTGGGCGCGAACGTGTTGCAGGTCTCTTCCGTTCCTTGCTTCAGGCCGTTGTTGAACCAGCGCTGCCGTTGCTCGGAGGTGCCATGGGTAAAGCTGTCAGGCACCACCCTGCCCTGCGCACGCCGCTGCAGCGTGTCATCACCGATCGCCGCGGCAGTACGCAGCGCGGCCTCGACATCACCAGGCTGCAACAGATGCCAGCGCTCATTGGACTTGTTGGCCCAGATGCCGGCGAGGCAATCGGCCTGCAGCTCGACGCGGACCTGAATGCGGTTTGCCTCCGGAGTTCGGCCGCCGACCTTCTGCTGGGCCGCGTGCGCCCGCGTCAGAATGTCCCAGAGATTCTGCACATGATGGCCAACCTCATGCGCGATCACATAGGCCTGCGAGAACTGGCATGCTTTGCCCTCGCAGCCGCGAAAGCGCGTTTCGATCTCCTGGAAAAATGACGTGTCGAGATAGACCTTCTTGTCATTTGGACAATAGAACGGGCCCATTGCGCTCTGCGCCTGGCCACAGGCCCCTTCGGTTTGCCTGTTGAACAGAACCAGTCTTGGCGCGCTGTAGGTGTTCCCCTTCTTCGCAAACTCTTCCTTCCAGACGGCTTCGGTGCTGCCGAGCACGCGCGACACGAACCGGCCAGTGTCATCCGTCGGATTGCCGGTCGGGCGCGTCTGCGAGGGCGCGCTCGTGCGCGGCTGCTCCTGCGTCAGTATCTCCGCACCGCCAATCAGGAAGCGCGGATCGATGCCGAGCGCCCAGCCAATCAGTCCCAGCACCACAACCGTGCCGATCGACAGGCCGCCCGCGCCGCCTGGAATTCCGCCAAAACCGCCACCACCCCCCGGACCTTCCCCGCGGCGATCCTCGACGTTGCTGCTTTCCGGCAGGTCATCATATTGCATCGCCAAGCCTCCTCGCGTGTGCTGCCGTCGCCACCAAGCCTATCGTGGTGTGCAGGAACCGTCAGGCGCCTTGAATATAAGGTCCCGGTCATTTTTGCCCAGTGGTCGGCAAGTTTGATTAAGCCGTTTTTTACCTTGGTGCGGCATCATGCGTGCCAGTCGGTTGTAGGTCCCGCGTCACCGACCGCGTTGCCTGAGTTCAGAGTTCTGAGTCATGGTTGTGTCGCGTCGCGGGGCGTCCTCAAGGGCGCCCCGCGAAGTATCAGAGCCCCGCGAGAGTGCGCGTATCGTCGTTGGCGACTGCGTCGCTGAGATGGCGAAGATCGCGGCCTCCTCCGTCGATCTGGTCTTCGCAGATCCCCCTTACAATTTGCAGCTTCAGGGCGACCTCAAGCGCCCCGACGACAGTCGCGTCGATGCCGTCGACGACGACTGGGACAAGTTTTCGAGCTTCGCCGCCTATGACGACTTCACGCGCGCCTGGCTGATCGCCTGCCGGCGGGTGATGAAGCCGTCGGCGACGCTGTGGGTGATCGGCTCCTATCACAACATCTTCCGAGTCGGCACCATCCTCCAGGATCTCGGCTTCTGGATTCTCAACGACGTGGTGTGGCGCAAGACCAATCCGATGCCGAACTTCCGCGGCCGGCGCTTCACCAATGCGCACGAGACCATGATCTGGGCGGCGCGCGAAGCCGGTGCAAAAGGCTACACGTTCAACTATGAGGCACTCAAGGCCGGCAACGAGGATATCCAGGTCCGCTCAGACTGGACGCTGCCGTTGTGCACCGGCGAGGAACGGCTCAAAGGCGTGGACGGCAAGAAGCTGCATCCGACTCAGAAGCCCGCGGCACTGCTCGCGCGAGTGATCCTCTCCTCCTCGCGTCCAGACGATCTCGTGCTCGATCCATTCTCCGGAACCGGAACGACCGGCGCGGTCGCCAAACTCCTGCGCCGCCGCTTCATCGGCTTCGAGCGCGAAGAAGGTTACGCAACTGCGGCGCGCCGGCGCATCGCAGCGGTCGAGCCGCTGCCAGCCGAGAGCCTGGCGCCGTTCATGACCGCGCGCGAGGCGCCGCGGGTCCCGTTCTCCGCTTTGATCGAGCGCGGTCTCGTCTCAGCCGGCGCGCGCCTTGTCGACGCCAAACGCCGTCATGCCGCACTGGTGCGCGCCGACGGCGCCGTCACGCTTGGCGGGACGGTTGGGTCGATCCATCGCATCGGCGCACTGGTGCAAGGGCTCGAGGCCTGCAATGGCTGGACCTTCTGGCATGTCGAGACCACCAAGGGCCTCATCTCGATCGACGCGCTGCGTGCCGAGGTGCGCGCAGGGATGGCGGCGGTTTAGTCAGCGCTGCAAATAGCGCTGCTCATAAGGCAACGCGCATCACGCCGCGCGCACCCGGGCGATAAATTTCTCGACTTCGCTCTTGAGACGCACGCTCTCCGTCGACAGGCCCTGAGCCGACGAGAGCACCTGTGCCGATGCCGAGCCAGTCTCGGATGCACCGCGGTTCACTTCGGTGATGTTCGAGGCGACCTGCGCGGTTCGCGACGCCGCCTGCTGAACGTTGCGGGCGATCCCCTGCATAGCCGCGCCCTGCTGTTCGATCGCGCTCGCGATCATGGACGAGATCTCCGAGATGCGATTGATCGTCGTATTGATCTCCTGGCTGTAGGCGACGGATTCCTGGGTCGCTGTCTGGATGCCGGCGATCTGCTGGCCGATCTCGTCCGTTGCCTTCGCGGTCTGAGAGGCGAGCGCCTTGACCTCGGCCGCCACCACCGCAAAGCCCCTGCCGGCATCGCCGGCGCGCGCCGCCTCGATCGTCGCGTTCAGCGCCAGCAGGTTGGTCTGCTCTGCGATAGCGCTGATGATCTTCACAGCTTCGCCAATACGCGTCGAGGCTTTGGACAGCGCGCTCATGCGCGTATCGGTCTGCTGCGCCTGGCGCACCGCGTCGGACGCGATCTTGCTCGACTCCTGCACCTGACGCATGATCCCGCCGACCGAGGCTGCAAGCTGCTCAGTTGCCGCGGCAACCGACTGCATGTTCTCGGAGGCCTGATCGGAGGCCCCCGCCACGTTGGTGGACAGCGTCTGAGTTGTTCCGGCTGTCTTGGTCAGCGTCTGAGCCGCCGCCTCGAGCTCAGTCGAGGCGGAGGAGACCAGGTCCACCACGTTGCCGACGGCCGTCTGGAATTCGTTGGCGAATGTGTGCAAAGTGGCGCGCTTTTCACCGCTGGCACGCTTTTCAGCCTCGGTTTGCTCGGTCCGTAGGCGCTCGGCCTCGATCATGTTGTCCCTGAAGACCTGCACGGCACTGGCCATTGCGCCGACTTCATCCGTGCGTCCGACACCGGGCGGAACGATCTTGACATTTCCGTTCGCCAGCTCGGTCATCGCCTCGGTCATGCGCACGATGGGTCGCGAGATTGAGCGCGCAACCAACGCGCCGAGAAAGACAACGGAAAGGATGATCAACGGAATGGCGAAGCCAGTCTGCATGCTCACGCTTCTGCGGCTGGCCGCATAGGCGACTTCCGCTTCATCTCGGATACGCTCGACCGTTTTCAGCACGGCTTCGATCACCGGGTCGATCGTCTCGTAGGCCTCCAAGGTCGCCCTCTGCTCCTTTGCGAGCACCGTTGCGGCGTCCATCCAGGCAAAGAAGTCGCGCTGATAGGCCTACAGCTTCTGGCCAAGATCCTGTTTAACCAACGGTGGAAAGGGCGCAGACACGAGGCTGCGCTCAAACTCGATCGCGCCCTTTTTCATCGCCTCGCCATAGCGCCGATCGTGACTCAGCATGAAGTCCAGCTCGTGCCGGCGCATCATCAGCATCGCAACTTCGATGCGAGGATCGTCGAAGTCATTGAGCTTCTTCTCGATCGCCTCGATCGAAGCGCGCAGCGCCCCTTCGAGACCCGAGCTCTCGTTCAAGCCCAGCTCTTTTTGCGCGCTGACGATCGAGGCTAAATGTCTCTCATATGAGCCAAACACCTCGATGATGGAGGCGATCTGCCTCACGAGCTCGGTCTGACCAAGCGATCGAGCGCTGTCTTGCAGCATAGACAGGTTCAATTCGATCGCTTTGCTGACCTCCTTATGGCGCGTCACATAGTCGAGTTCGCGCCGCAGCAGGAAGTCTTTCTCCAGCCGCCGAGCATCAAGAAAGTCGACCCGCAGCCTGAGTGCAGCGCCGGCAATCCTCTCGGCATCGTCGCTGGCGGCTCGAAAGCCATCCTGAACCCAGCTGCCATAGAAGTAGAGCGCTCCAACCAGTATCAGGCCGAAGACGCCGACAGCGCCAACCGCCATGATTCTTCGCCCGACATTGATATTCATGATGGATTGGCACCCGCCAGAATCGGCGACCACAGTAGGATATCGGCGGTATTATTTTAGTTAACCAATAATATACAGCAAATATCAGTGATTTAGTGACCTTCCTGACTGAACGAGTCGAGCAGGCGAGTTGCGATCGCCGCTTCGAGCCGCGGTTGATCGCACGCCTTTGGCGCTTGCCGATCTTGCTCATTGAGCGCGACCGCGACGCTTTCAGCATCGCAATCCCGCACCTCGCGCGCTGAGCCCAGGATGGGGCGCTGCGGCCGGATGTGCTATTGTGTCCAGCTCGCCTTCGGGACACGAAAGTTTCAGGACACGTTCGTCATGCAGCAGACATTCGATCGCACGGCCGAAGATCTCGGAAATGCCATTCACCTCGAACACGTCAACGTCACCATTCCGGACCAGCGCCTTGCGACGCTGTTCTACGTGGTGGGTCTCGGACTCACGCGCGACCCTTATCTGATGACGTCCGACAACAACATGTGGGTTAATGTGGGAAGGAGCCAGTTCCACCTGCCAGCCGACAAACCGCAGGTGCTGCGCGGTCATACCGGGCTCATCATCACGGGTCGCGCGGCGCTGCTCGATCGGCTTGCTTCAGTGCGCAAGAAGCTCGAGGGCACCAAGTTCAGCTTCAGCGAGCACAACGACTACATCGAGGCAACCTGCCCGTGGGGCAATCGCGTTCGCTGCTACGAGCCGGATCTCGCGCGTTTCGGCCGCATCACGCTCGGCATGCCCTATGTGGAGTTCGATGTGCCGGTCGGCACTGCGCGCGGGATTGCGGCCTTCTATCCCGCGATGATCGGCACGCCCGCGACTGTAACCAATGGCGACGGCACGACCGCGCGCGTCAAGGTCGGCAAGGACCAGCATCTCGTGTTCCGAGAGACCGACCGCCCCTTGCCGGACTACGATGAGCATCACGTGCAGATCTATGTGGTCGATTTCTCCGGCCCGCATCGCCGCCTTGGCAAGCTCGTCAATCGCGAGGACAACCAGTATCAATATCGCTTTCGCGATATCGTCGACCTCGAAAGCGGTCGGCATCTGTTCACGATCGAGCACGAGGTTCGCAGCATCACCAACCCGATGTTCATGCGGCCGCTCGTCAACCGCAATCCGCTGCAGAGCAACCGCACCTATTCGCCTGGCTATGACGGGTCGTCCTGGGCAATGGCGCCGGAGCATTTCGACGATCAGCCCGAGCGGATTATCTCCTGAGGTGAAGCGCGGAGCGACTTGTCTCGCTGCCGGATTGTTGGACTACGAGGACTGAAGCTCCTCGCGCGCCGTCCGCGCAATCGTCTTCTGCCGATCGAACTCCGCGCGCCTGCGGCTGATCTCATCCGGCGACAGACGATCGATGTTGCAATAGTCGAGCTTCCAATCCGGGCAGTCGCTCCACAGCAGTGGAGACTGCACGGTGGTCCGCGGCGCCGGCGCCCCCACAAGCAGGCGCAAGGCGAGATCAAGCGTGAAAGCCTGCGAGGCGCGATCGTGTGGACGTCCCGCGGCGTTGCCGAGCGGAAAGTCCGAGAACAGGAAGCGCGGCACGCCGACATATTCGACGATGTCCTTGGCGCAACCCATCACCACGGTCGCAATACCGCTCTCTTCCAGGGCGCGCGCTGCCAGGCCCACGCTCTGGTGGCAAACCGGGCAATTGGCAAGGAGGAGCGCGGCATCGACCTGATCGTCCTTGCAGCGGCGCACGACCTCGGAGCAGTCGACTTCGATCGTCACACGATGGCTGCGGTTGGTCGGCAGGCCATGAAAGCGCGGAGCCACGGAGCCGATCCGGCCATCGGCAGCAAACCGGCGCAGTTCCGCAAGCGGGAAGTAGGTTCCGGGGTCTTCAGCACTTGTGTGCGTGCGATCAATCGCGATGTGCGAGATGCGCAGATCGTGATCCGCAGTGGTGTCGCCCGAATAGACGGTGAAGAACTTCGCCGCCGAATTGTAGGGAGCGCCCGGCCGCTGATCGCCTTTGCCCGGCTGGAATGGCGCCGCCGTCGTGATGAGAGTGAGCCGGCACTGCGACAGCGGCTTTGCCAGCGGATGGAATGGCACCTGCGCATAGTGCGCCCATCGGTAGGGCGCCCCATAGCCCAGCGCTTGGTAGTAGGTGCGAATGCGCGACAAATACGGGATCGGCGCGTCGTCCGCGGCAGCAAAGCCGAGCTCGCGACCGTCCTCGCTCATCGGTCTCACCGCGCCGCAGTCACCCGTATCTCGACCATCTTGGCGGGCGACTGCAGCCGCGCCTCGATGCAGGCGCGCGCGGGGGCGCAGCCTTGCGGAACCCAAGCATCCCAGACCTTGTTCATCTCGTCGACCGTGCGGATGTCCTGCAGCCAGATCGTCGCCTGCAGGAGCTTCGACTTGTCGGTTCCAGCCTTGGCAAGCAGCCCGTCTATGGTGGCGAGGATTTCCTGCGTCTGCGCGCCCACGCCCTGGCCTGCGGTTTTGTCAGCGGTCAGGCCGGCGAGATAGACGGTGTCGCCATGAATGAC
>Ga0137394_10002679_pt1 | contig 13206 bp, 8 predicted proteins | sample czobulk116metaG_FD_108278 | JGI IMG/M metagenome (GOLD analysis project Ga0137394, IMG submission 108278) | Vadose zone soil microbial communities from Angelo Coast Range Reserve, California, USA - czobulk1.16 metaG | ecosystem: Environmental > Terrestrial > Soil > Vadose zone | place: USA...
CCTCGGGCCCGGGCTCGGCTCCCGCGCGATCGCCGACCCGCGCGCCTACCTCGTGCATAGCACGTGGTTCGACACGGACTTCTTCGCGTCGGGCGCGCTCGACGAGTCCCGCTTCGACGGCCTCGCGACGGCGGTCGCGCACCTGGGCGCGTGCTACGAGGTCGACGAGAGCCGATTCGTCAGCGGCGGCGCCGGCAGCGAAGCTTCTTCGCGTCGAGCGTGCAGGCCCCCGACAGATCGGCCATGAAGCACTGCGAGCCGACGACGATCCGCGGGCTCACCGCCGGATCGTCGAGCCCGGTCAAGCTGAGGCGGCGGCCATGGACGTCGACCTTCACTGCGCCGGAGCGCTGCGTGCGGAGCACGACGGAGCCGAGAGGGTTCTTGCGGTTCAGGTACTGCACGAGCCGCTTCCGCCGCTTCCAGAACCGGTCGCTCGCCGGATGGTCGAGCGCGGCGGAGAGCATGACCTGCGTCCCGTGGCGGAGCTCCACCCGGAACGCGTCGGTCGACTCGGGCGCGATCGGGTGCGCGGGCTGGAACGACCCGCTCAAGGCGAGCGTGCCCGAGCGGTCGAGCTTCAGCTGCCGGACGCTGAGCGGCGGCGGCGTTCCGCCCGGTTGGCAGGCCCCCGCGGTGCAGATCCCGGGAGAGCACGGTTCGCCCATGGAGCACGCCGTCCCGTCCGGGACCGCGGGCCCGAGCGCGCAGTGGCCGGCTTGGCAGACGCCGTCCGCCCGGCATCCCGCGGCCCCCGTGCACGGCGTCCCGTCCGGGCCCGGCGCGCCGTGCCGGCAGATCCCGGCGACGCAGCTCTCGGAGCCGTTGCAGGGATCGCCGTCGTCGCAGGGCGTGCCATCGGGTGCCCCGGGGCACGGGCCGCCGGGCGGCAGGCACGTCTCGCGCAGGAACGGGTTCTCGTAGCCGTAGGGCGCGGCGCCGCCGGCGCCTCCGCCCGAGTACACCCCGTCGGTGAAGCAGGCATCGGGCACGCGGCCCTGCGTGCCCGTGTAAGGCGTGAACGCGGTCGCGTACTCGATCCGGAAGACGACGCTGTCCTCGTCGAGCGTGTTGCTGTTACCCTGCTTGCCCGCGACGTACAGCACCTGCTGGCCGAGCGGGTTCGGGCCCTGGACGATCGCCACGAGGTTCGTGAACGACACCTGCTCCTGGTTGCCGTCGCCATCGATGTCGAGCAGCACCGTGAAGTCGTTGTCGTCGACCGAGTCGTGGAACGCGATGGGCGCGACGCCGTTCGGGTGAGGCAGGAAGCACGGGGCGTCGAGGTCGATCCGGTAGATGCGGGCGCTCGCGCGCAGAAGGTAGAAGACGTCGCCGTAGTAGGCCGCCGGGTAGCCGAGCCCGGTGTACGCGGTGAGGCCGGTGACGGTCGGGTTCATCGGATGGGTCGCCAGCGGCCGCCGCCAGTCGGGATGGTTGCCGTAGACCTCCGCAGGCGTGTGGCCGGCGAGGCAGGCGGCGACGCCGCCCGCCCCGACGACCGATCCCTCGAGGCACGGCCAGCCGAGATTGCTCGCGCGATCCACGACGTCGATCTCGGCCTCCTGCGAGTCGCCGCGCTCGGCGACGTAGAGCTGGCCGGTCAGCGGATGCACGGCGAGGCCCACGGGGTTCCGCAGCCCCGCGCCGAAGACGGACGGCTGGCTCGCGAACGGAGGGCCGGGGGCGGGCTGCGCCGGCGATCCGCCGGCGACGGCGAGGCGCAGCACCTTCCCCGCGTTGTTCGGCGCGCCGTCGTTGGTGATGGTGCGCGCCGGATAGAGGCTCGCCCCGAGGCACACGTTCGTGCAGAGGGCGGTGTTCTCGCTCGACTGCAGCGGGTCGGTGCCGAGGAGAAGCTGGGCGTTCCAGCGGTTGTTCGACCCGTTGTCACCCACGCCGACGTAGAGGCAGCCGTCGACGCCGAAGGTCAGGTGGGCACCGTTCCGGGCCGTGGACTCCGTCGGCGGCTCGAGCGTGGTCTTCACGGTGGCGACGTACTCGCCGAGGCCGGCGGCGTTCTCGCGGTAGACGCGGACGTGCTGGTTCTGGTCCTCGTCGGTGGTGGTGACGTAGGCGTAGAGGAGCTTCGAGACCGCGAAGTCGGGCGCCAGCGCGATCCCGAGGAGGCCCTCCTCGCTCGTGGTCGCCCGCACGTTGTCGACCTTCGCCCATGACGTGCCCTCGTCGAGGACGGAGCCGTCGGCGGTCGCGTAGCTCGAGTAGACCCGGATCTCGGCGCTGCCGGGTGCCGTGCCGACGGTCTGGCCGTTCGCCTGGATGGCGACGAAGAGCCGGCCATCGGGGGCCGTCGCGAGCGCCGAGATCGGATTGATCGAGTGCGCCACGCCGACGGCGCGGAACCCTGCCGTCGCGAGCATGGCGCGCCCTGCACGCGGCACGGCCGCGAGCACGAGCACGACGCCGATCGCCAGCGCGATCCGCCTTCCCTGGCTGAGCGACACGATACGCTACTCAGGCGATCATGGCCGTGAACGGCTTCACGCCCGCGAGGTACGTGCTGGAGTTCGCGCCGACGAGGGTCAGTATCCCGGCGACCGTGTTCTGCACGTCGATGATCTGCCCGGTGTCGTCCGGCTGGCCGGTCGAGAAGTTGACCTTCACGCCTTCCTGCTGCCCGTCGGTCATGCCGACCGTGCCGGGCCGGACCCGCTTGCCAACCAGCAGCATCGACGTCCAGGGATGGTGGTCCTTGCCGTTGTCGCCGTTCAGCTGCGGCGTGCGGCCGAACTCGGAGCAGTAGACGACGGTCGTCTCGTCGAGGAGGCTGGCGGCACGCAGGCCCGGCTGTGCGGCGAGGCCGGTCAGGAACTGGTCGAGGAACGAGAAGAGCTCTTCCCAGCGCGCGTTCTGCTGGGTGTTGTCGCTGTGGGTATCGAACCCGCCGACGTTGCTCAGCGTGACGCTCGTCGTCATGCCGGAGCGGAAGGCGCTGCCGAGCGAGGTCGCGAGCTGAGCGCCGTTGTTGGAGTTCTGGGGCAGCGAGGCGGCCAGGCGCACGAGCTTCTCGCCGCGCTGGTTCGCGTCGCTGAACTGATCGAGCCGCGCGCTGAGCGCGCCCGGCGCGTCCAGCGTGCGCTGCCACTCGAGTGCCTGCTGGACGTAGGCCTCCCCGAGCGCCGAGACCGCGAGATGCTCGATGTTCGGGTCGACCCGGTCCGGGACGCGGTTGTACGCCAGCGCATCGCCGAGCTGGTCGCCGACCCGCCCGCTGAGGCCCGCAAACGGGCCGGCGAAGCTCGGTCCGCTCAGCAGGAGGTGGGGGAGCGGCATGTCGGCGCCGTTCTGGTTCGCCGCCATGACCGCGAAGTCGGCCCGCGTGGGATCGAGGTAGCCGGTGAGGACCAGCTGGCGGCTCTGGTCGTGCGAGGTGGAGCGGGTGTTGACCCCGTTGACGACGGCGCTCCGGCTCGCCCAGTTGGTGAAGAACGCGTCGACCGCCGGACGGGTGGTCGGGTTCGACATGTAGGTGATGCCGCCGACCATCGCGATCTGCGAGGGCGGGAGGCCGGAGATGGCCTGCGGCACGTCCACGTCGACGCCGTCGGTCGCGTCGAGCGGATCGTGGACGTCGAACACCTGCGTCACGTCCCAGCCGCCATCGCCGACGAGGGTGACGACGAAGTGCGGATTGGCCGTGTCGGCCCACGCCTCACGGCGGAGCCCCCAGGGCAGCGCCATCAGGACGGCGCTCGACACGCCGAGCTTCAAGAGAGTCCTCCGGGTGACCTGATCTGCCCACAGTGTCCGCATGTCCGCTTCCCTCTAGTAGAGGAGTATCTTCGGGCTGCGCAGCATCGCGACGAGGAGGCCGCGCCACGCGCGCTCACCCTGCGTCCCGAGCACCTGCCCCGAGTTCATTCCACCCTGCGTCCGATCGTCGTAGAGCCGGCGGTAGAGCTGCAGCCACCCGCCCACCTGCGGTGAATCGGGCGCAACACGTTGCCCGTAGAGGCGGCGGATGAGGGCGACGATGTCCGCCCGGAGGGTCGCCGCGTCCACGCTCGGGTCCTCGGCGCCGGTCACCCCGTTCAGCAGCTTCCGCTGCCCGTCGGGCAGCGCGAGGTCGTTCGTGAGGACGTAGTCTGCCGCCATCGCGGCGAGCTTCCGCTGCACCATGGCCACCGAGGCGTTGAGGCTGTTCGAGCGGCCGGACACGCTGACGCCGTTGATGCCGCCGAGGATGACCTTGAAGCCGCGCTCCTCGTTGGTGAGGAGGGGCACGGGGGTCATGCGCGGCGGGTCGGAGGCGGGATCGGCGTCGGGCTCGTCGTCGTCCGGATCGCGCTCCCAGACGAAGCCGGTGAGGTCCTTGACGAGCAGCTCGAGCCGCTCGGGCGAGGTGCGCCGGACCCACTCCGCATCGCCGGTCTGCGGCCGCTTGCGATATGCGTCCGACAGCATCCAGCGCTTCACGAGCTGGCGGAAGTTGTAGCCGTCGTCGGTCGTCCAGTGGCTCGCGACCTCGGCCGCCGTGGTGAGCTCGGTGCTGGTCTTCGGGTCGCGCAGGAAGAGTAGCTTGAACGCCCGCTTCGTCTGGCACTCGGCGAACTTCGGGTGCGCCGTCAGGAGACGGCCCATGTCGCGGATGTCCGTGCCCGGCACGCCGTAGACGGCCGGCGGCCGCTTGTTCGCGTCGCGCCACCGTTCGGGGTCGCCGCTGAAGAAGTCGGTCGCCGCGACGTCCTGGAGGCTGCTCATGTTGTCGAGCGGGAAGAGGAACGACGCGAGCGGGTCGAGCCGGTCGTGACAGGCCTTGCAGTCCGGACGCGTGGTCACCGCGTTCAGCACCGCGTCGGCGTCGTTGTTGTCCACGTTGCGCGTGACGTCGACCGGCGTGTCGAGGAAGTTGTAGCAGTGGAAGAGGATCGACCACCGGTTCGCCCGGCGCCGGTTCTTGTTCGTGTTGTTGGTGTCCCACACCTCGTAGAAGGCGCTGGTCGAGAGGAGCCCGGCATGCGGCCGCCCGTCTGCGTAGACGGTCGGCTGCCAGCCCGGGCCGGCGACCGGCGCCATCGGGAACGGCATGCGGGTCGGGTCGCTCTGGAAGAGCGGGTTCGCGACCGTGTAGTTCGCCGTCCCGATCTCCGTGAACGGCCGGTCGTTGGCGACGATCCAGGCGATCAGCTCGAGCGCCTCGCCGTAGATCGCCCAGGTCTTGTCGCGTGCCTCGTCGGTGAAGTCCTCACGACGGACCAGCAGCGCGTCGTCGTAGAGGTCCTTCACGCGCTCGAGGAACTCGGGCGTGTGCAGGTACTGGTCGACGAGGGCCGCGTAGGCGTTCGGGTCGGTCTCGACCGCGTCCAGCTCGGCGAGCGTCGGACGGAGCCCGCGCAGGTCCATCGAGGCGCGCACCAGGAGCTCCGCGGGCGCGATCGGCACCAGCGGGGCCTCCGGCTGCGTCTCGCACTGGCGTCCCGTCGCGACGAGCGTGACCCACTGCTGCAGGATCTGATGCTCCTCGCTTCCGGGGCTGATCTGCTGGCCGCCGCCGTGCGGCAGCTCGCCGAGCGGCTTCTTCAGTATCCGCGACTCCGCAGGGTTCGCGACGTCGATACTCAGGTCGAGGCTCTGCTGGGTCGCGAGCGGATCACCGGCGGTGAACCGGAAGTTGGCGCTCTGCGCCGAGCCGCCGGCGACGTGGCAGTTGGCGCAGATCGGCTGTACCACGCGCCCGAGCACCTGAGCGGTGAAGTACGAGCTGTCGCAGGGCGGAGTGCTCGGCGGATTCACCACCCGCCGCGTGAGGATGAGCATCCCCTTGGCCTGATGCCCGGGCCCACGCATGCTCGCCCGCCCGCGCACGGTCCCCTTCTTGACGGCGGCGCGCCACCGGAGCCGGATGCCCGAGGCGTTCATGCCGGTCAGCGTCAGCCGGGGGCCGCGCACCTTGCCCGACACGAAGTACACACCGGCGGCCGCCGCATCGGCGCTCTGCACCGCCATCGTCCCGGTGACCGCGGCCTTCGCCTGGGTCAGCGCACCGGCAACCAGCGCCGTCTCCCCCGGCATGGCGAGGCTCCCGTCGTACGACGCGCTCAGGTCGGCTCGCGCCGCGCTCGCAGCAAGCAGCACGGCGAGCATCGCGTGCAGCAGCACTCGCGGGCTCCGGCGAATCTTCGTCATCGACACGGCGCACTGACCGCCAGTCCTGCGCATGGTTCCGCGAGCGTCACAAAAGGTACGGCGGGTACCGAGATCTCGACGGTCGGACTCCACGTTCCCCGCAGCACGCCCCCGGTACACCGGTGTGCGAGCTGCGCAGTGCGCGCGGTCTACCTGGTTTTCCACCCCGGACCTCCCCAGAAATGACGACACGGAAAGCAACGCTCGTACCGCGAGCGCCGCGTCCTCCATGCGGGGTGAGGGCTCTACGGAAAGACCCAGCGCCGTGAGCCGCGGGGCCGGAACGGTGCACCGACGAGGAAGCGGTCTCCTCCGAGCTGGAGGCCGAGCGTCAAGGTGGGCTGATCGAGGCCGGCGAGATCGACGCCGCTGCCCGTGATCGTCACCGCGCCGCCCTTCTTGCTCATCCTCATCGCGATGGTCCCGCCCCCGACACGGCCCCGCGCCGTATGCGCGCGGCCGCGTGAGCGAAGCCTACCGAGGCTGCCGCAGAGGACCGTGCCGTTCGCGTCCGCCAGCAGGACCTCGACCGGGCCGGCAGGCGCGGACGGCACGGCGACCTCTCCGCGAAAGCGCAGCGTGCCCCGCGCGCGGCGGGGAGCGCGTGCGATCGTTCCGGCCCGCAGCGTGAGCGGCGCCGTGGGGCATGCGGGGTCGGCGGCGTCGACGAGACCATTGCCGTCGTTGTCGACGCAGTCGCCGCAGTCCACCTCGCTCGTGTGGCACGTGCTCGAGCAGCCGTCCCCGTTGACGGTGTTGCCGTCGTCGCAATCCTCGCCCGGCGACACGGCCCCGCGCCGTATGCGCGCGGCCGCGTGAGCGAAGCCTACCGAGGCTGCCACAGAGGACGGTGCCGTTCGCGTCCGCCAGCAGGACCTCGACCGGCCCGGCAGGCGCGGACGGCACGGCGACCTCTCCGCGGAAGCGCAGCGTGCCCCGCGCGCGGCGGGGCGCACGTGCGATCGCTCCGGCCCGCAGCGTGAGCGGCGCCGTGGGGCATGCGGGGTCGGCGGCGTCGACGAGACCGTTGCCGTCGTTGTCGATGCAGTCGCCGCAGTCCACCTCGCTCGTGTGGCACGTGCTCGAGCAGCCGTCCCCGTCGACCGTGTTGCCGTCGTCGCAGTCCTCGCCCGGCGACACGACCCCATTGCCGCAGGCGGTCGGCGTGCAGTTGGAGTCGCACCCGTCGCCGCTCACCCCGTTTCCGTCGTCGCACTGCTCGCCCGGATCGAGCACGCCGTCGCCGCAGATGGCCGCGGTGACCACGGTGAGCGTCCAGCCGTTCAGCGTACCGGTGTTCCCGCCCGCGTCGTCGACCGCGGTGAGGGTCCACGTGCCGTTCGGGTTCTCGGCGAGGAAGGCCGCGAGCGCGCCCTCCCCCGCGACGGCCCCGAACGGCGTGCCGCTCGGTGGGAGGGTCATGTCGCTCGCCGGCATCCCGGCCTGGTCGTCGATGATCGTCCCGACGTAGAGGTTGTCGTTGCCGCCGCCGATGTCGGTGACGAGGTCGACGCGCCGTCCGCTCGGCGAGGTGAGGAAGAGATCGAGGTCCGCGGAGTTGGGGTGCGTGATGTCGAGCGTGACGCTCAGGTGGTACAGGTACCGTCCGGCCCCCGAGACCACGACGGGCGACGCGCGACCGGTCGGATTGTTGTCCGGGATCGAACCGCCCGGGCCCGCGAAGGCGAGTGGCGCGCTCGGCCGGACCGACGGCACGGTGGAGATCGTCAGCGACCAGCTCCGGAGCATGCCCGTCTGTCCGCCGGTGTCGTCCGACACCACGAGCACCCAAGGTCCGTTCGGCTGCTCGCCGACCAGTGCCCCGAGGGCCTCCTCGGGCTGGATCGGCCCGGTCGCCACGAGGTTCGTGTAGACGAAGTTCCGGACGTTCGGCGCGGACGGCGTGCCGGACGCCTGGTCGTCGAACGTGGTGCCGGCAAAGACATCGTCGTTGCCGCCGCCGTTGTCGGTCGTCAGGGTGACGGTGTTGCCGCTCGGCGAGACGAGGAAGATGTCGAGCTGGTCGGGCTGCGGATGGACCAGGTCGACCGTCACGTCGACGTCGACCACGATCCCGCCGACCCCGCTCACGTCGACGAGAGAGGTGAGCGAGCCGCCGTCGGCGATCGGGAGGTCAGTGTCCGGGCTCGCGACCGTGACGGTCGAGAGTCCAGGAAGAGGTGGCGGGGCGGCAGACGCCGCGACCGCCAGCAAGCCGAGCCCCGCGGCAAACCACAGAGCCCGGCAGCGGTTAGCGCAAATGCCAGGTCGGCGCACCGAGGCGTAAGCACGTCGCATGCCGGGGCGAGCCCCGCCCCGGCTCGTGCTCCCACATGACGAGACCGTGAAGATCTTGCCGCTCGAAGCATTGACCTCCACCTGGATTGTGTGGAACGTCCTCCCGCGGAATGGCGCAATCCGGTCCCATCCTGATCGTCGAGGACGACGAGGACGTGCGCGAGGCCATGGTGCACGTCCTGCAGGCGGAAGGGTACGACGCGGTCCCGGCCGCCGACGGCGTGGACGCGCTCGGACATCTGCAGGCGGGGCTCGAGCCGTGCCTCATCCTGCTCGACCTCATGATGCCCCGCATGAGCGGCTGGCAGTTCATCGAGCATCAAGATGTCCGCGCGTCGCGTGCGCCGATCGTGGTGGTCTCCGCGTACAGCACGGCGGACGAGATGCGCTCCGCGGGCGTGGCGGCCTACATGCGGAAGCCCGTCGACATCGACGCGCTGCTCGAGCTGGTCGCCCAGCACTGCGCCCGCCACTGACGGGCGCGACCGCCCCGCGAGAACTTGACCGCTCCCCGGCCCGCGGCTAGCGTCCGCGGCCTGCCTCATGACCTCGCCGCACGGCAACCTCGACGCCACCCGCGTGCTCGACTTGACGCGCGAGCCCGGGTTCTTCGCGGGCAAGCTGCTCGGCGACCTCGGTGCGGACGTCGTGAAGATCGAGCCACCGGCCGGCGACCCGGCGCGCCGCCGCCCGCCGTTCTGGGGCGACGCGACCGATCCGGAGCGCGCGATCGTGTGGCTCGCCCTGAACACGTCGAAGCGAGGGATCACGCTCGATCTCGAGCGCCCGCGCGGACGCGACCTGTTCCTCGACCTCGCGGCGCGAGCCGACGTCGTCCTCGAGACCGCCCCGATCCGCGGCCTCGGATGGCAGGATCTCCGGGCGCGCAACCGGCGCCTCGTCCACTGCGCGATCACGCCCTTCGGTGAGACCGGCCCGCGGGCCGGCTGGCGCGGCTCGGACCTGACCGTGAGCGCCGCGAGCGGCAACCTCTACTCCACCGGCGATCCGGACCGCGCCCCGGTCCGCTGCACGCTGCCCGTCTCCTACTACCACGGCGGCATCGAGGCCGCCGTCGGCATCGTGTTCGGCCTCCTCGCACGCGAGCGGACCGGCGAGGGTCAGCACGTCGACGTGGCCCTCCAGGAGGCGATGGTCATGCCGAACATCGGCACCGCGGCGATGTACGCCATGACCGGGAACCGCGGCTCGCGCGCGGGCGCGTTCATGCGACAGGAGAAGAGCGTCGCGCGGGAGATCTGGCCCTGCAAGGACGGCTTCGTCTCCTTCGCGCTCCGCGGCGGGGCGGCACGCATTCCCGGTCTCGCAGCCATGGTGCGCTGGATGGGGGAGCACGGCATGGCGTCGCCGAAGCTCCAGGCGATCGACTGGAAGGGTTACAACCACAACCTCCTCACCCAGGCCGAGGTGGACGAGCTGTCGCGCGAGTTCGGCGCGTTCTTCATGACGAAGACGATGTCCGAGCTCTACCGGGCAGCCTGCGAGCGGAACCTGATGCTCGCGCCGATAAACACGGCGCGCGAGATCACCGCCTCGGCGCAGCTGGCCTCACGCGGCTTCTTCGTCGACGTGGACGACGCCGGGCGCGGCCGCCTGCGCTATCCCGGCGCGTTCGCGCGCAGCACGGCGACGCCGATCGGCATCCGGCGGCCCGCCCCGCGGCTCGGCGAGCATACCGCCGAGGTGCTCGGCGAGCTCGGCCTCGGCGCGGGCGAGCTCGAGCGCCTGCGCGCCGAGGGGGTCGTGTGACGGAGCTCTTCGCCGGGACGACGGTCCTCGAGTTCGGCGCCGGCGCGGCGGGGCCGGTCGCGACCCGCTACTTCGCCGATCACGGCGCGACGGTGATCCGCATCGAGTCGCGGCAACGGCCCGACTTCCTCCGCACGCTCCGGCTCACGCCCGGGTCGCCCGGAGGGCTCGACGGCGCGCATCACTTCGCGGTGCTGAACGCCAACAAGCTCTCGGTCGCGCTCAACCTCTCGCGGCCCGAGGGCGTCGCCGTCGCGCGACGGCTCGCCCTCTGGGCCGACGCGGTGGCCGAGAACTTCGCCCCGGGGGCGATGGCGAAGTGGAACCTCGACTACGCCGCGCTCGTGAAGGAACGCGCCGACCTCGTGATGATCAGCACCTGCCTCAACGGCCAGACCGGGCCGGAGCGGCACTATCCCGGCTTCGGGGGGCAGGGCTCGGCGCTCGCCGGCTTCAACCACCTGACGGGATGGCCCGACCGCGAGCCGGTCGGCCCGTTCGGCACGATCACCGACTCGCTCTCGCCGCGCTTCGCCGCGCTCCTCCTCGCCTCGGCGCTCCTCCATCGCGGGCGCACGGGCGAGGGCCAGCACATCGACCTTTCCCAGGTCGAGGGCGGGATCGTCTGCCTCACCGAGTCGATGATCGGCTACGCCGCCAACGGCGACATCCTGACACGCATGGGGAATCGCTCGGCGTACGAGGCCCCCCACGGCGTTTTCCCCTGCGCGGGGAGCGACCGCTGGATCGCGATCGTCGTGCACGACGACGACGACTGGCACCGGCTCGTGCGCGCGCTCGGCGACCCGGCATGGGCCGCGGATACACGGCTCGCGACGACCGCGGGCCGGCTCGAGCGCGTGGACGAGATCGAGCGCCGGCTCGCGGAGTGGACCCGGGATCAGACGCCGGACGCGGTCGCGGAGCGGCTCCAGTCGGCCGGGGTCGAGGCGGCACCGGTCGAGGACTTCGCCGACCTGCACGCGGATCCGCAGCTCGCGCACCGGACCCATTTCCGCCCGGTCGAGCATGCCGTCCTCGGCCGGCACCCGGTCGAGGCCCACGCGATGCGCTTCTCGGCGATGGAGCCCCGGTTCCATTCGGCCGCCCCGCGGCTCGGCGAGCACACGGAGCACGTGCTCCGCCAGCTCCTCGGCATGCCGGACGGCGAGTTCGAGCGGCTGCGCGCGGCCGGGATATTCGAGTAGCCGCCCGTCCCCGCTCAGCTTGCGCTGGCGCGGGCGCGGCGCGGACCGGGGCCCGGGGCGGGAGGCGGCGCGGCCAGCTTCGCCTCCTTGGCGCGGAGATAGTCCTCGTAGTTGCCGAGGTAGCGGACGGCGCGCGCATCGCCGACCTCGACCATCTGGGTCGGCAGCCGGTCGAGGAGGTAGCGGTCGTGGGCGACGATCACGAGGGTGCCGGCGTAGGCGAGCAACGCCTCGAGCAGTATCTCCTTCGCGGTGAGATCGAGGTGGTTGGTCGGCTCGTCGAGCAGGAGGCAGTTCGACGGCTCGACCAGCAGCTTGGCGAGCGCGAGCCGGCTCCGCTCGCCACCCGACAGCACGGCGGTCCGCTTCTGGACCGCGTCACCCGAGAAGAGAAAGGCGCCGAGCAGACCGCGCACGTGGGGCGCCGTCTCGACCGAGGCGGCGTTCATCACCTCCTCGAGCGCCGTGCGCTGCGGGTCGAGCATCTCGGCGTGGTCCTGCGCGAAGTACCCGATCTTGACGTTGTGACCGACCTTGCGCTCGCCGCCGTCGAGCGGCAGCACGCCGGCGAGGAGCTTCAGGAGCGTCGTCTTCCCGGCGCCGTTCGGCCCGACCAGCGCGACGCGCTGCCCGCGCTCGATCAGCACGTCGGCGCCGTCGTACACGCGCACGCTGCCGTAGCGCTTGCGCGCGCCCTTGAGCTCGATGACCGCGCGCCCGCTGCGCGGGCCTTGCGGGAGACGGATCTTCAGCGTCCGCTCCTGGCCTTCGGGAGGCGGCAGCCGCTCGACCTTCTCGAGCTGCTTCACGCGACTCTGGACGAGCGCGGCCTTCGAGGCCTGGTACCGGAAGCGGTGGATGAACGCCTCGATGCGCTCGATCTCGGCCTTCTGCGCCTCGTACGCCAGGCGGGCGAGCTCGATGCGCTGCTCGCGCTCGGCCAGGTAGCGGCTGTAGTTCATCGGGTAGTCGGTGACGCGCGCGTGCAGCACCTCGGCGATGTGGTCGACCGTCACGTCGAGGAAGTAGCGATCGTGCGCGACCATCACGAGCGTCCCCGGATAGCCGACCAGGAACGTCTCCAGCCAGGTGCGCGCCTCGAGGTCGAGGTAGTTGGTCGGCTCGTCGAGGAGGAGGATGTCGGGGCGGCGGAGGAGGAGCTGCGCCAGGGCCACGCGCATCTGCCAGCCGCCGGAGAGCTCCCCGCAGTCGCGATCGAAGTCCTCGTGACCGAAGCCGAGCCCGGAGAGAACCGCCTCGGCCTCGGACTCGGTGTCGTAGCGCCCCCGGTGATCCCACTCCTCGCAGACCGCCATGTAGCGATCCATGACGGCGGCGTACTCCTCGCTGGCAGGCGGAACGGTGGCGAGTGCGTGCTCGAGCGTCCGGCGCCGCTCCTCGAGGGCGTGCAGGTCGGCGAAGGCTTCGAGCGCCCGCGCGCGGACGCTCACACCCCTCGTCCCGAGGACGTGCTGCGGCAGGTAGCCGACCGTGGCGCCGCGGGGCAGCGCGATGGTCCCCACGTCGGGCTCCACCTCGCCCGCGATGATCCGGAGGAGCGTCGACTTGCCGGCGCCGTTGGGGCCGGTGAGACCGACGCGGGCGCCGTCGGCGACGGACCAGGTGACGTCGGACAGGACCACCTGTCCCCCGTAGCGCTTGCCGATGCCGGCGAGATTCAGCACAGCCGGTCAGGATGCCGTGAGCGCCGGGCGCGGGCAAGCGCCGCCGTCAGTGCCCCGCCAGCACGAGCCCGACCGCACCCGCGGCGACGATGACGAGG
>Ga0137394_10002680_pt1 | contig 13202 bp, 25 predicted proteins | sample czobulk116metaG_FD_108278 | JGI IMG/M metagenome (GOLD analysis project Ga0137394, IMG submission 108278) | Vadose zone soil microbial communities from Angelo Coast Range Reserve, California, USA - czobulk1.16 metaG | ecosystem: Environmental > Terrestrial > Soil > Vadose zone | place: USA...
GTTCAGGACGCGCTGTTGCGAACACCAAGGCAACTAAGTGTCCCGGTCGGGGACGTGCCCGCCGCTCTTAAGCTTCATGCCCGGGATGAGAAGGTTTCGACCTTATCAGGAATTAGGCTGACGCCTCTTGGGGCAAATACTCCATTGGGTATTCAGCAGCCGAAACCTTGCCCTCAACGAGCGACACGCGCCAGTAAGGCTCCGACCATTCGATATTCCCGGCCCGCAGCCCGATAAGGCCGGGCACGCCCGTGTCGAAAGTGCGAATGATTCCCTCTTTTGGAGCGAGGCTGCGCAATTGTTCTTCTTTGGTCCGGCGCACGCGCACTTTGTCGCCGGGCTTCAGCACTCGACCGCAAAGCTGGAACTCAATGCAGCGCACGCGCAGCGGCTTGTCCTTGCTGGCCCGGTAAGTCACATTCTTGAGATTCCTTTGAAGCACGAACGTTTCTCGAATTTCAACGTCGATCATCCCGCCAGAGCCGAGCGTCCGGGTCGGCCACTCAATCGTGCGCCTGCCTAGATATCTGGCCGTGTCTTGTTCGATGAAGTCTTCGTAAAATCCCAAAACTGAGAAGTGCAGCTCGGCGGTCGTGATTTCCGTTCGGCTCATAGCAAAATCTTGTTCGCCCGTTTAGCCGCTGCAAAAATCTCCACTACGACCGCGTGTTCTATCGTTTGAATGGTCTCCGCAATCCGCTTTTCGTCCAAGTGCAAGAACGGGTGAGTGGTAAGGTCTTCGACGGTGCAACTGCGCTGTTGAGCGGCAATAGCGAGAATCTTTTCCCGAAGGAGTCGGCGCAACAGTTCGATCATCCCGTGGGGAATCATCCCGTGAGCCACAACCGCTTCGTCACCGGCTTCGCAGATCAGCTTGTAAAGGCCCTGCGCGAGCGGCTCAACGTCGACTGTAAGATTGTTTATGCACTTCATTGTTCTTCCTCCCTTGGAGAAATGGAAACCGTGGCAGATCTCGCCCTTGTAATTCACGGATAGGTTTTGAAGCAGCTTGGCCGGGTCCGGCTCGCGAATCACAAAGGTCGGCACTTTGGGCGGGCGGCGTTGGCCGCGTCGATTTTTGCGGCACTTCATGCTGCCTCCGCTGGTTTGAGACTGCGCCCAAGGAAGCTCGCCCAATCATAGGGCAGCGATTGCGCGTGCTCGATTGCTTCAGCTTTTGTGGCGAAGCCCGCGTCCGCGTTCGGCAGCCCGCCCGGTTCCTTTACGCTGACCGTCCAGCAACCATCGTTGAAGCCAAAGCGTTCAGCGTTGGCTGATGTCGGATAGCTCCAATCAATCGACTTGTATTTCATCGGGCCTCCTTCAGGGCTTCAGTGACCCGGCGCGAATGGGCCAGCGTTTCCTCAGAAGGGACCTTGCCATCGGCCACCAGCCGCACCACCAAGACGCTGGCAATTTCGCGGGCGATGGCTTCCAGCGCGTTCTTGTGCGCTGCCGGGAATTCTACAAAGGCGCGGTCGTAGGCGTGGCGCGTGGCGCTGCTGCAAAGGATTTCGATTGCCTTGTCGATGCTGTCCACTTTCGCGGCCAGCTTTTCGGCTGCCAGCCGGGCGACCTGCTTGTTGATAATCCGGCCCACAATCGCGCCGGGGCAATTGAAGCTGTAGCTGTCTTCCAATCTGCTAAGATTTTCTTCCTGCATACATCTGCCTTTGGTTGCGCCCTCCTTGAATTTCATTTTCTTGGCCCGCTCCTTGGAGAACGCTCGTAACATCAGGAATACCCGGCAGTTTGCAACTCGGCTGAAGCATTGGAACCGGCTGAGACGCAAAGGCTCTGTTGCTAGTCAGTCGAGCGGTTTGCCAAGAGACCGCTTTCAAGGGCGCTCACGCCTTGCGTCTGGCTTCGCCATCGCCTTGCCGATGCGAGCCAGATGCCTTTTCGTCTGCGTTGAAGCAACCGCCCTGTCCTTCACAAGCTGATCGACCAGCGACTTGGCGATCCGCTCGCTCATTGCGCCGAGCGCCATCCATTCCTTGGCGGTAATCGGCAGGGCTTGCTCGATTCGGGCGTAAGCGTGGCGGGTCGCCTTGCTGCAAAAGATTTCGACTGCTTTTTCTTCGTCGCCAGTCAGCAGAGTTCTAATCCTGCGAACGGCTGCCTCGGCCACGACTTCGTTGATGAGCCGGCCCACGATGTCTGCGGGCCGCTCGAAACTGTGGCTGCTGAAAACTCTTTCGAGTTGTTGTGGGGTCATAACCTGATAATTCGGCGCCGCCACGCCCGGTTTGGCCATCGCCGCGCCGAGGCGGGCCGGGTGCTGGGCGGTCGTCGTGTCCGCGTTCTTTTTCATAAGCAGATCGACCAGCGCCTTGGCTATGCGCTCAGTAATTCCGCCGAGCGTCATCCATTCCTCTGCTGTGATGGGAAGGGCCTGCTCGATTTGGTCGTAGGCTTGCCGGGCTGCTTTACTGCAAAAGATTTTGACGGCTGCTTCGGTATCGCCCGTCAACAAAGCTTGAATTCTGCGGACAGCGGCTTCGGCCACCCTTCGATTGATCAGTCGGCCCACCATTGCTGTCGGGCGCTCAAAGTTGGAGCTTTCCGCAATTGAGAGGATGTGCCCCGCGTTCATAGCTCCATGATTTGGTGCCGCCACGCTTCGGGCCGGGCGCGGAGCATTGGCCATCTTTCGGTCGGCTGATCTATCAAGCCGTAGCTTTTCTGCTCGCAGAGCCGTTCTTCGAGATATTCAGGCCGCAGGGCGATTCCGAAGTAATCGACGCCCCGGTCGCGCCAAGTCGTTTCAATCACCCGGCCCTGATCGTCCAGCAGCCAAGCGTGCATGACCGGCAGGCTGCCGCAGGCGAAGCCCTCGCAATAAATGTAGAGGTCGGGCCAGCGCAGCGCGTAGCTGGCCGACGTGCGAAAGCATTCACCCAACGGTCCTATCTTCAGGCAGACCGGGCGCTGGCTGACTGGCCACGCCTTCCCATTGCGCAAAACAAAATCTTCGACCGAACAGTAGCCATTGATGCCGTGGCGCTGAATCGTCCGTTCGACAGCGACGACCTTTTCGAGAAATTGTTTGCAGCTATCACCACGCACTGAGCCGTCAACGTTCACGCTGGCTCCACGTTGCACTGAACGTGCACCCGCCTAACCGGGATGGTTTTAAGATTCATTTGGATCTCGATCCAATCCCCGTGCGCCGGGGCCTTGACCTTTCCGTATTTGGTCCGTCCGGCTGAGCGCCACTTCACCCGCTGGCCCACGAAAAGCTGTCGCCCTCCAAATTCGAACGTGTTCATTGCGGGCCTCCTTTGGTCGCCGCGAGGGGCAGCGGCTCGGCGAGCTGCTTTTCCAGCCGCTTCACTTGGCGCTGATATTTCCGAAGTTTGTTGCCCGCGAGCTTTTGCTTGCGTGCCCACTTCGCCGCCATCGCTCGCGCCGCCTCAAGTTTGCGCATGATGACGGCCTCAGGGGTCTTGCAGGCTGCGTCGCGTTGACCTTTGGCAGTTTCCCGCTCGGCTTCGCTGGCCAGCGCCCGGTCGATTTCGCCATCAACCTCGGCCTGATGCTTGCGGTAATATTCGATGGCATCCCACGCGGATAGCTCGCACCGGAATTCCCCGCGCTTGCGCCCGCTCGCCCCAAGGCAATGCTCCATTTCGTGCGCCGCCACCATCACGATTGCTTCGCGGTAAGAGCGGCACTCGAATTCCGGCATGTCGCCTTTGAAGCGTGGATAGCGCACATTCACCGGGAAGGTTTGAGCCGGCCCAATGCGCACCAGAATGCGCCGCCATTCCACGCGCTGCTGATAGCCGGGCGCTTTCTTGTCCTTATGCCATTCCTGCCAAGAGGCGCGGCCCCGGTAGGCGTGGCTGCAATTAGTCAGCTTCACAACAATGCGCGGCATTTGCTGAAGTTTGCCCACTGATCGTTCGACCGATTCATAGGCGCTCTTGACGAGCGGCCAGACTTCCGCGTCCGAGTAGCGCGATGAATTGCGTAGCCAAAGCTTCGTGGTTCTCATTCGGCCCTTCCACTGGTGATGTAGCGCAGGATTTCCGCGAGCATCTGTCGCCGGGCGGTCGTGCTGGCGCTCGCATATGCCTGCCGGAATGGCTTCAGCCGTTCCAGCGCCGCGTTCTCTTTCATCAGTTCTTTAGCGGCCTTGGCTTCGGCGTGCGCTTGCTCATTGGCGCGGCTGGTGGCCTGCCAGTGGACCCGCTGGTCTTCGTCCGGCCATTGGCAGAGGAATTTATCGGTTTCGAGGGATACTTTGCCCGGCTCAGGCTGATTGATCGTGAAGACCGTTCCCGGCATCCCATAGTTGAGGCGCTTGCCGAATGAAACGACTTTGCCAAGCGTGGCGTCCGGGGATTTCGGGTCGCCGGTCACTTCTTTGTAAAGGTAGCTGGCCTTTCCATCCGCGCCGGTTTCGTAGTCGATGCCGATAAACAACAGCGTGATCTTTTTGACTTCCGGCTCCGCTGCCGGGACTGATTCAGCGGCGCTCATTTGCCAGACCGTTTCGTCACAAGCTTGCCATCGTTGGTCAAGCAGCCGACCGGCAGCATGGGCTTGGCGCTGGTCGTTTCCGTGTCCGATTTATTCGGCAGCGAAGGGACGTTCACTTCGACAACTTCCAAATCGGTTATGACCATTTTCAGGCCCAGCTTTGCGCTCCGATATTCCCCGGCGTCCAGTTGGTGTTTGATCAAGCCAATGTCGCGCAGGGCGTTGTCGATTTGGCTTATCATCATTTCTGGATTCATACCTTGGCCCTTTCCAAAAGCAGGTGGGCGTTCACGATGCGCCATTCAAAGCCCGGCTCAGTCGGGCGCAGCGATGCCACCGTATATTCGCAGAAATTGCCGAAGGGCGTCGGATGCTCGGCCATATCGACCACCCGGTAGAATTCCCCGGCCCGCAGCCCTTGCGTGGCAATCTTCGCGAGCACGATTTCGCCAGAGCAGAAAGCAGTCATATTCTTTGCTCGCGATATTTGGTCCACGCTTTTGTGGCCAGTTCCGCGCAGCCAACGTTGAGAACCGTTTGCAGCATCGCGTCGTTTCCGAAAAACGCTTCGTTGGCTTCTTTCAGGTCGGCCAGTAATTGCGCGTGACCCGCCTTGACGGCTTCCTTCAGGCATTGGGACAAAAGCTTGTGGTCCACCTGCTCCTTGTCGCCTCTGATGCAAAGCTGCGCGACAATGTGCATGGTCTTCTGACAAATCAGGCTCGTGAGGTCTTCAGTCTGCGTGGCGTTCATCTGCGTTACTGCGTGACGAGGTTTGCCCCCAATACGTTCAAGATTTTGCAGGCGTGTTCAGTTCCGCGCTGATCACGTGGGCCAAACTTTCGGCCCGAACGGAAAACAGGGCGTTGGGTTGAAGGTCATAAAGTTTGATCAATTTGTGCGCGGCCCGGACCAGCCTTGGGTCATCCGGTTGTAACTCCACCGCGTTCTGCTTTTCTGTCGTTGCGTTCGTCATATCTTGCCTTTCATCACGCATCTTTGGGTTTGCCTTTTTTGCCGGTCCTTGGAGACGCTCGTAACTTCGGCAGTAACCCCAAAAGAGCAACTCGACTGAAGGGTTGGAAGCGGCTGAGACTGAAGGCCCTGCTGCCCCGTGAAGTAGGCGGGTTACTGATCAGGCCCGGTTCTCTGCTCGGCCACAGTCCGCGAGCTTATCAGTGGGCCGCGAAAGGCGAATGCTCTTTCATTTCGCGAATTGGCCGAGCCTTGCTGTAGGCACCCATCGACTTGGAGCTGAGAAAGTCCGACAAATGGACGGTGCAGCCGAACCGGGAGTTGGCAATCACGGAATCAGTTGGTCTCGGCCCGGCCACTTTGCCGGTGCAAGCTCCCACAGCAGGTCAGACGGGGCTCGCCCATTGCCAACGACAACCTTGGGAGCCAAGTAGCGCAACTCTAGTTCAAGAATTGCCTTACATTGCTTGCGCACGTCACAATCCCGTCGCCCGCGCAAAAAGAATTTCGCGATGTCTTGATTTCCGCCTTCTGTCGCACGTGAAGGCAATCGGTGAATTCGACCAATAGCGTTTTGTCGCCGCGCTCAACATCCCGCCATAGTCCAAATCGGCCGTCCACTCGCCGGGCGAATTCCAGAAGGTCCGGGTAGTAGTCTGTGTAGAAGAAGCCTTCATCTCTCCCGTTGCTTACGTATTAAAATTTGCTCGCGAGGTCCTTCGCACTTTCGTAGGTGTCGGCGTAGCGCACATTTGCTTTTTGATTTGGCGAGATTCCAACAATGAGCAAATCTACGTCCGATTTCCGGCGCGGTGGAGGGAGTAACACATTCCGCCGTTCCGGCTGGGCGTGGGTATATCGAGACATTCCTCATATAGCTGCCACGTGCGTTGGCAGATTTTCTCCCACCGTTTGTCGCTCATGGTTCAAGGATAGCAACGGACAAAAAGCAAGGCGAGCTTCAAGCGTGACGGGACGTTGGTGCGATGTGCGCGAATGCGTCAAAATCAGGGATGCCAGAGACGATCAGGGTTGCCCTTGAGCCGTCAGCAGCCCGGATTTTGCACAGTCGTCCACGGGTGTCGTTCTCAGTATTCAGCCGACATACCGCAATGGAGGAGCGGTCATTGTTTGGAACGAGTTTAGACATAAGATCAGCCCTATCAAGTATGAGGGCCAGATCATCGGCGCAGGCATGCAGGAGGCATTTTGGAATACCCCGGTCGTGGTTGATTATGTCGCCATCGGAAAATGGAGGTGACACTCGAGAAAGCCCAAGGACCGTCCTGCCCAGATTCATCAATCTCCGGCGACGAAGATTGATATATCATGGCTTAATGTGCGGACGGACCAAATCTTCGATCACTTTGACTGCCTCGTTTACCTTCCGTGCAAAGCCGTCCCGGTCTTCATCTTTGAGAGAATACACCACGTCATCGGCTTTTTGCATTTGGTCCGGCGTCGGATTTCGTCGCCTTCCAGTGATCATATCGTTGTGGCTCCAGATGGCATGACGCAGCTCCTTGACGCACGCCTCTAGTGGGTCCTTGGCGGCTTTCACGCTGACTCCCCAAGACACCTCGGCTTCGATCATTTTCTCGTAAAGCTGGAACCACGCAGTAACCACTTTCCCATACCGAACATTGTAGGCCGCGACGGTTCCAGCCGCTCTTTGGTCCGCGATGCCTTCTGTTTTAAGGTGCTCTTTGGCTGCCTCAATTTCGCCCCCGGTTATCGACGGATCCCGCGCTTCCTCGATAGCTCGACGAACCTCCAAGGCACGTCGAAGGATACCTCGTGCAAGTTCGTAGTCGGTTTTTCCTGTCAGTTGTCTTTTCCAAGCTTTGAGGCCCATCCCGGCGAACACGGCTCCGAAAGCAGCGGCAATTGCGACAACGGCGTCCTTAACTATCGACACACAGCCCTGCCAATCTTGAAGGCTCATAAACACGGATTGTTATTCAAAGACCGAGCGCCTTTCGACCTCCCGCCTTCGCGAATTCAAGAATCAAATCGGCCGTCCAAGCAACAGCGTGCTTCTTGAAATGATCTTTAGCTCGTTGCCAGAAGGTATCGTCCTCGACCGATTTGATGAAGTCGTGCCCCTTCCAAGTGATGTCTTGGACGTGGAAAAAATCTGGAACTTTGGTTCCCTTCTCAAGTTTCCTCGAGATGACGCCTTTTAGAAAGCCGTCTTGGATTAGCATGTCAATATGGTAGGCGACCTCCTTCTGCGTTCGGCCCGCCGGGAGGGACTGATCACCATGTTGCAATCGGAGCATCAACTCTCGAATGAGATCCATGTCACGTGGCATCATGGGCACGATAAAACCCGACAAGCAGTTTGGAATCAAGCCGAGTCAGGGCGGTGGATGACCATATTGTTGTTCGTATCGCTGGGTGAGCCTGATCAGGTTGACCGCTCCTCGCCGGTCTGGGCAAAATGGTCTTGGATGAACGACGACCAATGCGCCTTTTTGCGGACCATTTTGATCAAATCTTACCACCACAATGTTCGAATCAAGAACATGGAGGTGGCTGCCAGAGGGTTAGTGCGGCTTGGTGGCCACGAGAGAGAGATTAGTCTGCATTGCCTCCGTTTTGAGTTGGTCGAAGAGGTGCTCGATTTCTTAGGGGTTCCCGCCGACGAAAGCCAACGGAAGCAGTTTCGTTTTTGGCTGGAGCGTGCGGGCATGAAGGAACCCCCTCCTGCCAGAGTCGAAAAAGCAATACGCAGAATAGAGAAACAAGTGGCGGAGATGTTCAACTAGCGAAGTTCGCTGAGGCGCAAGCGGCGGGATGCAATGTGCGCGACTGGTCAACGTCAGGGATGCCGGACACGATCAGCATTGCTTTTGAGCGGTCATCCACCGTGCAAGATGTGATACAACACGTCACCGAGATAAAAGCCAACAAAACCCATCGACGCGAACATAACGATGGACAGGCCAACGATCTGCTGTGGTCCCTCATGGCGCTCCAAACCAAGTTTGGAGCGCCATATTTTGCGCTGCCAGACAAACCATACGAGGCCAAACACGATAACAGCAACGCTGCTGCCTATCAGCGAATGCGGAAACACACTCCGGGACGCCCTGCCGAACGCATGAGTATCGCTCGACAGTAGCACGTGGGGTGTCGCGCGAAAGCCACCAAAGATACCCACTCCGACCATGCAGAGAATTAGAAATGCCGTTGCAAACCAGAACTGTGGTGATTTGACAGGCTCTATCTCCGCCGCCGTCTTGGCCGTCACGGTCAGATTCTTCTTCACATGATCAACCATGTCGGGTCTGCCAAGCTGCGTGTAAATCGCATCGGCCTCGCCGAATAACACCTCTGCGTCACCGATGTTTCCGAGATAATACTCTGTCTGGCCGAGCACAAGCGTAGTGTTAGCGAAGCTCTCCATGATTTTCTTATCGTTGGGATTGCTCCGCAACAACTCCTGCAACTCAGTCCGGGCCTTCGTGAAGCGGGTTCTGGCTGCGTTCATGTCGCCAATCTCATAATGCGTCTGGCCCTCCTCGACTAATGCAGCCGCAGCATCGTGTCTCTCAACTCTACCTCCAGTTGACGAATGCGGCAAAGCGGCAAGTTTATACTCCCGCGCCGAATGAAAAAGGGTTCCAGCCTCGCTGAGCTTTTGTATCTTCGCAGCGGTCAGGCTTCCGGAAACTTGCGCCTTGATGGTTCTATGCTCTTCTAAAATCTTACGCGCAGCATGGAAAGCTGCCTTACTTTTCTCATTTAGTCGCAAGTCTGGCATATATCCGTTGTTCCTTGCTGACTTGCGTCGCTTCCGCTAAGCAATCTCAGCGACCCGGTTCGCCCTCGGTGTCAGGCTTTACAATACAGAATTGAACTCCATTCGCAATCTCCAAAGGATGAATATAGAAACTACTACGAATCGCGCATCATGCCTCCGTGCTCTAGAGGGGTTCCGTCGCAAAAGCCAACGCGACCGGTTTCGTTGTTGGCTGGTGAGAAGCTGGCATGAAGGAACCGATCCTGCCAGTCGAAAAGAAGCACAACGGGACGACTTTTGGGGACATGCGCTAGCCTCTACTCGGAAGAGGTGTAGCGCCAACCCGCCCCTATAGCACGATGTCGTTCAATGGTTCGGATCTCCCATCGCGACGCTGGCGTGCCAGAGCAGAGTGGCCCGGCTCCCGATGTCGGGTCGGATAATCTCGCCAGAACTTGACCTCGTGCCCCGCCGCAACGACGGCCCTCCCCATTCATACTTCAGGCATTGACAAGTCGAACCCAAAGGCGAGTATCGCGATAATCCTTGGGATATGTGTAGGCAGACATCGCGCTTTGTGCCCGGTTTCATTTGTGCTGGTTTACCTTTAGGCCGCAGCGCCACGCTCGCTCGATATGAACCATAAGCAATCCAAGCTACCTCTTGGCGCGTTTTGGTATGGTGTGACGTTTTTTGCCGGACTTTACTGGGGCATCAGCTTTTACAGCGGCGCATTTGGCGGGCCGTTTTCACTCCTGTTGCCGCCAGCGTTGTGCCTTGTAATAGCAGGGATGGCGGCTAGAGGCGATAAGCGGGTTTTTGTCTGGGGCGCGGTGACGCTTTGCGTGAATTTCCTATTCACATTCGCTATTGGCTATGGCTTGGCGAGCGCAGGTATTATCCGCTTTCACTATGGTTCACACAAACAATTGCCTTAATTCCGAGCTTATATGCGAAATCTTTTGTATTTCCCCGCGATTCTCCTCGGCGTTGTGATTTACCTTATTGCGGTTGCCGTGGTTCACTTCTTTTTTGGCAGTATTGATCCGAAGCCCGCTGCGATTGGGGTCGGGATCGGCGTGTTTTTCGCCGTGTTTGGAACTTCTGGGATATGGAAGAGTCAGGATCAGTCTCGTGATCGACCAAGGGCTATTCTTACGATTGCCTTTTTCCTTTTCATAGTGGTTTGGATCGGGATGTATTCAAAATTTGGCACATGCGATATTTTCAACAGGCAGGCCATACAGCAGCACGAAACAAAATGAAGCCGAATGCGGCCTAACAAGTCCGTTGTCGTATGCCCGGCGCAGTCGGCAGTCGGGCGGTTCAGGAAATTCTTTTGCCGTCCATGTCTTTTGGCTATGTATTGTCGACGCTTCATCGCAACGCCGCTGGGGGGAAGAAGCCGTCCAAAAAACCTCCCTCTAAAACCATGCTGACCGCAGGCCCATTTTTGCGCGGTTTATTGGAGGTGTTCGTAAATCAATACTTTGATGGACGGCCCGACTGCTGGCTGCGCCGCGAGATCAAGCCGCTTTGGCCTGCTCGCCATATAGGTTGTAGTTTCTGAATCTTTCATCCGGCCATACCCAACGGGCACCTGAAACTTCAGGCAGTAAATCCCGATGCTCACTCCAATTGAGCACACGAACAGAGCAGAGGGCTTTTTCCATCTCGCCCAAGTTCTTTTGGCTGTTTTCCGGTGGCTTGTGGGCGTAGATCAACAGCCTCTCGGCCCACTCAATTCGTCGCTTCCATGTTTTCTCGTCCGGGGTCTTGCCGTAAAGCCGACCGACATAAATCTCGACCCGTTGGGTTGTCCAGCGTCCGCCTTGCGGAATTCGTTCTCCGAAGGTCTGGTCAACCGCAAGCCCGATGTAAAGAAGCGTTCCGGCTCCATTTGCCGGGTGTCCGCCGTAGACTTGATAAAGGCCCTTGTCCGTTCGGCGGTTCAATGTCGCGACTTTGCCCAGAGAGTGGGGACCTTCCCATTCGACGTTGATGAGGATTCGCTCTTTCATGTCCAGCTTGCGGAGCACCTTTGAAGCCAGCTTCGGAAACTTGAAGCCCGCCGCTGATCAGTGGCCGCTCACGAAAATAGCGGGCCAGCTTTACCCGACTCCTCGCCCGCGCCTCAAAGTCGGTTTGCTTTCGGGTCGCGGCGAACAGCCTTCGCTCGAATGCTTTTGTTCGCTGCCACCTCAGCACCATGCAAACGACTGCGATGGCCGCGACGGTGAGCAGGCCAGCTTTCATACGGCTGATTCCGTCGGTCAGCCGGGCCTTTGGCGCAGCCACCAGTCCGTTGGCGCGAATAGCACAAGCAGGGCGAGCGCAAAATTAAACACCGGGCGGGAACAGGTGCACCGGCGTTCGCTTGGAACATAGTTAGGCGGCTGCGACGGTCATGTTTCGTGAACAATCAGTCGCGGTCAATATGCACGAACGTCCCAAGGATGGCACCAAACACGGCGGCAGGCCATGCCACCAGAAAGGAATAGCCCAAACACAATGCTAACAATCCACCAACGCCACCAAAGGATATCGCCAACATCGCAATTGTGCCGCCTCGGCCAAGTTTTAGAGCGGGAGGATCGTATCGCCCTGCCAAAATCTCACTGCCATTTACGTCTCCTCTGCAACGTGGACAACCACTCGGATGTGACGTCTCATAGAGAATCTTTCCATCCGCCAGATGCTTAACAATCCTACCTTGAGTAAACTGCTTCGCGTTGACGGCGTGGCAGTGCGGGCAAATCCATTCTTCGAGGTCACGTGCTACATTTTCGTTTCCGGGTCTAGAACCTTGCCTCCACTCAAGAGGACGCGGGTAAATGAGACCTTCGCCGTTAGGTTGGTCGTGGCCACAGGCTTCACTCCCTCAATCACAAAATGGAAAGCATTCGTAGCGCCCGGCGCGAGGCCCGGATTGTTGCGGCTCCCGCCGATGACCCACCTTGTGGATTGACCGACCATCTTGCCGTGCTCGTCCAGCAGAAAGACGACGGCGCGTGCAGACTCGACCTTCTCACCGAAGTTGTTCTTGAGGGCGAGGGGCACGACTGCCTTTTGGCCGACCACCTTTGGTTGATTGACGGTGACGACAAGCTGTGCACTGTGCCGATGCCAGCAGGGGACAAAGCAGCAGCGCGGCTAATAATTTCATATACTCTGACCCTGCGTTGGACTTGTGCTGTTGTTGCTCGTCATCACTCTGTTGATGACCGTTTCAATCTGATCAAAGTCTATTTTGCTGCAAACGGCTGTCGCCCCTGATCGGGTGAGCGCAGCGTTGCCCGCTTCGTGAGACGAAACACCTATAATGATTGAGTGGTTGCCGGAAGTGCGCAGTTCCCGGACAAGCTCGTCTCCCTTGCCGTCGTCCAAATCATAGTCCACGAGCAATAGATCGAACGTTGCAGCAACCATCGCTTGGCGTGCACTGGCGAGACTAGGCACGATGCTGACGGAGTGCTGAGACAGAAACTGCTGCCTAACGTTCGCTGCAAAGACGGAATGATTTTCGACGTAGAGAATCTTCATTTTACGAGATGGCAAAGATAGGCAGACGCAGATTTCATGGGCTGCTGATCACCTGTCTCGTCGCCTTCAACACCACCGCCATCGCGGTGATCAATGCTCACGGTTCTCTTTCATGAGGATGCAGTGAATAGTGCAAAGGTTCACTCAACCAGCGCCTCGCTTTCCGAAATGATCTGCACCGATCTGATAAACTGCTCAAAAACATTCTGGGAGTGCGAAGTGTTTGGAGCCTCTAAAGTCACGAGCAAAACCCCTCGTGAGTCGCGGCACACTGCTTGGTAAAAGAGGGTGTCTTCCTCGTGCGTTTGTGCCTGCAAGCTCCAGCATTCCACATTTGAAGCTCGTGCGTCCTTCTGAAACGGCCGCGTTACCCTCAACGGTGCGTGCGCTGCTGCTTTCTTCACGGATTGCTCAGCATTCTCAAAGAGCTTCTGTTGCGCCGCCACCA
>Ga0137394_10002681_pt1 | contig 13201 bp, 10 predicted proteins | sample czobulk116metaG_FD_108278 | JGI IMG/M metagenome (GOLD analysis project Ga0137394, IMG submission 108278) | Vadose zone soil microbial communities from Angelo Coast Range Reserve, California, USA - czobulk1.16 metaG | ecosystem: Environmental > Terrestrial > Soil > Vadose zone | place: USA...
CGCGACGCCAAGCCCTACGTCGGCAAGGACACCTGGGACACCCAGGACGCGCTCAGCGCCGACCTCGGCATGCGCGGCCACCAGCTCTCCGTGTACTCGATCGGCCCGGCCGGCGAGAACCTGGCGCGCTTCGCGGCGATCCAGGGCGACTACGGCCACGTCGCCTCCAAGAACGGCGTGGGCGCCGTCATGGGCAAGAAGAAGGTGAAGTGCGTGGCGATCGTGAAGGGCACCAAGGCGCTCACCGTCAACGACCCGCGCGGCGTCGTGCAGGCCGCCGACGAGATCGCCCACGATCTGAGGACGGATCCCTCCGCGCGCTCGCTCTACGAGTACGGCACGCTGCCCGGCGTCGTGAACCTCAACAAGCTCGGCGCGCTGCCGATCAAGAACTACACGACCAACGCCACCGACGCCGACATGTCGAAGTGGGAGGCGCCGAAGCTGCGCGAGGGCTTCGACCACCGCGGGCACCAGTGCAACTCCTGCGGCATGCACCACTGCCACATGTCGGTGATCCGCCAGGGCGTCCACAAGGGCAAGATCGTCGACGAGCCCGAGTACGAGGGCTGGTCGGGAGCCGGCTGGACGATCGGCGTCACCGCGGACATCGACGGGGTGGCGTGGCTCAACACGCAGCTCGATCGTGCGTGTCTCGACGTCAACGAGTTCGGCTGGGTGTGCGGCTGGGTGATGGAAGGCCTCGAGAAGGGCTGGCTCACGCCGGCGCAGGTGGGCTTCGAGCTGAAGTGGGGCGACATCCAGGGCGCCAACCGGCTCATCCAGATGATCAGCAAGCGCGAGGGCTTCGGCGACCTGCTCGCCGAGGGCGTCAAGCGCGCCGCGGAGAAGCTTGGCGGCGCGGCCAAGGACGCGGCGGTGTACACGGGCAAGGGGGCCGCGCCCCGCGGCCACGACCACCGCGCGCGCTGGGAAGAGATGCTCGACACCACGACGTCCTCGACGGCGACCATGGAGACCGGCAACCCCGTGCACCAGACGGAGATCGGCCTGCCGGCGCGCATCAATCCGTTCGACGGCGTGGAAGTGGCCAAGCTCGTGGCCGGCTGCCGCGGGCGGCGGAACTTCGAGGACTCGCTCGGCATCTGCATCTTCACCACGCGCACGCGGCTGGAGAACGTCTGCCGCGCGCTCTCCGCGGCCACGGGCTGGCGCTTCACGGTCGAGGAAGCCATGAGGATGGGCCGGCGGACCGCGGCCATCAACCGCGCCGTCGCGCTGCGCTGCGGCCTCACGCCGGATCTGGAAGTGCCGTCCAAGCGCTACGGCTCCACGCCGCACGATGGCCCCGCCAAGGGACAGGCCGTCGGCGCGCAGTGGGACAAGATGGTTCAGACCTGGTACGACGAGGTCGGCTACGACCGGAAGAGCGGCAAGCCGTTGCCGAAGACGCTGAAGGCGCTCGGCCTGGACGCGCTCGCCAAAGAGCTCTGGGGCAGCAAGGCCTGACGCCCGCGCGCGTTCGCCGCGCCCGTCCTCGGGACGCCGCGGCGATCGCGCGGATGGCCAACGCGCTCAACCGCCACGAGGGCCTGAGCCCGGATGCGTTCACGCCGGCCATCGTGCGGCGCGACGCCTTCGGCCCCAAGGCGGCGTTCCGCGTCTTCGTGGCCGAGGCCGACGGCCGCGTCGCCGGCTACGCCTCGTTCCTGCCGGGCTACAACAGCGATCTGGCGATCCCCGGGCTCTGGATGCTCGACCTCTTCGTGATTCCCGCCGCGCGCGGCCGCGGCCTCGGCCGCGCGCTGGTGCGTGCCGTCGCGCGCGAGGCAGTGCGACGCCGGCTCACCTGTCTCGAATGGGGCGTGCGCGGCGACAACATCCGCGCGCGCCGCTTCTATCGCGGGCTCGGCGCGCGCATCGGCCAGGCACGCATCGCCTCGCTCATCGGCCGGCCGCTGGTCACACTCGGCCGCTCGCGCTGAGGGGCGCCGATGATCTATCTGCTCGTCAACGCGGTCGTGGAGACGCAGGACGACTCGTTGCCCATCGCCCAGGCGCTGGCCGTCAAGGATGGCCTGGTCGTGGAGGTGGGGGGCACCGACGAGATCCTCTGGCTCCGCGAGGACGACTACGAGCTGATCGACCTCGAGGGTCAGACCGTGGTGCCGTCCGGAGGGATGCTGGCAGCCGGTAAGCCAGCGAATTTCCACGTCGTCAGAGGTGGTCGCACCGTCGAGACATGGGTCGAGGGGGTGCGTAGGCTGGTTCGACCTTGACCCCCCGTCGGATGTCGTGGTAATTCTCAGCGCCCCGGGCAGTCCGTGCGCTGGCACGCCGGGCGGGGGGACGCATGGCTCAAGGGATTGGATTCATTGGTTTGGGCATCATGGGTCGACCCATGGCCCGGAACCTCCTCAAGGCGGGTCACACCCTGGTCGTCCACAGCCGCAGCCAGGGTCCCGTGGATGAGATCGTCAAGGCCGGCGCCAAGGCCGCGAGCTCGCCCAAGGAAGTCGCCGCGCAGTGCGACGTGCTCATCACGATGCTGCCCAACTCGCCCGACGTCGAGCAGGTCGCGCTCGGTCCGAACGGCATCATCGAGGGCGCGCGCCGCGGCCTGATCCTCGCGGACATGTCCACGATCTCGCCGATCGTGTCGAAGAAAGTCGGCGAGGCGCTGGCCGCCAAGGGCGTGGCCATGCTGGACGCGCCGGTCTCCGGCGGCGAGAAGGGCGCGATCGACGGCGCGCTGTCGATCATGGTCGGCGGTGACAAGGCGGTGTTCGAGAAGGTGCTGCCGATCTTCCAGGCGATGGGCCGGACGATCACGCTGCTCGGTCCGCTCGGCTTCGGCGGCTTCACCAAGCTCGCCAACCAGATCATCGTCGCCGTCAATCTCACCGCGCTGGCCGAGGCGCTCACGCTCGGCAAGAAGGCCGGCCTCGACCGCGAGCTGCTGCTCACCGCGCTGGCCGGCGGGCTGGCCGGCTCCAAGTGCCTCGAGCAGAAGAAGGCGAACTACATCGCGGGCACCTACAACCCCGGCTTCAAGGTCGACCTGCACTACAAGGACCTCGGCCTCATCATGGAGTCGGCCTCGGCGCTCGGCGTGCCCGTGCCGACCACCGCCGTCGTGCAGCAGCTCTTCAACGCGCTCCGCGTGAAGGGCCGCGGCGGCCTCGACCACTCGGGAGTCATCACGCTGCTGGAAGACCTCGCGGGCGCCTCGTGAGGGCCACCGTCGATCGGGCGGGCCTCGACCCGCAGGGACGCCTGCCGAAGGTGCAGATCCGGCGCGTGCGCAAGGGCGATCTCTCGAGGGTCAAGGACGTCTTCGAGCAGAGCTTCGGCGATTTCCTCGAGCGGCAGCTCGGCACCCGGCCGCGGCAGGCCTTCAACGGCGCCCAGTACGTGCATCACCGGTGGCTGATGGAGCCGTGGGGCTGCTTCGTGGCCGAGGAGGACAACGCCAAGATCGTCGGCGCCGCGCTCGCCGTCACCTGGGGGACGGTCGGCCTGCTGGGCCCGGTGGCGGTGCTCACGCACTACCACAACCAGACCATCGCCCAGCAGCTCATGCGCGCGGTCGAGGAATTCTTCGACGAGAACAAGGCGACGCTGCACGGGGCCGTCACCTATCCGACCAGCGCCAAGCACCTGACGCTCTACCACAAGTTCGGCTACAAGCCGAAGGCGCTGACCGCGGTGATGAGCCGCGCGCTCGACCGGCCGTCCGCGCGCCCCGGCGTGGTGAAGCCGCCGGTGGTCAAGGGCGCCGCCACCGTGCGCCGCTTCTCGGCGCTGGAGGAGACGAAGAAGAAGGCGGCGCTGACCCGCTTCCACAAGATCACCAACGGCGTGTGCCGCGGTCTCGAGCTGGCCAAGGAGGTCGAGATCGTCGACGGGCTGGCGCTGGGCGACACGCTGCTGCTCGAGCGCGGCCCTGAGCTGATCGGCTTCGCGGTCTACCACTCGCCCGGGGTCAGCGAGGCGCCCACCGGCGCCCTCTACGTGAAGTACCTGGCGATCGACCCGCGTCATCGCAAGGCCGAGCACCTCGAGCAGTTCGTGGCGGCCATCGAGGAGCTGGCCCAGGAGCAGGGACTGTCGCGCGTGATCCTGCCGGTCTACTTGCGGTACTGGCTGGCCTACAGCACCCTGGTGAAGTGCGGCTACCAGATCGACTTCACCATGGTGCGGATGCAGAAGGGCAAGCCGGAGGATTACGAGGACGCGGCCGACCTCGTCCTCGACGACTGGCGTTGAGAGTCCTGTCGTGCCTGGTGATCGCCGGCCTCGCGGCGCTGGCGATCGCGAGTGTCGCCGCCGCCCACTCGCTGCTTCTGGAATCGACGCCGGCCGCCGGGTCCACGCTCACCGCCGCGCCGCGCGAGCTGCGGCTCCGCTTCAACAACCGCATCGAGAAGCCGCTCTCGAAGGTGCGCCTGCTCGATAGCCGCGGCGCCGCGCAGACCGTGGAGCTGACGCGGGACGGGGTGCCGCCGGACTGGCTGCGCGCGCCGCTGCCCGCGCTCGGCGCCGGCCGCTGGCGCGTGGAGTGGCAGGTCCTTTCCACCGACGGCCACGTCGTCTCCGGCCGCTTCGAGTTCCAGATCGCGCCCTGAGCCTCGCGGGCGCCCGGTGAGATAAATGGCCGGCTTCATCGACGTCATCTTGCGGGGCGCGATCCTCGTCTTCGCCAGCCTGGTGCTCGGCGGCGTCGTGTGGACGCGCTGGGTGCTGCGCGCCGAGCCGCACGCCAAGCCCGCGCCGGCCACCGCGCTGGCGCTGCGCGGCGTCGCGCTTGCCGCGGCGGCGGCAGCGGTCGCGCAGACCTCCACGCTGCTCGTCGCGCTGTCCGAGGTCGGTGGGGTCGCCGGTCCCGAGGGCTGGCCGCTCGGCACCTTTTTCGCGACGACGTTCGCGCGCGCGGCGGTGCTGCGCGTGGCGCTCGCGCTCGCCATCGGCGCGCTCGCCGTCACGCTGGCGCGGCGCGCCGCGGGGCCGGTGGCCTGGAACGCACTGGGCGGACTGGCGCTGGCCTTCGTCGTGACCTCCGCGGTGCTGAGCCACGCCGTCGCGCGTGTGGAGAGCCGGGCGACGCTGATCGTCCTCGACGCGCTTCACCAGGTGGCGGCCGCGGTGTGGATCGGCGGCCTGGCGCACCTCACACTCTGGGCCGTGCGGCGCGGCGACGAGGCGCCGCCGGCCGCCGGCGCCGCGCTGCTCAAGCGCTTCTCCAATCTCGCGCTGGCCTCGGTGATCACGCTGCTCGTGGCGGGCGTCGTGCTCTCGTGGCTCTACGTGGGGGATCTGGCGGCGTACGTCGGCACCGCGTACGGCGTGATGGTGCTCAGCAAGGCGATCCTGCTCGCGGCGATCCTCGCGCTCGGCGCCGCCAACCTGCGCGCGGTGCGGAGTGCCACGGCCGCCGCCGGGCCGCGCGTGCTGCGCTTCGTCGAGGTGGAGCTGGGGCTCGGGCTCACCGTCCTCTTCGCCGCCGCCTCGCTGACCTCGCTGCCGCCCGCCGTCGACGTCGCCGCCGATCGCGCCACGGTGGCGGAGGTCGCCGCCCGCTTCGTGCCGACGCCGCCGCGGCTCACCAGCCCCGCCGTGGCCGAGCTCATCGCCAGGGCCGAGCCGCTGATGGGCGTGGCCACGCGGCGCGACGCCGTCGAGCGCGCGTGGTCGGAGTACAACCACCACTGGGCCGGCATCTTCGTGCTGACGATGGGCGTGCTGGGCTGTCTCGAGCGCGTCGGCGCGCGGGCCGCGCGCCACTGGCCGCTGGTGTTCTTCGGCATGGCGGCCTTCATGTTCGTGCGCAACGACCCGCGCGCGTGGCCGCTGGGCCCGGCCGGCTTCTGGGAGAGCTTCACGCTGCCCGACGTCCTGCAGCACCGGACCTTCGTGCTGCTCGTCGTGGCCTTCGGCCTCTTCGAGTGGATGGTGCGGACCGAGCGGCTGCAGCACCGGCCGTGGGGCTACGTCTTCCCGCTGCTGGCCGCGGTCGGCGGCGGCCTGCTGCTCACGCACTCGCACGCGATGTTCAACCTCAAGACGGAGTTCCTCAGCGAGGTGACGCACGCCCCGATCGGGGTCCTCGGCGCCTTCTGCGGCTGGGGGCGCTGGGTGGAGCTGCGCCTGCCCGAGGCCGGCCGGGCGCCGGGCTGGCTCTCGACGCTCTGCTTGACAGCCGTGGGCGCGATTCTCGTGGTTTATCGCGAGGCGTGAGCGCGACCACGGCATAATGGGCAGGATGCTCGCCGGCCAGGCCACCAAGGATGGGACGTCGCGCTACGTGCAGCGGTTCGCCGGGCGCATGCCCGCCGAGCACTTTCGCGACATGCCGGACGGCGTGCGCGCCTCCACGCTGGGCCTCGGAACATATCTCGGGCGCGAGGACGACGTCACCGACGGGCTCTACCGCAAAGCGGTGGCGCTCGCGCTCGAGCGCGGCGTGAACGTGCTCGACACTGCGGTGAACTACCGCCACCAGCGCAGCGAGCGCGCGGTGGGCGCGGCGCTCGCCGCGGCGGTGGAGGCGGGCACCGTGCAGCGCGACGAGGTCGTCGTGGCCAGCAAGGGCGGCTACCTCGCGTTCGACGGCGAGGCGCCGCCCGACCCGCGCGCGTACTTCATGGCGACGTACGTGAAAACCGGCATCGTCCAGCCCGGCGACGTCGTCGGCTCCCACTGCATCACGCCGCGCTATCTCCTCGATCAGATCGACCGCAGCCGCGCGAACCTCGGCCTGCAGACGCTCGACGTCTACTACGTGCACAACCCCGAGCAGCAATTCGACGAGGTGGAGCGCCCGGTCCTGCTCGATCGCCTGCGCCAGGCCTTCGCCGCGCTGGAGGGCGCCGTCGCCGACGGCAAGATCCGGCTCTACGGCGCCGCCACCTGGAACGGCTTCCGCCTCGATCCGGGCGAGCGCGGCTATCTCTCGCTGGCCGAGCTGGTGACCCTGGCGCGCGAGGTCGGCGGCCCGTATCACCACCACTTCCGTGCCATCCAGCTGCCCTACAACCTCGCGATGCCCGAGGCCTTCACGCGCGCGAACCAGAAGCTCGACACCGGGTTCTTCAGCACACTCGAGGCCGCGCGCCAGCTGGGCGTCTACGTGATGGCCTCCGCCCCTTTGCTGCAGGGCAAGCTCACGCAGGCCCTGCCCGCGGAATTCGCCGACCTCGTGCCCGGCCTCGCCACCGACGCGCAGCGGGCCATCCAGTTCGTGCGCTCGACGCCGGGCATCGGCACCGCGCTGGTCGGCATGAAGACTGCCGCCCACGTCGGCGACAACGTCGCGGTGGCGGCGGTGCCGCCCCTCGGCGGCGAGCAGGTCAAGCGCCTGTTCAGCGAGGGCTGAGCCTTGCAGACGTCGCGGGCGTCGGGTAGGGTGGCCGCTGCTACGCTGCTGGCCAATCACCGCATTCGAATCCGCGACGCCCGGGCTCGGCGCGCCGCGGCGTTCATCCGATAGGAGGGCCGAGGGGTGATCCGACGGATTCATCACGTTGGAATCGTGGTGAAGCGTCTCACCGACGCATACACGTTCTACCGTGACGTGCTCGGACTGCCGCTGCTGCGCGAGGCGGAGATCGCCGATCAGGGTGTGAAGGCCGCGCTGCTGGCGGCCGGCGACAGCGAGATCGAGCTGCTGGAGCCGCTCGGGCCCGACACGCCGGTGGGACGCTTCCTGGCCAAGCGGGGCGAGGGCCTGCACCATCTCTGCTTCGAGACTCCGGACGTCGCCGGCGAGCTGGCGAGTCTGGACACGCGCGGCGTCGAGCTCCTCGACCGGACGCCGCGGGCAGGGCTGGCCGGCCGCATCGGCTTCCTGCACCCCCGAGCCTGCTCGGGCGTGCTCGTGGAAGTGGCCACGCCGCCGGGCCCGCACGAGGAGCAACCCTCGCCGCTGCGGCTCAAGCGGCTGGTGATCGGCGCCGACGACGTGAAGCAGACGGCCGGCCTCTTCCAGGGCCTGTTCGGCTTCCAGGAGGTCGCCATGAACGGCGGGCCGCGCACGATGCTGGCGGTGGGACGCGGCGCGCTCCTGGTGGTGCCGGCCCACGAGGTCGGCGGCATCGCGGGCATGGTCGCGCTCTCGTGCGTCGCCGAGGACTTCTTCGCGCTCACCGCGGCGCTGCGCAAGGCGGGGACGCCGCGCCTCGACGGCACTGGCGAGGTGACGGTGGAGCCCGCCGGCAGCCACGGCGTCCACCTCCACATCAGCCGCTACATGTTCCCCTGACGGGTGGCGACGGCTAGGCTCGACCGCGCGAGCCGCGCCACGCTCGGGGCACTGCTGGTCGGCGCACCCGTCGCCTTCGGCGCCTGGGACGGCTGGGCGCTGACCGGCGCGTTCGTGTTGATCGGCGTGGCGGCGGCGGCGTGGCTGGCCAGCGCGCTCGGCGCCGGAGTGCTGGAGTGGCGCCGCACGCCGCTCGATCTCCCGCTCGCCCTCCTCCTGCCGTTCGTCCTCGTGCAGCTCGCGGTCGGCAATGGCCGGCTGGTGGCATGGGCGCTGGCGCCGGCGGCGCCGGTCACCGAGATCGCCGCGCGCTTCCCGGCGCCCTTCTTGACGATCGGCAGCGTGAGCCCGCATCAGGGGCTCGTCTCCGTGCTGGTCTTCGCGGGCTACGCCGCCGTGTACCTGCTCGTCGTGCAGCTCGTGCGCACGCGCCGGCAGGTGAGCCGGCTGGTGCGCGCGCTGCTGCTCGTGGGCGCGTTCATGGCGCTCGTCGGCCTGTTCGATTACATGACGGGCGGCACGTGGGTGCCCATCCCGCGTGAGCAACCCTCCATCGGGCGGCTGTCGGCGACCTTCGTGAATCCGGACCACTTCGCCGCCTGGCTGGCCATGCTGATCGCGCTCGGGCTCGGCTGGCTGGTCGCGCGTTCGCCCGGCCGTCGCCGGGCGCCGTCGCTGCGCGAGTCGCTCTCGGTGCGCGAGCTGCGTGAGCAGGCGGCCCGGCGCTACTTGCCGCTGCTCGGGGTCATGGTCATGGGCCTGGCGCTCGTGTTCACGCTGAGCCGCGGCGGCCTCGTCAACCTGGTCGTCGCGCTGGTGGCGCTGATCGTCATGCTCGGCGCTGTCGGCCGCGCGCGGCGCAGCCTGGTGCTGACGGGGCTGCTGCTGGTCATCGTCGTCGCGTACGGCGGCTGGATCGGCTTCGGGCCGCTGCTGGGCCGCCTGGCGCAGACGCCGGAGGGGTCGGCCAGCCGCGTGGAGCAGTACGTCGCCTCCCTGCCGATGCTCGCCGAGTTCCCGATCCTCGGCGTGGGCCTGGGCCGCTACGTCGACGTGTACCTGCGTCACCAGCCGCTCGCCCACGCGCCGGCCGGGGTCTTCTATCCCTACGCCCACAACGACCTGCTGCAGCTCGTCATCGAGCTCGGCCTGGTCGGCAGCGTGCTCTGCCTCTTCGTCTTCTGGCGCATCGCCGGCGACCTCGTGCGTGCGCACCTGCTCGGCCGCGGCGCGTGCCCGGTGGACGGCGGCGAGGGCGAGGCGGCGATGCGCAACGATCCCTACAGCCTCGGCGTCGCCGTGGGCGCGCTGGCGGGCCTCGCCGGCTTTCTGGCCCACAGCACGCTCGACTTCGCGGCGCGCATCCCGGCCGTCGGCTTCCTGGCGGCTGCGCTGCTCGGGCTGGCCACCGTCGCGCTGCACACGCGGCTTCAGCAAGGGCACGAGCAGCTCCTGAGCGGGGTCACCGTCATTGCGCTGCCGCGCGCAGGCGCGGCCGCCATCGCCGCCGGCGGCCTGCTCGGGCTGGTCGCGTGGACCGGTGGCTGGCTCTATCTGCACCGCGTGCGGCAGGCCGAGAGCGCGCTCGTGCTGGCGCCGCCCGCGCAGACGGCCGCGCGCGTGGAGGCCGTGCTCGCGCTCGACCGGCGGAGCACGGAGGCGCTGGTGGCGCGCGCGCGGGAGCGCCAGCGCGCGGCGCTGAGCGCGTGGGAGTCGCCGCCGAGCGCCGGCGTCGATCGCGCCCGCGTGGCGCGCGACGGGCTCGCGGGCGCGCGCGCCGACCTGCGCGCCGCGCTGGCGGTCGCGCCCACCAATCCGTGGATCCACATGGAGCTGGCCTGGGTGGAGGCGAGCGACGCCGTGGTGCAGGGACGGCAGGGACCCGACGGCCTGGCCGCCGCGCTCACGCACGCCAGCCGCGCCGTGGCCCTCGGCGCCAACAGCCCGCTCTTCTACGCGGCGATGGCGCGCCTGGCGTACTCGGTGCCCGAGCTCGGCCTGGCGGCGGCGCGTGAGGCCGTCACGCGCGATCCGCAGCTGCTCGGCGAGATGATCGACGTCTACCGTTCGTTCGGCCTGACCGAGGCCGAATGGCTCGCCTTCGTGCCGACCACGGCGGTGGATCGCCTCGACCTGGCGATGCAGCTCGAGGCCCGGCGGATGGGCGGCGCCGCGCTGGCGGTCTATCGCGGCGCCGTCGCGGTGGCGCCGGCGCGCGAGGCCGCGCTCTATCGCTGGGCGCTCGGCGAGGCGCTGGGCCGCGCCGGCGCCAGCGCGGAGGCGATCGCCACGCTGCGCGAGGCCACGCGGGTGGACCCGGGCAATCCCGAGCTGGAGCGGGCGCTCGGCGCCGCGCTGGGTCGTGCCGCCGATCCCGAGGCGCTCGACCACCTCCGCCTCGCCACGGGGATCATGGAAAGCCGCGCCGTTGCCGCCGAGCGCCGGCCCTTCCCGGTGCGCGAGCGGCGGCTCGCGACGCTCGTCACCCGGCAGGCGCCTGATCTCGACCAGCTCGCGCGCTACCGCCGCGCGCTCGCGGCGTACCTGACCGAGCGGCGACTGTGGGACCAGGCGGCGCCTGAGTGGCGCGCGCTCGTCGCCGCCGATCCGCGCGATGCCGAGGCGCGCTTCAGCCTGGGCCTCGTCCGCGAGGCCGCCGGCTTGACCGGCGAGGCGCTCGAGGACTACCGGGCGGCCGTCGCACTGGAGCCGCGCGTGGCGCGCTATCGCAAGCGCCTGGCCGAGCGGCTGTGGCAGGGCGAGCAGTTCTTCCAGGCGCTCAACGAGTGGCGCGCGCTGAAGGCCCAGGTGCCGGGCGACGTCGACACACGGCTGGCGCTGGCGCGCGGGCTCGAGCGGATCGGCCAGGCCGCTGATGCCTATCGCGAGTATCGCGACGTGCTCCAGCTGCAGCCCGACCAGGCGGACGCCGAGCGGGAGGTGGCGCGGCTCGAAGGGCGGCGGCGATGATGCGTCGTGCACACGTGCGTGACACCGGCGGCCGGGCGGGCGGCCCCCGGGCGCGGCTGCGTGGCTCGCCTGTCGCCGTACGTCGCTCAGGGCTCGGCTCGCTCGGGCCCCCCATCCCCCAGGGGGGGCTGGGTCGCGGGACAGTCGAGTCGTTGGCGGCTCGCTCGCCGAGCCCTGAGCTCCAACGGCGACGACGGCTCGCCACGATGCCGCGCCCGGGGCCCGCCCGCCCGGCCGCCGGTGTCATGGCGTGTTCGTGCCGCTCATCGCTCGCTTGGGTCAGCGGCCTGGCGTGGCGCTTGTCGCTTGGTGGTGTTGGTGCGTCGGTATTGCGCGCGGGGGGTGGCGGGATCTCTGTCGTTGGGGCGGACTGCTGATGCCGGGACTGCGGCCGCGTGTCGTGGTGGTGGTGGTGGATGGGCTGCGGCCGGATGCGATCAATCCGGAGGATGCGCCGACGTTGACGCGGCTGCGCGAGGAGGGTGTCGACTTCACCAACAGCCATTCGGTGTTTCCCACGGTGACGCGCGTGAACGCGGCCACGCTGGTCACGGGCGCGCAGCCCGGCACGCATGGCATCGTCGGCAACGAGATGTACGTGCCGGCCGTCGAGCCGGCCCGCGCGTTCAGCACGCAGGATCACCGGCGGCTCGTCCGCCTGGACGAGGTCACGGGCGGCCGGCTGACCCTGGTGCCAACGCTCGCCGAGCGGCTGCACGCGCGCGGCCTCACGCTGGCCGCGGTCAGCTCGGGCTCGACGGGCAGCGCGTGGCTGCTGAACCCGCGCGCGGTCTCGGGTGTCGGCGCGCTCGTCAACGGCTTCTTCGCCGCGGGCAGGACGGTGGCGTACCCAGACGAGCTGAACGCGGCGATCCTCGAGCGGTTCGGACCGGCGCCGGCCAAGGGCGGGGAGCGCTACGACGCGGTCGTCTCGTGGACGCAGCGCGTGCTGCGCGATCACGTCCTGCCGGCGCTCGACCCGGACGTCGTCTTCGCGTGGCTGACGGAGCCCGACCACACGCAGCACGCGATCGGCGTCGGCACGCCGCCGGCACGCGCGGCCATCCGCCACGCCGACCGTGAGGTGGCCACGCTGCTGGAGACGCTCGAGACGCTGCGGCTCACGAACGCCATCAACCTGATCGTCGCGTCCGACCACGGCTTCACGGTGAACACCGCGGGCGTGGACGTTGTGGGGGAGCTGGTCGCTGCGGGCCTCAAGGCCTCGCGCGACTCCGACGACGTGGTGCTGGCCAGCAGCGGCCAGGCCGTCGGCCTGCACGTGCATGGCCACGACCGCGAGCGGATCGCGCGCATCGTCCGCTTCGCGCAATCGCGCGAGTGGGGCGGCGTGCTGTTCACCGCCGGCCGCACGCCGGCCGACGTCCAGGGGGCGGTGGAGGGGACGTTCTCGCTTGCGCTGATCCACGCCGCCAACGCCGAGCGCGGGCCGGACGTGCTGCTGACGTTCCCATGGACCTCCGCCCTCAACGCCTTCGGCGTGCGTGGCGCCGATCTCGCCAACGTCGCGGCCGGCGGCACGCCGTACGTGAGCGACCACGGCAGCATGAGCCCGTGGAATGTCCGCAATACGCTGCTGGCCTGGGGGTCGCACTTCAAGGTGGCCGTGCGCGTCGGCACGCCCGCCGGCAACGTCGACGTCACGCCGACCATCCTGGCACTGCTCGGGCTCGACGCCGGCGGGCTCGACGGCCGCGTCCTGGACGAGGCCCTCGCCGATGGGCCCGATCCCGAGCGGGTTCCCGTCGAGACGGTGACGCACACGACGGCGGTGGGGGAGTATCGCGCGGCGATTCAGGTCTCGACGACCTGCGGCCGCCGCTACGTGGACAAAAGCTGGCGAATCGGGTGAGCGTGCCGCACACTTGAGCCGGACATGAGCGTCTCAGGCGGGCCCCGCGCAGCCAGGATTCTCCCCGAACGGCCGACCCACGTCTGCGCCCATCCCAACCGCCACGAGTTCTACAACTGGCGCTCCCAGCGCGCCGC
>Ga0137394_10002684_pt1 | contig 13199 bp, 7 predicted proteins | sample czobulk116metaG_FD_108278 | JGI IMG/M metagenome (GOLD analysis project Ga0137394, IMG submission 108278) | Vadose zone soil microbial communities from Angelo Coast Range Reserve, California, USA - czobulk1.16 metaG | ecosystem: Environmental > Terrestrial > Soil > Vadose zone | place: USA...
CCCCGGCGAAAAGAGTGGCGTGGCTACCAGTTCGGCGATGGTCTCTCTCGCGCCCTGGTAGACGGCTTGGACCTCGTCGTCCGTGAGCCGTTTCATCTCGCGATCCCGCTTGGCGTGGCTCAGGGCGGGCAGGAGGATGTCGTCATAGACGTCCTCCGGCGGATGCCTTTCGAGGTAGGCGCGGATGATCTCGTTCGCCTCCGCCTCGTCTCTCGCGAGCAATCGCTGGTAGTAGCTGACGTCGCCCCGCAGCACCGGCTCGTCGTCCGCCATGAGGATCGTGAAAAATTCGAGGGCGGGCACGTGCTTGCCCAGGACGACCAGACACACGGTCAGGGGCGTGGCTAGGAGGAGGCCGATGGGGCCCCAGAGCCAGGTCCAGAAGGCGATGGCGACGAAAAGCGCCGTCTGTGAGAGGCCGAGCGCCTGTCGGTAGAGAAGGGGCTCGATCACCACGTAGGTGAGGGCCTCGACGACGAGGAAGAGACCGACCGTGAGCAGGGGGCGCGGCCAGCCGGGGAACACCGCGAGGCTCACAGCGACGGGCGCCACCGCGGACATCAGGGTTCCGATATAGGGCACGAAGCGAAGGGCGAAGGCCAGAAAGCCCCACAGGACAACGTAGGGAAGGCCGATCACATAGAGTCCGAGCCCGATGGCGACACCATAGCCCAGGTTGATCACGGTCTGAACGAGCACGTAGCGGGTGATGCGAGTGTTCGCGTCCCCCAGCGCCCTCGTGGTGGTGGCGAGCCGGCCGTGGCCGGTCAGCCGAAGAAGCCGATTGCGCAGGTCCCGTTGCTCGATGAGCATGAAGATGACGAGGACGATCACGAAGCCCGCGCTCGTCAAGGCGTCGAGCAGCTTCGGCACGTGGACGAAGCCGATGGGCTCGTTCCTGACGGTGACGGGCACGGGCACGGGCCCCTGCTTCGACAGCTCCGGCTTCTGGAGCTCAGTGATGACCTCGCTGGCCGTGGACTCGACTTCTCTTAGGGCTCCTGCCTTTCTCACGCCGCGCAGATCGGCGATCTTCTGCCTGAGGTTCCCCCGATACTGCGGTAGCTCGTGGCTAAGCATGACGATCTGCTGGGCCAGGACATAACTGATTCCCCCCAGAACCGAGGACACGAGCATGACGACGAGGACGACCGACAGGACCCGACCCGCGCGTGTGCTCCCGAGACCCGTCCGCTGGAGCGCGCGCACCGGCGGACCGAGCAAGAAGCTCAGGAGCAGGGCCACCGCAACGGGGATGAGGACGGACTGGGCCCAGTAGAGTGCCGCGACAATGGGGAGGACCAAAGCCCCGACGAGATAGGGACGAAGCTGGGGCGGAAGCACGCGAGCCTGCTCAGCGCGCTGACCCTTTCCCTCGGGCAGGGTCCGTGGGCGGACAACGCGGTTGCCCTCAGCCATAGAGAAGCCTGAGGCAACCGCCGTGCCGAATTCAAAGGACGTCTATTCGAGCCCTTTGGACAGGCGAGGTTTCTTTTGTGGCATCTTTTGCTAATTCGTCGATTTCAAAGCTTCTCATTGATAGTCAGTCGGATAGATCAGTTCGTGTCTCTGCCGCTAGAAGACGCTGCTGCCACAGGCTGACCAGGGGCCTACGTGAAGATCGGTAAAGTCCTCCGACAGGGGAGAAAAGGAGGAAACGACCGTAATCCGAGACAATGTGTTTTTCGAGTCCCGCGTTTGCTCAGGCTCGTCAGAGACCAGCTCTGGATCGCCACAGGCAGGACGAGCCGGCGCCGCCTGCGCTGGCGGCACCTTTACCTCCCCGAGCACCGAACCTATGTAAAGCCAGACGGCACCGAGCCCGTAGGAGGGTGAGCGGTTACTTCGAGACGAGGCTGTGGCTAACCGCCCTATTGGCCACAGCGCGAAGTCAAATCGGTGTCACCAACCGTTGAGAGGCCACTATCCGGCCCGAACCACTTGGTTCATGAACGTGTCGAACCCCGATGGGGTTCGATTGAGCTAACGGAGGGCGTGTCTATCGACCAGTGCCCTATCGGCGCAAGTCTGACGGTGGTCTACACGCTCCAAGACGACAAGAGGATCACCAGAGGAATGGCGCTCCTGCGGTGACCGCAACAACCAGCCCAATGAAGAAGGACGGGGACGTGATTTCTCGAAGGCAGGAGTGGCATTCGCGGGATCACCTCCGCCGCTGGGAGGATCTGGAAGAGAATCAAAAGCCGTCCGCGACTGACTCCACGCTCGCTTCTCGGCCGTCACGAGCGATTACGCTTTCAATTACGTCCTCAAGATGCTCTGGCGTGAAGGGTTTATGGAGGATGGGAACGAGCGTGCCGTCGTGCTGGCCTAGAAAACCTCGCGTCGGTCTCTCGGCGGTCATAATGACGACACGAGAGGCAAGGTGTGGCCACTCGCGCTCGATGCGTCGAAACAGTTGCTCGCCGTCGATACCGGGCATCCGAAGATCACTCACGATGATGTCATAGCTTTGTCCAGCAAGGCCTTCGAGGGCCTCCTGTCCGTTCACGGCAGCCTGGACGTGGTAGCCATCCTGGCTGAGCAGGATGGCGAGCGGCTCCCGGAAGTCTTCGTCATCCTCGACCAGCAAGATGCGATAAGCCATCCCGCGCGCCTCCCCCATGTGCGTGTCGTAGTGTCGCGGAGCTTACGTGGGAGCAAAGAAAATGCCGACCCGAAAGATAGGCTAGTGCGGCGTCTTGGACCGGATTGCCCCCTCATCAGGCTTTGCCATTGTGTCAGGTCCATGACAGACAGTAAGCGTTACCGAGTAGGCACGACCGGATGTCCCGTGCAGGTGCATGGTAAATATGAGGATCCCGGCTGAGACGACGAGCCGTCCAGCTAGCGGGTGAGAATCTACCCATATTTCTGTCGGAAACCCGACACTCACCCGGTCATTCTTGCCTTCCTCGGGGGGTGGGTACATACTGACCCAGCCCTCACTTCGGCCTCACTGGTTGGCGCTCCTGAGCGTCGAGACCCCGTGACTGGCTTGGCTTCGTCCAAGCAGCAGAGCGCGAGGGGTCACCAATGTCACAGTCCACCCTCCGTGAAACTGTCCGCGAACGCCTTGCGAGCGGTTGGCTCTTTCCAGCACCCCACAAGGTGTGGGCCGGAAAGGGAACCGGGCACGTCTGCATAGTCTGCGGGACCGCCATCGCGCCCTCTGAAGTAGAGAATGAGGTCGCTGGACCTACGACGGTTTGGTCACACTTGCCGTGCTATTCGATCTGGCGGGAGGAATCGCAGACCTACGAGCGGGTGAATGGGACCGATGGGACCGCCTACCTTGCCGATCTCCGTCAGACCGTGCGTGACCGATTTGCGAATGGAACTCTGCGTGCGCTGCCGCACGACAGATCATGGACCGGGCGAGGCGTGAGTGACATTTGCGCCGTGTGCAGTAGGCCCATTTTTGCCGCTGAATCGTCGCAAGAAGTCATCGGAGTGCAACGCGCTCACGCACATCTGGTCTGCTACCGGGCGTGGCTCCTTGAGTCAATAGCGGTGCGCCAGTCGGATGAGCGGTCCTCGGCAGAGTCTAACGACACCGCTGCCTCGTAGCCCCTGGCCGATACCATGAACGAACGGACCCCGCAGAACTTAGGCTTCCTCGTCTGGGATAAGGTGGAGCGCGGGAGGTTGTTCGTCCTTCCCGACACGCAATGCTGGGTCGGGCCAGGCACGGGTCAGCAATGCGCTGTGTGCGAGCAGCGCATTCAAGACGCCAGCGAATGCGAGGTGGCTGGACCCGGTGGCCCCGCGTTCGCTCATCTTGCGTGCCATACAGCTTGGTCGCGCGAGTCGCAGGCCCGTCGCCACAGGCCAAACCCCGCCGCCGCTTCGTAGTACTGGCCTCGCCCTCTGGGTTGGACTGCTCTCGGACTTGTAAAGAAAACCGACTAGTCAAGCCGGAAGAACTTACGCGAATCGGCCTTGCCCTCGCTTCATGCCACGAGGCATAATTTTCTTCTATGCCTCGGTGGGACGCACGTGGCTCCGATCCTCACTTGCGCGCTACTGTTCGCGGGCGTCTCGCGAGCGGTGCGCTCTTTCGGACAGGCCCGGAAGCCTATGCAGGAAGGGGCACGCGCAAACCCTGCATCATTTGCGAGATATCAATCTCCGAGTATGAAATCGAACATAAAGTCGTCGGGCCAACTACGGTCTGGGCGCACTGGGATTGTTATTCGATCTGGCGGCAAGAGTCCGATGGGCTCGCACCATCGGAGCCCACGCCACAGCCTGCCAAGACGACGACCGTCCCACTTCATGTTGATCGGCTGGACGGTCATGACGGGGCTAATTCCACGACAGCGGAATACGCGGTCAGCATGGGAGGCGCGAAGGACGGGGCGGGAACGGTCCTCATCGCAAAGCCAAAGGGACTGAGTGCCCTCACGGCGCTTCTTCACGGCCTTGAGATAGCTCCCGCCGAGATCGAGACGGCATGCCGAGCCGTGACCGAGCAAGCCCACTACGAGATTCGTCACGGGCTAAACGTGACGCCTGCGGTTCTGCGAAGACTTCGCCGCTAGCAGTCGCCCGCCCGCGTCAACGCGCCCAATCCCGCCCGCACCAGCAAACATGCTTACTGTCGTGCGTCACCTTGAGATAGCAAATGTGCTGATTCTCGTCCTCGAGAATCTTCGGAAGCTCGCATCGGTCTCCATCCATCGCATGAGTGGCCGGTATGCGCGGACACGGCTCCGGTAGCGGCTTGCTCATCGTGGACTTATTTCGCCTTCGGCTCACGCGGGTCCACGGTGTCGGGGAAGCACTGCCACGTAGTGCCACCCTTGGTGTCGTCGCGGATATCCAACTTGGTGCCACCGCGGCTATACAAGATGAACAGATCGGTAGCAGCGCGACGGTCGGCGGACCACTTGGCTTCACGAGCGTGCGTCTCCCGCTGGTCGAGGTCCTGCGTACAGGCGGCAATGGTCGGATAGGCTGTCTGAAGAACCCACGCGCCTGGGTTTGGACTGTACGGTTGGGACCACAGCACCCACGCGCACTCGGCAGAGGCCGCGACGGCGAGCAGGCAGCAAAGCCCGGCAATCACGATGCACGGCCAGCGATTCCTCATCGACGGTCTTCCTCCCGTAGCTCGTCAGGTCGAACCGCCGAGCAGTGTAACAAAGCCGTAGCTTCAAGAAGACGGCTGGTGGCTGCGGTGCCGGTCATTGCGATTTGATAAGAAGGAATGGCTGCTCGCACGCGGCGCATTTCCACAGTTCTTCGGGAGCGGGCGGTAGAGCGCCCCGCCCCAACCCGAGATCAACGCGGTACACGCCTTTCGAGCCACATGCATCACGCGGGCATTGCAGAATGCTAGTTCGGGGGATTTGTTCCATGCTCTGCCCTTACACTAAGCGGCCTCGGAGGGGCGGCCTAGTGGGACCTTAGTCCAATACTCGCATTCGTTGCTCAGTGTAGAGTCGTTGGCGTGCAGCTAGACCGTCCGCTCCAAATCCCACGCCGAGAAGCAGCGAACATGGATGTGGAAGACGTGCAGGTGGCTGTCACCATCGGCACGATCACTCACGTGCCCGTCCTTCTCGAACTGCACCTCAAACTCCATCTCATCTCTCTGGACTGGTCGCCTGCAGATCGTGCATGTAGCTCCCACACCGGGACCGCCCCACAGGCGGTCGGGGTGCCGGTTCGGAATCTTGCGACTTTCGATTGCCACACGAGCGAGTTGAGAGCGGGGCGACGACGGGGAGGCAACTCATGGAGCCGACCGGATCTCGATCCGATGGATAACTCCGTCCGCATCCCAGGCCTTCCTACCCCGCGGCCTCCTCACCTGTCGGCAGCGGAAGGTCCCTGAGAGGCCTTGGTGGAGCGAGTTCGAGCGACGAGGGAACGCACGACGTCCGGAAGCGCCGGCTTGACGAGGAACTCGTCAAATCCGGCATACTGGGCCCGCTCGCGGTCCGATCCCTGACCATAGCCCGTCAGGGCCACCAGGAGGGCGTTCTCATTCCCGGCAATTCGGCGAAGCTGCCTGGCTGTCTCGTAGCCGTTCATGCCGGGCATGCCGACGTCGAGAAACACGATCTCGGGCTTGAAGGTCCTCGCGATCTCGAGGGCGGCCTGGCCGCTGTGGGCGACTCGGACGTCGTGTCCCGCCCCGCGGAGCAAGATGGCGAGGGTCTCGGCCCCCTCGACATTGTCATCCGTGACCAGGACTCGCCGGGAGAGAGATTGAGGATTCGATCGCGGGGCCGGGGCCGCTCGAGGAGTGCCGTGAGGCGATTCCTGGTGCGCGGGCAGGCGCACCACGAACTCGCTGCCCTGCCCGATACCGGCACTGTGAGCCTCCACGCTTCCCCCATGCAACTCGACGAGATGGCGCACCAGGGTCAGCCCTATTCCCAGTCCCCCGGTCGCGCGATTGAGCGAGGAGTCGATTTGCATGAACATGGTGAACACATGCTCCAGATGCTCCGGCGCGATGCCCATACCGGAATCCTTCACCCGGATCACGGCCTGTGCCGTGCCCGTGGAGGGACCTTCGAGAGTCAGCGAGATTTGACCGCCCGGCGGCGTGAACTTCGACGCATTGTTGAGCAGGTTGGCCAGGATCTGCTCCAGCCTGACCACGTCAGCCTCCATGTATACCCCGTCGGTGGGAAGCGACAGGGTCAGGGCCTGGTCGCGCCCGTCGATGTGGTGTCGGCTTGCCTCGATCACGCGCTCGATGACGGTCAAGCACTCCACCGGCTCCTTGTGAAGCTGTATCCTCCCTTGAGTCATCCGGGAGGCGTCGAGCAGGTCGTCGACCATCCGCGCCATACTGTGGATCTGATGGCTCATGATCTCCCTGGCGCGATCTGCTATGGCGGAGGACGCGCCTGGCTGCCTGAGGATCTCCAGGGCATTGCTGAGCGGGGCCAGGGGATTGCGGAGCTCGTGCGCGAGCATGGCGAGAAACTCGTCCTTGTTGCGATGGGCAGCGAGCAGCTCGGCCGCTTGCCGGCGTAGGCCCTCTTCCATCCGCTTGCGTTCGGTGATGGGATGATTGGTCTCGAAGACCAGAGGGGGCCGGTCCCCCGTCCCCTCCATGACCATCCGGCTTTCCACCACGACGAGCTGGCCGTCACCCCGCCTCTGCGTCAGCTCCCCGCTCCACTGGCGGAGCCTCTGCAGAGGCTCCAGGAATACGCTCGGCCCGGGCGACGTGCCAAGCAGCTCGTAGCTCGTCCGGCCCAGCGCCTGCTCCTTCGTGAAGCCGTACGTCTCCTCGGCGCCCCGGTTCCAGTAGGTGATGCCGCCATCGAGCTCCCACATGAAGATCGCCTCGTTCGCCTGATCGAGCAGCTCGCTCTGCCGGCGAAGCGCCCCCTGCTGGCGCTTCAGCGCATCCACATCGAGGAGCACCAGGACGGCGCCCTCGATCTTGTTGTCCACCGTCCGATACGGCTGGAGGCGCAGGACATACCAGCGCCCCTCCTTGTCTCGGACTTCGGATTCCCTGACGCTGACCGTGTCCATGGCCTCGGTGAGCAGGCGGTCCAGATTGGGCACGCCGATGCCAAGCTGGATGTCGGTGATGGGACGGCCCACGTCGCCGGCTATCAGATTGAAGAGTTTTTTCGCCATCGGCGTGAAGCGACGGATGCGCAGATCCGGCCCGAGCATCACGATGCCGAGCTGGGCGCTCGCGAGGAGATTAATGAAATCATTGTTGCTCTGGCCGAGCTCGGTATTCCGGTTCTGCAGCTCCTCGTTGACGGTGGCCAGCTCCTCATTGCTCGACTCGATCTCCTCCTTGGATGTCTCCAGCTCCTCGTTGATGCTCTGCAGCTCCTCGTTGGCCGATTGCACCTCCTCGTTGGAGGACTGCAGCTCCTCGTTCACGGCATCCTGCTGCTCGATCACGGACTGGAGGTATTCTCGAGTCGCGGCCAGCTCCTGGGTCAGGCGCGCCGTCTCCCGTTCGGTGCCGTCTCGCTCCTTTCGCGCGGCAGTTCGGGCGATCCTGCCCTTCCGCGGCTCGGCCTTCGCGCCTTTGGTGCCGGGCTCCTTCAGGGGCGAGGTGTCCTCGAAGAGCACCAGGTAGTGCGCTTGGGCACCGGCCTTGGTCTCCTTGACCGGGATCACCTGCACGTTCACATCCCGATACCCGCCAATGGACTTGACGCGCAGGCCTTCCTCGCGGACCGAGGCTTCCTCACGCCTGGCCTTGTGGATCGCCCCCCGCACCCCCACCAGCAGGCCCTCGCGCAGCATCTTGAGCAGACCGAGGCTGGCCTTGCCCGGGGCCGGCGCGAGATAGAGGCCCGTCTCGCCACGGAACTGGAGCACGTCCATGTCGGCGTTGACGAGCACGCTGGCCGGAGCGTACTTTGTCAGGAGAACTCGATCCGCCTCCCGGTGCACGTTCGACCCCGGCACGCTGACCTCGGGCGCGCGCTGGTCCCCGGGGCGTCGCTCCCCTGGGCGATCATGGGGAAATGCATGCGTCAGTCGGGATGTGCCCGGCTTCTTCACATAGAACTTGTGCTTGGCGTCGTCGACCTCGAAAAGGTCCCGGTGGGACCCCATGGCCTCCGAGTTTCCCAGCCACAGGACGCCGTGCGGCTGCAGCGCGTAGTGCATCACCTCCATGGCTCTCTGCTGGAGCATCGGCTCCATGTAGATGAGCAGGTTCCGGCAGCTGATGAGATCGATGCGGGAGAAAGGGGGCTCGGTCAGCACGTTGTGCCGGGCGAACACGGTGGAGTCGCGAATCGTCTTCGCGATCCGGTACATTCCGTCGGCCTCGAAGAAGAAGCGCCGCAGTCGCTCGGCCGACACGTCCTGGGCGATGGTTCTCGGGTAGAGGCCCACCCGGGCTTTCTCGATCCCGACGCCGTTCAAGTCCGTGGCAAAGAGCTGGAGCGCCACCGGCGCACGCGAGTTCTCGATGAACTCGGCGAAGGCGATGGCGATGGAGTAGGCCTCTTCTCCCGTCGAGCAGCCCAGTGACCAGATGCGCAGCGGATCATGTCGTGACCGGTCCTTGGTCAGCTTGGGAAACACCTTGCTCTTGAGTACCTCGAAGGTGTCCGGATTGCGGAAGAAGCTGGTGACGCTGATGAGGATGTCCTGGTAGAGAGCGGACACCTCGCCGGGATGGCTCTCGAGATAGCGCGCATAGTCCTTCAGCCCCTCAAACTTGTGCAGCACCGCACGACGGCTGATGCGGCGATAGAGGGTGTTGCGCTTGTAGTTCGTGAAGTCCACTCCGGTGGTCATGCGAAGCTGGTCCAGGATGTGGCCCAGGCTGGACTCGCCGGCCCGGGACTCGACCTCGTCTCCGACGTCGGACGCCACATACGGATGGCGGCTGATGCGGTGGAGCTCAGCGGCGATCGCGGTGGGCGGCAGCACGAAGTCGACGCCGCCGGCGGCCACGGCGCTGTTCGGCATGCTTCGGTGCTGGGCCGTGTCGTCCTGGGCAAAGGTGATGCCACCCTCCGCCTTGATCGACTCGAGCCCGAGCGTGCCGTCCGTGGCGCTCCCGGACAGGATCACCCCGATGGCTAGATGGCCCTGGTCATGGGCCAGCGAGCTCAAGAAATCGTCGATCGGACGGTGCTGGCCCCTGGTCTGCTTGCGGGGCGACAACCGCAAGATGCCCCTTTCCATGCCCATGGTGACGCCCGGCGGAATGACATAGACGTGATTCGGCTCCGCGGTTATCTGATCCGTGACCTCGGAGACGGGCATGACCGTGGCGCGGGAAAGGATCTCCGTGAGCATGCTGGGGTGGGTGGGGTCGAGGTGCTGGACGAAGACAAAGGCCATGCCGGTATCGGCCGGCAAGGCGTGCAGGAGCTGGGTGAACGCTTCGAGCCCGCCAGCCGATGCGCCTATCCCGACGATCGGGAACGGCAGGCTGGCCTGTCCTGGACTCTCGTCCTCTACGAATGGCTCGTGGAGAGGTTGGCGTGATTCCGATTTCTTGGGAGGCGCCTTCCGGCCTTTCGGCTTCCTTGCCGCCATCCCGGCCTACCCCGCCATTGGAGAGTCGATGGCTGTCGTGGAAGGTGGAGACGATGTGCGGCGAACCGGTGCGAGAAGAGACAAGTGGGCTCTGCGGTCGATTGGAAAAAGCTGGTGGTCGTCGCGATTCTCAAGCCAACCTATCGCCCGAACGGTTCTCATCGGAGGACCTCCACCGAGCGAACCTTCTTGGCCCCTCAGCACCAGACGGTTACGTGACTCGAACTGGTGCCAGTGGCGAGAGCGTATAACACACTCCTCGGAACCCCGGCAGAATTAGAAGGCCTTCATTTTGCCAAGAGCGGTAGGTCTAAGTCGGAATTCCCGGCTAAGAGCCTATTTCCTTTCCTGCCAGATCCGCACGTTCCTCTCATGCTACATCGTCGCCGCGGTCTTAAGGCGGATCGCCGCCCGGGCGGTGGCCTTGAATTATGCTGGTGGGGCGATGCAGGGAGACTTCGCGGGAGCCTGTCAACGCGCCCGTCCTGGCTCGGCGACGACGGCGCGGGCATGAGGTAGTCAAGGGGACTGAACAGAAGCGATCACGGGGACCTACTAGGACATCGAGTAAGCCCTCATGTCGCTGCCCCACTCCCTGAGAGGCAGGGAAGCATGCATCGCATGCCGCCGCCTTCATTGAGCAAGGTTCGACTACCCTGGGTGAGTTTGGCGATGCTGCCGTATTCCACGAGCCGGGCTGGCTCGTACGGCTTCCGCTCCGCCGGTGACGCACCTACCGACAGTGTCAGGGTCGGTCGAGTGAGGTTGCCCGCGCGCTGATCCGCCGGACGAAGGAGGCGAGCCGGCGGCGTCCCGCAACAGACCTCACGCCTCAACCAACCTCGCCTAGCAAATTCGCGAACTCCGACTCTTGCCGCCTCCCGCTCTGGGTCATCTGGGCGTTGTTGGGCGCGTCTCCTGGAGAGAAGTCCGAGAGGCACGTCACAGGGCTACGAATTCCCTTGGATGTTTCCACTTGAAGGGATGCGAACCTCTATGCGGCGCGGGCTTCTCCTGCGAACGGGAATGTGAGCAGATTTGCCACCAGGCTGGGTGGCCCGTTGGGGCCACCACGGGAACGAGCGCGCGAAGTAGCGCCCCGACTGCCCGGCTTAGGGGACTTGAAGTCGCGTTTCAGTTCTGGCTCTCGACATTCCCAGGTGCCGGTAGAGAATCAAACGCGACTTTCAGTCCCCTTGCCGAGTGCTCAAGTCGCCCGGGACTGCCGGTTCAAATCGCGGGCCCGCAACCACTTGCAGGCGAACAGGTCATTGGCGTTCCGGTTCCAGGTAACGGCCTGAAACTCGCGTTTTGTCGCGATCACATTTTCGCCAGCCGGTTTACGCTGTTCTTTATCAATAGGTTCAGCCGATCGCTGATTGCTCAACGCGTGCGTGGACGCTATAGTTGGCTCGTCCAAAACGATAGCGGTCAGCCGGGCTCGCAAGCGGAGATTTGATAGCCGACGGGATAGGCTGCAGGCCCTCGCCGTCTATCCCCTGGGTACGGCTGGGCCCGCCAACACGGTAAGCGAATTGAAAAGGGAAGCCTCGAACCATGGACCAGATCATGGGAGCGATATGCTGCCGGCTGTCGGATTGCTCTGCTATGCAACTGCATACGCAGGACTGCCTCCTTCTAGTTGGGCAAACGAGATAGAGACATGTGCTCGGAGGCAGCTCGCCGTGCCTCACGCCTGTCGCGGTAACTGGCGCGCTGTCCCCAAGCCGCGGCGACCGGCGGCGCGCTATACTCCGCGCTGGAAGCCTCCGCCATGAGTTCGACCCGCCGAGTATTCCTGATGGGGGCGACCGGAAGCTGCTTGCTGCCGCGGCTGACGTGGGCCCAGCAAGCTAAAGCCACTCCGCATATCGGCTGGATTTCGATTGAGACCCAACCTGATCCATTCATCGACGGATTTCGGGAGGGCCTGCGCCGGCACGGTTACGTCGAGGGGACGAACGTCATTCTCGATCTGCGCTATTCGCCAGGAAACATCGACGGGCTGACGGCCGCCGTAGCCGACCTGATCCGGAGAAAGGTTCTCTTCATCGTCTCGAGCGGCCTCGCCACACGCGCGGTAAAAGGCGTCGAGAACGTGCCCGTTCTTTTTGCCATCAGCGGCGACCCTGTCGAGCTGGGCATCGCGAACAGCCTGAACAAACCCGGTCGCAACTTCACGGGTAGCACGTTCATGTCCCTGGAGCTCGCCGGAAAGCGGGTCGAGCTGATCAAGGAGGCCGTACCGCGGCTGCGAACGTTGGCCGTGCTATCCAACGTCGATCACCCGGGTGAACCCTCGGAGCGGCGCGCGACCGAAGCGGCAGCGCGCCCCCTCGGGGTCACGATCGCCTACGTGCCGTTCAACTCGATCGGCCAGCTGGACACCGCATTCGATGCACTTCGGCAGGCGCGGCCAGACGCCATGATGGTCTTCCCCGAGGGCACGACCATGTCTCGGCGTGTGAAGATTGCGGAGTTCGCGGTCGCCCATCGATTGCCCTCGATGTTCGGGTGGAGCGAGTATGTCGAGGCCGGCGGTTTCATGAGCTATGGCGCAAACCAGCAGGACACCTATGTTCGGCTGGCCACGTATGCGGATCGGCTTCTGCGTGGCGCGAAGCCGGCCGACCTGCCGATCGAGCAACCCACGAAGTTCGAGTTCGTGATTAATGCGAAGACCGCGAAAGCGCTTGGCCTGACGATCCCGCCCTCAGTGCTGCTCCGCGCGGATCGGGTGATTGAGTGACGCGATGCTGCCCGACATCAGGATCGTGGAGCTCGCAGCCCGGCACCGCCTGCCAGCGACCTTCTCGGGCCGGAGCTTCGTGGAAGCGGGCGGCCTGATGAGTTACGGGCCGGACGGGAAGGCGATCTTCCGTCAGCTTGCGAACTATGTGGACCGGATTCTCAAGGGTGCAAAGCCGGGCGATCTCCCCATCGAACAGGCGACGAAGTTCGAACTGGTTATCAACCTCAAGACCGCCAGGGCGCTCGGGCTGACGATCCCGCCGGCGCTGCTGGGGCGAGCGGACGAGGTGATCCAGTAGGCGCTCGATGGGTTTGTGACCAAATTGTGACCGACTCAGGCGCATTCCTGATCATTCCAGCGCATTCCAGCGCACGAGACCGTCGTGACCCTGTTGTTCCACATCAAACAGTTACGCGCACTTACACGGACTCGGGGATAGGAC
>Ga0137394_10002685_pt1 | contig 13197 bp, 12 predicted proteins | sample czobulk116metaG_FD_108278 | JGI IMG/M metagenome (GOLD analysis project Ga0137394, IMG submission 108278) | Vadose zone soil microbial communities from Angelo Coast Range Reserve, California, USA - czobulk1.16 metaG | ecosystem: Environmental > Terrestrial > Soil > Vadose zone | place: USA...
CAGCGCTTCGGTTCGCGCACGATCCGAAGCGTGGCGAATGTCCAGCGTGGCGCGCGCTTCTCCAGCAATCACGTTCATTGCGCCGGGCTTTGCTTCCACGAATCCCACCGTCGCCACGATTCCCGGTGTGCGCCGCGCCAGATTTTCAACTGCGACAATCCACTCCGCAGCCGCCGCCAGCGCATCGCGCCGAAGGTTCATGGGGGTGGTGCCGGCGTGGTTCGCTTGCCCTGAAAATGTAAACTCCAAGCGGTTTTGTCCAACGATGGCTTCTACGACTCCAAGTGGCCGCCCCAAACTCTCCAGCACGGGCCCTTGCTCGATGTGAAATTCGAGGTATCCCAAAACATCGTCGCACAGCGCCGCCTTGGAAATCTCATTCGGATTCAACGCAAAATCCTGAATCGCTTTGCGAACGGATATTCCGAGTTCATCCTTACGGCCGAGAAGTTCCTCATCCACGCGGCCCACCAGCGCGCGGCTCCCGATAAACGGGACTCCAAACCGCACTCCCTCTTCTTCCGAAAAGCCAAAGATCTCGATCCCAAACGGGAGCTTCTGGCCATCCAGCGATTCCACCAGCCCAACCGCCAACACTACTCCCAATGTTCCGTCGAAAGCCCCGGCATTCGGCACGGTGTCCAGATGAGATCCAACCAGGACTCGCGGCGCTCCCGGCGATGCCCCTGGATAAAATCCCCGCAGATTTCCAACGGCATCCAAGGACACGGTCGCGCCCAGAGCTTTCATCCAGAAGGAAACTTCCCGGTGGCAATCATGCATCGGCGCCGAAAGAAAAGTCCGCCGCGTGGCGCCTGCATCCTCTGAAAGCGACGCCAGCTTCCGGCAGCGTGCAATCACCTTTTCCGCGAGATTTGTAAAATCACCCGTCGTCGGCACTGAACTCTACCTTTGCTCAGAACTCGCGAATCAACTTCGCTGCTCCCCATCCCGCCACAATGAGCGCCAGCAGAATCTGCCAGCCGTACCGGTTCCCATAGGTGGCCACCGGAAAATGGTTGCTCAGCATCAGAAAGACGACCGGCACGGCCATAAACGTATTGTGCTTGGACCGCAATTTCGCTTGCGCGCCGAGCGAGGGATCGAACTTCTCGTCCGCAGCCGCGGCTGCAATCATTTTGCGCTGTGCGGGAAGGATGCGCATCCACACATTCAGAGTCATGATAGTGCCGAAGATCGCTCCCACGTGGATGTACGCAGCGCGGCCGCTGAAGACGTGCATCAATCCCCAGGCCGCCGCCGCTGTCATCACCAGGCCAAATCCCGCAAACGCAGCCTGCGATTTTCCGAGAGGGGACCGCACGGCCACATCGTAGATGAGCCACCCCGCCACCATGGCGCCAACTCCGGTCGCAATACCCGCTTGCTTCGAAATGTCCGCGACGTCCGGATCGATGAGACCATCGCCCAAGTAATACACGAGAACGAGGAGAATCACTCCCGCCACCCAGGTCATAAGTGCTTCCCAGCGAAACCAGTGGACCTGCTCCGGCGCGACGCCCAGCGACTTTTGCTTCTCGACAGTGTAAAAGCCCCCGCTGTGCACCATCCACACCGCCGAAGCCGTCCCGCTCGCCGCCGCTTTCTTTTCGAGCTTTCCGAACTGGCCGTCAAGCCACGTGAAGTAATACGTCTGGCCGACCCACATGACCCCAGCAAAAACGTGAAACCACCGCACGCTCAGGTTCAGCCATTCGCGGATCGAAGAATTCATCTCAGCTTCCTCGGTAGGTCGTGTAGCAGTTGGGGCTCAGCAGCAGCGGGATGTGCAAGTGCGATTCACCGCTTCGAACTTGAAAGGTGATCTCCACAACCGGATACAATCCTTCGACGCCGCATGCGGCGAAGTAGCTTGCGATGTCAAACGTCAATCGATACACTCCTTCGGCGAGAGCTGTGCCGTCCGGCACCAATTGGACGCATCGTCCATCCTGATCGGTCTTCGCGGAGCTCATCCTTGACCATTTACGGGAAGCCCTCCGGTGTTCCAGCCGCACAGGCACATCCGCAGCAGGTTTGCCCTTTGCCATGTCCAGAACGTGCGTGGAAATTCGGCTCATTCCGCGATCCATTTTTTCAGACGGATGTGCATGATTTGGCGCTGCTCCTCCCCAGCCTGCTGCAGCTCGGTTGCATCATCATTGTGCAGCCGGCGCCGCAGAATCTCCAGAATATCGCTGGCTGATTTTCCCGTCGCGCAAACAATAAAAATCCGCCCGAATTTTTGCTCGTACTCGCGATTGCCCCACTTCAACGCCGTCTTTACGGCCTCATCTGCCGTCGAGGCTTTTTGCTGTTCTTGTGCGGACCATGCCGAAGATTGCGCACGGGACACTTCTTCCGCGCCCGTGTCGCCGATTCGCGGATGACTCCTGAACGCTTCGAGCCAGTCCGGCTCACCGAGACTTCGCCAGATCGCGTCTGAAGCTGCAAACAACGAGGTCTCGTCGTGAATCGGCCTCTTCGAGGCCATGCTCGCGGCCCAAGATCTCGAGCCGCAGCAAGCCAGAATCTCGCGAACAGCTTCCTCCTGCGGCAAGCCGTTCCAGCGAGCGAGCACCTCGCTCACGCGTCCGCCCCTCCAGTGGCAAGCTTCTCGAGAAACTCGGCGACGAGATTCGAAGCCACCGCCGTCCGATACCGAGCAGTGGAACGAATATCGTCGATGGGCTGAATTTCCTTGGCCACACTCTTTTTTATAGCTTCGATCAACGATGGCGGGATCTTTTTTCCGGTGAGTACGTGCTCCGTTTCATTCAAGCGCAGTGGAACGGGCGCAACGCTTCCTAACGCGAGACGCACATCCCGAATCGTGCCCTCCGCGACTAGGCCCAAAGCGGCGAGACAAACCTTGGAAATGGCTTGTGCGTTGCGCGCTCCGACCTTCCGCGCATGAGAAACGTATCCTGAGAATCGGCGCGGCAGTGAGATATCTCGAATCAATTCGTCGGCAGCAAGCGCCGTCTGCTTGTAGCCCGAGTGAAAGTTCCGATAAGCCATCCGGCGCTCCCCGCGCACCGAAATCAGCGTCACTTCGGCGTCATAGACAAGCAATGCGGGTAGGGAATCCGCAGCAGGGGAAGCATTCGCGATGTTGCCTCCCAGTGTTCCGCGATTCTGATTGGCAATTCCGCCGGTCCAGGATGCGGCCGTGGCCAGCAGCGGAAATTCCCGCGAAACGATGTCATGTGTGCGCAGCGCCGTATATGTGCACGCGGCGCCGATGCGGATTCTGTCCGGAAAAGTTTCTATTTGCCGAAGCTCAGGAATATTCCCGATGTTGACCAATTTTCGACTGGGCAGTTTTCCGGCCGAGTATAAGACCATCACGTCGGTCCCGCCCGCGATAGGCAACCATTGAGCCGGCTCTCCGGCCATCAGCGAAAGAACGGCGTGCAAATTGCCCGACGAAACGAATCTGTATTCAGCTGGGTCCGCTCTCATTTCGCAACTCTTCGCCGCGCTGCCCTCGCCACGGCTTCGAAGATTTGCATGTAACCTGTGCAGCGGCAAAGGTTCCCCGCAAGGCCCTCACGTATGTCGGCCAGCGCGGGCGCTGGTTCTTTCTCCAGCAGATGCACGGCAGCAAGAATCATACCCGGCGTGCAGATGCCGCACTGCGCGCCACCGCATTCCAGAAACGCCTCTTGCAAAGGTTTCATCAGGGCATGCGCCGACATTCCCTCGATGGTAACGATGCTCGCGCCGCTGGCTTGTCCGACGGGAACGAGACAGCTATTCACCAGCATGCCGTCCAACAAGATGGAACATGAACCGCATTCGCCTTCGCCGCATCCTTCTTTCGTGCCCGTCAATGCCAGCTCGTTCCGCAGCACGTCCAACAATCTTTCCATGGGACGAACGAGGACTTTCTTTGCGTCTCCATTGACGGTGAAGGAAACCTCGTACTTCGCGTCCGCTGCTGGCGAAGGATTCATGCCGTCCCCGGCGCTGAAGAAGGGATAGATTGCGCGTTAGACTCAGGCTGCAGAGCCTCAAAAAGATCTTCGGGCAGCAGCGGGATCGCACGGAATCGAACACCAATCGCATCTTCCACGGCGTTCACGATCGCGGGCGCAGGCCCATCCATGGGCAACTCTCCGATGCCCTTAGCGCCATACGCGCCGTGAATGTTGCCAAGCTCCTCAAAAAATACGCGGATTGGCGGTAGGTCCACGGAAGTCGGCATGATGTAATTCGTCATCTGATTGTTGATCATGCGGCCGTTCTGCCAGACCACTTTCTCATACAGAGCGAAGCCGATCGCTTGAGCCACTCCCCCGGTGATCTGGCCCCCGGCTAGAACCGGGTGAAGAACCTTTCCGACTTCCTGCAGCGCGACGAAATCGTCGACGGTCACGGCATAAGTTGTCAGATCCACGGTGACCTCCGCAATGTTGACGGCCCAGGCAAAGGCCGCGTAGGCTTCGCCGCGATATTTTTCATCGTCCCAATAGACATCGCTGGGCGCTTCATAGCGAACGTAGGACTTTAGGGCGCCGCGCGCCGCAATGTATTCCCGACACGCGGCGCGAAATTGTTCAGGAGTGTAGTCCTCACGAAGAAGTCCAGTCTTCGTGAGAGTCAGCTTGATCCCTTTGGCCGCTGACTGAACCAGTGCCCCTACAATCATTGCCGTGCGCGATGCCACCGTTGGGCCGCTGTTCGGAACCACCTTTGTGTCCGGTTGCGCGATCGTAACGCTCTCATAGGGAAGCCCCAGCGTCTCGGCTGCAATCTGGCAAAGCACAGTATTGGTTCCTTGACCAAATTCCGCGCTCGACACCAGAACTCGAACATGGCCGTCGACGACTGCCTCCACACCAACGAGCGAATTCAGATAGCGTTCGCCGGAACCTGTGAATCCTGCTCCATGCAAAAAGGCTGCGATCCCGATTCCTTTTTTGCGCACTCGTTTTTTGTTTTCTTCCGCAAACCGTGATCTCTTCTCGTCATAGCCAGAAAGTCCTAGCGCGCGGTCGAGCAGATGATTCAAGTTGATTTCTTCACGGATGACCTGTTCGGTGGTTGTCGTCTGGCCGGGCTCCAGAAAATTTCGCCGGCGAATTTCGACCGGAGAAATCCCTACGACTTGAGCGATGCTATCCATGTGCCGCTCCATGGCAAAGAGACTCTGCGGCGCACCGAATCCGCGAAAAGCTCCATGCGGTGGCGTATTCGTCGCCAACGCCTTTGTTCGAATGCGCACACTCGGCCAGTAATAAGGACCGCCGGCGTGAATGGTGCCGCGCGACAGTACCACCGACGACAGAGTGGCGTAGGCTCCGCCGTCGATGGTGAATTCGATTTCGCCTCCGAGAATTTTTCCATCTTTGCTAACTGCGGTGCGGTGGCGCGTTCGCGAGGGATGCCGCTTGGTCGTCGCAACCATATCTTCCATGCGGTCGTAGACGATTTTCACCGGCCTGCCGGACTTGATCGAGAGAAGCGCCGCGTGACCCGCGATCATCGACGGATACTCTTCCTTTCCTCCGAACGCGCCTCCGGTCTCCATTTGCACCACGCGAATCTTTTCCTCCGGAAAGCCGCACAGCGCCATCAATGCCTTGTGAACGTAGTACGGACACTGCAGCGAGCCCCAGACGGTGACTCCATTTTCCGGGTCGAATGCCGCAATGATTCCGTTGTTTTCGATGTACAGTTGCTCCTGCGCGCCGGTGAAATACTCGCCCTCGACGATATGCGCCGCTTCATTCCACACGGAGTCCACGTCGCCCTTTTCGACCAGGTAGCTCTTGAAGGTGTTATCGGTGCCCCAGATGATTGCGGATTGCTGCTCGCTTTCCTCGATGGTGTACACGGAGGGGAGCGGCTCGAATTCGATGGAAACCGCATCGACCGCTTTTCGAAGCTTGTGACGGTCCGCGTGGGCGAGAAGCAGAATCGGCTCTTCGGGATGATTCACTGTCTCAGCGGCAAGGCAAGGCTGATCATCCAGGATCAGCGCGATGCAATTCTTTCCTGGAATGTCCTTGGCTGTCACAACGACAAATTCGTCCCAGGCAACGCTCGGATCAAAAGAAATCTTCCCAATCTTTCCGCGCGCCACGTTGCTCCGCACGGTTGCGCCGTAAAGCATGTCGGGCAGAACCATGTCGTCGACGTAGCGCGCCGCTCCCGTGACTTTGTCCCAGCCTTCCTTGCGCGGCACAGATGCTCCGACGATGTGACCTTCTCGCAAATTTGCCGACCTTACCCTTTCGCGCAACAAACCAGATGGACGTGTCCGCGGCGGCAAGCTCCTCGCATAGATTCTGCGACCGCAGCATCTTGATCGGGGATGATTATAAATGTTTTTGCAGGCAGCCACCTGTTGGAAAGAGCAGGAGTTTCGAATGTCTATTTGAAGCTTCCATCAGTCTGTTAGTGCCGCACTTCGCGCCCGCCTGGTTCTCCAGGAATTTCCCCGTCGGTGAATATGCAGTTTCCGCGCAGGTATGTTGCCTTGACCACGCCGCGGAGTTTTTCGCCAAGATAGGGGGAAACGCGATGACGATATCGAAGATGGTCCTCTGTCGCAACGAACACAGCTTCCGGCTCAAACACCACGAAATCGGCATCGAAATCCTTGGCAATGCGGCCCTTGTGCGATTCACACCCGGCAAGCCTCGACGGACCTTCCGTCATCCACCGCGCGATATCAACAAGCGTGAATCCGCGGTCGCTGGCCTCTGTCCACATCACCGGCAGCGACAACGAGAGACTGGAAATCCCTCCCCAGGCAGTTCGAAAGTTCCGCTCGTCAAGACGCTTCATCTCGGGCAGACACGGAGAATGATCCGTCGCCACTAGATCAATAACTCCGTCTTGAAGCCCCTGCCACAGTTCTTCGCAATTCTCCCGGCCGCGGATCGGCGGCGCGCACTTGAACAGCGTCTGACCGTTCGGAATTTTGTCTGCAGAAAGATGCAGATAATGCGGACAAGTCTCAACGCTCACCGGCAGGCCTTCTGACTTCGCGGCGCGCAACATGTCCAGCGCTTTGCTTGTAGAAAGATGAACGATGTGGAGACGAAAATGATATTCGCGGCACAGGGAGATCATGAGTTGAATCGCAGAGAGCTCCGCTTCATCCGGCCGCGATTGCAGATATGTCGCGTACTTGCTCCAGTCCGCCCCCGCCAACCGGCGCGTTGCTGCGTCTACGGGCTCGGGCAGTTCCGCGTGTACCAGCAGCGGCAAGCCGGTCCTCGCGACATGCGGCAAGGCCGCGCGGAGCTCCCGCTCGGTGACCATGGTGAAGCCATCGATGCCCGGGTGAATGAGAAAACATTTGAATCCGGGGACGCCGGCGGCCGCCAAATCTTCGATGTGCTCCTGGTTGTCGCTCACAACTCCGCCCCACCCCATCCAGTCCACGTGGCACTGGCCGCTCGCGGCTTTGCGTTTCGCTTCGAGCGCAGCTACGGACGTCGTCGTCGGCAGGCAATTCAGTGGCATGTCCACAAGCAGCGTGTAACCACCAGCTGCGGCAGCGCGAGTCGCCGTCCGGAACCCTTCCCATTCCGTCCGCCCGGGTTCGTTGATGTGAACGTGCGAGTCCACCAGCCCCGGCAGAATAGCGGCCTCGCCAAAATCCTTCGCGGAAATCTTCGCGGGCAGTTGATCTGGCGGAACAATATCGAGGATACGTCCGTCTTGGACGAGCACCGCCGCCTCTTTGATTCCTTGCGGCGTCACTGCCCGTCGTGAGAGAAAAGCTTTGAGGCTCATGTTCCGGGTCTGCTGGCCCTGCGACTCATGCGCAACAGAAGGGTACCGCAACCGACTGCAACTCCCAAGGCGCCTGGACTCCTGGTTTTCCTTCGCAAATTCTCAGGCTGAACGCAAAGCAAATCTGTGATAATAGCCGTCGTTGAATACCCCCCTCCAAGTTCTGGACGGATTCAAGTCCCGCTTTGGGACGGCCGCGAGCATTTACCGGGCGCCTGGCCGCGTGAATCTGATCGGCGAACACACCGACTATAACGACGGCTTCGTGCTGCCTGCCGCGATTGAGTTCTATTGCTGGGTAGCCGCTGCTCCAGGCCATGACGGCAAGCTGGTCATCCATTCCGAAAATTTCAATGAAACGGCCGAGGCCCGCCTGAATTCCTTGGCGCCCTTGGAAAAGAAGCACTGGGCCAACTACCCGCTGGGTGTGGCATGGGCGCTCCGTCAGGCGGGAAAGCCGCTCACCGGAGCAAACATCTATATCGCCGGCGAAGTTCCGCTCGGAGCCGGATTGAGTTCATCGGCAGCCGTTGAAGTCGCCGTGGCCCTTGCGTTGCTGAGCGAGAGCGAGAACGGCATTGACCGCTCCGAGCTGGCCCAACTATGCCAAAAGGCGGAGAACGAGTTCGTAGGCGCACGCGTTGGGATTATGGACCAGTTCGTTTCCTGTTACGGGCGCGCCTCGCATGCGCTTTTGCTGGACTGCCGCTCGCTGGAGCACGAATTCGTGAAGCTTCCGGCGAACCTCCAATTGGTAATTTGCAATACCATGGTCCGCCACGAACTGGCTTCCGGAGAGTACAATGCGCGACGCGCGGAATGCGAAGAGGGCGTTCGAATCTTACGCATAGTTCTTCCGGAGGTTCGCGCGCTTCGCGACGTCACACTTTCTCAATTGGAAACTCATCGTCGAAACCTTTCGCAGAAGGTGTTTGTCCGGTGCCGCCATGTCATTTCAGAAAACGCGCGCGTGAAGAGCGCAGTCGAGGCACTTCACCGCGGAGACAGCCAAGCGCTGGGGCCATTGCTGCAGGACTCGCATCGCAGCCTGCGGGACGACTATGAGGTCAGCTGCAGGGAACTCGATCTAATGGTGGAAATTGCCATGGCCCAGCCGGGCGTGATTGGCGCGCGGATGACCGGCGGAGGATTTGGCGGCTGCACCATCAATTTGGTAGAGTCCACAGCGCTGACCGATTTCAGACGGAACGTGGCCGCGGCATATTCTTCCAAGACAGGTCTGACTCCTGAGATTTACGTTTCTCCGGCGTCGGAAGGCGCGCAACAGATTGCCCTCGAAGAGAACAAGCCCGCCAAATGACGGGAACTAGCGGAAAAGGGAACCGCAGCGAATTGCTAGGATCCGGCAAGCTTCGGCATTGCCTATGAGTTTCGACGAGCTAAATCGAATCTCACACAGGCGATTCAATCCGCTCCTGCGAGAGTGGGTTCTTGTCTCACCGCATCGGACGCAGCGTCCGTGGCTGGGGAGAGTGGAGAAACCTCAAACGCCCCCCGCAGTCACCTTCGATCCCAACTGTTACTTGTGTCCGGGAAACCGACGCGCGGGCGGAGCGCAGACCCGACCGTACACGGAAACCTATGTTTTTGACAATGACTACCCGGCGATGCTGCCGGAGGTTGCGCCGCTCCAAATTAGTACTGCCGGCTTGCTAGTGGGAAGGGCAGAGCGGGGAATCTGCCGCGTGATGTGTTTTTCTCCCCGGCACGATCTGACCGTTCCGCGAATGACCCTCCAGGAATTGCGTGGCGTCGTGAATGGGTGGGTCGAGCAGTACTCGGAACTCGGGCAAATTCCCTGGATTCATCATGTGCAGATTTTCGAAAATCGCGGCGAGATGATGGGTGCAAGCAATCCCCACCCGCACTGCCAGATTTGGGCGAATGCTTCACTGCCAAACCTTCCCGCTCGAGAGCTGGCGTCCTTTCGGGAATATGGCTCCGAGAAACACTCCTGCCTGCTCTGCGATTACTTGCAATTGGAGCTGCAGTTGAATGTGCGCGTCGTTTGCCAGAACGACGCTTTTGCCGTGGTCGTGCCCTTCTGGGCGGTTTGGCCATTCGAATCACTCGTGCTGAGCAAGCGCCATCTCGCTTCGATCGATCAACTCAGCGGGGAGGAGCGGGGTCTTCTCGGAGACATCATGCGCCGCATCACCGTTCGTTACGACAATTTGTTTGAGACTGCTTTCCCGTATTCCATGGGATTCCACCAGAAGCCCAACGACGGCGGAGCCTACGAAGAGTGGCACCTGCACGCGCACTACTTTCCGCCTCTGCTGCGCTCTGCCACGATTCAGAAATTCATGGTTGGTTACGAACTTCTCGGCTCGCCCCAGCGCGACGTTGCGCCGGAGCGCGCCGCAGTGCAGCTCATGGAAGCAGGAGAGACGCACTATTTGGACCGAAACGAGGGTCAACGCAACACCTAGGCCCCGATTCCCGCACACTCCACAAAATACAGCCTTGTAAGCGATTACGCTTGGCACCTCCGTCGGGGGCGTGGTAACGTCTCGCACTGCGTCCCGCGAAGGTGGTGGAAAAGGCTGGCACCGTAGATCTCCGGGAACTCCGAAAACAATTCGAAGTATCCTGGACAATCGATTTAGAATAATCGGTTTCTCATTCTTTGCAGGCCCACAAACGAAACGATGCTGCTCCCTGATCTTCGCAAAGCGGTCCTGGAAGCAAACCTTGAGCTTGTGCGCAAGGGTTTGGTCCTTTACACGTTTGGGAACGCCAGCGCCATTTCGCGTAAGAAATCGCTCGTGGTTATCAAACCAAGCGGCGTTCCTTACGATCGAATCAGACCAGCGGACCTCGTTATCACGGATTTGAACGGCAAGATTGTGGAAGGTAAACTGCGTCCCTCCTCGGATTTGCCCACGCACCTCATTTTGTACAAGTCATTCCCCGACATCGGCGGCATCAGTCATACACATTCGGAGTACGCCACCGCGTGGGCCCAAGCGCGCCGGCCCATCCCCTGCTTGGGAACCACGCACGCCGATTACTTCCACGGACCGCTACCCGTCACACAGGAAATGACGGATGAGGAGATTGCCTCAAAATACGAAGAAAACACCGGACGTGCCATCGTTCGTGCATTTGCCGGCTTGGACTATTCCGCGATCCCGGCCGTGTTGGTGGCTGACCACGGAGCGTTTGCCTGGGGACGCGATCCCGCAACATCCGCTCACAACGCCGTCATCCTGGAATCCGTCGCGCGCATGGCGTTCATTACTCTTGGCATCAATCAGCAGGCCACCGCTATTGGGCGCTTTCTTCACGACCAGCATTACCTCAGGAAACATGGAAAGGCTGCCTACTACGGGCAGCCCAAGGAGAAAAAATGATGGCAGCGATGGCCGTGCCTGCACCGACGACGCTCGTCCATCTGTCGGGGGTGGATATTGCCATCATCGTTTTCTATTTCGCCTTGGTTCTGGCCATCGGCTTGTATCTGCGTGGCCGGTCCCACACCGGCGAAGATTTTTTTATGGCCGGTCGCGAGATGACCGCATGGATTGCAGGCTTGAGCTTCCTCTCCGCGAATCTCGGCTCCCTTGAGCTCATGGGCTGGGCCGCTGCTGCCTATCAATACGGAATTCTGGCCGCCCACTGGTATTGGATCGGGGCCATTCCCGCCATGCTGTTCCTCGGCATCGTGATGATGCCGTTCTACTACATTTCCAAGACGCACTCGGTGCCCGGCTACCTCAAACTCCGTTTCGGTGAGCCCAGCCGCGCGCTCTCCGCCGTTTCCTTTGCCCTGATGACCGTATTCATGAGTGGCATCAACATGTATTCCATGGCGCTGGTGCTGAAAGTGGTTCTCGGCTGGGACATCAACTTCAGCATCTGGGTTTCCTCGGCCACGGTGGCTGTCTACGTGGCGCTCGGAGGTTTGCGCTCCGCAATCTTCAACGAAGTTTTGCAATTCATTCTGATCTGGGCTGGCGCGGCGTTGATTCCGATTCTGGGTCTGGTCGAAGCTGGCGGTTGGAGTAATCTGCGTCTCCAAATTGCGCGCAACGCTTCGGCGGAATACACGCATCTCTGGTCCACCCTGGGCACTTTTAAAGACAATCCCATGGGCATCCACTGGACCGGCATCGTGTTTGGTCTCGGCTTTATCATCTCGTTCGGCTATTGGACAACGGATTTCCTTGTCGTGCAGCGCGTTCTCTCCGCCAAGGATCTTCGTTCCGCAAAGATGGCGCCGATCATCGGCGCGGCTTTTAAGATGCTCGTTCCATTTATCGTCATCTTGCCTGGACTTCTCGGACTTGCCGTCCTACCCATGAAGCTGACCGGGGAAACCGTCGCCGTCGCGACCGGCGGTCACAGCTACAACGAAGTTTTGCCTCTCATGCTGGCGCGCTATTGCGGTCCGGGGCTCCTCGGCCTCGGAATCACCGCTCTCATCGCTGGCTTCATGTCCGGGATGGCGGGAAACGTCAGCGCCTTCACGACCGTTTGGACCTATGACATTTATCGCGCACTCATCAAAAAGGGTGAGTCCGACGCGCATTACGTCTCCATGGGCCGATGGTGCACTGTTCTGGGCGTTCTGATCAGCGTGGGGACTGCCTATCTCGTGATGTCCTTCGCGAGCATCATGGATTACGTTCAAGCGCTTTTCAGTTTCTTCATCGCGCCGCTTTACGGGACGGTCATCCTCGGCATGCTTTGGAAACGCGCGACTGGCGCTGGCGGCTTCTGGGGGCTTCTTGCGGGAACCGCATCCTCCATCGGCATGTGGGCGTGGGTCAAGATTGATCCCGCGGCACTGCGCTACGTTGCGCTTTCCCCCAACGCCCGCGACATGGCCGAAAACATGTACCGCGCCCTGTGGTCCTGGATCGTTTGCGTTGTCGTGACGATCGTCGTCAGTTACATGACCAAAGCCAAGAACGACGGCGAACTCAGCGGCCTGGTCTACGGCGTGACCGCGATTCCACACGAGGCGGCAGTCCCTATTTATCATCGGCCCGCATTTTGGGCCACCGTGGTCGCGGTTTTCTTTGTAGCGGTGAACATTCTCTTCTGGTAGCGAAGGGAGGGAGACGAATATGCGTGAGGGCGGAATTTCGATTTGGTTCTTCATCGGCGTTTCTCTGCTCATGAATGGCGTTCTGATTGTCGGTGCAGGAATCTGGGAAGTTTTCGATCCTCCGGCGAATCCCGTGGTGCTCTTTAGTTTGCATGCCAACATTTGGTGGGGCGCGCTGCTGCTCGTTTTCGGCTTGGTTTATTGCGTCAAATTTGTGCCGGGACGAAAGACGTAGTTTCCGTGCAGCCGCAAATGGACTAGCGCAAAGGACGTCACCGGAGAGCGCATGACGGTCGTTGCTGGAGTGGATTTTGGAACATTAAGTGTTCGCGTTTCCATCGTTGATAGCGAGCGCGGGCTGCGCG
>Ga0137394_10002687_pt1 | contig 13189 bp, 11 predicted proteins | sample czobulk116metaG_FD_108278 | JGI IMG/M metagenome (GOLD analysis project Ga0137394, IMG submission 108278) | Vadose zone soil microbial communities from Angelo Coast Range Reserve, California, USA - czobulk1.16 metaG | ecosystem: Environmental > Terrestrial > Soil > Vadose zone | place: USA...
TGCATCCGGTTCGTCCTTACGTATACGCTGCGCCGGTCGTGGTGCCGCGGCCTTATGTTTATCCGCGGGCCTACGTGTATCCCCCGGTGATCTACGGACGCTACTATGATCGCCGTCCGTACTGGGGTCATGAACGCTTCGAGCGTCACGAGTATTGGGAACATCGCGAGCATCGGGAACAACGCGAACATCACGACCGCTGGTAAGGTCGACGCGGCATTGCCGGATTTTGGCGGGCGATTCTCTCAGGATCGCCCGTCTCTTGTTTGTGGAGCGACGGGCGTCCTCGCCCGTCTAGGCGACGCCCGCGCGTCCCGCGCTTAGCACTCAGTGCTCCCTCGCAAACTCTGCTACCATCCCTGCAAGGTGGCTGAGAGAGTCAAAGAAAAAGCCAGGCGCGCGCCCAAGAAGACGCCACGCAAGACCACGGCTCCGAAAAGCCAATCCGGTCCGGAGCTCGTCATCATTACCGGCCTGAGCGGTTCCGGGAAAGCCTCCGCGCTCAAGGCCTTCGAAGACCTCGGCTACTACTGCGTCGACAATCTTCCGGTCGACCTGATCCCGCGCTTCGCCGAACTGGCGGTGCAGTCAGCTGAAATTCGCCGCACCGCGTTAGTCGTCGACGTCCGCGAAGGCCCTAAACTCGAGCGGCTCCCCACCATCGTCAAGTCCGTCAAGCGGATGATCCCTACTATGGTGATCTTCCTCGAAGCCACCGACTCTTCACTGCTGCGCCGCTACAGTGAAACGCGCCGCCCGCATCCCTTCGGCGCCGACACGCCCGTGCGCTCGTTACTAGGCGCCGAACGCCGCCACCTGAAACCGATTCGTGCTATCGCCGACTGGGTCATCGACACCTCGAAGTTCAACGTCCACGAGCTGCGAGCGCACCTGACCGAACGCTTTCAAAAGAAATCGTCCGACAAAAACCTGCTGGTGTCCTGCGTCAGCTTCGGCTTCAAGCACGGAGTGCCCGATGACGCGGACCTGGTCTTCGACGTCCGTTTCCTGCCCAACCCGCACTTCGTGCCCGAATTCCGTCCGCTAACGGGGCGTGACCCCCGGGTGGCCAAGTACATCCGCTCGTTCCCGCAAACGCAGGAATTCATCAATCGGATTTCCGATTTGCTGATCTACCTGCTGCCGCACTACGTCCGAGAGGGGAAGAGCTACCTGACCATCAGCTTCGGATGCACGGGCGGCCAGCATCGCAGCGTGATGATCGCCGAAGACGTCAGCAAGTTGCTGCGCAAGGCGGAGTATCGGGTGAAGGTCGTGCATCGTGATAGTCCGTAAAAGGCAGTCGTTGGTTTTGGTCGTTGGCTCAATGCCCACGGTTCCCATTGGTCTGGTTGCAATCGCCGCCCACGGACGACTGGAAGCGAGTGTGTTGTAACGACGAATCACAGAGAGCCGAAAGCATCGCGTTCGGTCGCGCAAAGGGCTTTCGCCATCAGCTAACGACCAACAGCCGGAAGCGGCATTACTGACGACTATCCCCCCTTTCCGCTAAAATACCCGCTTGCGCCGAATCCATGGCATTCTAAAGCCCACCCGGCCTGACCTGCGCCGGACACTCCTTCTCCGGGAAGGTGTATGCGGCAACTGACCCGCCTGCTGCGCTACGCGGCGCCCTACTGGTGGCAACTGCTATCATCCGTGATTCTTATGGCCGCGGTCGGCCTGCTCGACGCGTTTCGCCTGCTGCTCATCGGCCCCATCCTCGACCGCGTTCTGAATCCCGGCGCGCCCGCGCACGATATGCAGTTGTTCCGCATTCCCGGTACCCACCACGCTGTCAACCTTCAGCAGTTCGTACCCGCGCACTTCCAGAATCCCTGGACGATCGTGGCGTTTGCGCTGGTCGCGTCGACCCTGTTGAAGGGCATCTTCGACTACGCGGGCACGTACCTGGTGAGCTACGCCGGATTCGGCATGATCACCGACCTCCGGAATGACATGTATACCGCGATTCTGCGGCGGTCGGCGGCTTTCTTCCAGAAGCACACGACCGGCACCTTGCTCTCGGCCATTATTAATGACATCGAGCGCGTGCAATACGCCATGTCGAGCGTGCTCGCGGAATTTCTGCAGCAGATCTTTACGTTGATCTTCACCGCCGTAGCAGTCATCGTGCTGGGCGGAAAGCTCGCCTGGGTACTGCTCCTGTTCCTGCCAGCGATTCTGGTTTCGTCGACCAAGATCGGCCGACAGGTGCGCCACACGACTCGCCGCGGGCAGGACAAGCTGGCCGACATCCAGAACATCCTGCACGAAACCATCACAGGCAACCGCATCGTGAAGGCCTTTGGAATGGAGTCGTGGGAGGTCAGCCGTTTCCGCGGAGCCGCCAAGCGCCTGCTCCGCGCCAATCTCCGCTCGGTTGCGGCGGCCGCGGTCAGTTCGCCGCTCATGGACACCTTCGGCGCCGTCGCGATCGCCTTGCTCCTTCTGCTTGGCCGCAATCAGATCAACCACAATGTGTTTACTCCCGGAACGTTTCTGGCGTTCATCGTGGCCGTTTTCAAACTTTACGATCCGGTCCGCAAGTTTGCCCTCTTCAATAACAGTTTCCAGCAGGCGGTCGGTGCTTCGTCGGAAATCTTCAAGTTCATGGACACCGAAGATGACGTTCGCGAGAAGCCTGGCGCCAAGCCGTTGCCCGCGTTCTCGAAGAGCATTGTGTTTGAGAATGCGACCTTCTCTTATGAAGGCGATGGCGACGGAGCCCGCGAAATCCTGCATGAGATCGATCTGGAAGTGAATTCGGGTGAAGTGCTGGCCATTGTAGGCTCGAGCGGCGCGGGCAAGAGCACGCTCGTCCACCTTTTGCCGCGGTTCTTCGACCTCAGCTCGGGCCGCCTGCTCATTGACGGACGCGACGTGCGGGACGCGACCCTGGCCTCGTTGCGCGCGCAAATCGGCATCGTCACCCAGGAGACGGTTCTCTTCAACGACACGGTGCGCAATAACATCGCCTACGGACAGCCCCACGTCTCACAAAAGAATGTGGAAGCCGCTGCCCGCGCCGCCTTGGCCCACGACTTTATCCTGGAAATGCCGCATGGCTACGATACGGTGATTGGAGAGCGCGGACTGCGTCTGTCCGGGGGAGAGCGCCAGCGTATCGCGATCGCTCGTGCCATCCTGAAAAACGCACCCATCCTGATTCTGGACGAAGCAACGTCAGCGTTAGACAGCGAGTCTGAATCACTGGTCCAAACCGCACTCCAGAACCTGATGGTAGGCCGCACAGTATTTGTAATCGCGCATCGTCTGTCGACCGTCCGTCGTGCCGACCGGATCGTGGTGCTCGAAAACGGAACCATCAGCGACGTAGGCGCCCACGAGGAACTGATGAAAAAACTGGGCACCTACCGCCGCCTGTACGACTTGCAGTTCCTGGAAGTGGATCAACCGAGATCGGCCCCGGTGCGGTAGGAAGGTGCCGTCACCAGCCAGTAGCTACTGAGAACTGAGAACTGAGAACTGAGAACTGAGAACTGAGAACTGGTAAGTCCTGGTCGCGATGTCAAGACGTTCTAGCCACTGACCACTAGCCCTGAGCACTGAGAACATGTCCATCCGCTCCATGACCGGCTTCGCGCAGGTAAAAGGCCAGATCAACGGCCAATTGAGCTTCACGTTATCACTCAAGTCCGTCAACCATCGCTTTCTGGACCTTCACTTCCGCCTGCCGTCTGAAAGCGATTCTCTCGAAATGAAGCTGCGACGTCTTTTGAAAGAAAAAGTTGCCCGCGGCCACCTGGAACTGACGCTCAGTATCGACCGCGGAGGGAGCGAGGGTCTCGCGCTGAATCGTGAATTAGTTGGCGGATACATCAAAGCCTTTCGCGCCGCCGCCGCCGAGTTTGGGATAGCCGCCGAGCCCGACTTGAACGTCATTCTCCGCCTGCCGGGTGCTATGGACACCTCTACTGGCGCAGCGGAGGGTGAACTCGAAAGCGCTGTGCTCAGCAAGATTGAGGAAGGCCTCGGCCGGCTGAACGAAATGCGCGACGAGGAAGGACGCGGCATCGAGCGCGAACTGCGCGAGCGTATGGAACACATCCAGAAAGCCAGCACCGGAGTTGAGCGCCACCGCCACGCCATTCTGCAGGGCTATGTCGAGAAACTTCGCACCCGTATGCAGGAACTTGTAGGCGCTCAGGTCGACCCCGAGCGCCTGCTCCAAGAAGCCGCCTTGCTGGTCGACCGCAGCGACATCCAGGAGGAGTTGGTTCGCTTGCAGACTCACATTAAGCACTTCGTCGGTCTGCTGGACGAAAGGGGCGAAGTCGGCAAGAAATTGGACTTCCTGCTCCAGGAGATGAATCGCGAGGCCAACACCCTACTTTCGAAGACTTCCGGCCTGGCGGGCGATGCGCTGAAAATTACTGAGATGGGGTTGGTGATGAAGTCGGAAATCGAGAAATCCCGCGAGCAGGTGCAGAACGTCGAATGACGATCGTCTTCATTATTTCAGCCCCCTCCGGATCGGGAAAATCAACGCTGGTAAACGAGCTGCGCAAGCTGGTGGAGGGGCTCGATTTCTCCGTCTCCTATACCACTCGCCCCCCGCGTGGCAGCGAGCAAAACCGCAAGGAGTACTACTTTGTGCCGAGCCCCGAATTCAAAGCTATGGTGGCGCGCGACGAGTTCCTGGAGCACGCCGACGTCTTTGGCAACCACTACGGCACGCATCGCCGCTTCTTAGAAGAAGCCCAGCGGAAGGGAAACGATCTGCTGCTCGACATCGATGTGCAGGGAGCCGCGCAGATGCAGAAGAAAATTTCCGACGCGGTTAGCATCTTCGTGTTACCGCCCACCTACGCGCAACTCGAGTGGCGTCTGCGCAATCGCGGCGTTGACTCCGAGGAGGTCATCCAGCGCCGGTTGGACACGGCCCGTCGGGAGATTGAGAATTACGACAAGTACAGCTATATTTTAGTGAACGACCGCCTGGAGGAGTCCGTGGACGTATTGCGGGCTATCGTGCTTTCGGAACGCGTGCGGCGCTCGGGTCGCCCGCTCACCGACGAGGATCAAGTGCAGATGGCAACCGCGGAGCGGTGCCGCCTGCAAAATATGCGGGAGCGGATTCAGCCGATCCTGGAGTCCTTCCGCGCCGCCCGAGGTCAGGGACAAAGCCAGACGTGAGTTTGGGGGAAAAGAGTATGAAGTTGATCGAAGGCTTCGACAGCAATTACCGGTACATCCTAGTCGCCGCCCGCCGCGCCCGCCAACTCCAAAGCGGAGCGCCGCCGGTCGTGGAAACCAGTTCCCGCAAACCCTGCCGCATCGCCCAGGACGAAATCCGTGCGGGAAAGGTGAAGTGGATGATCGTGGACACGCCCAAGTCCGTTGCGGAAGTCGCCAGTGAAACGCTGGACCAGGCCATGGGCAAGGATCAGGCCTAGCGGTAGTTTCGATTTTCAATTGCCAATTGTCGATTGAGCAGCCTCAAGGAATCATCTCCGTTCAATTGGCAATCGGAAATCGGCAATTGAAAATCGCATTTCAAATCCTTCCGGCGTTTCGATCATCGAATCGGTAAGGATCATCGAATCGGTAAGAAGGTATTCCCATGAAAGTCGCCCTCGGCGTGAGTGGTGGTATCGCAGCCTATAAGGCGGCCGAGATCGTTCGCCTGCTGCAGGATCGCGAAATCCGCGTCCAGGTCATCATGACGCAAGCAGCCCAGGAGTTTGTGCGGCCTCTGACGTTCGCGGCACTTTCCGGTGAGAAAGTCATCACGGGCATTTTCGAGGCGGGCAGCGTTGAGCCCAATATCGACTCGGCCGTCGAACATATCGCGGTTGCACAGGCGATCGATGCGCTGGTGGTCGTGCCCGCAACTTCCGACATCCTAGCCAAGTTTGCCCAGGGGATTGCCTCGGATTTTCTGACCACGCTCTATCTCGCCACGACCGCGCCGGTCCTGGTCTGCCCGGCGATGAACACGAACATGTGGAACCATCCCGCGACCCAGGCGAATCTTGAAATCCTGCGCAAGCGCGGGGTGCAGATCGTGGAACCCGACAGCGGCTATCTGGCGTGCGGAATGGTTGGTCCGGGACGCCTGGCGGCTAATGAGGCGATCGTCGCCGCGGTGCTGCAGGCGCTCGGCGCTACGCAGGACCTGGGCGGAGAAACGATTCTGATCACGGCGGGCCCCACCCGCGAGAAGATCGATCCGGTCCGCTACCTCACCAACCGTTCCAGCGGGCGCATGGGATATGCCCTGGCGGAAGCCGCCCTGCGCCGCGGCGCGCGCGTGCAACTGGTGAGCGGGCCCACCAATATCATACCTCCCGATGCGGCGCAGTTCACCCGCGTCGAGACCGCGGAGGAAATGCATGAAGCAGTACTAAAGTTGTTTTCGCAGGTCACGATTGTGATCATGACTGCCGCGGTGTCCGATTATCGCCCCAAAGCTGCCGCCAACCAGAAGCTCAAGCGCAGCGGTCCGATGTTGCTTGAGCTTGAGCCTACACGTGACATTCTGGGCGAATTGGCCAACAAGAAAACTCATCAGCTCGTCATCGGCTTTGCCGCCGAAACCCAGGACGTGCTCGAAAACGCCCGCAAAAAGTTAGCCAGGAAATCGCTCGACGCGATTGTGGTCAACGATGTCTCCCACGAAGGCGTCGGCTTCGATTCCGATCGCAATGCGGTAACCATCATCACGCCCGAGGAGGTCGTTGAAATACCCGAAACTACCAAGTGGGACGTGGCTCAGCGCGTCCTCGACCAGGTGGTGAAGCTGCGCCGGCGCACCAAGACCCCGGTGAAGGCCTGATGCCCCAGGACCCCTACCTGGACCTTAAGCGAGCTCTGGCGGCACGCATCGGCTACTACAACGAACTGGGCATCTACGATTTCTATCGCCGAGAAGCAACGTCTTCGCAACCCGAGGTTCAAAACCTGCCCGAATCCGTCATCCAGCCAGAACAGCGAGAGGAAATGTCGCCCAGAAGAACGGTTGTAGCGGTGCGCACAACGCCCAACGATAGCGTGCTTGAGGTCATCTCCAACAGGCCCGAGTGGGGGGTGAACGATCCCGTCAAGGCGCTAAAGATCATCCGCGAGGATTTAGGCGATTGCACCCGTTGCGTCCTGCACAAGCTAGGACGCAAGCAGATCGTCTTCGGCGTGGGTGACCCGAAGGCGGAATTGATGTTCATCGGCGAAGCCCCCGGCGCCGACGAGGATCAGCAAGGCGAACCCTTCGTAGGCCGCGCCGGCCAGTTGCTCAATAACATGATCAAAGCGATGGGCCTCGAACGAGAGCGGGTCTACATCGCGAACATCATCAAGTGCCGTCCGCCGAACAATCGCACGCCCGAGCGTGACGAGTGCGAAACCTGCTCCCCGTTTCTGATGCGCCAGGTTGCGACCATCAAACCCAAGGTCATCGTCGCCCTCGGAGCCGTCGCCGCCAAAACGCTGCTCGCCATCAACGACTCCATGTCCAACCTGCGCGGCCGCTGGTATGAATTCCGCCCTACGGGCTCGCGCAGTAACGATCCCAATTGGACCAGCGCCAAGCTGGCCGTTACCTACCATCCTGCATTTCTGTTGCGCGATCCACGACAGAAGAAAGAAGCGTGGAAAGATCTGCAGATGGTGATGAAGGAACTGGGCTTGAAGGCGCCCGCGAAAGCCGCCGAATGACTTAGGACCCAGTCGCGCCGCGACAAGACAACACGAGTGTGGTCCTTATCGTTCTTCCAGCACCTTCCCGATCAGATAGCCTTCAATCTTGGTTCGATCACAGTAGAGCGCATTGTCGCTCGCACGATGGTACCGGTGCTTGCAACGGTACAGCGCTCCACAATCGAACCAGCAGACGTTGTAGTAGGTCTCATATCGATCGGAATGGAAGATTTCGTAAGGGACCATATCTAACGGTTTATCTTCGTAGCCAACCCAGCCTCTGGGATTCTTGTAAGCCAATGTTTTCCCATCGAGGGTTAACACTACATACACGTTCACACCCCAAAAGTATCCGCGAAGAAACTTCTTCACCAGCGGCGGTCCACCGAGCAGGAGCAATACCACCAAGCTGAGCAAGAACGCCGTCGCACGGATCACGTTACAGGCTCCTTGCGTGCAGGCTGCAACAGAAATGTCTGAATCTTAACCCGGGCGAACGAGCCAGCGAAACGGCATTACACTCCCGGCCGTCTCCCCGTCCCTCATTACGGGCGTAACGTTGCGCCGCTGTAGGCGCGACGATAGGCTGGCGATACGCCCCCTTCGCGTTCGTCGTGAGCAAGAGTGTCTCCATCTCGATGTGTCAGTCCGCTTCCCCATCGTGGACGCTGGGCCGCAGTTTCCAGCGGGGGGGATCCGGACAATGAGCGCAGGAACTAGTCTCGTACCCTCCTCCACAACTTCGCCCAAGCGGAAGGTCCCGCGTTACAAACTGGCCATACCTCTGAATCTGACCGTATTGCGCTCGGGCGTCCCTGACAACCTTTACGGACGCACGCTCGAGATTGGTGAGGGCGGACTGGGAGTGGTGGTTGCCTCCCAACTTTTGCTGGGCGAGTCCGTCCGCGTCGAGTTTCTTCTTCCGCACATGACCACGCCGGTGCGGGCTACGGCGGTGGTGCGCTACCGGCACGCCATGTGTTTCGGTCTCCAGTTCCTCCGCTTGCCTGACGAACAGCAGTCGATCATCCGTTACTGGACGCGCTGCGCAGCTGAAGTTCTGCTGGTATCGCAAAAACATGATGCCGGCCAGATTGAAGCTCCTTTGGTCCGACGGGAACCTGAGCAGGAACCTGACCCCGCGCCGCCCCAAGATCTGGAAGAGTCTGCTTTTGCAGGACAAGGATTTCGGGTCCCACGCCTTCCCCTTCTGGTCGTCTGTAGCCTTGCTCTCGCTGCCTCGCTGGGCTGGTGGCGATGGCAGCAGGGATGGACGGAGTTGGAAGCGCAGGTTGCGGTGCAGGCAACCGAGGTGGCGAAGCCTCAGTTGCAGGTGCCGGCTGAAGTCATGCAGCAGCGTCTCCGGCATGAAGTCAGGCCCGAATATCCGGACGCAGCTCGGCAGGCCGGAGTGCAAGGGACGGTGGTGCTGAACACGGTTGTAAATGCGGAAGGCGCCGTAACCCAAGTGAAAACTGTAAGCGGCCCCGAGGCCCTTGCACTCGCCGCTACCGATGCCGTGCGCTGGTGGCGCTATGAACCCTATCTTGTAAATGGTCGGCCGGTGCCGGTGGAGACCACCATCACGGTGAACTTCCGGCTGTCGAACTAGTCCAGCGGATATCGCGGTCTGAAGTTGTAGTTCTCGTCCGCACTTTACCCGGCGCGCTGAATTGCTATCCGTCCATTCGAACTGCAACTAAACCCCCAAGGCCGAACTAACATCTAAGACCTGACAACCTACTGCGTCCCCGCCGCTCTCTGTCCCACAAACTCCTCCATCACGGCCTTGCGCATCAGATCCGGCGGAAGTAAGCCCTGGGCCAGAATGAAGTCATGAAATTTTTTCTGGTTGAACCGCGCCCCCATCGCTGCTTCGGTATCCTTCCGCAGAGCGAGCAGCTTGGTGTAGCCGTAGTAGTAGCTGTTTGCCTGCCCGGGTGCGCGATAGGTATAGCGCTCCACTTCCTCTTGCGCGAACGCCGGAGACTGCACAACGTCCTGCTCCAGCACGCGCTTTGCGTCGGCCGGCTGAATCTTGCCCGCTTGCAATTCCGGATCAAGAAATGCTCGTGCTGCCCTCAGCAAACGATAGTCGAGCGCCACCAGTTGCCCCTCCAGCGGCATATAAGGCCGGACGATATATTCCGAATACAGTCCCCAGCCTTCCACATTGGTGCTGTTGAACGCGTAACGTACGCGCGCGATCGAGACGCCCTTCTCCACCATGGAGTCGAACTGCAACTCGTGCCCAGGCCGCGCCTCGTGGGCAGTGAGCGTCCAGGCCGCAGCATCGAAGGTGAAGTCGTCGTACTTCTCGGCCGAACTCTGCCCCGGCCCCGCTGGAATATTCAGCGGCAGAATGAACTCGCCTTTCTGCCCGGTGTTGTGCAGAAAGGGTGGCGGCGACATGTGCGGCGCCGGTTGCTGTGCCGTCTCAGCCGCAGTCGCAATCCGGATGCGCGCGGGACGATCCGGCAAAGTCACCAACTGCTTCTCGCGGATGATCTTCTCGATCTGCTTCAGCCGGTCCTCATAGAACGGCAGGATGGCATCGCCGACCAGTTGCTGCTTCTTCAATTCCCGGATCACGTCGCGATAGTCACTCGATGGCAGCTTGCGCTCCCTGGCAATCTGCGCCGCGATCGGCTTCATTTCCTCCTGAATTTCGGCGAAACCCTTGTGGGCCAGCGCAGCCATCTGATCGGGCGGAATATCAATCCCGTACTCCTCGAGCGCCAGCGCGTACTCCTGGGGCGGAAGTCGGAAGTCGGCGCGCGCCTTGGGCAGCACCCTCGCCTTGGTCCAGGCATCGTAGTCGGTGAGTTGTGCCTTCAGCTTGGCGTACGGCTCCTCCCAGCCGGTCAGCTGGTATTTCGCGCACAGCGCAGCCATACCCTCGAGGTAGTTCGAATTGCGCCCCAGTTCGGTCTCGATCTCCACCTTCGCCGGATAGACCACAGCCGGCTTCGCCATCTGCTCGACGACGCGCTGTTTCAAGATCTCTGTAATCGGCTTGTAGCCCGATTCCAGCCCGGCATATTTGCGAATGCGCGCGACCGCCGCCGGCCTCCGCTCCCCCGGAGTCTGATCGTCCAACAACGGGCGGATCCCGCGAAACACGATGGCGCTCGCGTTGACGAAGGGAACTTTATGAACGCGCTCGAAGTCTTCTTCCTTGAATTGCAGTTCAAGCCGGCGAATGATGATCTCGAGATCCTGCGCGACTTCTTTCCGCCCTTCCTTAGCCAGCGCAGTTTTCAATTTGGCGGCGACTTCTTCTGTCTCTTTGCGCTCCGCATCCTCATCCGCCAAGGTCGGCTGTTGGACCAGTTCATCGTACTTGCTTAAGCCCTGGCGGGTCCCTTCCTCGGGATGATGCTTCATGTCGACCGCGAGCGCCATGTTCGTGAAGTCGTTGCTCACCGCGATCCAGTCACGGTCGGCGCCGTGGCTCAGGGGAAGCGCCCATTGAACCAAAATAAGTGCGCTTAGAGAAACGGTCGTCCTATGCATTCACTCCTCCTGAGAAACCCAAAGAACGTCAGTAAAGCACGCCTGACCGCGAAATCGCAATTTTAGATGAGATAAGATGACTACCCCCTTACTCCGGAAAGGATCGCGACCATGAGAAAGCTGAGTGTATTTGTCTTTGTTGCAGCCCTTCTCTTGTTGAACCTTGCGGCCCTGATTTGCTCTGCGCAAGTGCAACTTCCGGATACGCCTGCCGGCAAGCAATGTGCCGCGTGGTTGGAGAGCTTCAACCGTGGCACCCCCGACGCCTACCGGGATTTTCTGCAGAAACAATTTCCGTCCAGAGCTGCGCATGCTGACCAGGAGGTGGGTTTTCGCGAAATGGTGGGAGGCTTCGAACTCAGAAAAGTAGAAGAATCTACGCCAGTAAAGTTGGTTGCGCTGGTGCAGGAGCGCATCTCCGACCAGTTCGCGCGCCTGACTCTTGAAGTGGAAGCTGCCGAACCCCATCGCATCAAGGATATGTCTATCTGGGCCATCCCCCGGCCGGCAGAGTTTCCCCTTCCCCATATGACGGAAGCCGACCTGACGTCGGCGCTGCGCAAAACGCTGGAAAAAGACGCTGCCGCGGGCCGCTTTGCCGGTGCTGTTCTTGTCTCCAAGAACGGGAAGCCGGCTTTTACAGAGGCATACGGTCTCTCGGACCGAGAGCACAAAACACCGAACACCTTGAAGACACGCTTCCGCATCGGCTCCATGAACAAAATGTTCACAGCCGTGGCCACTCTGCAGCTCGCGCAAGCCGGCAAGCTGACGCTCGACGATCCCGTAGGGAAATATCTCACCGACTATCCGAATAAAGACGTCGCAACGAAAGTGACCATGCACGAGTTGCTGACGCATACCGGTGGCACGGGCGACATTTTCGGCCCGGAGTTTGAGGCGCATCGTCTCGAGCTGCGCACGCTGCAGGACTATGTGAAACTTTACGGCAACCGCGCCCCCGGGTTCGACCCGGGCAGTAAGTGGGAGTACAGCAACTATGGTTTTCTTCTGCTCGGCGTAGTCGTCGAAAAAATCAGTGGCCAGAGTTATTACGACTACATTCGGGAGCATATCTACACGCCGGCGGGCATGACTGCGAGCGGCTCCGAGCCAGAAGATCAACCGGTAACGGGTCGCAGCATCGGATATACCAAAATGGGTGGGAAGGATTGGCACCCGAATATGGATACGTTGCCCTATCGCGGCACGTCGGCCGGAGGCGGCTATTCGACGGTGGAAGATCTGTCGAAGTTTGCCGGCGCCCTCCAGGGAAACAAGCTGCTGAATGTGCACTACACCGAACTGTTAACCACAGCCAAGCCCGGAACGCCCGATAACACATACGCGTACGGTTTTGAGGATCGCAAGATCAACGGCACCCGATGCTTCGGTCACGGCGGCGGTGCTCCCGGAATGAACGGCGGATTGGAAATCTGCCCGGCGAACGGCTACGTAGTTGCCGTGCTGGCAAATATGGATCCTCCCGTCGCCAGCCGTGTAGAGGATTTCATCACAAACCGTCTACCGGAACATTGAGCGCTGAGCAGTCTTCCCGGCACCGTAAGGATCCTGTTTGCGACCGCTCGCCAGCTCATAGCTCGAGGCTCTAAGCTCCCTACATCAACCACAGCGCATCCACGTCCACGATGACTTGTGTACGCGGAATCTTCTGCGAGACCGCATACGACAGCATCGTCCGCAGCAGCGAGTTCAGCTTTTCCCGGCTCGCTGACTTCAGCACGAAATGATAGCGGTAGTCGCGCTTCAGCCGCACGATGGGCGCGGCCGCCGGACCGAGCACCCGAACTCCCTCGTGCCGCGTCCCGTCGAACCATTTGCCCAGAATGCCCGACCACTGGAGGGCTTGTTCCAGTTTATCGCTGCGCACCAGAACGTTGGCCAGCGCGGAATACGGCGGATAGTGCATCCAGGTGCGAAACTGCAATTCTTTTTCATAGAAGCCGACAAAGTCATGGCGCGCTGAATACTGCACCGCGTAATGATCGGGAAA
>Ga0137394_10002688_pt1 | contig 13187 bp, 10 predicted proteins | sample czobulk116metaG_FD_108278 | JGI IMG/M metagenome (GOLD analysis project Ga0137394, IMG submission 108278) | Vadose zone soil microbial communities from Angelo Coast Range Reserve, California, USA - czobulk1.16 metaG | ecosystem: Environmental > Terrestrial > Soil > Vadose zone | place: USA...
ATATGGTGCGGGTGGCGGCATGGCTGGAGGGAATACCTCGGGCCAAAACACGGCAGTCACCCGTTGCGGCACTCGCGGCGTAGGTGTGTGGAGGGCAGGCCATATGAATTCGCCACCAGTGTCCTTGTTGGGTTTGGGCCATGTAGATAGAGGGGTTGAGCGAGAGCCTCACTGGCACCGAAAGAGGGGCATATGAACCTGCTGAATCCGTGGCATCACGTATCGTATGGGCCTGACGCACCCGCCGTCGTGCAGAGCATCATTGAAATTCCCAAAGGTGCTAAAGCGAAATACGAACTCGACAAGGCCAGCGGCCTGTTGCGTCTTGACCGGGTGCTCTTCTCCTCGGTGCAGTATCCCGCCAACTATGGCTTCATTCCGCAAACCTATTGCGGTGATGGGGACCCGCTGGACATCCTCGTCCTATCGCAAATCGACCTGGTGCCCCTCTGCATTGTCGAAGCCAAGGTCATTGGCGTCATGCAGATGCTGGACCAGGGCCAGCCTGATGACAAAATCATCGCAGTGGCTGCCCAGGATATGAGCGTGGCGCACTTGGACGATATCACCGCGCTGCCCGCCCACATGTTGCTCGAACTCCGGGGATTCTTCGAGGACTACAAGCGGCTCGAACAGAAAACGGTGGTGGTGGACCAGTTTCAGGGACCCATGGCGGCTCGCGCTATTGTCCAGGCAAGCATAACGTTCTATCAGAACACCTTTCGTGGTCGCCTCCCGTAATGTCTCTCAACACGGAGAAGGGGTACGGTATGGGTGCATCCTCCCACATGGACCGCCAAAGCGCTGGTCTGACACGGCGCACGGCGATGGCCTTCGTGATCCTGCTGGGTGTCGTGAGTTTGTTCGCTGATATGACCTATGAGGGCGCACGCAGTATCACCGGACCGTACCTCGCGGTGCTGGGCGCCAGTGCGACCGTCGTCGGGATCGTCGCGGGCTTCGGCGAGTTGATCGGCTACGGGCTCCGGCTGGCGGCGGGCTATCTCAGCGATCGGACCGGACGCTACTGGACATTCACGCTGGTCGGCTACGTCGTCAATTTGCTGGCGGTGCCCTTCCTGGCGCTGGTGGGGCGCTGGGAACTCGCCGCCGCACTCATGGTCGCGGAACGCTTCGGCAAGGCCATTCGCACCCCGGCCCGTGACGCCATGCTCTCGCACGCCACGACCGAGATGGGACGAGGGTGGGGCTTCGGGCTGCACGAGGCGATGGACCAAATTGGCGCACTGCTCGGCCCGTTGATCGTCGCGGCCGTGCTGTTCCGGCGCGATGGATACCCTACTGCCTTCGGCGTGTTACTGATTCCGGCGCTGTTGGCGCTTGGCGTGCTCGTGCTGGCCCGCATACTCTATCCCGATCCGCGTGAATTTGAGATTGGCACGCCACCGTTGGAGACGCAAGGCTTTCCGCGTGTCTTCTGGCTCTATCTGGTGGCTATCGGGCTGATCGCGGCGGGTTATGCCGATTTTCCGCTCATTGCCTACCACTTTCAAAAGACTGCCCTGACGTCCGAGGGATGGATACCCATATTCTACGCCGTCGCGATGGGCGTCGATGCCATGGCGGCGCTGGTGTGCGGACGGTTGTTTGATCGCCTCGGGTTTACCGTCCTCGGTGGTGTGGCGCTCGTGTCGTGCCTGTTCGCGCCGCTGGTGTTCCTGGGCGATTTTCGCGTCGCCATGCTGGGAATGATGCTGTGGGGCATTGGGATGGGCGCGCAAGAGTCGATTATGCGCGCGGCTGTCGCCGGCATGGTGCCCGCCGCGCGGCGCGGGACGGCCTACGGGATGTTCAACAGCGCCTATGGCCTGTTCTGGTTTGCCGGAAGCGCACTGATGGGCGTGCTCTATGACGTGTCGCTCCCAGCGCTGATCGCGTTTTCAGTCGTGGCGCAGCTTATCGCGGTGCCGGTGCTGTTCCTGGTTGGTCGCAAGCGTGGTGCATAGGGTATGGACGTGTGGGTTCCCTCTTGAGAGGGAGACAGATACGTGTGTGTCCCTGTCCGTAAGGTCTGACGACGAGAATGTTTGAGAGGGGCGGAGCCTTCCGCCCCATCCTTTTAAAGCCAACTTTATCCCCTTAACAAGCCAAATAAGTAACGAAAATTTTGTCGAGGGTTGAATAACCAGAGGGAAGAGTGGAGCAGTAGGAAGCATCATTACCAATTTTTGTCGTATGCTATGCTTAGTTTCGAAACGCCCATCTCAATGTGGAAAGGGAATGATGATGCGTGACCTACCTGTAGCGGCTCGCACTAATTGAACGCTCGGCTCGCAATAGAACACCCGTCCTGGCCCACAATCATTGATTCTGGCATGTGCGCCCGGCCCACATTATCTGCACCGGAGCCCACATTATTGATTCTGGGCTCGCACTCATATCGCGTCGGCCCACATTCATTGCCTCTGAGGGAGGATGTGGAACACTACGCGACAACCCCCAACTTGAGGAGTTCCTGATGCAGCTCCTGCATCCGCCCTTGGGCTAACCGGCCACGTAGGAAGGCACGGATCTCGGCCGGGCGGGCATTCAGGGCCTCACAGAGGGATTTGACGGGATAGCCTAAGCGCATCAGACGCGGCTCCAAGCCATCCAGATCTGGCACCAGCACTTCGAGGACGGTCTCCGAGTCGACCAGCTTTTGGCCGGCGACGTACGCCTCTTCGAGCGCCCGCCAGGCATAGTGGATGAACTGGAGGGGCGTCGTCAGGCGATCGGCCAACATTATCATGGCCTCTTCCGTGAAGATATCGGCGACGACGACCTCAGGCCGCTTGCAGCGCTCGAGCAGCCACGTGAGCAAGGGTAAGCCACTCCCTTGCAGGCTCTCCAACGTGAGCATCGTGACACGAGCGCCAATCTGGGTTATTTGCACGACCCCTCGAAACGGTGCACTAAGCAAAGCCAGGAGTAATTTGCCCCAACGCCAAACGACGAATACCACGTTGAATTTATTGAGTATGTGAGCGATATCCAGTCACAGAAAAAGACGTCTCGTAAGGTACATGTTCCGAGACAGCCGGTTGTACGTGTCTCTTTCCATGTCTCAATAGCCAATTCTCATATGGCCTTATAACTTCTGAGATATTAAACGGTTACAGAATGACGTCCATGGTGACGAGCGTAGGACTCCTCCCTAATGCACCAGTTCGAGGGTTTGTGCAAAAATCCCCTATATGAAGTGGCCGTCTCCGTGATCAAATATAATATTTATTGACAAAAATATATCGTAAAACTAAGATAGGATAGCTATTTATTCGCTGCACTTTTTAGCTCATCTGGGGGAGTCTATAGGGCCTAGATAGAACATATCCCCCTGTCTGAGGATACAGGTGTGTTTCACCTCAGCACCCGTGGGCCCACGTGTCAGACGATTTTTACTGACAAGCACCTAGCACTACCTGGACAGTACTACCCGGAATCGAGCCATGTAAGTTTTTTCGGTTGCTGCGGTTTTACTTTAGCCAGACACCCTCTAGCATTGCGTCGGCGCGGATAAGGCATTGGCAGCTTAACGCATGCTAGCCGGGGATCTGACGTTCGGTAGGCTCATCTGGAGCACCGTTTCTCTGAGTGGACAACACCTCTATAGGGTAATTCTCTATGGATCTGCATACCATTTCGGAAATTGCACGCCCTCATCGTAGGGATGGAACACTCGATTGGCGCGAGGGAGATGCCTGGCTGGCTGGCGGCACATGGCTCTTTTCTGAACCACAGCCAGGCCTGCGCCGACTGATAGATCTGGAAGGATTTGGCTGGGAGCCGGTGACGATCAGTGAGCAAGGGCTCGCCATCGCCTCCACCTGCAAGATCGTCCAGCTCGACACGTTCGCCATGCCGGCGGACTGGCAGGCGGCGCCTTTGGTGCGCCAGTGCTGCCGCTCCCTCTTGGCATCGTTCAAGATTTGGAACACCGCCACTGTGGGTGGGAACATCTGTATGTCTCTGCCGGCCGGCGCCATGATTTCCCTGACCGTCGCGCTCGAAGGCATGTGCACGATCCAGTTGCGCGATGGCGGCGAGCGTCAAGTGTCCGTAGAGGATTTTGTCACCGGCAACCACCAGAATATTTTGCAGCCGGGCGACCTGCTGCGGCGCATCGATGTGCCGGTCTCGGCGCTGCGCAAACGCACCTGCTTCCGCCGTATGTCGCTGACGCACATGGGCCGCTCATCAACGCTGCTGGTCGGTACGCTCTGCCCGCAGGAGGGCGTCTTTATGCTCACCGTGTCCGCTGCGACGGTGCGGCCGGTACGGCTCACATTTCCGCAACTTCCGGAGGTCGACGAACTACGGGCAAGGCTTGAGAAAGACATCCCGGACTCCTTATACCTTGATGATGTCCATGGAGCGCCGGCATATCGCAAACACCTGACCTGGTATTTCGCCGCAGAGATCCACCGCGAACTCTCCAGCAAAGGACACGTATGAGCTATCACGTGAACGGTAGAACTGTCTCGAAAGAACCACAACCCGGCCAGTGCCTGCGCACTTTTCTGCGCGAGATGGGCTGGTTCGGTGTCAAAAAGGGCTGCGATGCCGGCGATTGCGGGGCGTGCACGGTGTGGCTCGACGGCGTCCCGGTGCATAGTTGTCTCATCCCGGCCTTTCGCGCCGTAGGCCGCCAGGTAACCACGATTGAGGGCCTGGCGCGCAACGGGGAACTGCACCCGATGCAGCGGGCGTTCATAGACGCGCAGGGTTTCCAGTGCGGTTTCTGCACCGCGGGCATGATTATGACGGCGGCAAGCCTCAGCGAGGAAGACCGTCAGGACCTGCCGCGCGTGCTGAAGGGCAATCTCTGCCGCTGCACCGGTTACCGTGCTATCGAGGATGCGATCCGGGGCGTCAAAAACGTCGAGGAAGATCAGCCGGGCGTATCCTGCGGGGCCGGCCTTGGGGCTCCGGCCGCCGAGGCGATCGTCACGGGCCAGGTGCGCTACACCCTCGATACGGAAGTCGAGGGACTGCTGCATTTGAAACTGCTCAGATCACCGCACGCCCACGCCCGCGTTGTGTCGATACGTAAAGAAGCAGCCCTTGCAGTACCGGGGGTCCATGCAGTGCTCACCTGGGAGGACGTGCCGCGGCGCCTGTTCACCTCCGCCACCCATGACGATTACCACTGCGACCCCAACGACACATACCTCCTGGACAACGTGGCGCGTTTCGTCGGGCAGCGGATGGTCGCCGTGGTGGCTGAAAGCGAGGCCGCCGCCGAGGAGGGTTGCCGCCGCGTCGAGATCGAGTACGAGGTGCTGCCGGCGGTGTTCGATCCCGAGGCAGCGATGCAAACCGGAGCGCCGGTGCTGCACGACAAGAGTGCGGAGTCCCGCATCCGACGCCCCGGGCAGAATATCTTGCTGGACATTCACGGCGGTGTGGGCGACGTCGCGGCCGGCTTTGCCGAGGCGGAGGTCATCCACGAGGGCACGTATGACACGCAGCGGGTCCAGCACGCGCATCTTGAGACCCATTGCTCAATCACGTGGCTGGATGCGGAGAACCGGCTGCACGTCCGGACCAGTTCGCAGACGCCGCACATTACCAAGCAGAAACTCTGCTATCTTTTCGACCTCTATCCGGATAGCGTCCACGTCTTTTGCGAGCGCGTCGGTGGCGGCTTCGGCGGCAAGCAGGAAGTGCTGACCGAAGACATCTGCGTGGCCGCCACTCTGAAGACCGGCCGGCCCGTCAAGCTTGAGTTTACCCGCGAAGAGCAATTCATTGCTGCGACCACGCGCCATCCCATGGGCGTCCACATCAAGGTCGGCGCGCGGCGCGATGGCACGCTGACGGCGATCCAGATGCGCGTCGTGTCCAACACCGGCGCCTACGGCAACCATGGCGGCGAAACCCTCCATGCCGCCTGCGGCGAAGCGATCGCGGTCTATCGCTGCCCGAACAAAAAGGTGGATGCGTATGCGGTGTACACCAACACTGTGCCTGCTGGCGCGATCCGCGGCTACGGCATGACCCAGACGATTTTCGCCGTCGAGAGCGCCATGGACGAACTGGCCCGCACCCTGCACATGGATCCCATAGCCTTCCGCCGCCGCAACATCGTGCGTCCGGAAGACCAGATGATGGCCGAGAGCACGGTGGTCAGCGACACCGAGTTTGGCAGCTACGGGCTTGATCAATGCCTCGACCTGGTCGAGAGTGCCCTGGCCCGGGGCAATGGCGTGCAGCGGCCCGCAGGCAGCGACTGGCTGGAGGGCCAGGGCGTCGCGCTCTCGATGCATGGCGCTGTGCCGCCCACTGAGCATCGTTCTGAGGCGCATCTGAGCCTTGGCGACGACGGCAAGTATCATCTGGCGATCGGCACCGCCGAGTTTGGCAATGGTACGACCACGGTGCACGGCCAGATCGTCGCTACCGTGCTGGGCAGCACGGTCTCTCAGGTCCGTATTGTCCAAGCCGACACTGACTGCACCGGATACGACACCGGGGCCTTCGCCAGCGCTGGCACGGTCGTGGCCGGAAACGCGGTGCGGCTGGCCGCCGAGGCTCTGCGCGAACGCATGCTGGACTTCGCGGCGAAACATTACGGCGTCAGCCGTGATTCCTGTGGTCTGGAGCACAACGCCGTGCGCTGCAACGGCACCCGGGTGCCGCTTGCCGACTTTTTCCATGCCGCCCGGCAAGCCGGACGCCAACTGGAAGTTGTCCGCAAGGCTTACGGAACCCCGCGCAGCGTCACGTTCCAGGTCCAGGGCTTTCGCATCGCCGTGCACCGCGTCACGGGCGAGATCGTCATCCTACAAAGCGTCCACGGGGCGGACGGCGGCGTGATCATCAATCCCATGCAATGCCGTGCGCAAGTCGAAGGCGCGGTGGCGCAGGGGCTGGGCTGGTCGCTATACGAAAAGATGGTGTTCGACGATGCCGGACGCATCATCAACCCAACGTTCCGTCATTACCGCATCCCGGCTTTCGCCGATCTTCCATATACCGAGGTGTATTTCGCCGACACGCATGACGCCTTCGGTCCGCTCGGCGCGAAATCCATGAGCGAAGCCCCGATCTATCCGGTCACGCCGGCTCTGGCCAATGCGCTGACGGACGCCACCGGCATGCGCTTTTACGACCTCCCGCTGGCGCCCGACCGGATTTACCACCGTATTTTCGAGCGCAGCCAGTCGGGTCAACCTTAAGCGGCCAAGCATATGAACCGCTCAACTGATGCGTCAAATGCCTACAAACCTGTGCAGCCGGCGACCGCGATCGCGTCGCATCGCGTACTTCCCGATAAGGTCGCAGAGTACTGCGAGGCGCAGGCGGCTATTACAGAGGCGGCTCGGAAGTTTCCGGGCTTCGTCGGCACGGAGGTCCTGAGCCCGGTTGCCGGCTTGCAAGAAGAATGGGTCGCCATTTTCCGCCTCGAATCCAATCAAGCGATGCAGCGGTGGCTCGAGAGTCCCGAGCGCGCGCAGCTGGCGGCGCGGGTAGAGCGGTGTCTGGTGGAGCCGTCGCACCTGCAGGTCCTGGCCAGTGACGACCAGGCGGAACCTCCAGTGGCCATGGTCTTTACCCATCGGGTCCGGAGCGACAAGGTAGATGCCTACCGCGCCTGGAGGCAAAAGACGATCGCTGCCCAGGCGAAATACCCGGGTTACCTCGCCACAGACTCTTTCGAACCCCAGGGCAGATTCCAAGATGAGTGGGTGGACATCGTCCGCTATGATACCGTTGACCACCTCGAGGCATGGGTGAACTCGCGCGAGCGGCAAGAGCTGCTCAAGGAGATCGATCCGCTTGTAGAAAACATGCACGCACACCGCCTGACAGGACTGGAAGGATGGTTTGCCCTGAACCGCCAGCCCGGCGAGACGGTGCGTGCAACGCCCCCCTGGAAGCAAGCATTGGCCGTGCTGCTGGGGCTTTATCCCACGGTGATGCTCATAAACATCCTGCTTAATCCGTTGCTGCGGCACTTCACTTTTGCCGTCGAAATATTCATCGGAAATGTGCTCTCTACCATATTGCTGACGTGGCTGGTCATGCCCTGGGTGAGCCGGTCGCTGCACTTCTGGCTTGCCACACCGATACGCGGCGTGGCGCCGGGAGGCAGGTGGAAGATGGAGGTGCTTGGGGTGTTCATGGTGGTTGTGAGCCTGATGTTGTGTGTCCTCGTCTTTCGAGCTGTGAGATGAAGTCAGACGCGAGAAGACGTGTGTGGTTGAAGCGCATAGTCGTTGCGCGCTGCAGCGCACATACGTCACGAACTCGCCAATCAAGCAACGCATGGCATGGACCGAGTGCACGGGAGAGCACACGGCGCCGAGAGGAAGCTTTATGATACGGACTTATATCTGTCACATACGGGCGGCTTTGGCCGTGTTACTCACGCTTGGCTTTGCCAGCGGCCTTTGCAGCGCCGCCGATATGCCAGATCACATGGACATCGTGACGAAGAATAGCGGGCCTCCCAGTAAAGTGCAGATCGCCCACACAAACGTTGTGGCACTCAACGATATCAAGTTCAGCATCTATGCGGACGCTCTGGAGACTTATAAGCGCAATCTCCTGGCGCAGCATCCGGTGATCCTAGCGTTGTTTTCCTCGGAGGGTGGGCGCCTGATACTGTATCGGCCTGGCAACGAGCCACTGACGGCCGAGCCGCCCACGGTAAACTATCAGATCCTGAAAGCCATCGCGCACTCTAGCATGGCGATTTTCCAACTGGTCGGACCCTCTCTTGCGGATCCCGCCAACCAGGCGTGGCGGGGTCCGATGGCTTCCTACAGGACAACGAACCAAACGGCGCTCGACAGCCTTGACGCATTGGATATCAGCAACGAGGTGCGTGACAACCTGCGCAATATTCTCCATGGCAACCTCAAGTTCATGGACGCATGCCTGAAAAAAGGCAGCTTCACCTATGAGGACCTGAAGCAATACACCCAGGAAGTGAAGCCCTTCCTGGCAAAAAACATTTGGTGGGACGCTGACCTGCAGGTGAAACATTGGATGAAAGTTGTCAAAGAGTGGAAGGACATGCTCGGCCAGGATTGGGAGAAGACCTACGGTGTCACCAACTCGCTCTACGTGACGCGCCAGCACAATATCCTCTACAGCGTCCTGGCCCAGTTTTTCGGCAAAGAGGCCCTCAATACCCGGCTCTTTCTCTTCGAGACGTCATCGTTCACCACGACGCCCAACCAGATGCTTGAGGTGCTCACGCGGACCGTGGCCGACCGGTCGGTGGGGGAAGTCTTCTTTGGCAACTATTATCTGATGGACTACGAACTGATGGGCGGAGCCGCTCGCAAAGCGATAGAGGATGAGGACAACAAGCTGGGATTGCAAGTCTTTCTCCCCCCACTGGTGCCCTTCCATTCCAACGAATGGCCTTGGAAGACCGATCCAAGTCAGGGCGAAGGTCCAGCAACCTTAGAACAGATTAAGTAACCGGTTCTGTTGCAGGCAGGGCTGGTGATCTGCTACAAAGAGCCAGATGCTGTCGACACCAGATCACCGGAGACCTGCCATGAGTGATCCCGCTCTGTTCAAATGGCGCCATTTTGAAGCGGATATCATCCTCTGCGCCGTGCGGTGGTATCTGTGCTACGCGTTGAGCTATCGCGCCGTGGAAGAGCTGATGCGGGAACGCGGCGTGGTGGTCGACCACACCACCGTGTTTCGCTGGGTCCAACGCTACGCGCCAGAGTTGGACAAGCGGTGTCGACCGTGGCTCAAAGCGACCAATGATTCTCGCTCAATTTATCGCAATTCGTAGAAGGTCAAAATGGTCCAAGTCTCTGACAAACTCTCCCCTTCTCGCTCTGCTCGCGATCGCCGGGTCTAGCGCCGCCTGCAAGATCAACTCGGCCTACTCGAACGCATTCTGTTGACGAAAGTTCCGCAAGAATTGAAAGAAGCCCACGTATCCCGGCACGTTGCGCTTACTGATGCCACGAAACACCTGCAGATACGGCTTGAGTAAGGAGAACAGACACTCTGCCCGATTCTCGTGTACGTCACCACGCGCGTACTCTTTCTGTGTGTGATTGACGAACTCGTGCACGTAGCCCTTCAACGCTCGATAGCTGCTGGCGGAGTCGGTATATAGGCGATTACCCGCTTGGACCGCCACGTCTGCTGCCTTTTGCACCGTCTTGACGGTGAAATCCTTGACCGCATGGACCACGACAAGACCCTGTCGGCTGACCCACGCGATGATCGCTGGCCGGTCTTTGTCGTAATGGCCGCGGCCAGGCTCGCGCTTCTTGCGGCGACCACGCGGCCGACGTCCCAAGGGCTTGTGCCCGCCGTGCTGTGCTTGCCCCTTGTTGCCGGCGGTGTAATAGAGTTCATCCGCTTCAACCGTGCCCTCCAACTGGCGATCGGTCTCGTAGGCTACGGCAGTATTGCGCAGCCACCAGCACCAGTGATAGCTCGTGCGGATATGGACACCGACCTCCCTGGCAATGCGACGCGACGAGCACGCCAGGCACAACAGAAAGGTTGCGAGGAGCCAGTGGGCGAGTGACCGCTTGCTCTGGGCCAACAGCGTCTGCGTGAGGTCGTTGAACGTCCGTCGGCAGGCTTTGCAGCGGTAGCGTTTGAGGCCTGGCCGGTAGTAGTACGTGCCCCAGGGGCCAGTGTTGTGGCTATGACAACGGGGACATTGGATTGGGGGAGGTCTCAAAACATTATCCGCATTGTTGAGGGACGCGACCTCCGGGGTGTCCACAAGCAGTATCTGCAGCTCTATGTGGTAACGTTTGAAGCCATGGTCAATGCGAAACGCATCACACCCGATTTGATTCGCCGGATGTGCCTTGGTAACCTGTCACGGCACGGTGGCTACACATGAGCCTCCTATTTTTACACGTATCTCGGCTGCACCCGTACACGACCTACCGTTGAGACTCATACCCCGTCTCTAGTCCGCTCCCTGGGTGGTTCGTGTAACACGTGGAGGTGCAGGACTGGAACGATTCGCGGCCGACGCCGACGTACATGCTCTCGATGGGGCCGTACCTGTCGACGTGGGACGGCGGATAGCTCTGGTGGCATGAGAGACACGCGGCCTTGCTGGTGCGCTGGATGCTCTTCTCAGTCAGGTGGCACGACGAGCACTTCGTGAGCGGCGCGTCGAAGCGGTTCGACCGGGAATGGATGAAGTGCGTGCGGACGACGATCGGGCCCTCGAGCTCGAAGCCGAGCGGCGCGTGGCATCCCGCGCACGCCGTGCGGTTGTCATTCGCGTGGAGGATGGTGCCCAGCGCCGACGGCCCGGTGTGACACGTGGTGCACGGGCCGGTCTCGAGGTGGGCCGTCGTATGGCGCGGCGTGCCGACCTGGATCTCGATGGTCCGTGAGAACGGGATGTCCTCGCCCATATACGTGCGCCGTCCCTTGATCGTCACGAGGTACGTGCCGGGCTGCGCGTGGTCCGGAAGGTGGTACGTCCACGAGTCGGGCACGGGGCGGCCCCAGCCCTCGTGCGCGGGATCGAACGCGCCTCCGAAGAGGTCGTTCGCGGCGGGGATGATGCGGAACTGGGCGTAGACGCCGTCGTCCTCGGGCGTCGCGATGGTCTGCACGTCGTCCGACCCGAGGAACGCCGCGAGCTCGATGATGCTCCGGACCGCCTGGACATCCTGCGCTGGGCCGATGATCTGGCTCATCAGCATGCGCTCGCGGTGCTTGCGCCGATAGTAGGTCGTCGTCGGATCGAAGAACGCGCGGTAGTATTGGATGCCTGCCACATTCGGTCCAACGACGACCTCGTTATACGTCGGCAGCCAGCCCTCGGGGTGCAGGCGTTGTCCTTCGCCGTCGCGGAGCGTGATGCGGAAGGTCACGTCGGAGCCGGGAGCGTAGGTACCGTCCGCACGGGGCGATGTGACAGGGTCGAGGTCGATGGAGAACCCATACGCAAATGGCGGATCCTCGGCGTGCGTCACCGGGATCGTGTAGACGCGGTCAGGGTTGAGCGACCAGGTCACGGTGAGGTGCGTCGCACGCGGGTCGATGACGAACGTGCGGTCCGGGTGCATCGAGTAACGGAGCTCCACGAGAGCCTCCGCGGTAAACCGCTGCGCCCCCGCGCAGTCCGTCGACGTCCGGCAGTCAAACGTCCACTGGATCGCTCGCAGGCGTCGCACGAAGAAGTCGTCGCGAGCCCGACGGTGTTCCTCCCCGCCGGCGTTGACGACGAGCGGCGGCGCGAGTCTGCGCCCGTCCTCGTCCCGCTGCTCGAGCGCGAAGGTGCTGCGCGCGTCCATCCACGCGGCGGCGCGATAGAAGCGCCGCCGCGTGAACGTCTCATCAGGGTTGGCGAGCAGGACAAATTCCTGGTCGACGAGGCGCGTGCCCTCCCACCGCAGATCCGCGAAGTCACCCGTGTGCGCGAGGGTGGAGACGCCTTCGTCCTGCGTGGTGTCCACGGATGCGCGCATGTCGATCTGGTTGAGATAGAAGCGCTGCCCCTTCTGGATCTGCAAGGGCTGGCCAACGCCGTTGTCGATCTCAATGGCGAGCCCGACGGGCGCGCGCGCGTCTGAGTGTTGGGTGGTCGTGGTCGTCTCGGAGGGTTCCCCCCGTGCTCCGTCCACCCCGCCAGCCGCTGCGGCGAGTACGGCCAGGGCAAGGAACCACGAACTCTTGGGAAGGATCGTCGGTCGGGGTGCGCGTTCTGGATCCATGGGGCCCTCTCTTCTCTCCGATGGCACCTTGAGGCGCCTGACAAGGAGCCAATGCACGGGTTGGGGTTCCAGGAGTCATAGGGGTAGAGCTGCATCACGGGACCAACACCGCCAGCGCACTGTATCACAGGCCCATGCTCGCCACACACTTCTCTCGGAGGTCAACGCCCAATGCTCGGATTTTCAGGGACTTGCAACCTGACAGTGCCGATCGTCAGCCAGCGTCCTCGGATGGTGTATGCTCACCATCATCGTAGACGGCATTGTCAACTTAACCGTACCCCTCTGTACAGCCACAGCACGGCGTGGCATACTTGTGCCATGAAAGCAGCTCCTCGGGTGAGGAGTGCGCGCTTCTCATCCAACGGTATCAGTATATGGCACATTCCACCCGATTTAGTGGTAGACAGAGGAGCCTCGACTGTCAGAGGCGCTTGCCCCTTTATTTTCCGTGTGCACCCTCTTCCCAGCTACGCAACTTGTCAGAAAATAATCTCAACAATA
>Ga0137394_10002689_pt1 | contig 13186 bp, 11 predicted proteins | sample czobulk116metaG_FD_108278 | JGI IMG/M metagenome (GOLD analysis project Ga0137394, IMG submission 108278) | Vadose zone soil microbial communities from Angelo Coast Range Reserve, California, USA - czobulk1.16 metaG | ecosystem: Environmental > Terrestrial > Soil > Vadose zone | place: USA...
AGTACCAAATAAGCTGAATAAGTGTCATGTAACTCTAAATGAATGGATAAGCTGCCTCTAAGCAGCACAACAGAATATAATGATTGTTACAGCAGATCTGGTGATCTGCACTCACATTCAACAGCAATGGGCAGTTCAGAGGGGAAGCAAACATGGTGGGTGGCAGAGGTGGTGGTGGCTGGTCATCTTCCATTTCTCTGGCACCCCAATCACCTTGATTTTTGGAACTCCAAAAGTTTTTTTCCCATTTTAGTCACCTCCATTTGACTTGACTTCTGCCCCCAATGTCTCTGTTTCATTTGTTCGATGTTTTCGGTAATTTTACTATACCAATTTCAGTCTCAGTCATGGTGACTCGGTCTTGCCCTAATTTCTGCTTCGTGTTATGGCCACTTGTCCTGCTCATGTCTCCTCTCTGATCATGTAGACACCCTTTCCCCTTGATACCTTAGAATTCATGTGTTTCTTGACACCTGGTCTATTCATATAATTACTGATAGCTTTGTTCTGCTCTCTAGGCCATCAGTAAAAAAAAACTTGTCTTATTCCTACTTATTCCCTTCTTACCCCCATGATGGAATTGGAGCGGGCAGGGGCTCCTGCTGTTGAGGCGGAGTAGCACTTGAGCATTGCTCATGCCTTGTGCTGGAGCATAGACTGTGCATTCATATTTGATCGCCTGTGTAGGGCTCCTTCCTTATTTGGTATGTGTCTGTTTCATCTAAGCGGGATAGCCAAAATTGGGCCTCAGGATAGCCGAGGCATAACCAAGATGTCTAATCGAGGCATAGCTGAGTGCCTGGCGGGCACCAAATGCATATGCTCACATGCCCACCCATATCTCCCCATTCCCTTTCCTGCACACGGACTCTGCACCCCCATTGTTGTATCAGGGGGTGCATGCAATATATCCCCTACCTACGAGCACACCATAGGTGTCAATTCCCCTCACTTCCCTTCCCCCCCTTCGTGCAAATGTGCACAATCAACTCTTTGTCTCATAACTCCTTCATTTCACTAAGTGGCATTGCTCCACATGTTATATTGCGTAGCTAGTACAAAATGTGTGATGTGCATGTCAATGACAAGTTGTCTGCACTCCTGAATCCCCCCTTGTGTGTCCCGCAAAGCCGCTAGAACCACCCGCACTCGCCACCCTTCCGCTTGTGCCACACACTGCCACTGCACTACTCACTGCCCTTTCCCTCATCTGAGCATTACCCCAAAATAAGAGGAATAAGATGTAGCAATATTGAATAAGATGGAATAAGAAATGTTGATTTTTGCTGATGTAGTAGATACAGCCCTGCTTGCACATATATAAACCTGTCTTGAATGTGCATGTTTCCCCTCACATCTTCTCACCCCTAACTCTATGTGCTTTCTCTCTTCTCGCTCGACTTCTCGATGTTATGTCTGGGCTGCCACGCCTACATCAGCAAAAATCAACATTTCTTATTCCATCTTATTCAATCTTACTACATCTTATTCCTCTTATTTTGGGGGTAAGAAGGGAATAAGTAGAAATAAGACAAGTTTTTTTTTACTGATGTACCAGCTCTGATTTCAAGCCTGAAGACCTTCTCGTCCCTCACCTCAACTCGCCTTGACTTCTGCCTCTCCCCTCCTTCCCTTCAAAGACTTCCCTCTCCTCATCGCGTGGTTCTTCCTCTTTGGAATTAGCCACCTCGCTTGCTCTTCCTCTCTGATCCCATCTCTGACTCGGATCTGCCTCGCACTCATCTGCGAGTCCCCTCTGATCTCGTGCTTCAGCCCTTTCGTCTCTCTTGTCCTCGTGCTAAAACCGACTTTCGAAGGTCCCCCGTCCCCCAAAAAGGAAGATATGGCTTTGCCGAGCTCGAGCTGTCACTTCATCCCTGAATGACAGCAGTGTCCTTGGGGTGACACAAATATCATGAGGCAGATCGACGTAATTCTCTCGTGCAACTGTCGTCGGCGCTTTTCGTGATGAGTGATAGTTGGAATCTGGGTTAGCTTTCGTGACCCTGAGCTGGAGTGGGTCCTAGCATCCGAATGTGCTTCGACACCAAATTCTTCGACTCTCATCAACACCCAGTCTTTCGTCCATGACATGACCACAGCTTGCCCAGTTCCGACACTGACCTGCGTAGGTAGGTTAGCGGGAAGACTACGCCCGGCGTGTGTGGCTACGTTCAAGGCATCTCCCTGCACTCGGAGAGGTACAGCCCGAGATGTGTCAGCGCCCAAGGTATCGTACTGTGTGCGTCTTCTCCGAACCTTCTCCAGTGGGCCACGATCCCCAGTGTGGCCACACTGTCGTCCTGTGGCCCAGAGAAACCATTGTCCATTACATCCTGATAGCATGACAACAAATGAACAGCGTGCTTCTACTAACGATGGAATCTGCTTCATAACATCGTGGGCTGCTGGAACTGCAGTATAGCCTGGGTTGATGCATCAGTGCTATGTTCGAGAAGTTGTTCAAGCTCCACATGACCCCCAGAGGACGCCCAATGCAGCGGTGTCGACCCCCCCTTGTCCTGGGCTGCCACATCGGCGCCGTGCTCAATGAGGAGCCGAGCGAGATCACAATGACCCCATCGGGACGCTCGATGCAATGGTGTCCACCCCTCCTCGTCCTGGACTGCTGCGTCGGCGCCGTACTCGACAAGAAGCCGTGCGAGCTCCACATGACCCCCAGTGGACGCCCGATGCAGCGGTGTCGACCCCCACTTGTCCTGGGCTGCCGCATCGGCGCCCTGCTCGACGAGAAGCCGTGCGAGCCCAACGTCACCCCGTTTGGACGCCCGATGCAGCGGTGTCAACCCCCACACGTCCTGCACTCCCATGTCAGCGCCACGCTCAATAAGGAGCCGTGCGAGCTCCATGTCACCCCGCGCGGACGCCCGATGCAGCGGTGTCAACCTGAACTTATCCTGGGCTGTCACATCTGCACCGTGCTTGATGAGGAGCCGCGCGAGCTCCATATCACCCCGTTCGGATGCCCGATGCAGCGGCGTCGACCCCTCCTCGTCCCGGGCTGCCGCGTCGGCACCGCGCTCGACAAGAAGCCGCGCGAGCTCCAGGTCACCTCGCTCCGATGCCAGATGCAGCGGTGTCGAGCCCTCCTTGTCCCGAGCTGACACGTCGGCGCCGTGCTTAACCAGGATCCGTGCGAGCTCCACGTGACCCCATTCGGACGCCCGATGCAGCGGTGTCGACCCCGTCTTGTCCTGGGCTGCCGCATCCGCATCGTGCTCGAGGAGGAGCCGCGCGAACTCCACATGACCCTGTTCGGACGCCAGATGTAGCGGTGTCGACCCCTCATCGTCCCGGGCTGCTACGTTCGCGCCGTGTTCGATGAGGAGCCGTGCGAGTATGCTGTCTCCCCGTTCGGACGCCCTATGAAGCGGTGTCGACCCCTCCTCATCCTGGGCTGCGATGTCGGCGCCATGCTCGACGAGGAGCTGTGCGAGTTCTATGTCACCCCGTTCTGACGCCCAATGCAGTGGTGTCGACCCCTCGTTGTTCTGGGCTGCCGCGTCGACGCCGCGCTCGACGAGGAGCCGCGCGAGCTCCATATCACCCCGTTCGGATGCCCGATGCAGCGGTGTCGACCCCTCTTTGTCCCGGGCTGCGGGGTCTGCACCGCGCTCGACAAGGAGCCGTGCGAGCTCCAGGTCACCCCGCTCCGATGCCAGATGCAGCGGTGTCGACCCCTCCTTGTCCCTCGCTGACACATCGGCCCCGTGTTCGATGAGAAGCCGTACGAGCTTTGCATCACCCCGTTCTGACGCCCGATGCAGCGGTGTCGACCTGAACTTATCCTGGGCTGCCGCGTCGGCGCCATGCTCAATGAGGATCCGTGCGAGTTCCACATGACCTCGTTCGGACGCCAGATGCAGCGGTGTCGAGCCCTCGTTGTTCTGGGCTGCCGCGCTGGCGCCATGCTCGAAGAGGAGCCGTGACAGCCCCGCATCGCCCCGCACGGACGCACCGTGCAACGGTGTCGACCCCTCGTTGTCCTGGGCTGCCGCGTCGGCGCCTTTCTCGACGAGGAACAGTGCTACCTCCGCATGACCTCGTGCGGACGCCCGATGTAGAGGTGTCGACCTGTCCTTGTCCTGGGCCGTCGTGTTGGCGCCATGCTCGACGAGGAGCCGTGTGACCTCCACGTGACCCCACATAGACGCCCAATGCAGCGGTGTCGAACCCCCCTTATCTTGTGCTGCCGCATCGGCGCCATGCTCAACGAGGAGCCATGCGACCTTTACATGGCCCCGTCTGGACGCCCGATGCAGCGGTGTCGACCCAAACTTGTCCTGGGCTGCCGCATTAGCGCCGTGCTCGACGAGGAGCCGCGCAAGCTCCACATGACCCTGTTCGGATGCCCGATGTAGCGGTGTCGACCCCTCATTGTCTTGGGCTGCTACATCGGCGTCATGACAGACGAGGAGCCGTGCGAGCTCCACTTGACCTCGTTCGGACGCCCGATGCAGCGGTGTAGACCTGTCCTTGTCCCGGGAAGCCACGTTGGCACCATACTCGACGAGGACCCTTGCAACTTCTACATGTCCCTCTCCTGAAGCCAGATGCAAAGGAGTTAACTCATCGTAGCAGCTGCAAGAATCCACATCCTGTGGGTTCTCGATGGCAAAAACCTCTACGACATCACGCACGCCACAAAAAGCGGCGTAATGCAAGGGCGTTCCACGGGGTGGCGACGACCCTTTACCTGATTTATTTCGTTTCGAGGGGGGTACTATTGGGTCATATATCCAGAGCCAAATCTCAAGGTGTGGTTTTCCCCGATCAAAGAGCTGTTTCACCCCTTCGCCCGCATTTTGCGATACACCCTCGAAACGGGCATGCTCGAACCAGTACTTGGCAGCGTATCTAGCGAGAGTAAACTTCTCCAGGCTGTCCCTGGTGACGATTTTGTCCAAGTGTAACAGCATACCCAGACATGCTTGGGCGACGAGAGTATGAGCGGGTGTCATAGATATGTGGTATCGATGGGAAATATTATCACGTTTTTCGGCAAAGCGAGAAGATGTCAAAAACTCCTTGACTGAGTAGTGCGAAAATTGTATGACGGGGAAACCATCGACGTTCACAAGGGAAAGCAATGTGGAACACGCGGACAGCACCGCTTCCACCGGGTCTTCGAGGCGCCAATCCTCGCGAAATTTCGGAATTTGTCCCGCATTGAAATCAAATGCGAGAAATTCTGCTAACTCCTCAGCTTGAAGAGGGCGGGAAGTCACGGCGACGCAGATGAACAGCCGCCGGGCAAATTCCCAGTTCGTGTCGTCGAGCTCTCGCAACGTGCGTTCATATGTCTCATCGAGCGTCGCGGGTATTTCGTCCAAGGCATGGCGGATACGCCCTGGGAGGCATCTGCAGAGGTAGTTCAGTTGGCAATACACCCACCTGAACCTACCAGACAGGCACGAATGAGACTGGTGTAGAAATAAGGTATGTATGACTTACATGCCCTCCGCTCTCTCTATCAGGACGTCAATCACGAGCTGCCTGTGCTCCGGTTTCCATCTCAGCATATTCCTGTTCGTGTTTACAACCGACTTGATATATTTCTCAATGTCCTCCAGTTGTCCGCTCTCGTCATGTAAGGAAACAGAATGGAAAGTTAATGGCTCGAGAACAGGTTTGATATCGGCCTCCGGGCGGCTAGTGACGCACATGCGCAGGTTCGGCAGTTGGGAGTCGATTAGGTCCTCCAAAAACGTCAAGACACGATCTCGGGGGGACGGCAGCGCGGAGGTGTTTGGACATTCGTCCAAAGCATCTACAATCAAATAGACTGGAGCTTGTCCTGGAAGACCCAACAAGTGTTTTAAACACCGGGCGAGTTCGTCATCGCTGGGGCATTGTGCACCATCGTGGTGTGCCGAATAGAAGGTCGAAAGGACAGCGCCGTAGGAATCGGACTGGTCGCAAAGCTGGAGTAGCACCGACGAAAGTAGCCCACGGAAATCCTTCTTTTGATCCTCCCTAAAGTCATAAAAGAACATCGCGAGCGATGCAAGGCCACATTTCCGCATGGCCTCAATGTCCTCGATGATTGTGGAACTGACAATCACCGTAAGTTCTCAAGACGAAACTGTCGATAGGATAACATACCAAAGAACACTCTTGCCAGCGCCCGCTACCAAAGGAGAAAACCGTCAGAATCTGCAGCGAGGTAAGAGCCGGGCGGTAACTTACGTTTCCCATGGATCCATAGAAGCGAACTTGGTCCGGATGCTTTCCATTCCGAGAGCGTCGTGCCGTTAACGAACCACGCCCCGGTCTCACCGTGCCGCGATCCCCGGGCGATGTTGTAATTTTTCCACGGATCAGGAGGAGCGAGCCAACTTCGGATATCTCTCAGCAATTGGCTACCTGTAAGAAAACCTCAGCACTTTTGGCCCGTAATCATCATGTTAGGAGACAACTAACGTCTCCTCTTATTCATTTCGCACCCCATTTGAGGTACAATTTCTGGCGCCAGTCAGACACGGAACTGGCTCGTCGTCCAAAATAAAACATACCAGGAACTTTCCGGATGCCGTCAATAGATGCTTTTCCATCTGGAGGGGAGGTATGCAATAGGTAGCGAATTACAAGCTGAGGGCATAACTCACCTTCTATGACCACGCTTATACTCTGGAGGAGACCGTGGACGACCTCGAGAGTCTGAGCCGCAGTAGTCCGAGCCTCGTCTTGCGTCAGTCGGCTCAGGCTCTGCAGGACCACGTCGACGTCCTTCTCTCCGAAAAGTCTCTTCGCAGACTTGACTGCACTCGTGGTGAGTAAGGTATCACGTCAGCGAGAACCCACTCACTCGGTCGTCCTTGCTTGAGATCATTAGTCACCACAGTGAGCGTAGAGAGTACCTCCACCAATACGATCCTTGTATACGAATCGAGACATTCGAGCATTTGTTCGATCGATTCGAGCAAATCAACGAGTGCGTCATCGCTGGATATTGCACCGTTGGACACCTGGCCCACTTGGACATCACAAAGATATCTACGTGTGAACTGGAGAACGGTTAAAATTGATATGGTGGTCTTGATCAATGTGATGATTCTATAGCCTGCTGGGAAATGACTGAAGTCCTGTGCCTGGCCTTGCAGAAGGACAGAACGGCTACTCAGGAGTTGGGCCAATGTGACACCCGTCTTTTCCTCGGACTCGAAAGACGGTCGGAAACGAGCAGATTCTAGTCGATCAGCCATTTTACGTAAGGAATAAATGTAATTTTTGGGAGAGGACACCGGTTCGCTGAGGTGATGTGATAGTGATAGCACTAGCGAAAGACAGCGTGCAGCGTGTTGTGGTGGGCGGAGGCTGTGGTGGGCAGAGGGAAGAGATGCGCCTCGTTTCTGATAAACTCCGCGCAAGGCCTTGAGGTGTGGAGTAGTGTTGAGGCGTCTAGACCGACCTAACGCCGTTCTGCCATCAGCTGAGCCTTCAGCTGCACTCTGCGCTAAGCGGCTCGAAATTTTTGGGTACTCGTGACCCGTTTTACGTTTCACGTTTCAAACTGGTTTTTGGTTTGTATCGTACTCCTACTGTAATTATATACAGTAAGGAGAGCGCGCGTATTGCGCCTGGAACAGCCCAGTGTTCTAGGCTCTTGCAGCGCCTGACCCTCTTCACCTCGCGACCGAACACGACCCTCGTTCTTGTTCTTGTATGCCGTCGAAGGCTCGTACCAGTATCACGCACCACCGACACAGTCGTCTTCGGTTAAGGGCTGGTGCCCTCGAAAAGCACATATTTGCCGGCTGTGATTCGCACGTAGTTGAATTGGCTAGCACAATCATGTGAGACTAATCCCAGGTAAATGTATTCCGGAGTGTGTTTTCCGGTGGTTCGGGCCACTACTTCTGAGCCGTGCGCCGCTCCAGACCTACTCCACATCACACCCCATGCCCACGTCAAGGCTTCCATTTGTCGACATAACCCTGCAAGGTTATGTCGGTATCTGCGTACCTCTTGAAAACCATTAACTTTACCTCTCGAATCGTGCCCACTTATTTTGCCACGCGTCCGTATGACAGTTGGGGCAAGCTTGTGAGCGAGGCAACGGCGGTCGATGGGGGTATACGTATGGGTTATTCTCTATTTGACGTGGTGCGGACGACATGAGAATGTTAGAGCCTGGGGGAACGCCACTTTTGCTAGCGTCTGATGACCCGTGAACACTTCGGCACAGATCGGGGCGACGTATTCCAGATGGGCCTCTTCCAAGCGAATGGGGAAGTAAGTTGTCCCGCTGAAAGTGCACGGCACAAAGCCGTGATCTGTCGGAAAGAGAGCGCAGCAAAAAGTTACAAAACATGTGAGGAATGCGGGGCAGCGGAGAGAGGCAAACCCAGATTGGAATGGCGTCAGGCGCGGTGGCCCCGGTGGGTAAAAAGGGCTGAAGGGGGGTTCTCGCTTGCTAAGGGCGGTGTGGGCGAGGACGATGCTGAAGGATCGTGCAACTAACGATGCGAGAAATCGTGAACGGCTGTGAATGGCATCGAGGAGATCAGACAGGAAAAAGAAAAAAATAGTCTCTCATAGTACCCAAGGGCAGACGGGACTCGCAAGTGGCATTCCGCGCCATAGGAGCAGCAGCTAGGTGATGTCCAAAGCGCTTACACGACATGAGCGCGCGCTGCTCGAGGAAGGTCACGCAAAGTCATGCTGTTGGTGCTGCGCCTGCGCGTATCACTGCGCCCTTCAGGCGCGCTGCAGCGGGAAGGCCGAGTCCGCGGCAAGGAAGGCGCGGAGGTTTGGCAGGGTGGGAGAGGGAGTAAGACGTCACAGGTACGGGCGCGGTTGCGGGTGCACCATGTCTCGTGAAGGGGTGGTTGTTCGGCTGGTTGTGGGGGCCGAAGGGGTGATCAGGTATCAGAGTGAGGACTAAATACGAGGGCAGGACGAACTGTTGGACGCCAACTATGAGGACAACATCAAATCACGTTTTTTGGATACAGTAGTGTGTGATGGCTATACACTATATATAATTATCTGGAGCACGATACGCATGATGCAGGCCTGGATTGCAGTTGCTGACAAAAGCGGATGATCAGTCGGCAGGCCCAATTTGATCAGCCCAGCACCTCTCTATTTTTCTCCCCTATCTATGTCTGCAAGTACCTCAACCCTTGATCTCATCGCCATCTTCAATGCTGCCACAAACAGGTCCCAGAGAGTTACAGGGGAACGTTTAGAGTCCTAGACTCCCGTCCGTTTTTCACATGGCCTGACACCTGCACCAGTCCTGAGGCCATCTCGAAGATACTTCGAAATCAAGCTCAAACATTCTGTAAAGTTTCCAACGAGAAATCTGTGGCATTGTTCCGACGATCGAATCCTATCGATATTCTCAGCAACGCTCGGGGAGGGGATGTGTCTGGTAAGCCGCGTCACCCATTCCTTACGACAGTTGTTCTCAGCCATTCTCGCCCGCGAAAGCAATCGTTTCGGGAATCGGTATTCTTCTCACTGGCAGGGTACGTCTACCCTGAAGTTCGCTGTCGCGCAATCCGCGTGATTTCCGATTCTTAGGCTTTGAGGGATGCAATCAAGGCTTCTCATCCACTCCTCGAACGCGTTCACTTCTTCCTCCGACGATTGAAGAGTTACACTCGGATCCCACTCACAAAAGCATTGACGGTGTCACGGGGAGAAATTATGGTGCAGTTACTTTCGATCCTCGCGCTTTCGGCTCAGGCGATGGTGCCAGTGGATAAGTGAGTCAGTGAGTAGGTCCGTTCTTGATTCCTCCTTTAGTTGATGATCATTCAGAAACGTTTCTGTAGAACTCTCTTCCTTAGCAAGTGACTCCTGCCGTAGAAACCCATCCTTGACGTTTGTTCTTCCCACCAACTTCCACATCAGGTTAACGTCGTCAGTGGTGTTGAGGACAAGATCCAGATCATCAAGACTCTAATCAAAGTCATCGATGAGAATGTATGTGTGACAATGGTTCCCAACAATTATACCGATAGCAATATCAAGATGGCGAATTCCCACCCGAATCCAGACGCGCGCAAAATTTCCGCCTCCTCACTACCTTGGATTGTCTCATCACCGACACCGACATCCTACGCGGAGAAGACGGGAAACTCCAAGCCAGAATGATCGCCGAAGACACATCAAACCGATGCGCTGACATCCTACTTCTGTTCTGTCCCACGGCCGCTTGCGCGGCCAATTACAGAGGTATGGCCACGGAAAAACGGACACGCATACTACTGTAGGACCGAGCACACCAGCAAGAGACACCGCATTCAATTCTCCCTCGCAACAACGCTCGCAATCCCTGTGCTACACGAACACCGCGCCATCCAAGAGGTTGCGCATCTTCTCGACAAACCCCCAGGTCCCAGCACTGTGCCTCGACCACCACTGACTTTGCACGAACCATCAATATTCTGGGCATTTACCGATGCCTCAAGATAACAATCAGCTGGGTCCCACCCAGGAATGGCGTCGAGCCACTCCCACGGGCAAAAGCAGCAGCGGCGGAGGCAGCTAGGACGACCGAATACGACCCTGACAACCACCACCGTGACCCCCCCCACCAAAGACCTACTCCGATCGATGTCGCGCGAGGAAGCCATAAATCGATGACAAACATGTTGGAGGAAAGCGACCCGCCGTCAACTGCCGCTCTCACGTGATCCAAGCTGCTGTGTTATGAATTATCTGTACAGACGGATTTAACAACTATTTCGGAACAAACTCGTTCTCATTCAACGTAAGTACGTACTCACACGGTGTTACAACTACCTAGCTTGAGCGTGTCGTGTTGTATCTCGTCGTATCGTGTCGTGTCGGTCATTTCATACATCGTCTGCCACTACACACGGCGGCTATCATTAATAGCAACTTCGATGGTCTAATACCTCGTTTACCCTCACACCAAAAAGTAGCGCAATCCGTCTTCATCACCCACTCGCGTAGATTAGTCCCGTTTACGAACGCTGGCTCCTACCACGAGCCTCCTGCTGCAGCGCATGAACACCATTGGCGTGGCGACTATCAAAAGTTAACTCGAAAGGCGTTTTGCCGTCTTTATTCCGGATATCCCATGTTGCGTTGCGCTTGAGCAGTAACTTCCCAACCTTGAGGTGTCCATTACATGTCGCGACGTGTAAGGGAGTCCAGCCGCCATCACCCTTGGCATTCACATCGGCCTCGGAGTCCAGCAGCAGCCACGCAGCTTCCACTTGTCCGTGTGACGAGGCTATGTGTAACGGAGTCAGCCCCCGACATTGTTCGGGCATCCACAGTGGCGCCACGTTCGAGGAGAAACGTCGCGACCTTGACCCTTCCATGAGCCGCTGCTAGATGCAACGGTGTTCGGTGACCCCTGTCGTTCGTGTCGACATATGCCCTGTTGTTGAGTAACGAATTGGCGATGCTGTCGTGACCGTGTTCGGCTGCCGCATGCAAGGCAGTCCGCTGGGACCGAACTCGGCGGTCCACGTCAGCGCCATGCTTCGATAAGAGCTCTACGGCCTCCTTCTTGACGCCAATGACAGTAGAGTCTCCTTGTCCCTGTTATTTGCGTCCACATTGACGCCGCGATCAATCAAGGACTGCATGGACGACCTGATGTCTCCCCGACGCGCTGCAATCTGTAACGGAGTCTCTCCTCGGTTGTCCCAAACGTTCGCATCGGCCCCATTTTCCAGAAGGATTGGCACAACGTCCGAGTGGCCGTTGCGCAATGCTGCGTGAAGGGGTGTCACCGTCACGGCCCAGAGTTTCGACGTCTTGCGGATTGACGAGGCGTTTCACCACGTCGAGGAATCCGCAAAATGCCGCGTAATATAGTGGGGCTGTTTCGGGTATCTGAGGTTGGGTGCTGCCCATGTGCGGTCCGGAAGGGTTATCTATATCATACACCCAGATCCAGGCCGCGAAGCGTGAATTGTCTCGAAGAGGTGACACATCCCGTCTCCAATAAGCTTTGATACGTCCCCGCGCTGGGCGTGGCAAACCCAGTGTTCGGCAGCGTAATTGGCCAGAGGGAAGCTCCCCTTGACATTGTCCCTGGGGATGCGGGGATTCAACTGAAGGAGTATGTTGAGACAAGCCTTGGCGAATAAGGTATGTGCCTCCTGTTCGAGAACGCGATACCGGAAAAGACTCGCACGCGCGGATTGTGAGTCGTGGAGTCGCTTTATGTGAAATTCTTTCACCGAAATGTGCGAAACCTGGACAACTTGTTCTTCGCGGTCCTTGACAATGGCAACCGTGACAACAATCAAGCTGGGACAGGCAGAACACACAGCGAATTCGGCATCTTCAGGTCACCAGGATGGGTTGAATTCGGGATTCCCGGCCGTTTCCGCATCGGTCTTAATTGCAAGGACCTCTGCAAGCTCCTGGACATAGAGAGGGCCGGTAGATACCGCGAGGAACTGGAAAATACAATGCGCATATTCCCACTGCTCGTCGCTGATAGCTTGCAACGTACGTTCGTATGTCTCATCTAAACCACCCACCTATACCTGAAGACATCGCATGAGTAACTGAAGCAATATGAAGCATCGTGACAATAGCACCCACATCCCACCGCAATCTCTTTCGAGGGTACTGATAACCAATTGTTTCGTCTCTGGTGGCCACAACCGCATCGTACTGTCTGAAAGGATAACCGCCTTGACGTACTCGGCTACGTCGTCAATTTGTTCTTCGTGAAGGGATATGCCATAGGGCCCCAAGGGATCGAGAACTCTCTGGATGTCGATTTCGTGGCGGCTGGTGACACAAAAATGTAAATGTGGGAGGTTTAACCCAATCAGCGCCTTCACGATATCCAGGGCGTTTTCACGTAGAGTGGGAAGTCCTCGGGAATGCGGGAACTCATCCAACGCGTCTACCACGATAAAAACTGGCTCTTGCTTCGGATCTTCGAGCATTTCCTTCAAGCACTGTACCAACGCATCTTCGCTGGGCTGTTCCGCGCCACGTACACATGTCGTATAAAGGGAAGAGAGAACGTTACAGAGATGGCCAGAATGGGTGCAGAGTTGGGTGGTGGGTGAGGAGAGCAAGCCGCACGGCTCCTGCTTGGCTGAATCCCGACCGTCGACATAAAAGTAGCCAACGGTAGCTAATCCAATGTCACGCATGCGCTTAGTACGATCGACAAGTGTTGAGCTGGTCGATGAGATGATGAGTACAT
>Ga0137394_10002690_pt1 | contig 13185 bp, 16 predicted proteins | sample czobulk116metaG_FD_108278 | JGI IMG/M metagenome (GOLD analysis project Ga0137394, IMG submission 108278) | Vadose zone soil microbial communities from Angelo Coast Range Reserve, California, USA - czobulk1.16 metaG | ecosystem: Environmental > Terrestrial > Soil > Vadose zone | place: USA...
CCATGGCCCATGCGCCATGCCATGATCTGATTTGATTACCGTAAGAAAACTGCTGATACTACGCGGAACCCATCAGACGCATCAGACGCACACACACCGTGACGCAATACGCACATGCAACGACTGGAGCGGAGTGTGTAACAGAGATGCGCCACAGGATACCGCGCGTTCTCTCAGGCTCGCCGTCTCGATGATACGCGATGGACGGACGAACGAAACTTTGGGGACCTGGTCGGGCCCTGGGGACGGGGACAACGCAGGGACGGTCGATACGATACGCTGGCCTTGGCAGTGCCTTGGCAGGCTCTGGTTCTTTGCTCAGTAGGAAAACAAACCGAAGAGCTTCCAGCCGTGATCCATGGTGATGACGACCACTGCGCGGCGTACGGTGCGGTATGTTTTAAGTTACTCTCAGGGCACAGGGCACAGGGCACAGGGAGGAAGGAGGGCGCAACCTTCTCTATTATTCTTGCCCGAAACTTGGAAACCGAAGCTGACGTTGGCGCAAATTACCTTATGGGCAACCTAAGGGCCATGTCCATCAGAAACCGATCCCATCAGACCCATCGGGCCGTGCCGCGCTTGTCGGTTCTGCGACAAGCACTGTGTGCCGTGGATTAAGGTGCATTCTATGGCGCAGCTATCGTCATCTCATCTGTCCTTCCTATTTCCCCCCGTCTGGCCTGCTGCCCCACGTTGCCATGCTTCCTACGAAGAACACTCGACCTGTATGATATGTATTCTTGTTTACGCTACACATTGGTTGCGTGACCTCATCTGCCCACGCGCCCAGGGGCGTCAACTCTGCTTCTTCGTTAGAAACAAAAAAAGAAAAAGGGCTGTATGCCTCGTATGCTTCGCTCACGCCATCGGGGTACAGTACCCGTTGTGTTTTCGGAGAGTTCACTATTACCGACAATGCAGTGTTACTGTACTTACATAAAATATGCGCCGTGACCAGTTTGTCCGTTCCAGCACCGGCATTTCATCTCCCAAGTAAGGTATGGTACCGAAACTGTCATGTCATGGTGACTGGCTCAGTGCGGGGTCGCTTTCCCTCCGCAGCGACGGGCTTGACAACCCGCGCTCGATACGGCTCTCGTCCAACCCAGGTCCAACGACCCCCTGCGAAGACGCGGTCCGGCCAAGGTCCACCTCTGACCCCTCATCCTCATCCTCTTCGCCGGGCTCCGCCCCGTGCCCCGCGCTGCGCCGCATTCGTCTCGCGGAGAAGGTCCGGCTTGCGGTCGCGTTTGAGAACAACGGCAGCAGGTACCGCTCGTCGATCGCCTGGAACCACTTCGAGTCCTCGCTGCGCTCTGCTGGCCCTACAGTAGCAGAGGGGCCACCGGGACCGGGCGCGCCAGCTGATATCGAGGCTAGCGGAAGCACCTCGCCACTGTCCGAGGCGTCCGAGTCGCTCGACGCGGCGGAGAACATGGACCCGCTGCGCAACGGCGAGGACGGGTGCTGGCTCTGAGTTGCGGGATGGGGCGCGCTTCTGGTGTTTTGGTTTTGCGTATGGTGGTTAAAATTCCGCGGTATGTGCCCATAGTGCGTGCCGATGCGCGCCGCCGCACGGCTGTACACCTGGTACTCGTCCGGCAGGCGGTGATACCGCCCGGCACGGCGGGCCAGCGGCGGCTCGTCGTCGTCACTGCTTGTCGCGCCCTCGTCCTCGACTCCGGTTCGTATTCCGAGCACCTCAAGCATTCGCGCGGTCGTCCCACCGAAGAGAACGACTGTGAGGACGACGACGACGAGCACAGTCATGCGCAACGTTTGCGCGTTGTTTCCCTTAAAGCCGGCGGCGAGGGCAACGCCGACTGCACCACGCAGGCCGGCCCAAAAGAGCATCATCTGGTATGCATGCGGGAGCTCTTCGCTGCGCTGACCGCGCGCATGGCGTTGGAAGAAGTTGATCAACTCGGAGAGAGGGAAAACAGCAGCGTAGCGCGTAAAGATCACCGCGACGGTTGTTATCGCGATGAAAAGGGGTTTCACGTACGACGTCACTTTCGCTCCAGATGGTGGTGAAGTAAAAAGGGACATGCCGAGATAGATAAAGATAAAGTTTTCTGACAGTTGTGCGAGGGTGCCAAAGATGTACTTGCTTGCACGTTGGGTGCGACGAGACATGGTGTGGTAAGCATAGTGCTTGAGCGTGATGCCACAAAAGAGGAGCGACACGATCCCAGACATGGATAAGCCATTTGAGAAAAAGTAACAAGTGTACGCGCACAGCGTCACCAGGCAAGATTCGATGGATGGGTATACGGCTAGGGAGGAGTGCTTGAGGATTAGTGACATCGCAAGACCGAACGCGACACCCAGGACCATGGACACGCTGAAAGAGAGAAGAAATATTCCTGTCCCGTGGAAGAGCGATGACAGATAAATTTCGGTCCCGTGAAACTGGGAGAGCGTCCTTTCGATAAGGTAAGTACAATGAACGAATAAAGAGACAGGGTCACGCACTCATACATAACGATGCTGACAGCATCGTTGAGCAAACTTTCTCCAAAAATGACGGTATACAGCTTCGGATCAACTTTGTACTGCTTGAATATGGCCAATATTGTAACCGGGTCCGTCGCAGATAGTGTGGTCCCGAATATGAGGCATTCAAGCAAGGTAAGTTCCAAGGATTCCATGCCAAGTGCAGACCAGATGTAAACCAGCACGCTATTAAATAAGCCTAAGCTCGGAACCGTGTCTCGGGACATCTTAAAGATTACGCACCCAACACCGACAGCTGAGATGAATGTGCCAAGGAACGCAAACGTCAAGATGGAACCAAAATTGCGGAAGAAACTCTCCTGTAAGTAACGTCTGTTTTACCTGTTGCGACGGAGGGAGGGAAGACGGGCGGACGTACCTGTTTTAGCTCATAGCCAGAGTTCAAAATGATGGGTGGGAGGAGAAGATTGAAGAATATCGTGTGCTTGAAAGTCTATCATAGAGTATTAGAAACCGGGACACGCCACACAGGTAGGAACGCGAGGTGGCAACATGGCCCTTCTCTTCCGGCTCGCCAACAAGTAGAGATACATCTCATCCTCGAGAAACAGGCGGTACAGGTCGATCAGAGGTAAGGTAACCAACTCACCAGCATCTCTCTAATCAAATGCCCAGGCGCTATGCGCACGGTAAACCCAACGACCATGCCCGCGACTATGGATACGACTGTTTCATGAATCGCGCGTATTCGCTTGATTTGTAGGTAATAAGATGTCCAGAGAGATAAAATAAGAAGAAGGCAGACGAGGAAAAGAGACCAGGACGAATAGAACTCTTCCTCCTCTGGGATGGGCGTCGGTGTGGATGAGTCGGCCGCCGCCGCGACGGTGATGGTAGTAGACCCAATGTTGATTGCCATGGCTCTGTCGCTCAGATTGCGAAAACAGAGCTGAGGGGGCGGTGGAATCACAGATCGAGCCAACCGCGCGCTGGCGAACGCGAAGGAAGTGTGAGATGTGTTGACTAAGCATGCACCCCTTTCTGCCCCACCCACATCGCATCGTGTCGGGTGAAATTTGATATCCTCTGTGTATTGCGCGCTTCCCCAACGGCAAGAGGTGCTAGCCCTTCTGACCTTTCAACCGGTGATCCACCGGCGCGAGATTCAAGCAGACAGCCTCAGGCTGGCAGCGTCGTCTTACTCACCTACTATTTTCACGTCTCTTTTTGGCCCACCTGTGCAAGGCTCAGGTGTTGGATGTGGCCTTTCGAGCTTGCTCCTCTTGGTCCTAGTATGTCACGTTCCTCGTCAAGACCTATCAACAACATCATCTTCTACGCACTGCTATGAACTCGGAACAAGTTTTTCTCACTCCACTATGAATCAATGGGTGCATTGGATACGTACCATTGGACAAGTTACACCATCATACCCCTGTGCCAGTGTGCCTTTCATGAGTTTCATCACGAATCCCAGGACAATCGTCGGGTGCTGATCAATTCGGCCTTCATGATCATATCAAAGGGCCCACGCACTCACGCACACAACGTCACTAACCGAGGGTGTACTTTTCATCCGCATTCCTTTCTCGGCCAGCACGCCAAAGGATTTTAGACCGGCGACACACCTGTCATCTATCGCTCATATGACGCAGACAACCCTTTTGCCGTTTGATGGTCCATACGCATGTTTCAGTTTAATCGACTTGATGACATGCCAGTGGAGGCCGTGACCACGCAACTTCCTCGCCCCCACTTTACAGATATAGAATTGGGAGCCACTTGCCACAGGTCAGTCGCAGCGCAAGGACTGGACTCAGTTTTGTTGTGATGACTCGGACGTTCGCGTTCACCTTCACCTGCACGGAAATCCCATCAAGAAAGTGGCCATTCGTTCGTTCTCTGTGTGCGCCAGCTCGAGCTTCAGAGTCTTTGGATCTCGCGCCGCCGCCGCCAGCCGCAGTTCAAAGTGGGGCAGGAAGAGACTGGCAAGGACGAATCTGGACGATGCTCACCACTCGGGGATTTGTTGTCATACGGGTGCTAAATGACGAGTTCTCGCCATTCTAACGATGCCGTGTCAACGATGCTCGATGTCTTTGGAGTCATGTCTGTCACCACTCACTATTTCACCCTTGCCATCGTTGTGGTCATCGCCTTATCAGCCATCATGGCAATCTGATCTGTCGCTATATGATACTGATATACACCGCCCTCCGGGGCCCGCGCAACTTATCAATTGAACTGCACGTAGATGCATAGCCAAAAGGCTCAGCAGGTCCTTTCTTAGTCCCGACTGAATCACACGCGTGCAAAATCCTGCTCGAACAGGGTCCTGTAACCCACCTGTTGCCAGTGGACTCAATCGGTACCACATCGTGATCCGGTAATCCTTCGTCGTGGATTCAAATCATTACCTGTTATGTCCAGCCTCAAGGAGTATCATCCACAACACACGTATCACGGCGAAAGTTATATCCGTGTCGCTTTATGGTCCACCCAGAATAATTGTGCAAAGGTACACTTTGCGCCGCGTTCGACATGCCGAAGTCTTAACTATCGCTCCGCCTTTACCCTCGCCATCTCGCTCTCACCCCAAATGTCTCGCTAGGCAGAAATCCCAAGGCTCGACAAGAAAGGGCGGATTTGCATCTGATTCGCTTGAGCGACGAGCGTCTTGACCTCAGGCTCCGTGCTGAACAACCGGGTGACTTCGCCGGCGACGTACGAGCGGACGTTCCCCGCATAAGCCACCAGATCGGGCGCTGGCGTGGCGGCCGTCGCGAGCTTCGAGTACGCGGCTTGGTATCCGACGGCTTGTTCCTCGAGGTCTATGTCCGTCACGCCAGTTCCAGCGTCCTCTGCGCTGGCGAACGCTTTTGTTTCTCGGAACAACCCCACCAGCTGGTCCAGTAACGTGGGCCTTCGATGCTCATCAGCAGGGAGATTCGTAAGTGGGCGGAAGGGGAGTTTTACCATGTTTTCACGTTCGGTTCTTTTAATGAGAGCGTAGATTGTGTGAGCAGGCGCGTCAGGCCAACAGCCGCGACCTTGCGATCCTTCACGGCCAGCTGGGCCGTTTGCGGCACGACAAAGTTCGTGACAATCTGAGACCATAACCTACGCATTGGCCTAGTTAACAACGGAACGGGTGTCAAAGGGGTTAGTCGTACCCTGGCTGGATCTCGTCGACGGTTTGGATAAGATAATCCGGAGTTAGGCCATTAACGTTGATCGCGAGCATGTAAAGCAGGAAGTAGACAAAGTAGTAATTGTAGGTATTAGTTTTATTCTGCTGCATTCGCGTGAGCAGCGTCACGATGATCTGGCGGAAATACGGTTGAAGGGAAGTACTGTGGGACGCATGCGCCTCAAGTCACCACCACAACGTCAGAAACAAAGGAAAACTGTGCCTCACTCACAGTGGGACATGGAGCATAACACTCTGCAGGAGGTCGAAGCCCCAGCCGTCGTTTGCTCTGCTCGGTACGAGCCTCTGCTGAACAATTCCTAGCACCGAAATATGTTGGCCTGCCTCAACCATCGCTGCCGCGTCATGCGCAAGGAACGCGCGCAACAGCGAAACAAGTCCAGGGATAGAGCCTTTCTGGGCCCAGATCGTAGGTGTGAGGAGGAAGGGAAGAAGGGCACGGTAGTCGATCGGTACACCCTTGTGCAGTTGGAGCATGAGGGCAAGGATCTGAAAGGCGTAGGGTATATATTCTGCAGAACTTAGACTTCAGTTCTTGTGTTAAATATCAACCACGCACGATCGATATCCCCTTGCAGGATTTCTGTAAAAGGAGGAAAGAGTGTCTGTTCGAATAATGTTATTGATTCAGGCTGCGCTCTGCTAATGAACCTATAAAGCTTGTCGTCAGCACTGGAGCCCTGAGGATGGAGGCCGGACTCGCAAAATAAGCCCTGATATGCTTTCGAAGATGTATTGATCGAAGTTTGGATTGCTTGGGTTTTTCGCGATGACCCCGAGAATAGCAATGAGCCGCCGAAACACATCCGCGTACCCTTCGCCTAGCCCCTGTTTTGCTGTGATAATTACTCTCGCGATACCTAGCCCACCGGGGAAAACAATCCACATCGGGACGTGCATCATTTAAGGAATGAAATTACGGGCGCACAACGCATAAGAAAATCATTTTCTGCTGCTCGCTCAGGGCTCTGTTGTTTTTCGATTTTGGCAAGGAGGACGTCCAAGAGCTGAAGAGCGAACGATTGAACGTCCGCAGACGAAAACCTACAGATATGATAAAGAGAAGGAAACAAAGAGGACCGCTTCAACAAGAGGGACGCACATGAGTACTGTGGAATCTCCCACACGCATAGACAATATGCGGTCCAGTGCCACGGCCGCGTAAGTATACACTACAACGTCATCGGAATTGAGACGATTCAAGAGCAGCGGCAGCACGGAAACCAGCTGTTCTTTCGTGAGCTGTTAAGGATATGAATTAAGGCGCAGGATGTTGCATATTGACGAGTATCATGAAGGCCCTCGAACATACCTGATAACGGAACGTGTACAGATACTTGATCGCATCGACCTGTAGAATAGGGTGGACACCGCTGGCGCTGGCCTGAAGATCGGCGAATATGTTATCCGCAAACCATTGTATAATGTTCACGTTCGGGTTGGTTGCCGTCACGCCTTGCTGTAGACACGTTAAATATCATCAGCGTACTTGACGTGGAATGCGCCGAGGACAGCACACGCACTGCCAGTGTTCCACTACGCGTCGCCACAGCTTCGAAGAGATGCACAGCTGCGTCCTTACTCTTCCAACCATACTCCCCGCCCTGCGACGCCTCGGCAAGAGCTCGAGAGATCCACTCAAACACGATCGTGGTCGCCGCGATCTCACTCTCCGGACCGACCCCGGATAGAGCTTTGACTACATCGGCGGCCGCCTGGCGGGGTGTCGAAATTTCAGAGACCTGTAGCTCCCCTCGGACGTACTCAAGGGGGGTGTCTTCGAACGCTTCGACATCGCGTGTGCGCAGTGCAAAGTTAGGCACCACGACGCCAGCGATAAGCCCTTGGATCGTATCACGTGTTTCAAAAATATCGCGATAAGCACCAGAGCGGATCGCAGTGGAGATGAAACGAAGAGATTGAGACACGAGCTGCGAATTGCTAGCATAAGGATGCGCATAGCGACTGAGAGAAGAGGAGTTCAATACCTGATCATACGCGACACCAAGCTGTTTTCCGCCACCGACAAGCTCCCAGACTTTCTTGACGAAGGCCCCAACAGATTGGGAGCGTGCCAACATCTCGGGATACAATTTGACGTACAACTAATGCTCATTCATGCATATGAGAGAAAATATGAACAGAGGACATACCTCAGCGATCTCGAGGACAGCTGTGCGGATCCTGGAAGGAATGGAGGGTGTGGGTTCATCCGGCTGGAACGACAACGTCTTAGTTCTGATCCTTAGAGGAGGGAGCGCCGATGGCACACACATCGGTCTGAAGTTCGGCAGGATTCCATTCCATAAGCTGCATGAAATACCCGGTGTCTGCGGCGAAGAATATTTCATGGCCATCTTCGAATTCTGGAGCAAGATCTTGACAGGTGAGATCGTAATACAACTCTACCAGTACAGCCATAGTCTGTGCGAGGAGTCGATCCGGGGAAGCAAGAAGTCGCGAAATGGACAACTGGAAGAGTCTAAAGTAGGGAGCGAGGAACTTTGAGTGGACCAGTTTAATGGTGGACCAAAACGCGTCCGAGCGGGCTTGGGAGCGCCATGAACGGAAGATTGAGTGTGCTGTTTCCAGTACGCCAAGGTTGACGTTGAAATTTTCGCCGCTGAGGGATTGGACGAGTTGCTATCAGTGGTATATGGGAATTAATAGAAGGGATGAAGACCGGACTGGACTGTTGACGCACATCGATGAGATCTGGCCATCGTTCAGGGAAATCCAGCTCTGCTATCAGAGAGACAGACTCTGCTATCTGCGCGCGGATAGCCTTTTCACTTGGGCTAGAAAGGGCAATCATCGCGGGCACCAGTTGAGGCTTGAGACGTTCCTTGTCAGGGAGCGAGATAGGGTACTCATCCTTCGAAGCTGTAAGAGCGGTATATCAAGAGAGGTCTTTGTTTAAGATCACATACATCCCCTAGCCACCCAAGCCTTACTCTATTTTTGAGGTACACGCTGGCGGCCAGGCGTACGGCGCTATCGTTCGAAGCATCTAAGACGAGTTGGAGAAGGTGGACGACAAACGCAGGCTGTCGACTATAGGCCGCAAGAGACTTCTCGGCCTGCTTTCGTGTATTGGGGTTTAGGGAGTCCAGCAGAAGTTTTGGAATGTCCGACATGGCAACCGCTACCAGAGAGTCACTCGACTCTGCCGCCTTGCAAGTCCATCAAGTCCACGCAGCAGAAACCACAAACGCGTTTGATCACGTGTTTATCACATGACCTCCCTAACGTTGATTTCGACTGGACCTTGACGCTGACACGTCTATCAGTACTATCCTTCTCTCCGACTTCTTCCTCAAAGGTTACCGCGAGTATGTCTCAAGCATCGGAAGACCATCCATAGTTGTTCGAATTTCCAAAGGAGCGCTGCGTACATCCCATCTCCGAGCCGGAGGCGAGCGATCCCGTGAGCATCTCAGCGACCTTAAAAAGCTCTTTCTTCAATCCAACTTCCGCGAAGATTTTCAATCAACGTGCTATAGCTCTGGTCGCTTGCTTTGAGCGGCGAAATTCATGTTTGCGCCCAGAGATGCTTCCATTATAGCGACTGATTGGTATCGCAATTCGCAAATCATGTGCTCCGCAGTGCCGTATGTGTCTAACATCCTCATTCCCTTGCTTGCCGAACCGGTCATGGTGCAGTCGGATGAATAGTTCAGGCTGCTTCCCCTCTACTCTTAGCTCCCACGGGTCCGTACGTCTGTACACTCGGCGCCATCTTCATCCATCAAGAATCCTCGAGCGCTTCGAGAATCAGCCCCGGCCAGTCTTCGAGCTTCCTAACTCGGAGCGTATCAACAAAGCAACCGCAATGGCCGTCACAAGCCTGCGGGCGCACAACTACGCCTTGGGACCTACCCATGTTGCCGTATCCTCCTGCTTCTCCAACGTCTGACCTCGCCAAGCTATTTTTCGCCGAGGAGATCACAGGGCAAGGTGAGGCCATCAGCTCTCGAAGAAGGCAGTGAAATTTACTGAACAGAATGGTAAGCGGGCCGGAAAGCACGGGGAATCGTGTCATCTAGCCATGCTGGCCAACTGAACGCGGGTCGTTTTTTGTTTCCATTAATGTCCGCTACCAATGCAGTCGTACCTCGTGCCGCGGTCCAATATGGACTAGATCGGCGTTATGAAAAATGGACGCGATCGGCTCATGCCTCATGGTTCAGCTTCTCGACCTCATGTGCGTTTGACTCGTCTAAAGTTACAGCCGCGAAAACAACGAGTCGGCGTCGTCCGAGCAACTTCCTATCTACCTGCCCTGCACCGCAACGCCATGTTCATATCCCCCGAAACCACAAGCAACCTTCCAAGTTACTCCCCTTGTCATGATTCGGATCGCGGTGGCTATCTTTCTATCCTTCTCGCATTTCCAGCTCTTACACATTAACATCATTACTTCGAGTGGGTCTATTCGTGAAAATAGGTCAATGAACCGCCCGCATTTCTCTATTTTTACTACAACCCCAAGGAGGTTTGTATTCTACTGAAAGCCGCCAACCCTTTCCCAAAGTCCTGACAATCTCCTCATCTTTCCTCTACTTCACCTCGGGACGGTGCTTTCGTACTACACTCACTTGTCCCGTGTCCTCGTACTGTATCATTGTCTCGCGCTGTAAAAACTGTATCCACAGAATAGATCGACGTTGCTCGGTGTAAATGTTTCCTGCAGGATAATTTCGTTCTCGTTGCAAGTCTATGAGGAGGGTCTTATCGACCAATAAACATTCAATCCGGCTGCGAGGGTCGTGGTCTTGATAGTTGACGCACACGGAGCGCCAGATCAACGATAAATTCGGCCCTCCCTCGTGTTTCTGGCCTACGATATCCTGCCAGGGCTCTATTATAGAGACAATTAATGATAGGTTCGAGGTTGCGCACCTGGGTGTCCCCCTTAATTCCTTGTTATCTCAGTCATGGCACTGCTGACCCACATCGTAGTCCCGGCTTCGACACTTAGCCTTAGGTAGCTTCAGGTGGTCGTGTCGTGTCTAGGTTGTCATCATACCTTGAATGTGATGACTTACGCCGCATCGATCCCGTGTCCCATCCCTCGTCCTTGTGTTTAACCGACGACGTATAGAGCTTCCCTGTCTGTGGGAGGGGATATGATTTGCAGGCACGACGCCGCTTCCGCCCTTATTTAATCATGACTAACCACCTCACGTGACGTTTGGATAGTGACTCATGGATTCACTTTGCTCTGCCACGCATACGCGACTTGCGGGACACTCTCTGTGAGGTGGAGGATGGGGGAATGGGGACCGAGGAGGGATGTGAGAGAAATGATACGGGCAGAGGGAACAGCCATTTGCAAAAGGCGGCTATTATGTTTGACACTGTTTGCGTGTTTTCTCAGCCCCAGACAGAGACGAGTCCCAAGAGAAAGACGGCCACCCAATTCATCCCTGTCTCAACAACTACGTCTACCACTCGACGATCACGACAAATCAAAGTGGCAACAACGACCGTGCAATCTTTTCTCCAGCACGTCGCGCTGACCCATCTCCCCCATGAAAAACGATGCAACAGAAGCCGCCCTCGGTCTGCTCAACCTTGCAGATGCGGCCAACCACTTTTCGACCGTCCCCTCAAAGCGTGCAGCTCCTCAAGACGACGAGCAGCCCCATGTCGTCGGATCAGACACCATCAATTGTATATGCGGCTATTCCTTCGACGATGGCTTTTCAATAGCCTGCGATGACTGTTCGCGCTGGTGCCATGCTGCCTGCTTCGAGATCGTCCAGGGCGGTGTACCCGAAGAGTGGAAGTGTTGGGTATGCGCTCCCAGACTCGTCGATCGCGAGCGTGCGGTACGTCTCCAAACGCAACGGAAGCAGGATGCGATTCGAGCAGAAAATGAGAAGCGGAGACGGCAAGTCAGCCCTGGTGTCGACCGCAAGCATCGCCGACAGACCACCCTTGCCATCGACGGCTCCAGTTCGAGACGCAAACGTCGCGCCTCGGTCAACGTCCAACCCACAGGCGAAGACGAACATGTCACCATTGATGAGCCTTGGGTGCATAGCTACGTCCCCATTTTCCAGGACATCATACCCCACCAGGAAGTGAGAGACAACCTTCGACGGCAGGCAAAGCACTGGCGCGGTGTCTCTGCCCTATCCCCCCCAGGGGCCCTTGATAACTCTCCCGTAGTACTATCCACCTCTCCCTCCCCGTCCCAAACGTCCATCCGTCCACTCCCACAGTCTTCGTTTTCCCATCCCATCCTCTCCTCTCACACCAACCCATCCGTCCTCCCCCCTTCATATGCCATGCATACGACCCAGCCCATACCCTCTTCAAAATTCATCACGCCCTTCACGTCCACCATAATCCCTTCCTCTGCCTACCTCTCCGATCCCCTCAATGCGTATGCTCACCACGGCATGCCAAAACCTTTCGTGCATCTCTTTGGCCCACCCCTCGATGTCGCCCTAGACGCCCGTATCACCGGCAACGAAGCCCGTTTTCTTCGCAGCGGTTGTCGTCCCAACGCCGTACTTCGCCCAATGATCTGCCCGCGCGCCAAGAAGGATGATGAGCCTGGCTCGTCGTCCAAGGGCCGTGACTCGGAGACGCTAACCTTTGGTGTTTTTGCCCTACGCGATATCAAGGCGAACGAAGAGGTCGTCCTAGGCTGGGAGTGGGACGATGGCAATGCTGTCCACCACCTTCCTGCACTTATTGAGATGCCACATTTGTTCGAGTACGCGGCATTACCCACTCTGCTCTCCGAGTCACACGTCTGATCGTCCCCCCTTACAGGGCACATCACCTCAGTTACGTTCGCAACCAAATGGCATCCATGCTCCACGCTCTTAGCTCGACCTTCACCACGTGCGCATGTGGCTCCAAAGCCAAAGACTGCGCCCTTAACCTCATGGCCGAATTTGTTGATGGGTGTCTTCCCACGTCCACCGTTCCCCTGTCACAACGACCTGACTCCTCAAGTACGGGAGATAAGGGGTCGCATAGGGTCAACCTCGGTCCCCTCATTGGTACGCAGCGCGGCTTCCGCACTCGTGAAAAGTCGCCGCTGAACGGTGGCATGAACGGCGTCGAGATGATCTCTGATCACCCGGTTAGGCCCGGAAGCACAGTCGGTGCCTCTCAACCCCTATCGAAAGGGCCTCACCAACCACCACCAAGTCACACTAACGGTACATCTCCCGCGGTCCAAACTGCTCCTGCCACTGTATCACCTCCCTCTGCGAGTGATCAAACTAAGGTAAAAGGTACCCAGGAGGCTGTCAATGCGCTTACCACGCCAGAGCTAAGACCATCCCCGTCCCATGGGCACGATTTACGGTACCGCTCGCCTTCGCCCTCAGATTCCGACCCTCAGCCACAGTCTGAGGATGAGGAACAGGTGCCGCCCAAGATGCGAAAGCGTTGGATCCACCGCAGTACGGAAGGTCTCCGCTCTGTGTCGCCAGCTCCTTCACCGTGCGCCAGCAATGATAGCTTGGGCAGTGTATTAGATGAGGACC
>Ga0137394_10002693_pt1 | contig 13183 bp, 12 predicted proteins | sample czobulk116metaG_FD_108278 | JGI IMG/M metagenome (GOLD analysis project Ga0137394, IMG submission 108278) | Vadose zone soil microbial communities from Angelo Coast Range Reserve, California, USA - czobulk1.16 metaG | ecosystem: Environmental > Terrestrial > Soil > Vadose zone | place: USA...
CATCGGGTTCGTGTTCCAGAGCTTCAACCTGCTGCCGCGGACCACCGCCCTGGAGAACGTCGAGCTGCCGCTCGTCTACGGCGAGGTGCCGCCCGAGGAACACCACCGGCGGGCCGACGAGGCCCTCACGGCCGTCGGGCTCGGCGGCGCGGGGAACCGCCTCCCGAGCCAGCTTTCCGGCGGGCAGCAGCAGCGAGTCGCGATCGCCCGCGCCCTGGTGAACCGACCCCGCGTGGTGCTCGCCGACGAGCCCACGGGGAACCTCGACACGGCGACGTCGCGCGACGTGATGGCGCTCCTGCGCGAGCTGAACCGGACGCAGCGGCTGACGCTCCTCGTCGTGACGCACGACCCTGAAGTCGCCCGGCAGACCGATCGCGTGCTGGTCCTGCGGGACGGGCTACTGGTTGCCGACGGGCCGCCGTCTCGGGCGCTCGGCGCGTCCAGCGTGGCGGGGGCCCCACCGTGAACCTCCTCGGCATGACGGTCCGGACCGCCTGGCGCGCGCTCCGGCGGAACGTCGCACGCTCCGCGCTCACCGCCCTCGGCGTGGTGATCGGCGTCGGCGCGGTCATCGCGATGGTGAGCGTCGGACAGGGCGCGGACGCCGCTGTCCAGGCACAGATCGCCAACCTCGGCACCAACGTGGTGATGGTGATGCCGGGCGCCACCACCGCGAGCGGCGTGCGCTCCGGGTGGGGCGGCGTCAGCACGCTGACCGTCGCCGACGCACGCGCCGTCGGGAAGGAGTGTCCGTCGGTCGCGGCCGTGGGGTGGACGAAGCGCGACATCGCGCAGGTCGCGTACGGGAACCAGAACTGGTCGACGGCGATCCAGGGAAGCTCGCCGTCGTTCTTCACCGTCCGCGACTGGCCGATCGCGGCCGGGCGCCTCTACACCGAATCCGACGAAGCGAGCGGCACCAAGGTGGCCGTGATCGGGCAGACGATCGTCGAGCAGCTTTTCGCGCCGGGCGAGGACCCGATCGGTGCGACGATCCGCGTCCGCAACGTGCCGCTGCGCGTGATCGGCGTGCTCGCACGGAAGGGGCAGACGTCCTGGGGCCAGGATCAGGACGACATCATCGCGGTTCCGTTCACCACCGCGGAACGGCGGGTCCTCGGGGCACCGGCGCTGGGAACCGTGAACCAGATCATCGCCTCGGCAGCCAGCCCGGGGGAATCGATCACGGCCACGAAGGAGATCTTCGACGTCCTCGCGGCGCGGCACCCGAATGCGCCGGGCGGCGAGGAGGACTTCACAGTGCGGAGCATGGCCGAGATGTTCGAGACGTCGATCGCCGCGAGCCGCGTGATGTCCCGCCTCCTGGCCGCGATCGCGTCGATCTCGCTCCTGGTCGGCGGCATCGGCATCATGAACATCCTGCTCGTGTCCGTGACCGAGCGCACCCGGGAGATCGGCGTCCGGCTCGCGGTCGGGGCGAAGGGGCGGCACATCCTGCTCCAGTTCCTGGTCGAGGCCATCGTGCTCAGCACGGCGGGGGGGATCCTCGGCACCGCCCTCGGGGTGGGGACGGCCGTCATGATCGGTCGCCTGGCGGGCTGGCCGGTCCTGGTCTCACCCCCCGCGATCGGCATCGCGCTCGTCTTTTCGGGCGCCGTGGGCCTGATTTTCGGGGTTTATCCCGCCCGTCGGGCCGCCCGCCTGGACCCCATCGTCGCCCTCCGCCACGAGTAGGCCGTGACGAGTGTGGAAACGGATTTTCTTGCACTGCCCGGCGCTCTGTGTGTAGATGGGGTCAGCCGTAGGAAGGCGAAGATGCACCGCACCCCGTCGCACCACATGTTCCTGATCAGTCACCAGACGGTGGCTAACGACGCCGTGCGGGGTCGCCGGCGGGACGCGCGAGTGACGAAGCGCATCCCGATTTGGGCAGGTGGCCTTTCGACGGCTGGAGGCGAGCTCCCAGCGTAGACCGCAAACCCCTCCACCGAACGAAAGGCCACCGGCCCCCAGAGGTCCGGTGGCCTTTTTTTTGGCGCGGAGCGAACCCGAGAGGAGAGACAGCATGAGCACGATCAGCGTCCCGGCATTCACCCGGAAGCTCCGGGAGGTCGTGGCCGACGAGCCGAAGGCATTCGCCTACGACGTCGGTCTCAGCCTTTCGGCGGTCTACAACTACCTGAACGGCCGGGTCCCGGCGACCGAGGTCCTGTTCCGCATCGCCCGCTACACCGGGCGGCCGATGGAGTGGTTCCTGGTCGAGGAGGAGCTCGCCGTCCAGTCCGCGAGCGGGTCGGGTGACCTGAGCGTGCCGACCAGCTACGCCGCGAGCGGACGCGGCGGCGAGGGAACATGAACCCGGCGCTCGTCCGGGAGGTCACGCTCCGGCGGCGATCTCCCGGACGAGCGCTCCTCCCTCTCGCAAGTACGTCGCGACCGAGCGCTCCATGAAATCGGTCAGGACCGCCGCCCGTGAAGGGTCACCCCGCGCTCCCTCGCCCTCGGCCTCGATCATGGCGGCTTCGCGCGCGAGGCCGCCCTCGAAGGCATCCCAGCGCGCGCGCACGACGGGCGTCCAGCGCGCGAAGTCCCGCTCGACCAGCGTCAGGAGCTCGCGCATCCGCCACCAGGGGCTCTCGCCATCCGGCTCGGCACCGCCGCTCGCGAGCGACGCCGGCACCCTGCCCTCCAGGTAGCACGGGATGAACGCGCCGACGCACGGGCTACCGAGGCAGACCCAGGTCGCGGCCGGCGTCCCCGGGTCGGCGGGAAGCGGCGCGACCATCGCGGCAGTCGTATTGTCCAGCGGGTCGGCGTGCATGCAGATGGAGAAGAAGCGGGGATCGTCGAACGGCCGCGGGTGGTGCACGGGCCCGCCGTCGTAGTGGTCGCGGAGCACCGCCCGGAGGGCAGCGGGCGTGAGCCGGCCGTGGCCCGCCGCGAGGAGGGCGGCCCCCCGCCGGCGCCGCTCGGCACAAACGTTTGGCGGAACACCGCCGTCGTCGGCGTACGCCGCCGCGAAATCCACCCGACCCCCGTCCGCCGGCCACCATCCCTGCGCCACCGCGAACGACGTGAGGTCCGTCGAGCCGCGGACCCAGTCGGTCCCGAGCGCGAGGCCGTTCGATACGTTGCCGACGTCGGCCACCGGGCGGGCCGCCCAGTGTCGGCCCGAGGTCTCGAGTATCCAAGCCTCCTTCGGGTCGGCGATCAGGAACGAGTTGTGGTACGGCCAGTCGACGTGGACGTGGCCCGAGCCGCCCTGTCCGTGCACCTCGAGCAGGGCGGTCATGACGGTGAGCGCGCCGGCGGCGGTCCGGCCCCGCTCGAGGCCGAGACGCACCAGGTCCATGCCGAGCAGACCGATCGGGCCGAGGACCTCCCGGGCGAAGACGGTCTCGTTTCCGATCGCGACCCGGTGCTCGTTGACACCCTGCTCGAGACCCCAGAGCCAGTAGGGCTGCGTGCCGAGTAGGGCTGCCGTCTCGCCCGCCTGAGGGATCTCGACGTACTGGCAGCGAACGCGGCTCCCCTCAGGATGGCGGCGGCGCGGAAGTTGGATGATGCGCTGGCATTCGCGCGGTGGCCGGTCGCTGTTCTTCGCGAACACCGTGACGCCTGCCCGCGTGGCGGCCGGCAGCGCGACGAGCGTGTCGCAGCCCATCGTCGGGAAGTCGCCGAGGGAGGGGCGGCTGTCAAGAGCAGCGGCGGGCGGTATGATCCGCTGTCGATGCGGCGCAGCGCGCTCATCGTCGTCCTGCTGTGTGCCGTTCCCGTGTCGGGCGCGACGTCCCGGGTGTACGACCTGGTCGCGGGAGGGGAGCGGGAATACACCGTCGCACCGGGCGACACGCTCTGGGGGATCACGGGGCGCTTCACCATGAACCGCTCGCTCCTGGAGAGCTGGAACGGCCTCGAGGACCCGGACCGGCTCCGGCCGGGGATGCGGCTCAGGGTCTCGGACCGCCACGTCGTTCCCCGCCGTCATCCCGATGGCATCGTCGTCGATACCGCCGTGCGGACGCTGTACTGGTTCCAGCACGGCGCGCTCCGAGCCCGCTTCCCGGTGAGCGTCGGACGCACCGACTGGGAGACGCCACCCGGCCGCTACAGGATCGTCGGCCGCCGCGAAGATCCGATCTGGCGCGTCCCGGCGTCGGTCCAGTCCGAGATGCGCTCGCGCGGGGAGGAGGTGCTCGCCTCCGTGCCCCCGGGGCCGAACAATCCGCTCGGCAAGTACTGGATCCAGCTCTCCGCGCCGGGTTACGGCCTGCACGGCACCAACGCGCCCGCCAGCATCGGGAAGTACGCGAGCCACGGCTGCATGCGGCTGCTTCCCGCCCACGTCGCCCTGCTCTACCGCGAGGCGACCGATGGCACACCCGTCGACATCATCTACGAGCCCGTGAAGCTAGCGCGCGACCCGCTCGGGTCGATCTTGCTCGAGGTACACGTCGACGTGCTCGGGGGCAGGCGGGCCGAGCTCCCGGCGGTGCTGGACCGTATCCAGGAGGCGGGCCTCACCGAGGGCGTCGACGTGACGCGCGTCGCCGAGGTGGTGACACGGGCGTGGGGGATCCCGGAGGACGTCAGCTTCCACGGGCTGCTCCCGCCGGACGGTGCACCGGAGGTCGTGCCCGCCGCCGCGCCGTGACGCCGGACACGGACTCAGGCGAGCGGCAGCAGCAGCGTGAAGGTCGAGCCGACTCCGGGCGCGCTCTCGACCCGAATGTCGCCGCCGTGCGCCTCGACGATCGTCTTGGCTATGAAGAGGCCGAGGCCCGTCCCCTCGGTCCGCTTCGCCTCGCGCACGCGCCGATACTTCTCGAAGAGGTGCGGCAGTTCGTCCGCCGGGATGCCCCGACCGTTGTCGCGGAAGGCGATGCTGGCGTGGCCGTTCTCGCGCCCGAGCGCGATGGTGATGCGGCCGCCGGTCGCCGTGTACTTGATCGCATTCGCCAGCAGGTTCGCCACGACGCGCTCGAGCTGCGTCTCGTCGGCGACCAGCGGAGGGAGCCGCTCCCCCTCGAGGGTGAGCGCGATGCCCTTCCGACGTGCCGTCGACTCGTAGTGCTCGAGCGCGTGGGCCAGCATCTCCCGCACGTCGAACGGCCGCCGGTCGAGCGTCATGCGTCCCGCCTCGATGCGCGAGAGGTCGAGGAAGTTGCACACCAGCGCGTGGATCGTCTCGCCGCTCTCACGGATGCGCGTCAAGATGTCGGGAGGGATCTGCCCGGGCGGCGGTTCCGGGTCGGTGAGCATCTCGGTGTACCCGAGGATCACCGTGAGCGGCACCTTGATGTCGTGCGTGATCATGGAGAGGAAATCCGCGCGCAGCTGCTCGAGCGCGTGCTTGTCGCCGACGTCTCGGAAGATGCCGACGATGGTAGGGGCATGGGTGACCACGGCACCGCGTGCGAACTCGGGGTACCGGATCGGCGTGAGAGCGACGTCCCAGATGCCGAGCGGCGGCTCGGCGCCGCGCGTGCGGAGCTCGCCGCTCCACCGGCCTCGCTCCACCACCGCGGCGAGGACGTCGCCGAGCGCCGACTCGTCGGCCGGGACGTGCACGAACTCGCCGATGAGCCGCCCGACGACCGTCGACTCTCGCCGCCCCCACGCCTCGGCCAGTGCGCGATTGACGAAGGAGATGCGGCCGACGGGGTCGAGGATCGCCACGCCGTCGGTCGTCCCGCGGAGCGCGATCGCCAGGGCCTCCATCTCTTCACGGTAACGGTTCCGCTCGCGGACCAGCTCCCGGCGCTCCAGCGTGCGGGCCACGACGTGTGGGAGATGGTCGAGATGGCGCTGGTCGGCGCGCTTCACCACGTAGTCCCACGCGCCGCGCTGCATGGAGTCGATCGCGACGGCGAGGTCGTCCACGCCGGTGACGACCACGGGCGTCTCGGGATGGTCGGCCGCGATGCGTCCGATCAGCTCTTGGCCGTCCGTGTCCGGGAGCCGAAGACCGAGCAGGACCACGAAGTTGCTACCCCGCCTGAACGCGGAGAGCACCGCGGCCGCGCTCGTCGCCTCCATCACCCGCCAGCCGGTCGCCGCCAGAGCGCGGCACGCGAGCGCGCGCTCCTCCGGGTCGTCCTCCATGAGGAGTATCTGGACGGCCTCGGGCATGATGGGCCGCGGAGCAGAGCAAGGCGTATGCCTGCGCCCAGAACAGGCAAGGCGCACGGAACTCGGTGGCGCGAGACGGTGCGTGCCGGCAATATCGTGGTGACCGGCACGGATTTGACGGCCCTCGGCCGTCGGTTAGTATCCCGCCCTCACATGCCCGCCCGCTTCTGCCCTCAATGCGGGGCCAAGGCGATCGCCCGAGCGAGGTTCTGTTCCGAGTGCGGCGCGCCTCTCGCCGGCGACGATTCCCCACCCGCAACCGCACGATGGCACGTCACCTCCGTGGGGACCCTCATCCTCGTGCTGTTCCTCGGAGCCGGCCTCGCGATCTGGACCGTCATCCTCTCTCCTGGGGGGGCGCGGCCGGGACCCGGCGGTCCCGCAGCCAGCCGCGCCGGGATGGCGGCGGCCGCGGGTCAGGGAGCCGGCGACAAGACCGCGGCCACAGCGAAGCCGGAGCTCCCGGCCGAAGTGAAGACGTTCATCGCCGACCTGGCGGCGAAGGCGAAGGCGAAGCCGAACGACCTCGACGAGTGGCTCAAGCTCGGGCAGGTGAACGCGCGCGCGGCGCAGCTCGACCCCGCCTATCAGGCCGACGCCCTCGCCGCCTTCGAGCACGTCCTGGCGATCGACCCGAAGAACGCAGATGCGCTCCGCGGCCAGGCGAACGTCCACTACGACCGCGAAGACCACCAGAAGGCGATCCCCGTGTACGAGCGCTACATCGCCCTCCGGCCGGACGACGCGAGCGCACGCACCGACCTCGGGACGATGTACCTCTATTCCGGCCAGCCGGCTCGCGCGATCTCGACCTACGAAGAGGTCATCAAGCAGAACCCGTCGTTCCTCCAGGCACACTACAACCTGGCGGTGACCTATCACGGGCAGGGCAACGACCAGGGTGCGCTCGCCGAGCTCGGCATCGCCCGCGGTCTCGCGACCGAGGACACGGTGAAGAAGCAGATCGACGACATGATCGCGAGCCTGAAGGGGAGCCCACCGGGGGCGCCGCCGCCCCCGGTGGCGGGCCGCGACGGGCCCCGCTCGCCGTTCCAGGGGGCCGTCGAGGAGGCGTTCCGGGCCCACCCCATAATGGGCGGGCGCATAGTGCGCTTCGAGTGGACCGCGCCGGCGAGCGGCCGCGTCCTCGTCCGGGAATTCCCGATGGAGGCGATGCCGTCGGAGGTGCGGGACAAGTTCACCGCCCGGCTCGAGGGGCAGCTCCGCGACGCCCGCAACGCCCACCCCGTGGACGGGGCGGTCCGGGTGGACATCGCGGATGCGGGGTCAGGGAAGGTGATGGCCACGCTCGCCCCGTGAAGGGGCGGCCCGGGGGTGAGTTCTCCGTTGCCGCCAGGATCCCGGAGCGGTAGAGTACGCGGCCGGGTGGTTGTGGGGATGCGGACAGCCCACGAGGTCATCGATGCCCCACGTTCGCCGCACATTCGCCGCGCTCGCCGTCACGCTCGCCGTCTGCGGCGCGGTGGCCGCCGAGCCCCTCTTCACGCTCGGGGATGACGGGCGGACGTTCCTCTACCGCGCCCGTCCGGGCGATCACCCTTCGGGCGTGGCCGAGCTGTTCGGCATCTCCTCGAAGGATCTCCCTGCCTTCCTCGCCGCGAACGGCATCACGGACGCGACCCGCGTCGGCGCCGGGTTCGTCTATCGCATCCCGAACGATGCGGCCCGTGCGTCGAGCGCAAGAGTGGCCGCCCTCCAGGCCGACAACACCCGCCTCGCACGAGTGGCGAGCGAGGAGAAGGGGCGCGTCCAGGGCCTCGTTCGTGCCGCAGAGGACGCTCGCGCTGCGGCAGCGGAGGCGGAAGCCCGCGCGGCACGACTCGGGCGCCTGGAGACGCTCTGGCCCTGGGCCAGGGCGGCCGTCGTCACCCTCCTCCTCCTGGCCGTCGGCGCCGCATACACCGCCATGGCGGCGATGCGGCGACGGGGGCAGGCCGAGCGCTACGCGCGCACGCTCACCCGTGAGCTCGAGGAGAAGCGGAGGTCCGCGCTTTCGGAACGACAGGAAAGCGCGCGGCGCATCCTGGACCTGGAGACCCGGCACCGGACGCTGGAAGCGCAGCTCGGGCCGCGCGTCGTGATCAGCGGGCGAGGCGGAAGCTAGCCTCGCTCTAGCCGGCCCAGCCCCACTTCTGCTTGTTCGCCGCGACCTGCTCGGCGTTCGGGTGGTCGACCTTCACGTGCTGAGCGACCTTGAAGTCGCCCATGTTCTCCATGACCTTGTAGTTGAGAGGGGTGTCGTCCTTGAACACATCCGGGACGGCAACTTCTTCGAAGATCGCCGTCCACGGGCATTCGGGCTCGCAGGCGCCGCAGTCGATGCACTCGTCGGGATGGATGTAGAGCTGATTCGGCCACTGAGCCTTGTCAGAGCCGGTGTACTCGTAGATGCAGTCGACCGGGCACACCGCAACACACCCCGTGTCCAGGCAGTCGCGACAGAGTCGCGTGATGATGTACGCCATGACTTCTCCTCGACGCTGCAGGCGAACGTGGTCGCCTGTTCCTAGCGCCCACCCATTGCCTTTGCAACATGGTTACGGCGAGCACACCTTTTCTTGACAAGGGTACCCGTCGTCGGGCACACACGTTGCGACGCGGCAACGATCGGAGACGCCCGCTCGAAGGTGTGGTCGGGGAGGCGGCGGATGATCAGCTTGCGGATGGTGGGGATGGAGGTTTCGGCACTGGGCGCTGCCGCCCTGTCGATTCCTCTCCGTTTCGTGCTGGAGCGGGAACGCTTCGATCCGGCATCCCCGCACCCGACGCCCGTCGTGCTGGTGCACGGGTTCCTCGGCGACCCGACGAACTTCCTGGTGCTGCGGCGCCAGCTGGCGGTCCACGGGGTCCGGAACTTCGCGGCGTTCTCGTACGCTCCCACGCTCGACTACCAGAGCCTGGCCTTCCGCCTCGGCGAAGTGGTCGATGCAGTCTGTCTCGCGACCGGAGCCCCCGAGGTCGACGTGGTGGGGCACAGCCTGGGTGGGCTGGTGGCACGCTACCTGGTCGAGATGCCACGAGAGAGCCGGGTGCGCCGTCTCGTGACGCTCGGCGCGCCGTACTTCGCGAGCCCGCTCCCGGTGCAGGAGCTGGCGATCTTCGGCGCGCACGATCCCTTCGTCCCTCCGCCGCATCCGATATACGGCCCGCACATGCATCGGCGCGGCGGCCAGGCGCTCGTCGTACCGGACTGCGGGCATTGGCGTCTCCTCTACCACCGGACCGTGCTGCATGAAGCCACAGCCTTCCTCTGCTCGCCGCTCGACCTTTCGCCGCCGCTCGAGCTCGAGGCCGCGTCGTAGGCCGGCATCGTATGGCCGGCACGCTGGCGCCCCAAGAAAGCCCTTTTGAGAACCGGGCGTTTGGGCTATCGTCGACTTCGCCGGCGCCATGCCCATCGTCTTCCCTTCGCTCGCCTTCTTCGAGGCCCTTCAGCGGGAGATGCGGACCGAGAAGGACCGGTTCTCCCGCCTAGGGTTCTTCGACACGAACTTCGGCATCCGCGTCCTGCCTGACGGCACCGGCAAGTCCGCGGAGTTCGTCCTGGGCTTCGACGTGTTCGATTGCGTCCGCATCGCCGAGGGCGTGGACGGCGCCGAGACCGACTTCGTCATCGAGGGCGGCTTTCCCGCGTGGCGCGAGATGCTCGACAACATCCACGAGCTCGGATCCGCCGACACCGCGCACAGCCTTAACACGCTGACTCACTTCGGCGAGGCGCTGCAAGTACGCTACGACGATCCCGACGGCCACGACAAGATGTACCGCTTCGCCGAGAGCATCCAGGAGTTCCTCGACCTCTCGGCGCGGATCGACTTCACGTATCCCGATGGCTCGCCGCCTCCGGCGCGGCGCGAGAAGCTCCGGAGGATCGGCACATGAGCTACCTCAGCACCGTCGACTTCGCCGAGGACCGCGCCTTCGTCGATCGCTTCCGGCAGACGATGAAGGGCGACCTCGACCTCTCGTGGATGGACGTCCCGCGGGAGCGCGTGCGCTGCCAGGCGCAGAACGAGCGCCGGGGCCTCACCTTCCGCGATCTCGACGTCGGCTCGTACGGCTTCACCGACATGCCGGAGCTGATCCGCCAGAACCGTAGCTTCGCGCCGCGCGGGGCGGCGATGCCGGCCGGGCTGCCGGACCTCCAGGCCGAGGTGAACCGCAAGAGCGAGGTCTGGGCCTACAACATCGAGGGGTACTACGAGGAGGCGATGACGCGGCAGTGGAACGCCACCACGGACATCCCGTGGGCGGAGCTCCAGGCGGTCGACCTCCCCGAGGACATCGGCAAGGCATACGCGCAGCTGCTCACGTTCCTGACCGAGGTCGAGATGATCGCGACCGACGTCCCGTGCAAGTGGCTCGGCCGCCTGAACGCGGATTTCTTCGAAGTGAAGAACTTCATCGCCACGCAGGCGATGGACGAGGCGCGCCACGCCGAGATCTTCCGCAAGCGCGCGCTGTCCACGGGCTGGGGCCTCATGCGAGCGAGCGCGCAGAACGAGTTCAACTTGAAGTTCCTGCGTGACGCCGACAGCTTTGCGGAGGCGTCCCTCGCCCTCCACCTCCAGGCCGAGGGCATGGTCCTCACGCTCTTCCGCTTCAGCGAATACATCTCCCCGACGGACGGCGACAAGAAGCTCTTCCGTCTCGTGATGCAGGACGAGGCCCGGCACGTGGGCTACGGGATGCAGCATCTCAAGTGGGTGCTCGATCACTTCCCGGAGAAGCGGGAGCTGATCCACCACCACTTGGACGAGGCCGAGAACTTCGTCTTCGGTGGCGGCTATGCCACCGAGGTCATGGAGCCGTTCATCATCCTCTCGGGAAAGGGGCTCAAGAAGGAGAACATCGAGCAGGGCGTCCGTATCACGCTCGCCTTCCAGATGAAGCAGACCGACGAGTACTTCGAGCGACTCGCCAAGTGCGGCATGCCCGAGCGGCGCGACCGCTCGCGCCTCTGGAAGATGCTCGAGCTGAACAAGCAGGCCCTCGGGATCGCGTCGTGATCGTGGTACCCGACAGCGTGCCCAGTGAACGGGGGAGGCCGACCGCGGGAGCGGTCGCGCTGGCCGACGGGGTCTGGGGGCATCGGAAGCGAGCAGGGCGCGCAGCGCCCGAGCACTGGACGGGCCCCCGGTAGTCGATTGGCCTACTATGCCGAGAAGGACTTCTTCGAAGACGAGCAGCTGATCGAGCTCGTGACCGGCATCCTCGAGGGGAAGCTGACCCTCGAGTGGTACGGGGTGGACACCCCACGGCTCCGCGCCCGGCCGGCCGACCCCGCGCGCGGCCTCACGTACCAGGACTGCAACCTCGGCCCGTATGGCTACGACGCGATCCCCGAGTTCGTGCGCGACCGCTACAGCATGGCGTCGCGCGGCAGCGCGCTCGTCGCGAAGCTCCCCGACCTCGGCTACACGATCAACCGCCGGAGCGACGTGTGGGCCGACAACGTCCCGGCGCTCTACGAGGAGGCGAAGGCCCGGCGCTGGGCGCCGGCCGTCGACATTCCCTGGGGCGAGCTCGACGGTGGCAACGGCACGCTCCGCGAGGCGGCCACCGCGCAGGCGTGCACGCTGCTCGAGGAAGTCGCACTCGTCGCGATGGAGGTACCGGCGCGCTGGGTCGCCTCCATCAACCAGGAGTTCCTCGAGTTGAAGAGCTTCCTCTGCGCGCAGATGATCGACGAAGCGCGGCACGTCGAGGCGTGCCGCAAGCGCGCGCTGGTGACCGGCCACGGCCTCGGGCGCGCCAGCGTGTCTGCCGAGCAGGCGCTCAAGGAGTTGCTCTCCGCCGAGACCTACCCCGAGGCGTCGCTCGGAACGAACTTGCTGCTCGGCAGCTTCGTCCTCTCCATGTACCGCGCGCTCGCCGCGCTCGCCGAGACCCGCGCGGATCGGCTGCTCGGCACGCTCTCGATGCAGGACGTGGCGCGCTCGGTGGCGTACGGGGTAGGCCAGGTCCGCTATCAGCTCACCCACCAGCCCGCGAAGGCGATCGCGCTCGGCGACTACCTCGACCGGACCGAACACCTCGCGCTCGGCATCGCGGGGAGTCCGGAATTCCTGGAGCCGCTGGTCCTCCTCGCGGGCGGGTCGCGGGAGCCGAAGGCGCTCGCCAGCGGCAGCGCGTTCGCGCGGCGGTGGTTCACCGGAGCGCTCGACGAGTACCTCGAGCGGTGCGAGGCGGCGGGGCTGACGGGGCGCCGTGAGCGAAGCCGGCTGCCGCGGCTTGCCGCATCGCTCGCCGGGTGAGCGCCCGGCGCGGAGACCCGCGCATGCAACCAATCCGCGTCGGGCTCATCGGGGCCGGCAAGCACGGCCAGCGCTACGCGGGGCACATCGGCACCGACGTGCCGGAGCTCGCCCTCGTCGCTCTCTCCCGGCGTGACGCCGCGCGGGGCGCCGAGCAGGCCCGCACGCTCGGCTGCGTCTTCCATCCCGGCTGGGAGTCACTGGTCACGGATCCGGCCGTGGAGGCGGTCCTTGCGGTCGTCCCGCCCGGACTCCATCCCGCGATCGTGGCCGCGGTCGCGGCGGCGAGGAAACCCCTCCTCATCGAGAAGCCGCTCGCGACGACGGGCGCAGGGGCGCGCGAGATCGTGCGCGTGCTCGGCGAGGCACGCGTGCCCACGCTGATGGCCCACACACTTCGGTGGAACGCCGTGGTCCGCGCCATCCGCGATCGGCTCCCGTCCCTCGGGCCGCTCCGGGCGCTGTGGCTGAACCAGCGCTTCGAGCCCTCGCCGCTCACCTGGTTGGACGACCCCGCCGGCAAGGGTGGAGGGATCATCCTTCACACCGGCGTCCACAGCTTCGATCTCGTGCGATGGCTCACCGGCCACGAGGTCCGGCGCGTGTGGTGCCGGGTGGCGCGCGTCGACACCGTGCGGACGGAGGACAACTTCGTCGCGATGTTCGAGCTCGAGGGCTCGGACGCCCTCGTCGCCGTGAACGGCTCGCGCTCGACCGCGGGCCGCTCGGGGCTCATCGACGTCGCCGCGGCCGGCGGACAGCTGGTCGGTGATCACGCCCTCGGCTTCGCCTATGCCGTGCGCGGGCTC
>Ga0137394_10002695_pt1 | contig 13181 bp, 12 predicted proteins | sample czobulk116metaG_FD_108278 | JGI IMG/M metagenome (GOLD analysis project Ga0137394, IMG submission 108278) | Vadose zone soil microbial communities from Angelo Coast Range Reserve, California, USA - czobulk1.16 metaG | ecosystem: Environmental > Terrestrial > Soil > Vadose zone | place: USA...
GCTGGCCAGTTCAGGACCGCTGTGACGCGGCATCACCACGTCGGAAAGGAGCACATCGATCGTGCCGTGGTATCTGACGATCGTGTCGAAGGCGTCAGCGGGACTCGCGGCGTCCAGAACGATCAGTCCCGACGATATCAGCACGCTGCGAAGGAGACTTCTCACCGCATCGTCATCCTCTACCACGAGAACCGTTCCTGAGGCCGTCACGTCCCCGGCGGCAGCTGGGGACTCTCGGTCTGGGGTTTTCGTTTTGAACCTGACGACGTTTCCTGTGGCGAGCGGCAAGTACACCCGGAAGGTCGAGCCTCGTCCCGGCTTGCTTTCAACGGTAATGTGCCCGCCGCTTTGCTTCACGATCCCATAGACCGTCGACAGTCCCAGACCGGTTCCGCGTCCCGGTGCTTTCGTCGTGAAGAACGGCTCGAAAATGTGCGCGACCGTTGCTTCATCCATCCCGAGCCCGGTATCGGCCACGGTCAGCACGCCGAAGACCCGCTGCGCTTCCCGGGCGACGCCTGTCTCCACGGTCAACTTCCCTCCCGCGGGCATCGCATCTCGCGCGTTCACCGCGAGATTCAACAGGACCTGGTCGATCTGTCCGGCATCTGCGAGAACCATTACCGGGCCGTCGCCGACGACGGAGAGCTCGACCTCCTCTCCAATCAGCCGCGAGAGCATGCCGCGAGCGGACTTCGCAGTGGCCGCGAGGTCCAGGAGCACGGGCTGCATGGCCTGGTTGCGGCCGAATGCGAGCAACTGCCGAATCAACTGTCGCGCCGAGTCGGCGGCCCGGTGAATCTCGTCCAGGTCCCTGAGGGCCCGTGGATGTCCCTCCAGTTTGGCCCGGAGCAGTTCGCCGTAGCCCGCCACGACCGTCAGAATGTTGTTGAAATCGTGGGCGACGCCGCCGGCCAGCCTGCCGACTATTTCCATTCGCTGCGCATGCTGCAGCTGTTCCGTCAAGACCCGTCGGTCTTCCTGCTCCCGCGCGTCGCGCACGGTGAGCGTGGCTGCCGTAATCCGGCCATCGGGAAGAACGATGGGCTCACCACGCACAACGACACCGATCGTCGACCCGTCGGCGCGGCCAAAGGTCACGTTGCACGACCCTCGCCCCTGGCCACTGCATATCTCCGCCAGCGCGCGGAACGCTTCCTTTGCCGTCTGACGCGCTACGACCAGCGCGCCGATGGATCGACCGACGATGTCGGCGCGCTGGTAACCGAGCAACTTCTCCGCCGCGTCGTTCCAATTGAAGATGCGGCCGTCTTTTGTCACTTCGAGGATGGCTTCGTCGAGCGATGACGCGAGTGCGCGCAGTCGAGCCTTGTCGCGGGCCGCGTGAGCCCGTCTGAACGCGACGACGAGCCGCTCGACTATCGACCGGACGACCTCCGCATCGGTGCACGTGAACGGTTCCGCCGAATCGCGATGCGCGACACAGACCCCCAAGGGCGCCGAGTCGCCTTCGATGACCACCGACAACGCTCCATCCGTCCTGATGGATTGGACGCGATCGTCCTGGTGGCTCCCGAGGGCGTGGACCGCGTGGCGTTCGAGCTCGGCCTCGGCATCACGGTCTTTCGCTCCAGCGCTCGCCGCCAGAGCGACCGTGCACTCCTGCTCCCCGCGCCGGTAGATGGAACAGCGATCGACCTGAATGGCGCGAACCACGGTTTCAGCCGCAGCGTTGATCAGCGTCTCGGGTTCGCCCGTATTCGCGGTCAGCGCCGCGAACTCGTCGAGTGCGAGCGCCTTTTTCATCCCGGTGGCGTCAGTTGCGATCAGGGTCATCGATATCTCCAAAAGCCGTGATGTGATCACACAAGCGGACGAACGCGTCGACAACCGACGGGTCGTACATCGTGCCTCTGCGACCCTGGACAATCTGCAGGGCGGCGGCAACGGGCATCTTGCGCCGATACGGACGATCGGAGGTCAACGCATCGAAGCAGTCGACGACCGACACGATGCGGGCGCCAAGCGGAATCCGCCTGCCCGCAAGCCCCCGCAGGTAACCCGTTCCGTCCCAGTTCTCATGGTGCGAGCGGACAATCGGTATCACCCGTCGATCGACAGAAAACTCTTTCAGCATGGTGGCGCCGATATCGACATGCCGCTTGATCTGCTCGAACTCGTCTCTCGTCAGGCTTCCCCGCTTGTCGAGGATGTGGCGAGGTACCGCGATCTTGCCGATGTCGTGCACCAGCGCGGCCTGTGCGATTGCGTCGATCAGCGTTACCTGGCAGACTCCCAGCGCGGAGGTGAGGCTTACCGCGTACTGATAGACGCGACGACTGTGAGCATCGAGAGACGGATCGGAGCCCGGCGTCGCGGTCAGCATGGATGGCATCGCCGTTATCCGCCGATGACCGGCGGAATCCGATTGCCCCAGTCCGTCGTCAATTCCAACAACTCGTTCAGAGTGGTGAAGACCCGGCGATCGACGACCGCGCCATCGACCAGCATGCGCGCGGTCCCTCGCTCGAAAGGCGTCCAACGGCCCCTCGCGGCTCCGTCAACGACGCACCGGACTTCATTGCCGTTGCGATTGAGTACCCACAGTGTGATTGCCGACACGTCATTCGAAAGCCCCGTGGCGTTCATGGCGATCTCCTTGTCAGAGGTGAATTCCGTTCGAGGATGGTAGGTGGGGCCTCACAAGAAGGCACGCCGGTTTATTGCTGATCTTGACCCCAGCCGATCCGGGAGCTCAGCGTGCGTCGCACGCGAATCGCCATGTCAGGAGATTGCTGACACGCCGCGCAGCGGTGGGCTTATTCGAGCAAGTGATTACGAAATACGTAGGCGGTCAGCTCCGCGTCGGTTGAGAGACTCATCTTCTGCGCGAGCCGGCTCCGATAGGTGCCGACAGTTTTCGCGCTGATGTTCATCTCGTCAGCGATCTCCTTGATGCTCTTCCCCGACGCGATGCGCATCATCACCTGGTATTCGCGATCGGAGAGCTGTTCGTGCGGCGCCTTTGACGGATCGCCAGTGACCTCGCGGGCGAGGCGGTCGGCGAGCCACGCGCTCACATAGTGACGGCCGCCGACGACCGTTCGGATCGCCGTCACCAGGTCATCGGGCGCGCTGTTCTTCGTCAGATATCCGGATGCTCCGGCGCGAATCGCGCGCAGCGCGAATTGATCCTCGGCGTGCATGCTGAGCACGAGAATGGGCGTCGCTTCCTGCTCCCGTCGCAGCTGCTTCAACAGATCCATGCCGTGCGTGCCCGGCATCGTGAGGTCCAGGACGATTGCGTCCCACCGCTCCGCACGCGCCTGCTGGAGGCCGTCGCCGGCATTGGTGGCTTCGGCGCCGACGACGATGTCTTCCGTGCCGGCCAGGATCTGCCGAATGCCCTGTCGCACGACGCTGTGATCATCGATGATCAGCAACCGGATCATCGTAAAGCCTTTTGCTCGTTTGGACGGGAACGGGCACGGCGGTTAGCCAGCGGAATCGAGGCGATCACCGTCGTGCCACCGCGCCGGCCGCTCTCCACGCTCAGCTCGCCTCCGAGCAGCAGCGCGCGTTCGCGCATGCCGAGCAGCCCGTACGAGCCTGGCGTAGCAAGACACTTGGGCGACAACCCACGGCCGTTGTCGCGGACGCGGAGCGTCAGGCGGTCGCCAATTCGTTCCACGTGGACGCTCACACGGCTCGCCTTGGCGTGACGCTCGACGTTGGTGAGGATTTCCTGGAACATTCGAAACACCGCGGTCGCCCGGCCGGCGTCAAGCTCGTCGACCGCCCCCGACCCGACAAACTGGCAGCGCAGTCCCGACCGGCGCGCGAACGACTCGGCCTGCCATTCCAGGGCGGCCATCAATCCCAGCTGGTCGAGCGCCGGCGGCCGGAGATCCGTCACGATGTCGTCCACGGTGCGCGCCGATCGTTCGATCAGTTCGAGCATCGCCGGCAGCCGGCTCTCGATGTCGGCGGTGCTCCCGTGGTCCCCGTTGCCGTTGCCGTTGCCGTTCGCGATCCGCTGTTGCAGCCAGACAAGGTGCATCCTCAGGCCGAACAGCGCATGCCCCAGTTCATCGTGGAGCTCCCGGGCCAGACGCCGCCGCTCCTCCTCTCTCGCCTGCTCGCGGGCCTGTATCGCCTGTGTCGACCACCGCATGGTCATCGGCCCACCTCCGACCCGGATGCGCTATCTCCAAGAGGATGCCTCAGACTCACGAGGAATCGCACGAATCTCCCGGGCGGCTGCGGCGCGACCTGTACCGAGAAGATCAGCCGCGAGGTCGAAACAGGTACCGAGCATCCGCCGAAGTATTCGGGCGCAATGCGAGTCGTCAGGTCAATGGCCTGGATATTTGCCGCAGCCACCTTCCGGGCACTCGCCACGGCGCCGCCGAGGACGGACACGCCACCAACATTGACGTCGGCTCGAACGGATACGGCCCGGTCGCGGGCGGGCTCCCACGGCGCGGCATGATACGCGACGCCGACCGTGCTGCCGCGCGACACAGTCAGTAATGCGCCGACCTTGAGAACCGTCGCTGCCTCGCCGGCGAGGCTCACACGCTGCGCCTCGGTGTTCACATACATGCCTCGCGCGATCGGCACCGTGACTGCCCCCACGTATTGCATGTAGGGAAACGGGCCGCGACTCCACCGCCCGCTTCCAAGGCTGACATGGCCGGAGTAGATCGCGCCGGCATGCCGTGCGGTCGTACCGGCCGTGCCGTACATCCACCAGATATCCGAAATCGATGTCGCGCCACCTCCCGCCGTGACACTGGTCGCGGCCGACGCCGACCGAAGCCACTCGATCTCGCCACCGGCGCCGTTCAGGCCGACTCCGGACTGCTTGGTGGCCGAGACAAACAGCACATCCGGGTCGCGATCCTGTGCGAGCAACGCCTGCGGCAGCGCGATCAGGCCGAAGAGCACACCCACGATGCTCCTCATCGCTCGGTCGCGCTCCTTCCCTTACCCGCGGCCTTGGCGACATACACGGCTTTGTCCGTGCGTTCGAGCAGCGATGCGACCGTGTCGTCGGGGCGACACGCCGCGAGGCCCGCAGAAAAGCTGAGCGGACGGCTGACGCCCTCAAATGCCCACCCTTCGGTGGTAAGCAATGTGCGGATGCGCCCAATCGCGGTCTCCGCGACGTCCACGTCGCAGTTCACGAAGAGCACCGCGAACTCGTCGCCGCCCAGGCGCGCGAGGATGTCGACGGCACGAAGCTGCCCTTTCACGGTCTTGACGAATCCCATCAGCGCGGCGTCGCCGGCGGCATGACCGAGCTGATCGTTGATGGGCTTGAAATTATCGAGGTCGAAGTACGCGCACGCGAGCGAACGGCCCGCCGCGTGCGTGCCGACGTGCCGTGCGAGCGCGTCGTTGAAGTACCGCCGGTTGTACGCGCCCGTCAGCGGGTCGCGCACCGCCTCATCGAACAGCGCGCGTTCCTTCGCGATCGAGTGCAGCCAGACAATCGTGCACGGGGCCGTCTCGCCAGGCAGCTGGGTCGTGAGCCTGTGGATGTCGTACGGCTGGTCGTTGATGACGCGATATCGCTCCTCGGCTTCGTCTCTCAGATCGGCCTCCGAGTCGAGCAGCGAACGAAGCGCCGGCACCGACGCAATCTCCTGTCCGAAGTGCAGCTCTCCAAACAGGGCGCGCGCGGCATGGTTGGAGTAGTGCAGCCGTGCGTCGGACTCGATCACCATGAGCGCATCGTCGACCGCGTCGAAGGCGGACTTCAGGTGGTACAGCTCCGTCACTTCCTGGAAGCCCACGTACAGGTATTGAAGACCCTCATGCTGCGTGCGGTGGAAACTGACGTTCGCGATGCGTCTCTCGTTCTGCACGCGATAGACGCAGAACGGCAGCTCTCCACTTGGCGCCTTGAGACCAGCCATGACGCGTTCGCGATCGTCGAAGGTGACGATGTCGAACAAGCCACGACCGATGAGGTCGCTCGGGCGCACGAGCATCCGCTTGAAGAAGCTGTCGCTCGCCTGCACCAGCTGACCCGAGTCGGCATACATGATGACAGCGGGCTCGGGCTCCGCGCGGAGCACGGCGTGAAAGAGCCCCTGGACCTCGCTGAGGAGCTTCCCCGAGACTTCCAGCCGGCTGTTCACGCGCACGAGCATCAGCGCCAGCGGCCGCGAGAGAAACGCCACGGTGCCCTGGATCGCCGCGAACATCACCAGCAGCGTGAACTCATGGGTCGGCGTCAGCGTCGAACCGTCCGCGGCGTCTACCGCCGGCAGGAAAGACGAGCCAATGGCCGCCAGCTGCGACAGCCGCGACATGTGGAACTGCATCAGATACCAGCGCAGATCGGGGGACTCCATCGTCGCGATTCCCGTCACTGCAACGATGGATGTCAGAGCGGTGAGAAGCGCCTGGGCGCCGGTCAACATCATGCCGCTCATGATGACGGGGAGCGTGAACGCGGCGAGAAACAGCGGATTCTCAAGCCCCCCGACCAGGTGCCACAGGTACGCGAGAAAGGCGACACCCGCCAGGAGCATCACGCGGATCGCGAGCGAGAGCGCTGACGTCGATTGAAGCCGGTCGGTTGCAGCCGCCGAGACGAGATGCGCGACCACGTAGACGAATACGCACGTCGCAACGAAGACGAGGTCAATCTCCAGCGCGTGCAGAAACCACGTCGCCGAGACTGCGGCGAGCACGACCCCCAGGCACACGACCCACGCGCCGTCGATCAGGCGCTTCCGCTCGAGCAGCGACAACAAACTGTCGACGGGTGCGCGGAGCTGCCCGGCTGCCGGCTTCATTGGAGCTGGCCTCCACCTTCGTCGCTCGAGCCGCCCCGCCAGGCGCAATCCTGAAGGACGGCCGGCGTCTCTCCCGCGCCCACGCGAAACGCATCTGCGACCGGTACGTCGGCTCCGTTCCCCGCAAGGACATTCGCCTCGACGAAGGGGCGCGATTCGACAACCGTACGTCCTCCATCCTGCAATGACGACAGGTGAAGGCCGGATTTCCCGTTGGCGAGCAAACGGTTTCCGCGGATCACTGGTGAAGCGCCGATGACGTAGAGGCCGTCTACGGCGCTTCGCATGACGGTGTTGTCGACGATGTTGTTTGGACTGTCGGATGGGCCGAGGACGACGACGATCCCGTACCCGTTTGAGTACAAGCGGTTCTTCGCAATCTGCGAGCCTCGGGTCGCGCGTATGAGGATGCCGCCCCCGCAGTTGTGATTGATTTCGTTGTCGGTGATGACCGCATGGTTCAGTTCGGCCCCGCTGATCCCGAAGCCCAGGCTTGAATGCATGCGGTTGCCGCGCACCGAGACTGACGAACCTGTGACGAGCACGCCGGCGGTGCGCGCTCTGATGAACGTGTTCCGTTCGACCCGGGCCGCGCCGTTGATCAGCACGATAGAGGTTTCATCGCCGTCGAACTCGTTGGCGGTGATGTCGACAGCCGACGACGAGGCGGTGGACGGCGCTATTGGCGCTACCGACCAGATCGCAGCCTTTTCGTGACGGCGGAAGCGATTGCCCCTGACCTGCACGTCGTCGCTTCGCGCGCCAAGCTGAATCCCGATGCCGTTCCCGTCGAACTCCGAACCGTTGATGCGGAGACCGGAGACGTCGTCCACCGCGAACACACCGACGGCGGAGCGCTGAATCCGCATGCCGGACAACCGTGCTCCATTGGTTCGCAGGAGAACGGCCTGCGCGCGCGCACCGATAATGGCGACCCCGGAGATCACGGCGTTGGGAGATGCGACATCAAGCACCGGCCCGTCGGTCAGCCGGCTCGCGTCGATCTGCACACCCGGCCGCATCGTGTCGATCACGATGCCCGTGCCGTTGATGATCGGCGGCAGAGCGCTGGTCAACGTGATGGTCGGCGCGTCGATGCTCACCCTGACGCGACCATCCGTACGATCAGCCTTGAAGATCGCTTCCCGAAGTGAGCCCGTCCCGCCGTCGTCTCCGCTCGTCACATAGAACCGCGAGCCGGCCTGCTCGCCCATCCGCGCGGGCCGGAGACGGTCAAGCCAGGGCGTGAAAGCAGCGAGAAGACCGATCAGCAGCGCGGCCATCCACGCCGCGGTCATCCGCTTTGAAAAGAACGCGGCTTTCATTCGGCACCCAGCACGAATACCTTGTGCCACGAGCGTGACGGCAGGACCCGCGCGAGCGCGAGATCACAGGGAAGGCTCAGCAGCGTGATGCCAAACAACACCGTCTTGCCGACGGGGCCCGGAAGACGCCGGTAGGAGGGCAGGAACGCGCTCTTCAAACGAAGCGGGTCGACGCCGTGTGTCGAGACGCAGCGAAGGCCGGCTCCGATGAACGCCCTCCGATAGCAGCTCTCCGTTCGCGCCACGAACGTGCTGGAGTCGCACCGCGCGTCGGCGGACGAGGGGGCCGCCTCGAGCAGGACGATGCGTCCTCCCGGCGCGAGGTGGAGGCGCATCCGCTCGAGCGCGGCCTGCATGCCCTCAGGGTTGGAAATATGCTGGATGACGGTGACGCACAGAATGAGATCGAAGCGTCGCCCGAGCGCCAGGTTGACGGCGTCGCCCTGCGTGAACTCGCAGCGATCGCCGACGCCGTCAACTCCAGCGCGCCGGGTCGCTTCGGCCACCATTACCGCGGAGAGATCGACACCGGTCACGAGCGCGCCCGCACGAGCGAGGCGCCGGCTCCAGCGACCGACACCACATCCGATTTCGAGGACGCGCGTCCCGGACCGGGGCCGCAGCCACGGACCCAGCGCTATGCGCTGTGTCAGATGGATGTACTGGTTGTAGAAGGCAGGCATTCCATACGAGCACACCGCGCGCAGGCCGCTGCCTTCGGTGGCGTATCGGCGGGCGCGGTCCTCCCAGTAGCGGACGGTCACCGCAGACGTCACGGAGCGGCCTCCTGATAGTGGTCGTGATACACACGCTGGCCGCATGTGCGCATTGCGATCCAGTTCAGGTAGCCGACCGCGGCAGGCAGCACCTGTGCGAGTCCGTAAAAGACGTACACGGGCAGCACCGGCAGGATGAACCGTCGTTCGCTCTTCGGCGCGACCAGCGGAAAGGCAGCCACCACGAGCGCGGTGTATTTGAGATACATCATCACGGAGTACGCCGGGTTCGTCAGCGGCGTGTCTGCGATCGCATGCAGGCCTACCAGGTTGTCGATACCGTTCATCGCGCTGATCGCAAGCAGCACGAGGCCCAGAAGCTTCAGCGGATGCAGCAGAAGCGTGAGAACGCCGGTATAGATGATGTACTGATAGGTGAAGATGAAGCCGCGGCGGCACTCCCCGAGCAGGGGGCGCCAGTAGTCGGCGTAGACCTTGATCAGGCCGAAGTTCCAACCCACGCGCTGGGAAAACAGCGAGCGGCAATCCGGCATGCCCTCGGTTTCGGCCACAATCCGGCCGTCGTAATACACGCGATCGCCGTCCAGCAGCAGCAGGAAGGTGTTCTCGAGATCCTCGGCGTAGACCGACAGGCTGTGCCGCACGAGCAGCCGCTCGAGGGCATCGCGCCGGTAGAGGGCGATCCCCGACGTAATCGTCATGTCCCCGAGCGACTTGCGGCCGAGCGCAAATGAAAAGCAGTACTCGAGCTGCTGGAATCTCGACAGCGGGCCGTCGGCCCGGACCGCGATGCGCGGACAGAGCGCGCCCATGCCGGTCCGCTGAAACTGGAACACGACGGTCTCGAATTCCGCCGCGGAATTCACGATGCGGACGTCCGGGTCAACGACCACGATCGAGTCGATCGACTCCGGAAGCGTCGCCAGCAGCGTCTTGATCGCGCCGGGTTTTTTCTGGTTGGGCGCACCCCGGATGCAGTGGACGCCCGATGCCTGCAGCCGCTCCCAGGTGTCGTCGGTCGACGCGTCGTCGATGATCCACAGATGCCCGCGATAGGGCGCCATGTTGTCGAGGAACCGATTCAGCGACGCGCGATCCAGATTGTGGATGGACGCCACGATGGCGTACGGGCGGAGATGGAGGCGCGACTCGTACGGCGTGAAACTCCCGATGTCGAGCGGTACCGACGTCGGCGAGATCGAGCGCGGCTCGCCGGGCAGCGTATGTTCACGCCGCAGATACAGACGCAGCAGCACGTCGAAGAGATCGACAAAGAACGCGATCGTCGCGAGCACGTAGATGCCGGGGTTGAACTGGGCGAACACGGGGCTCAGACCACGCCCTGGGCGGCGATTGGCAGCGCCGGCCGGAGCACCCGGATGGCGGACGCGGGCAGACGATCGACGAGCGCGCGCATGACGGCCTCGCGACGAGGCATGGCGCACCCGTACCGTTCCAGTACGGGTCCTGCGCTCAGCGTCCACAGCAGCGATCGGACGCGGGACGGCAGGTGCGAGGAGGTGTCAGCGAGGGTTCGAAGGAGTTCGCCGTAGACCGATTCGATCTCGAGGATCGCGGCGCGGGCATCGGCATCGAGGGGCAGGATCTTGGTGGCCTGGTCCCACGACGCCGCGGTGCCGGCGATGTGCCGCCGCTCGTAGACCGTTGATGGACGGAGCGTGGGATCATTCGCCATCGCTGCACCCGAGAACGGAATCACGTACGGATACATCCCGACTTCACATCCGGCCACCGTCCACCTGAACGCCTGGCGCACGTTTTCCGCGATGTCGTGGACCTGGCACCGTGGCGAGCTCAGGATCATGTCGAGAAACGGCGTGATCCCGACGCTCAACGCGTCCGCCAGGACCGGTTCGATGAACGGGTGAATCTGCGCCTTGTTGAACTCCCGCAGGATGTTGAGCGAGAAGCTCTCGACGCCGAAGCCGAGCACGCGGAAGCCCGCGCGGCGCATCGCGCGGATACGCTCCGGTGTCATGGCGTCGATTCGATTGGTGCTGATGAACTGGAGATCGGGCGGGATCCGTCCGTCCGCCTTCGCGGTTGTGATCGCCTCGCACAGCGGGAGGACTCGATCGTCGTTTCGAAAGACGAAGATGTCGTCCTGGAAAATAACGGTCCGGACGTCGGGCTGCACGTTCACGATCCGCTCGATCATCGCGACGCACTCGGCCGCGTCGAGACGCGCGACCTTCGCCGTGCCTCCCTGCGCCTCGTTGAGGAAGTTCGTCGACGAGCAGAACGTGCATCGCATCGGACAGTAGTTCAGCGTGATGAGCCGGACCGAACGAATCTCGGCGAGCCGCGCCTCGCGATCGGCTTTCATCGGCAGGCTGCCGATCCGGCAGCGGTGCTCGAGGCGATCCCAGTACTGCCGGTACGGCATCCGCTCAAGGGGAATCTGAAAGATCGAATCTCGCAGTTCGTCGCGGCCGAGCGCGTGCGCGGGCAACCGCCGGACGGTCCCGTCAGCCGTCCGCCAGGCGGTTCCGGGAATCTCCTCGAGCGCAGCCCGCTGACGCAGGCGGGACGCAATCTCGAGCAACGGCTGTTCGCCTTCGCCGAGGACGACGAGGTCGAACGGCGCGAGCGTGAGCATCGATTCAGGCTTGAAGGTCGCTTCCATGCCGCCGGCGACCAGTCGGACGTCGGGCTGAAGACGCTTGACGAGGTGCGCCAGGGCCAGGTCGTACTGCAGCGTCATGCCCGTCGTCGATACGCCGACCACGTCCCAGCGCGATGACGCGATCAGCGAGGCGAGTGCGTGTTCGGTGGGACCCGCGCAGCAGTTCGGATCGAAGACCTCGGCGGTGATGCCATGCTGGTGAAGAAATCCGGCGAGCCGCCAGACGCCGAGCGGAGGTGCGAGGAACGTGTACTCGCCGCCCATCGGATCGTACGGACCGATGAGCAGCATTCGAGGCTGTCGTCCCGCATTGACTCGAAGGGCGCCGAACGGAATGAGTCCGCTGACCGTTGTCGCCATCGTGATGCCTTCGACGGGACGGTCCGTCGCTCCTCGAGCCGCGTATCGGTCGTACCGAAAGGCAGAAATAGCGAGCGCGATGGCAACGGTTTCGATCGATGTGCGTACGCGCACAGCTCATGGTGTCCATCGCGCCCACTGCGAAATGACAGCGGCACGACGGTGAGGTGGTGTGTCGCAAAGTGAGACGTCCGACGGACGGATACTTACAGCGTATGGGCCGCGCGTGACCTCGTCAGTGCCGCAGTCCGTCACTGACGTATGATCAGGTAGGTGACGTTCGTCGAAACGAAGCTGTTCACGAAGTCGGGTTCAGGCGGTGTTCGCAAACTGCGGTGGGGTGTTGCCGGGCGCGGCAAGCGCGGTGGTATTCGCGTGATCTACTTCTTGCGACTGCGGCAGGGCGAGGTCTGGATGCTGACGCTGTCCGCCAAGAACGTCACGGACCACATTCACGCGAATGTGTTGAAGAAGATCAAGGAGGAGATCGATGCCGAAGGCTAAGCGGAACATCGGTCGGGAGATTCTCGAGGGTATCCGCCAACTCAAACGAGGCGAGCATGACCGGGTGATGAAGGTGCCGTCTGTCACGAGCATTCGAGAGAAGACCGGCCTCTCGCAGCCTAGGTTTGCCGAGTTGCTCGGTGTGTCTGTCCGTACGCTGCAGGAGTGGGAGCAAGGTCGCCGTGCGCCATCTGGTCCCGCCCGAACGTTGCTCTTGATTGCGGACAGGAATCCACGCGTACTGCTCGACGTCGCTTAGCAAGTCGTGATCAAGGTGGTCGCGCGGTCGGAAGGCGAACACTGCCGTCACCCGCTTCACCGCGCGCGGGCACGCATCGCGGTGAGGCGTCGGGAGTCCGGGCGAGCTGGCGCGTCGGCAGTATGTCGCAGCGCAGAGTGTTCCGTCACGCGGCGCTGCCGGATTCCTCGCTGGTCGCCATGTCGCGGCTCATCGTGCGGAGCGAACAATTTGTGAACAATCTCCTCCCGAACACCAGGTAACAGCACGATTCAATGCGAGGCTCCCACTGAAGAACCAACAAGATGCTGTACCCGCGTTAAGCTACGAACCAGGAGGTCGGTCACGCCGAAGACCCGCGACTGGTATCAGTCGGCGTGGAAGGCGTTCAGAGCGGCGCACGCAGCTGCGCCTGAACGGCCTGCGTCAGCCCCGCTGATCACGAAGTCCGATCTCCAGCACTTCGTCGTTCAGCTCCGAGAGCTGCGACGACGACGGACGGCATCAACGCAGCCTATCCAGCACTACGCCGGTTGACCGTCGCGTGGCCGCCGACCGGTTTTTCGAGAGGCAGAGGCTAGACTTTGCTAGATTACC
>Ga0137394_10002696_pt1 | contig 13180 bp, 6 predicted proteins | sample czobulk116metaG_FD_108278 | JGI IMG/M metagenome (GOLD analysis project Ga0137394, IMG submission 108278) | Vadose zone soil microbial communities from Angelo Coast Range Reserve, California, USA - czobulk1.16 metaG | ecosystem: Environmental > Terrestrial > Soil > Vadose zone | place: USA...
GATGCTGAGGTACTGCTGCACGCGCCGAGTCCTGGAATCCGGGGATGCCATGGCGCTCTCAGGCCCCTATTGCTTCCAGTAGACAACCACGGATACATCGGTGCCCTCGGCCCCGCGCGCCCCGGCGGATCGCCACGTGGGAGAGTGCTTCCGTGCGCGGTGGGCTCCTGATGCGTCTGGAGATCTTGCTTTGCTGCTGTCGCGTGGGACATTCGCGGCGGCGGCCCGGAGAAGCGCGAGCACCTCGTCTTTCCGTACGTAAGCACGGTCACCGGCCTTGGGCGCGTCGCTCGAAGGTTCAGGTGCCTTGAGGCCGAGCAGTAGCGCCGCCTGGCGCACCCCTCCCGCGCGACGGACACCCTCCGTCGCCAGGATCTGGGCCTCCTCTTCGTCACCGCGCAGCATGAGCGCGGTGGCGCCGTTCAGGACAATTCCCGGATCCGATGTGTCCGCTTCACTCGCCTGTTGATAGAACGCAAGGGCTACGTCGAAGTCTCCGCGGAGAAGATGGGTGTTCCCGAGATTGTTGAGCGCCCTCGCATCGCCGGGGGCGTGCGATAGAAGTGAGACGAAGGCAGATTCCGCCCGAGCGTCGGAGCCGGCGAGCGCGAGTGCGATCCCATACTCACATTCCACCCGCAGGAGGGCCGGAAGCGTTGCGGCTTCCCCATTCGTCATCGCTGTCATCAGCACGAGTGCGGCGATCCAAGTGCCGCGCCAAGGTGCAGAGTTGGGTCTCACGCTGGTGCTCTCACTTCTTCCAGTAGAGAAGATCGCTCAGCTCCACGCGATCGGCGCCGCGGCCGGCCGCGATCCGGCTCGTCCATCGGCGCGCGGGCTCGGAGGATTTCGGCATCGCGTTGGCTTGACCCCTGACCGACCCGGCGGGAACCTTGCGGAGGGCTGCCTTGAGGAGCTGCCTCGCCTCCTCCGCCGACATCTTCTTCGTGCCCTCTCGCGTCGATGTCTCTCCGATCGGCAGGCCGAGAAGCGCGCAGGCCGCATCGTATCCACCGCTCAACTCGACTCCCCGCGCGAGCGCCTCGTCCGAGCCTGTGGAATCGCCCGCCGCGTAGCGCGCGAGCCCCAGATTGAGCCAGACACCCGCATCGGACTTGTCTGTCACTAGCGCTTGCGAATAGTGGTCGGCTGCTTTCGCAAGTTCCCCCTGCGCGGCCTCGACGTTGCCCAGATTGTTGAGAACGGCCGGCGACCCTGGCTCCTTCGCGAGCGCCTGTTCGAGAGCTTGGCGAGCTTCGTCCATCTTCCCCGCGAAGAAGTACATGTGCGCGACCTCGCTCAGAGCGGCCGGCGTGGTCTCGAGGCCCTGGCGGGTATCCTTGTAGCGGCTCTCCATGAAGTCGGATCGCCACGTGGCCAGCTCGCCAAGATCCCGCGTGAGACGCGCCTCAAAGGCCTTGCCGTCGAGCTGGGGAATCTCTGCCGATCCGGGAAGCTCAGCGGGGGCGTAACGTGACTGCGCGTCCGTGATGTCGACGAGGGCGACCCGGTCGCGGGAAGCCCAGCTCGTGTACGAATCCATCCCGCTCTTCCATGCCTCGGGGAAGCCCTTTCCGAGGGCCGTCGTCTCGATCGGAATCCAAAGCTCCTCGTCGTGCACGATGTACCGGCTCTCATCCAAACCAAGCGCGAGCCGGTTCCGCTCGTGCACACCCGTGCTCGCGAGCACGAACAGATGCCCGGGAACGTCCACCAGCTCGGTCCGGATGCCTACGTTGCCGAGGAGCGCCGCGAGAAGGACCGACGTGTCGTCGCAATCGCCGGTGCGGCGCTTCAGGGTTTCGCGGGGATAGGAGACGGTATCGACCGCCTTCGGAGTGCCCGAGATCGACTCGTATGGATTGTTGGGATCGGGAACATAGGCGATCCCCATCGTCCCCAGGGCGTCGAAGAGCGCCGCGGCAAAGTCCACGTTCCGGTTGCCAAACGTCCCCGTTTCCATGAGCGCCACGGTGCGCGTCGCTTCGCGCGCCACGGCATCCACCGCGGCGTCATGGGTCGTGACGAACGCAGCGGCCTGCTCGACGCCCTGGCTCCAATCGATCGCGCCGGGACCGTACGCGATGAAGCGTGCAGTCGCTTTCTCGGTGCGCGGCAGGTGGAGGCTCTGATAAGTCGTCGAGACCTGAACCTGCACCGGAAGATCCCCGATCTGCGATAGCGTCTGCGGCGGGAAGACCCCGGTGATCGGGACCTCCTGCGTCGCACGTGGCCGGAGCACGATTTTCTGGGTGGATGGGGTCGTCATGAGGCGCGGGACGAACACGCTGAGCTGGGCCTCGATGGGTTGATCGTCGAGATTTCGAACGCGTAGCGTGCCGAACGGCTCGCGTGCATATCGCTTGTAGAGCGAGGTGTAGATGTCGTGCGCTTCCGCCTTCTCGATCCGGATCTGCGACGGATTGAAGTTGAACGCGAGCCCGAGACCGAAATGACTGGTGCCGCCGAGGGTGGGATGGTCCACGTACGCGTAATCGAATCGCACGATGTTCCAGCGAATGCCCGTTCCGGCCGACCAGGTGAGGCCGTCGGGGCCGCTGCCGTCGTCCTGAACTCCCGCCCGGAGCGCGATGGCATCCAGGGGGGCGTATTCCGCTCCCACGTGGAGCCGGTCATCGAGGTCCGCGGCCACGATGGCGTTGTGAATGGGCGAATAGGAAGCTCCGACGCGCAGGGTGCGCGGATAGGCGACGACCGTTCCCTCCCCCTGCGAATAAGACAGCTTGGTGTCGAAGGCGTCCTGCGCCACGACACCGAGACGAAGCCTGTCGAACGGCGTGGCAATGAGTCCGAAGTCGAGGCCCGCCCCTTTGCCGCTCCGCACGGAGACGCCATCGAGGTTGGTGTTTCGGGTGAGGTATTTCACCGTCGCGCCTGCCGAGAGGAATGGGAGCACCTTGCGCCCGTAGGAGAGGTCGATGCGGTTCTCCCCGAAATCGAGCTCGGTGTCGTTGAAGCCCGATCGATACCAGTCGACGGCTGCCGCATCCTGACGCGTGAGGGGAAGGACGAACGCAGCGTAGTTGTCCTGGATGTCCGACCCGAAGAGATTCGCGTGAGTGCCGGTGATTTCCTGATGTCCGATCCATGGGAGCCCGGCGGGATTCCAATAGAGCGCCTCGGCGTCATCGGCGATCGAGGAGAAGGCGCCCCCCATCGCGATCGCGCGAGGGCCGATCGGAACTTGGAGGCTCGGGCCGGCCTGTGTGGGGCCGGGAAAACCGGCGAGTATGAACGAAGCGAAGCTGGCGACGAGAAGCCTGCAGCGGCACGTCGTTTTCATGACCCCCTTCTTCCTACTTTACAACGGCCAGGGTTTTTCGCTCGGTCTGCCCCAAGGCCTCCACCGTGACCAGATACATTCCGTCCGCGGCATAGCCGCCATTCCGATCCCGCCCATCCCACCGGACGAGATTCGCACCCGCGTTCATCGTCTCCCCCGCCACAACCTCGCGAATCAAGCGCCCCGAACGCGAGTACACCCTCACCGTCACCGGTGCCGCTCTGCCTAGGGCGAAGCTGATGCCCACCTGGCGATCCGCGAACGTTCCCGTCGGCGAGAACACCCGCGGCGTGAAGGCGAGCCCAGCCAAGGTGCCGGTACCTGTGATAACGCTCGACTCAGCGAAAAGCGCATACCTGCCGGGCTGTGTTACGGCCAACTCGATGCTGCTAACATCTACGTCCACCGTCCCCCCGAGACGTTCCCAAACTGTGCCATTGGAGCTCCTGTAGACGGCGAGCGCGGTCCCGCTGGCGATCACGCCAGGCGTAGCACTCGTGGCCCCGGCGCTTGCCAGTGCTCTACCGGACCCCGCAGCACCCGCATAGGAGAGCGCGAGCCGCGCCGGCTTGCCCAGCACCAAGCCTCCCCACCCGATCTCATAGCCCGAGAGAACGCGCGGGGCCCCGGAGGGAAGGTTCGCCGGCACCAGCGTGTCAGCCAGAGCGCTCACCGTCACCAATGCGTCCCCCGCGAACGCGTGAGGCGGGAAGTAAAGATGCGCTTCCGCGTTCGTCGTGTACACGTCGCCGCCCGTCGCAGCGGCCACTCGGGCAGGGGTGGTGACATCCACAAATGGTGCGTGGTTGTCGACGGCCACCGTGATTTGAGCAATTCCAACGAGCCCCAGGGAATCGGCGACGGAAAGTCTGATGTCGTAGTTACCGTCAGGAAGGTTGGAGGTGTCCCATGTGGCCAGGGTGTCATCAGTGACTGGGGTCGATGATTGCAAGAGCGAGTCCCAGGAGGCTGCGGCGGAGCGGCGCGTCTCCACACGATAGTTTCTGAATCGCGCATCCGCTGAATAGCCGCGGATCGCTGTCTCTCCCCGTACCGGCTGACTGAATGTGGGCGAGGCGATGACCGGCGCAGGAGGCGTCGCGTCGATCTCGAAGATGGCTTTCGCGGGGGAGGCGTCGGTGTTGGTCAGAAAGTCCCTGGATCGAACCTCGAGCTGGTGGGTCCCATCCGGGAGGCCGTTCGCGAACCAGCTGTTGGTCGCAGCCCAGGGGGACCATGCGAGGGTATCTGAGCTATCGAGCCTATAGGAGAATTCGATGCGCTCCGTCTCGCCAAATGCCGCGAAAACAGCGTTATGATTCCTTGCGGCCGTCAACCGCGGTGGCGCACTCACGAATATCGTTTGCGTTGGCACGCGGTCGGGTTCGTACCGGGTCGCACCGCCATTCGCCCCGAACCCGCCGTTCGTTCCGAACCATAGATTCCCTGCTCGGTCTTCCAGGATGGAATAAATGGTATTACCGCCCAGACCGTCCGTCGTGCCGAACGTCCTCCAAGTCGATCCATCGTAGCGGGTCACCCCTCCGAAGCGAGTCCCGAACCATAGATTTCCGGAGCGGTCCTGGCGGATCTGCACGACCTCATTCGTCCCGAGACCGTCATTTGAGGTGAAGGTAGTCCAAGCGGAGCCGTCAAAACGGCTCACGCCGGCTGGTGTCCCGAACCAGAGATCCCAGACATCCCCAGAGCGAGTCTCTCGTAGGGTCTCGACCTCATTGCTTGCCAATCCGCTGTCCGTTGTGAATGTGCTCCATACTGAGCCATCGTATCGAATGGCCCCTCCGCCCGTCCCGAACCAGAGGTTCCCTAAGTGATCCTCCAGCATGGATTCCACATCATCGTCTCCCAGGCCCGTGAAAGGCTGCCATGACGAGCCGTCGTAGCGGCTCGCCCCAACAGGTGTACCAAACCAGTAATTTCCGGAGTGATCCTCCATGATTGAGCGAACACGGTTGTCGAGCAAGCCGCTGCTGTAGGTGGTGAAGGTCATCCAGGACGAGCCGTCGTAAAGGCTCACACCTCCACCCTCCGTCCCGACCCATAGGTTCCCGGAGCGATCTTCGAGCATGGGATTCACGTAGTTGCTGAGCAAGCCATTGCCCGTATTGGCCGTATTGAAGACCTCCCAGCTCGAGCCGCCGTCGTAGCGAGTCACTCCGCCGCCGTAGGTGCCGAACCATATGTTTCCCGAGTGGTCCTCCAGAATGGAAGGGACCTGATATGTCCCCACTGGGTTGCCTGCAATGCCGTCGGTCTGGGAGAAAGTCTTCCAGGAGGAGTTATCGTATCGGCTCACGCCATTGGCGGTCCCGAACCATAGGTTGCCAGAGTTGTCCTCCAGCATGCAGTAGACAGTGCTGCTACCCAAGCCCTCGGCGGTCGTGAAATCCCTACGAGCCGAGGCATCGTATCGCGTCACGCCGCCGCGCGTCCCGAGCCACATCCGGCCCGAACCGTCCTCCACCATGGAATAGACGAAGGGGTTTACAGTGGGAAACGTGGTCCAACAGGGCGACCCGTCGTAGCGGCTAACCCCCCCGCCATCGGTCCCGCACCATAGATTCCCAGTTCGGTCCACGATCATGGAAATGACGAAATCCGACGCTAGAGCGCAAGGTGCCGCGCGGAAAGGCGTCCAGGCCGACCCATCGTAGCGGGTTACGCCAGCTCCGTACGTGGAGAACCATAGGTTCCCAGACCGGTCTTCCACGACGGCAAACACGTAATCATTCCCCAAACCATTAGCGGTGTTGGCGGCGGTGAAGGTCCTCCATGTAGAACCATCGTACCGGGTCACCCCGCCACCGTACGTCCCGAACCAGAGATTGCCCGCGCTGTCCCCCAGCATGGATCGAACGATATTGCCACCCAGACTATCGGCCGTTGTAAAGGTCTTCCAGGCCGAGCCGTCGTAGCGACTCAGGCCCGTGCTCGTCCCGAACCAGAGGTTTCCCGTGCGATCCTCCAGCATGCAAATGACGGTGTCGCCTGCGAGGCCGTTCGCGGCAGTGAACGTCTTCCAGCTGAAACCGTCGTAGCGCGTGACGCCGCCACCAGACGTCCCGAGCCAGAGGTTTCCCGAACGGTCCTCCAGCATTGAGAAGACTACGTTGTTTCGTAGGCCGTCTGCGGTGGTGAAGGTCTTCCACCCGCACCACGCAGGCGCTGACCACATGGGTATGCCGCATGCAACGATCAGGACCAGCCAGCGCTTCATCTTGTAACCACGACTTTCGTCACTCTTACGTTGCCATCGGACTCTAGCCGAGCGAAGTAGATGCCTGAAGCCACCTCGCGCTCCCTATCATCCCTGGCGTCCCAAGAAACGGAGCGCCAGCCTGCGGCTTGCGTCTCGTTCACTACGGTTGCAACATGTCTCCCCTGAAGGTCGTACACGTCGAAGCGCACCAGCCCCTTCCTCGGAATGCCGTAGTGCAGCAGGACCCGATCCCCGAACGGATTGGGGTGGCCCGGCCCCAAGCGCACGACCGCGGGCGCTCCTACCTCTTCGGGCACTTGCACCCACGCCTCCGTCGACGTCTCCTGCTGCCCGTTGCCTTGCGCTTGGAGACGGTACCCATAACGCCCCCCCGGACTAACGTCTGTATCCTCGAAGGTGACCCGGTCATTAATGTCGATGCTGGGTTGTCCGACCGCCGCCCAGTCGCTTTCAGGGGTTCGCCGGAGGACTATGAGGAGAGCGTCCCGCGCATCGGGGGCATACCAGGTGATTACGACGTGGCCGGATTCGGCTTGGGCGTTCAGCATGACGAGCGAGATGGCAGTGGGCGTGCCGGGACCGAGGTTTCGTAGCACCGACACGGCTTCGGAGCCATAGTTCGCCACCGCGAGGTCGGGCTGGCCGTCCGCGTTCAGATCCCCGATCGCAACCCACAAGGGCAGGTTCCCCGTTCCAAAGTCTGTCTTGGTTCCAAACGTACCGTCGCCGTCCCCGAGCAGCACCGATACTGTGTTGGAGCCGGAGTTCGCCACAGCGAGGTCTGGCTTCCCGTCCGCGTTCAGATCCCCGATCGCAACGGAGACGGGCCTAGCTCCCGTTCCAAACTCTGTCTTGGCCCCAAAGGTCCCGTCGCCGTTACCGAGCAGCACCGACACGGTGTTGGAACCGGCGTTCGCCACCGCGAGGTCGGGGTTCCCGTCCGCGTTCAGGTACCCGATCGCAACGGAGAGTGGTTCAACTCCCGTGCCGAAGTCCTTCTTAAGCCCGAGGGGGCTGTAGCCGTCCCCGAGGAGCACCGAGACTGTGTTGGAACCGGCGTTCGCCGCCACGAGGTCGGGCCACCCGTCCCCGTTGAGATCGCCGATCGCTACGGAAACCGAATTGTCTCCCGTGCGAAAGTTCAGCGGGGTTCCAAACCCGTCGCCGGTCCCCAGCAGCACTGACACCGCGCCCACGCCGCCAGTCACAGCGAGGTCGGGCTTACTGTCCTTGTTGAGATCGCCGATGGCGACGAAATCCGGAAAGCCAACCGCTGGGAAGTCGGTCCCGGGTCCGAAGGTCCCGTCGCCGTTCCCCAGCAGCACTGACACCGCGCCCGAGCCGGTGGTCACAGCGAGGTCCGGCTTACCGTCCAGGTTGAGATCGCCGATCGCGACCGAGCCCGAACCGGAACCTCCCGCCCTGAAGGAGGTACTGTTCCCGAAGGTCCCGTCGCCGTTCCCGAGCAACACCGAGCAGAGGTCGGAGGGGGTATAGGGGAAGGGGGGGATTGGGACGTCGTTCACGGCCGCGATGTCGGGCTTCGCGTCCCCATTGAGGTCGCCGATCGCGACGGAGGTCGGCTGGATCCCTGCGAAAAAGTTTGCCTTGGCCCCATAGGTTCCGTCCCCGTTCCCGAGCAGCACCGATAACGTGTTAGAGCCGGAGTTCGCCACACCGAGATCAGGCTTCCCGTCCGCGTTGAGATCCCCGATCACGACGGAGGTCGGGTCAGGTCCTGTCCCGAAGTCCGTCCCGGTCCCGAAGGTCCCGTTGCCGTTCCCGAGCAGCACCGACACCGTGTTGGGCCCGCCATGGGCCACGGCGAGGTCGGGCTTCAGGTCCCCGTTGAGGTCGCCGATCGCGACGGAGATCGCGACGGGGAACGAATCGGCCCAGTCTTTAATGGCGTTCCAGGTCCCGAAGGTCCCGTCTCCGTTCCCGAGCAGCCACAATATCTCGCTGGCGGGGTAGAAGCCGCTGGTGGGGTCAGTGGCCAAACCAAAAACGAGGTCGGGCTTTCCGTCCGCGTTCAAGTCCCCGATCAGGACGGAAACCGGACGATATGAATATCCTGTCCCAAAGTCTGTCTTGGTCCCGAAGGTCCCGTCGCCGATCCCGAGCAACACCGAGACTGTCCGGGAGCCATAGTTCGCCACCGCAAGGTCGAGCTTCCCGTCCGCGTTCAGATCTCCGATCGCTACCGATTTCGGGTTGAGCCCTGTTGCAAAGTCTGTCCTGGTCCCGAAGCTTCCGTCGCCGCTCCCCAGAAGCACCGACACCGTGTACGAGGAGTCGTTCGCGACCGCGAGGTCGGGCTTCCCGTCCGCGTTCAGGTCCCCGATCGCGACGAAGGTGGGCCTCAATCCCGTGCCGAAGTCCGTCTTGGTTCCAAGAGTTCCGTCGCCGCTCCCAAGAAGCACCGAAACCGTGTTAGAGGAGTCGTTCGCCACCACGAGGTCGGGCTTCCCGTCCGCATTCAGATCCCAGATCGCGATAGAGGTCGGGTGGCTGCCCGTGTCAAAGTCGGTTTTGCCTCCAAACGTACCATCGCCGTTTCCGAGCAGCACCGACACGGCGTTAGAGCCGTAGTTCGCCACCGCGAGGTCGGGATGTCCGTCGGCATTCAGATCTCCAATCGCAATAGAACTGGGGCCACTTGCCGTATCAAAGGAGAGAAACGGCGAGGCGAAGAGAGGCGAGGCGGAAGACCTGCCCGCGGAGAGGAACACGAGCAAAGCGACGATTACTGTCGGTGGCAGCTTACGGGCGTGCATAGATATCCCCACCCATATTTAGGTATGCGCCCGGGGAGAAGGGGATGCGCTATGCACCCTTTTCATCCAGGGGCCAACGAGCGGTGCGCTTACGGGTGCCTCGGCGCCGCAATTGCAACGAATGGGCTCACAAGCCTTCATGATTCCCTTTCCCCTGCGTCACTTCATTTCACGACAGCCAGCGTCTTTCGTTCCGTTCGACCCACCTCCACCGTAACGGGGTACATCCCGTCTGCGGCGATACCGGGCGAGGTAACTGCCAGAGAAACGCGAGCCGTTCTGACAGACCTCCTCAGCACCTCATGCGTTCCAATCGGGCTCCATGAAGGAAACGCCAAAGAACCGAAAAGAGATCGGCGCTCGCCGTCCCTTGGCGGTTCCTTCGCTTTGATCAGGTTATGGGGCGGAAATAAAAAATCCCCGAGGGCTGCCTCGGGGACATGGCCTTAGAGGTGGCTTCCAGTCTCGATTCCGGAGCCTCGAACACACCAGGTGCTCTGGAGAAGCGGGCGACGATACACAGCGCCCTCCGGATACAGACCTTCGATCAGTTAGGGCAAATCCAACAGAACTTATACCCCTTTAGTTCAGTTTTGTCAATGACTAAGGGGCTTTTGCGGCGGCTCGGCCAGAGCTCGTCGAGAACCTTCCGGGATTTTTCGAGAAATTCGCTGGGAAGCAACCGAGGAAGTAGGTGGCCCGTGCGGGGTTATGAGTCCTCGGATCGTCCTTCGAATCCTCGTCGCAATTCAGTTCTTTACTTCTGGGGCCAGTCCGACGATACTACTCGTACGCAATGCCTCACGGTCATGTATCCATAAACGTTGCCGCGGGAGCCTGAAGCCTGCGGTTTTTCTGTATCCGGGAAGTTTCTTCCCGGCGCCCGACCAATGAGGCCGGGTGGCCGATCCGAGAGGATCGGTGAGTAGGGGCGGTTGCCCCAGTTCGCAAGGAGCAAAAGAGTGGCTGTTGGAACTGTGAAGTGGTTCAACGAGGCGAAGGGTTTTGGATTCATCCAGCAGGAAGGTGGCGAGGACGTATTCGTGCACTACTCCTCCATCTCCGGTGAGGGCTTCAAGACCCTGGCCGAGGGCGAGCGCCTGGAATTCGAGGTCGTGAAGGGCCCGAAGGGCCTGCAGGCGGCGAACGTCCGTAAGGCATAGTCAGCCCGGCTGAATCGCCCGTAGAACCGCTCGAGGCGGCACCGAAAGGTGCCGCCTCTTCGCTTTCACCCCGGGAGCCCCACCTGGCGTAGAAGAGCCTGGAACCGCGGGTCCGAGCGAAGCGTCGCGAGACGTGGGTCTTTCCTGAGATACACCATCATGGTGGATCGCTCTTCGGCAGCTTCGTTCAGCTGCTCGAAGGCCTTGTCCTTCTCCCCCAGTCCGGCATAGATCACGGCGGCATGGTACGGGGAGACATAGCTTTTCTTCGATTCCTCCCCCAGCCGGTCGAGCAGACGCCGCGCCTCCACTCGCTTGCCCTCCACGGCGAGCACGTGCCCCAGGGAAGACATGAAATTCGGGTCGGGCTCGCTGTCCGAAGCCATGGCCTTCTGGATCTCGCTCGCTGCATCGGAGTACATCCCCTTCTGCTCCAGGGCGAGACCCAGCCCCCAATGCCCTACCGGATGCGCGGTGTCGAGCTCGATCACCTTGCGCATCCGATCCATCGCCTCGTCGTATTGGCCCTCGAAGAAGAGCACCATCCCTTCACTCGATTTGAGCACGACGGAAAGCGGATCCAGCTCCTGCGCCCGCCTCAGCTCGGCCATTCCCTCATCGTATCGCCCGGTCGATGCGAGGTACCGGCTGTAGGAATGGTGCACCTTGGCGTCGCTTGGGTTCAGGGCGAGCGCGCGTTGAAACTCTCGCTCGGCCCCCACCCAATCCCACTCGTAGTAGGCCATCTCGAAGGCGAGCGCGGCGTGCGCCTCGCCCAGGGAATCGTCGATCGCAAGCGCCTTGAGCGCGGCCTCCTTCGCTTTCGGAAAGGCCTCCCGCGGGGAGATTCGAATGTAGAACGGCAGCACGTTGTAGTAGTCCGCGATCGCGGAGTGCGCGCGGGCGTAGGTCGAGTCCCGCCCTACGGAGCGCCGGAAATAGTCGATCGCCTTGGACAAGCCCTCCGGCGTTCTCGTGTTCCAGAAGAAGCGGCCCATGAGGTAGTCCTCGTGGGCCTTGGGGTCCACCGTGCGGTCTGCGGCAAGCCGGGCCGCCGCCCGCGGGCTCACGAGCTTGGCAATCTCACCGGCGATCAGCCGTGCCACGCCGCTCTGGACCGCCAGGATATCCTGCAAGTCACGCTCGTAGCTCTGCGCCCAGAGATGCTCGTCCGTCGCCGTTCGGATGAGCTGCGCCGTGACCCGCACCCGATTTCCCGCGCGCAACACGGAGCCCTCGACGACCGCATCGACCCCGAGCTCGCGTCCGACCTCGGGGAGACCCTTCTTCGTGCCCTTGTACTTCATGGAAGAAGTGCGCGAGATGATCTTCGGGCCCCCCATCTGTGCGAGCGTCGTGGTGAGCTCCTCCGTCATCCCATCGACGAAGTACTCCTGCTCCGGGTTGGCCGAGAGGTTCTGGAGCGGCAGCACAGCGAGAGAGCGAATCGAGCCCGCGTGGCCCCCGGTGAGGAAACGGCTCCTCCATCCCCCCAGATCCGACAGCGCGGCAAGGGCCAGAAGCCCGGCGACGCCGACGCTCACCAGAGCCGGCACGAGCCAGCGCGGGCCCTGCGTCCGTGCCCGCGCGGGACCAGCCTCGCCCACCCGCTCCAGCTCGCTCGCCAGATCCCACGCGGAATGAGACCGCTCCTGGGCGCTCTTCTCCAGGCAGCGGCGAACGGCCCGGTCCAGATCCGGAGGGATACCCTCGCGCAACGTCGAGAGCGGGGGTGGGTCCTGGGTCAGGACGGCGCTCATCGTGTCCGCCGGAGTCGCGCCCGAAAAGGGCCGCCGGCCCGAAAGCATCTCGTAGAGCACGCATCCCAGCGCGAACAGGTCCGAGCGGTGATCCACCTTCTCTCCGCGGATCTGCTCCGGGGACATGTAGCCGGACGTGCCGAGGATCGCGCCCGCCTCGGTCTGAGTCTGAGCCGTGGTCTCCCCGGCGCCCTCTTCAACCCCGGAGGGCCGCACGAGCTTCGCGATTCCAAAATCCAGGATCTTGACCCGGCCGTCGTTCGTGACGAACAGGTTCTCGGGCTTGAGATCGCGGTGCACGATCCCCTTCTCGTGCGCCGCCGATAGCCCGCGCGCGATCTGAATCCCGTACTCCACGGCTTTTCGAACCGGGAGCGCGCGCCCGCCCATCTGCTCGCGGAGCGTGCGCCCCTCGAGAAGCTCCGTGACCACGTACGGAGATCCCTCGTGCTCGCCGAAGTCGTAGATCGCGAGAATGTTCGGATGGTTGAGGGAGCTTGCGGCGCGGGCTTCCTGCTCGAAACGCCGGAGGCGATCGGGGTCGGCGCTCGCCGCGGCTGGAAGAACCTTCACGGCCACGTCGCGGCGGAGAACCTCGTCGTGCGCGCGGTACACGACGCCCATCCCGCCCGCGCCGATCCGCTCGACGATGCGGTAGTGAGAGAGCGTCTGTCCGATCAGGATGTCCACCGGCCCCCTGTGGCGAGTCGTGCCCATTCGCGGCGACGATTCCAGACCCTACCCTAGACGCCGCTCCCAGCCATGACCGGGTCACCGATGACGGCGCGCACCCGGTGCACTCCTCCGTCATCCCGCAACGGGATGGCGGCCGCGTCGACGGAAACACCATCCAGCTCGACGGTGGCGATGCCGCGGCAGCGCTGCTTCGGATTCTCGACGGTGATCTCGTAGCGTGTCCTTCCGACTCGAAGCAC
>Ga0137394_10002697_pt1 | contig 13178 bp, 11 predicted proteins | sample czobulk116metaG_FD_108278 | JGI IMG/M metagenome (GOLD analysis project Ga0137394, IMG submission 108278) | Vadose zone soil microbial communities from Angelo Coast Range Reserve, California, USA - czobulk1.16 metaG | ecosystem: Environmental > Terrestrial > Soil > Vadose zone | place: USA...
ATCACACCCCTGAGTGCCTTGCCTGAACTCTAAGTCAATTGAGTTCGACTTCAAGGGTCCCCTTCATCCTCTGAAACAGTGCGCTCGCTCTACTCGCATCCGCACCGCCACAGGGTCCCCTCTTGTCATCTATCACCTTCTTTTAGACGCTCTATAAGAACGAGCACTCAGGAACAACCTTAATTGATCTTGTCGATCAAAGCGGGATGTCAAACGTTATCCATCTCGATAAAGAAGCACTTAAAGGGATTAAGCGCCCAGGAACGTGCTCGCTCGATCCAGTCGATCGAAGCGAGTTATCAAACATTGATCGAGTCGATCAAGATCGACTCTAAGCGCTACTGATTACCTCTTAAGGATTAAGAGGGCGTCTAACGTTAGTAGCAAGCAATACGCCCATCGCGGCATAACAAGAACACGTCCGCTTGATCTAATCAATCAAGGCGGAGTACACAATAGTCGATAGTAGATCGACAAGGCGCTGCTGACCAACCTCTTAAAAGACTAAGAGGGCGTTAACGTCACAGCTAAAGATTACACCCGCTGCGGTGTAACAATGGACCACAGATCCAGATGCACCTTAGTTGTGCTCCAATAATTAATTGTGCTTCATAATGCACAACCTTCCTTTTTGGGAATGATGTGTCTTCTGGTATTAGCCACTGTAAAAGTGCCCCGGAAGTACCAGTACTTAGATTACTAATCTACACATTCCTAATTGGGATTCACATGCATTTGCATGCAGTGGTCTGGGCCTACACTCCAGGACTAGGATTAGTAATGTGTATATACCATATATGGACTCATGTGTCATCCGGAGGTTTCTGCCTCTTGTGTCTGTAGTACTGGCCTCGGTTTACCAGATCAGGCATAAAGTAACTACTTTTAGATAACACTCATGCTGCATCAGAAAAAATCAGCTTTTCTTACTACATCTTACTACATCTTACTACATCTTATTACATCTTATTCCTCTTATTTTGAGGGTAAGAAAGGAATAAGTGGAAATAAGACAAGTTTTTTTTTACTGATGTGTACATGCTCACTACAACTTATGTACATATTTCTGTCACTCTTATGTCCCCTGAACATTCCCTTGTGTCCTTGACACTTCTTTACACTTCTCTACCTTATTCCTTACATATAAGCATCCTTATGAATGCTTTGGATTAGTTTCTTGTATCTAGAAACACATAAATAGCTGTCTGTATGTACAGACATAATAACAGTTGTTCAAGCTGATCTTGAGTATCCACTGCCTGTTGCTGAACACTTCCTCTCATACAGAGTCTCAAGTTCAACACAACCAAACACGATGCTTTGTGCATACCATTAATCTTGTCACAAAGGCAATTCTGAGACTGTTCGACATACAAAGAAAGAATGATATCCATGACTTCAATGATGTCGCCCATGCTCTTGCTGAGCCAGTTGATGATGAAGAGGAATGCACAGAGGATCAGAGGAAGGATGAGGAACAGGATGAAGAAGATGAAGGGGAGGAAAATGATTTGAGTTTTGCACCCATCAGGTCAACATTGATGAAGGTTTGTTTACATTTCATTTATATTCCTAAGTGACTGACTAGTGACTGACTAATGTTGGACTTACTAAGCTATGGAAATTGCCATCACACTTAAGAACTCAACAACCATCCTTCTGCCAGCCTGGTACAAGACACTCTCCACTCACAGCCTTCCCCCTTGTATGATGCCTTAGGATGTGGCAACCTGCTGGAACTCCACATTTGATATGCTTGAATTTACAACTCAATACCATGCTGCCATTAATGTGATGACTGTGGTCCATGAGTTTGACCTTCACAAGTACAAACTAGTACCTGCTAAATGGAACATTGCTATGGAGCTTCAAGCATTCTCAAGGTAAGTAAATCTTCTTGAGTTTCTCCTTTTTTCCTTGTTCACACATTGTTTTGCTTTCATCTAGATTTTCAAAGATGTGACAATGTTCTTTTCTCATGGCATCCCCAACCTGGCCACTGTCATCCCTGCAATGGAACACATTAACAAAGTCCTTACTATATCCTCCAATTCATCATCTAAGTTCTGCCTTGCAATCCGCACTGCCCTCACTAGTCATCAGTCAAAAAAAACTTGTCTTATTCCTACTTATTCCCTTCTTACCCCCAAAATAAGAGGAATAAGATGTAGTAAGATTGAATAAGATGGAATAAGAAATGTTGATTTTTGCTGATGTTGTGCCATAGCCACAACGGTTGACATTAAATGTGTATTCAGTCACAGTTGTCTTGTCCTCCCACATGTCTGCAGCCACCTGGCAGTTCAATTAACATGTGCATCCCTCTGCATTGGATTGTGGAGCCTGCAAGGTTTAGTAAAGGATAGTGATATCAGAGCTGCACTTAGTCCATATGAAATTGATGGGAAGGAGGGTGAACTTGCTAAGGATTGGGATAATATTCATGTGCTATAGTCAATTGTACCCTGTTGTGTGTGCATTTTTGCAATCTGTCATGGACAGTTGTCATTTCATATCATAGTCTCTTAGAATCAAGTTGTTTCAGGTCTATAATGAACATCTCAAGTTAAGAATTGAGACCACTCTGAAGCCTAACCCATGCTTATAATGCCACGTATTCAGTGCACGTAACAACTAGATTGGTTAAGACAAGACATGTCTTAATGCACACTCTTGGGATAGCACCCTGAGATAGCTAAGTCAGAGATGACTTCGAAGGTCTTTAGAGTTGCAAGCCCTTCACCATTATGAAGGCAGCTCAAGCATTGAGAGGGGAAACTTAGAAGGGAAAAGGGGAATAGTAGAGAAGAGACTTCTGATAGATAGACAGGAGGCTCAACTTGCTGTCTTAGGGATGCAAGAAGGAGTCCTTATATACATACAAGAGAAGCCCCCAATCAGAGGCTATGCATACATAAATATCAAGCATCAAACATCAGTGATCTGATCATACAGTAGAGATGTCCATCAGCACATCAATTGCCAATCTCCATCAGCAATCTCATCAGACCCTGATGGATGGACCTAGAACGTTCCCATCAATCACTGATCTCATCAGTGATCGCATTAATCCATCATAACCAGACCTAGACCTTTCATCACTCCTTCCCATCAATGATCCCATCAAAGCCCCTAGATGCTTAGTAGAAGAAGAGAATAGTTTCACATAACCCACACAGGGTTTCTAACCCATTGGACCCATTGGACCCTCAACCTGTACCCAAGGAAACCCATATCCTATGCACAGGTGTGGGTTTTTTGTGGGTATGGGTATGGGTAGCCTCACAATACCCCAGGATTACCCCTGCCAATGCCTAATCTGTTGCAGCATGCCATCCTCAAGTTCAACTTTGAGCTTGTCCATGTCCCTGCCCACAAACACCAAGGTTCCAATGGCCTCACAAAACATGCATCAGCACCTGGAAATGAAGCACCCTTCCACAATGCTTGGGTGGTGAGTTGGCCCAATGCCTTTCCCACTGACACATCTTACACAGTCACCTGTGCACTAAGTCTCTCATGCTGTCTGGAACCCTCTCTCATATGCCCTCATCTGTTTATCCTATCCCTCCCCTCTCTTTCCATATTTTATTTCATTATCCCCTTCTTCCTCTCTTACACATCCCTTCCCTTCTAGGATTGCATTGTGGCCTTGGATCCCTGATCGTGACTCATGAGACCACCCCTAGACAATGGGGTGCTGCAACTTCATCCAGTCATCCCACACACAGATCCCAACTATTATAGCTCTTATTCCCTCGGACATCAGTAAAAAAAAACTTGTCTTATTTCCACTTATTCCTTTCTTACCCCCAAAATAAGAGGAATAAGATGTAATAAGATGTAGTAAGAAAAGTTGATTTTTTCTGATGACTCTAAGAGCCCGTTCGGCAAAAAAAAAAGAGGCGTGACTTACCAGCCAAATGAGATAATGAGTTGTGATGGAGACTGAGGCTGTTCAGCAAAAAAAATCTGTAAATTAGGCGTGTGGTTTTTTGGACACCACCCAGCCACAAAAAAAAACGACTTTTACTCATTTTTTTTGAAGACCTGGCTTGTGAGACGTGACTGTGACCAACATGACAAGTACGTGACTCTCATTCAAAAATGCATGTTGAAGCACATAATGCTTTTGTTGCGTGATTCTTGGTGCGTAATCTCATTTTTCAATGAGATCTCGATCTTTCCATGAGAGGTGCATATGCCAAACACACACTGTCAGCATGATTGGTCCCGATATGTGCAAACTGTGAATAAACTGTTACATATTCTTTTAGATTTTGTTTTGAGATAATTTTTGGCTATATAAAAAGCTTTCTTGTTGTGGAAAATAGGGAAATCCGATTTATTCAAGGTTTTCTTAGCCTTATAAGAAAGTTAAAGATTGTCTAACCATTTGCTGACACACTATCACACGACATCCCTCACATGCAATCCTCGGGTCATGTGCTCACACAAAAAAACACACTTTATTTTTTAGGTATAAAATGTGTTCAGTAAAGAAAAATTACTTGTTTTCCAGACCTCTTTTTGACACCTGCCAAAATGAGGTCTGGGAAAAACTGCTTGGTTTCAAAAAGTGTTCCCGAATGGGCTCTGAATGTGTATATTTCACACTTTCTTCATTGTTTTTACCCAACTCATTTACCAATTTGCATGCTTCTTGTTGCATTCTAGTCCAAAATTTGGTTTTTCTTTCAGTTTTTATATACTGACATTTGTTTAAAGATTAAGAAATGTGGTATTCATATTTATACAGAGCCAGAATATGCATTTTATTCGAAGAGAAGCGATGGTGTGAAGCACACATGATGAAATTTGTGATGAGGAGGGTGAGCAAGTGATGCAAAATTTGACTAAGTCAAAACAACTTTTTGGTGGGCCTGCCAAAAGTGGCCCAAGTTTGCCCAGCTGTTCTATGAAAACTGTAATCTAAGTTAGGTTGAGTTTAAGTTGAGTTTGAATAGAATGGCTGGTTCCAAGCCTAGAATAGTGATGATTGTGTGTTTTTGGTGTGAGACCCACTCTCATGTGGTCAGCTGCCAGTAACAAAAGCCTAGTACTCAGTGTTATGCCTAGTAGTTGTGCAACTGACTTGGAGGCTGCCACAATTTGGGCATCTGAGATGTGATAGAGGCATCATACAATCATGATGCATGATCATGATATACTGTGACAGATTCTGTAGAAATATGGACATCTTCCCAACTCTACAGTCCTCCCCGGTTCAAGTTTGCCCTCCACCCCATCCCTGCATCAGGAAAACTACATTTGAGTTTTTGCATCTTTTTGCATCTTATTGCATCTTTTTACACCTTATTGCAGATATTAGACCAGATAAGACAGAATCTACATATTGCATGTCTTATCACATAAAAACATAATAATAAAAAGAACCTTTTCTGCATCAAATGAGCAAAAATAAGGCAGAAAATGCTATCATAAAATTCTTGATCTTATCATGTCTTAGCACAAAGGTGTTAAGGTGCAATAAGGTGCAATAAGGTGCGAAAACTCAAATGCAGTTTTCCTGATGTGATGTAATCGACCACTGTAAGTGCCGGTGCATGTCTCCAAAAGCTCATCCCTCTCCTTTTAATTTATACATGGTTCTCTCCTCTTTTTTCGTATCTTTTCGTGTTTGAATAATGCTGGTGTGCATAGACATTCAAATGCATAACATTCGACAATAATGCTGTTGGACTATCTTATCAGTCTGTTTCCAGTGTCCCACCTTTGGGCATTCTTTGTATGATGTTCTATCGTCATTTGTGTACTTATGCTTACTCTCGGCCTTACTTACTAAGCCTCCGAGTATGATTATTAACAGTACTATACAAAAACGGGCTGCCTGGAGCCCAGAATAAACAAGTGACGCAAGGGGGCTTCCCCCCCTCACGCTTGGTCCCTCAAGACCTCCTCTCGATCCCTCTCAAATAAAGAGTTGTCCTCCTTCTATCTCCCCAGCTATCAAGCACTGCCAAGCCTGCCATAACCTCAAGTGTATCAAATGCCAGTGAACCCCCTTCTCACCAATCTCCAGCCAGTTTTCCCTCTGTCGACCAGCAGGACAACGTATCCGCCCGCTCACTTCTGTCGCGAATCTCGATGTATCAGCTGACGCACAACGTCGCTACTTGCGCAGTCGTGTGACACATTTCTTTCCTTTTCGCCTTGTCTGGGCCCTCACTGCACGACGTTTCTCTCCCGGGGACCCGGGTAACTGATACTCTAAGAGCGCGACAGCCCTCTGCCTGACTATTTGTGAGTACCACGACCAACGCGAAATGATACCAGCACCACCCTCTTTCCTGTACTCCGATATTCTCCTCGCGAATTGTCGAGTACCAGTGGTGTCCCTCCCCAGGCTCTCACACGCAGACAGATGTCCCAGCCCGGCGGGCGAAAAGGAGAACGGGGACGAGAAGGGCACCTCTCGGAAAGCAATCAGGGACGAGCGCCATCTCCATCTCCGCCTCCAACTCGCTGGGAAACGAGAGTACGATGAACACTCACTGGAACACCGTGTGGCGCAAAACTCAATGGCTGCAGCTCGTCTCATTTGGTCGAGCAGGTGTTGAGCCGACTCGGAATCCTGAGCCGAGCGAGGCCCGAGCCGTGATGGCATTACTTCCCCGTGGAATGGGTACCGGTAGATGTTAGCATTTCATGTGCAGACTATCATCAGAGGCACAATCACTGGCAGTGCATAAACGATGCGCTCATGATGTTAGTCACATGGGAATGAACCCGCGAACGTGCGATCCGCTTATTCCAGTTCTGGTGGGGCGCAACAACCTGTGAGTAAATCGATCAATTCTCAGGTCCTGGACTCCTGGTTCTCTTGATCTCAAGACCTTTCTCAATACTTGAGTAGGCACCATTTATAGCGGTTTCGTGCTTACATAACGCTGGAAGGGCGTGTAGAAAAAACATTGTAACGTCACCACGTGATGACCTCTCTTGAATGATAGACTACTCGGACTCATCTGCAGATTATACCTGGGCATGGACAGCTTGCGCTTCAGAGAAGGTTTCTCAAATCAGAAGTGCCTACCATGTCAAGCCGAAATCTTACCAACAGGGTACTATACAAGCTTATAACTTGATATGGTCAGGAACGAGGAACACGGCGACTCGAAAGGTAACGTCGTTGCTTGACCTATTGCGCCCTCCTGGTTGCCACTGGCACTCTTCCGAATTCTAACCCCCTGGAGGAAAACTAGTACCAATGCAAAGTAGTTATGTTGGAGTTTGAAACGTTCCAACTTGAACAACATGGACTGCGGAATCAATCCTCTAAGTACGGAGACATGTCCCACTTGCGTTCTCGAACACTTTCGTCTATCTAGTCAAAGGACGTGTTCTCCTGAGTTCTTTCCAATGCAAGCAGTTGGTCTGCGGTTGTCACCATTTGATGAGTTGGTTTTCTAGAATAGAACAATGCAAATTGCGGACACTCAAGTGAGTTATTGATAGCCCTCACCGATTGTTTGTAGATGCTGTGATAGGAAACGCATCCGTAAGACCTGAAGCATGGCGCGAGTGAGAATGGCAAGGTGAAATGACAGGTAGAATTATCCGGTGAGAGAAAGGCCGTCAGATTGGTCTCATATGGAGCATCGAGGTGAGCCCAATCAGGAAGTCCATAACCTGCGTTGCTGTATATAAGAGGTGAATACGACAGCTTCGTCTCATCCTCACCTCACTACCGAGTTCTCAGTTCATCACTCATGTCGGTTGCAACTATTACCCGTATCGCTGGTGATAAAACCGGCACTTTCCTTGACGACCTAACCGATCGTACGTCATTTCCAACACCAATGTGACTCTTGCTGCTTTAACACTTGCATTCATATATTAGCCAACGTGGGTGGATGGCCCAAAGGCGTAGCCATTGTCCGAATTACCAATATCGCGGTTTACACCGGAGCCGTTGTCGATTCCGTCAGGATCACTTATCAACTGACAAACAATCAGACCACAACTATCGTGCATGGTGGCAACGGTGGAAAAGTGGCTCTGGACGTTCCACTAGCTGGTAGTTTTTACTTTGTCTTGGGGCATTCAGATTTGCTTACTCCCTTGGAATTACAGCTAGTCAAAAAGTCGTTGCGGTTTATGGTCGCCAGCTCAAGAATCCTTCTAAGTTCGGACAGAAAAGGTATGTGTCCTAGATTATTCACATCACTTTATTCAAAGCTAGTGTGATTTTGTCATTCAGCATAGTCCAGTTGTCATTTGTAATTGCAACAAAGGGCGCCGATGGACAGGGGGCGGCGAAATGTGATGTTCAAAGTATATTTTCACGTCATTCGCATTGTAAATTTCCAACCGGGTCTCGACAGCTGCTACTACAGGAGATGTGACTAGTCCCAACACCCGTTTCGACTTCAGTTGGGATCTCGTGGGAGTCGCTTCATACACCTCCCAACAAGGTAAATGACCCACACGATGTCAATATCTCTGCTAACATCATATAAAGGTGGCGCGCCTGCTGCTGTCTTGCAAGGCCTAGGATTCACTGAGGTCCCCGAAAAACCTGCTTGACCAATCTAAATTTTGTAATACTCTCTGATGTCATGGTTGCCTTGTGCCTATGGTCGCTATTCAGCGAAAGTGTAATTTGTGTACAGAAATTTCAAACGAACGAATGAAAGAATCAATTGTTTATCTTGGTCAACAGTTGGCGTGAGGGCAGTCGTTGGTGGCAAATGCGAAAACAGCGATGCACCGTCTCCTTCTCCGCCCTTGAGATCCCTTCTGCGTGCCACTGTCCCCCTGGACACCCTCCTCTACGTATTATCTTCACCTAAACGGTCTACAACGACGCTGCGTACCCGCGCATAGCAGCTTCGCGTTTAAATGACGCTCTCTTTAGAGACGTACTTGGTCCCTTCGTCCTCAGCTCGTTCTGTCTGTCCGCGCCAGCCAGAGTGACCTTCGGCTACACCGTGACTTCGCACAGACGCTCGCGGCAAGGAACATCGCCCAACGCATCCGCCGAGGGCGAGCACTGCAACAGAGTGAGGGGGTGTTTGGTCATGAGGTCATCCTCGCGCCTCATGGCATACGCCATTTGATGATACACCCTGTTTCCCGCCACGTACGCAGGGCTCTTTCCCCACAACGACTCGGAACGGTCCCCCTCCGCGCACAACGGCAATGATTCCCACGAAAACCTCACCTCTGCGTCTCATCTTCACCCCAACGACCCACATCAGCCTGAGCGTTGACTCTCCGGTAGAGGCCGCGAGGCTCTGCTCAAGTACGATCCGGACCCCTTCGTTCTCAGCTCGCTCTGTCCCAGCCAACCTGAGCCCTGAGTGCCCTACTGGTGAACGGGAAGCGTCGGCGCCCAGCGCAAAGCAGATTGCCCAACGTACTGTACTCGCCGGAGGCGAGAACTGCAGCAGCGCGAGAGAGGAGGTATTGCTGCACTTCGTTACCGCGATTGTGCCTCGTTCGTCTGACGATACACCTTTTTCCTACCCGCCGCAGAGCGCTCTTCCCACTCTGTGGATGTCATGCCTCCATTGGAACCTGTGTCCATCGTCCCCCCCCCCCTCATCCCACGACGCGCGCGATACCGCCCAGACACTACTGGCCACCCATCCAGGATACAGCGCAAGTCGCGTGCAACGTCATGCCTCTACCGGAACCCATGTCCACCGACTGCTCACCATCAAACGTTGCGAGCGACGTCACCCACGCGGACAGAGGAACCAAGCACGCCGCCTGGGACGAGCAACCAGGCAAAAGTCGAAACGTCGGGCGCTCGAACGAATCCGAGACGACGGTCCTTTCGTCTGAGATCGATCCCAAGGGGTGAGAGGCGTTCAAGCACAAGATGGGCGTTCGCGCCGAGGACTCCCTCGAATCGTGATGACCCCCGGGCCGCTCGCGTGTTGTCGGTCAAGCGTCCTCGCCGTTGAGTCCTGGCTCCCGCATGACTGCGCCATATGATACCCCTTGGTTCAAGACGCACGTCAAATCTTGGTCGACTGATGCCGCCGCCGCCGCCGCGGGGTGGAATGAACAAAAAAAACGCTCGAGAGCTGCTTTGGAGTCTTGATTCGGAGTTGCGCCGCGCGGCCGATGCCGGGGAAAGTACTACAGTAGTAGAGTGTCCTTCTTCCTCGCCGTCACCTTTGGAGGACTCGGAGTATGCTGCCAATGCTGCCACCAGGGCTCGGGGATGCGAGTGTCAGAACTTGAGAGGAATGAATGCCGCTTCTCGCTCCCAAGGTGGTGTTAAACCCGGTCCTTTTTGTCTTGTGCGTCCTTGGCGTTGGACTTTCGCCTACCACAGCGTTGTAGGCGACAGGACGGTGGGTGTCCTTGGATATGTCCGGCTGATGGGCGTTGTGACCTAGGAAACGGTTGCCTGCTTGTCCACGATCGGTAGCTTGTTTATCTTGCTGTGCCGCATTCCCTACTCTGACTCGGACATAAGGAGTCGTGACGAGCGATGCCCCGAGTACGGTTGGCGCATGGCATTCTGAGCATGGCCGAGCGATGACTTACGGTTGCCAACATTAGCAGAGGGGACACCAATTCCTGACGACCCTTCTTTACGTCTGTTTCGTCAGCTCAGGTCAGGCATGGCGATCCCGGCCATAAAACGGTTTTTTCACCCATGCATCGGAAGTGAACGAGATAATACGTACAGGAGCGACAACAAAGAAACGAAACGACCTACTAGTAGACACACACACAGCCCACCAAGACAGACAGTCATCCGACGATTGCAAGCAACTCATCCTCGACCTCACGCTCCCTTTCCCGCGCCTTGGCCGCCATCGCCGCCTCGCGCTCGCGCACGACGCTCTCTCGAGCGAGAACGGCGTAAGACGGCGTGATGTGCGGCTTGTAGTCGAGCCGCCTTTTGACGTAGAACGCCATGTAGATCGGCGTGGAGGCTCCCAGCACACCAGCGAGCGTTGTAGGTGTCACCTTGTCGTCGTCGAAGCGGCACCACTAGGAAAGGGGAAGTGGAGAGGTACGGTAAGTCGTTGGGAAGGAAATGGGGGGGGGGAGGAGGAAGCGCACCGCGTCCTGGAAACGCGCAAAGCTCGTGTAGTGACCCTTGTCGATCTGGCCCTCGTGGTTGATCACTGCAAAAAGCTCGTAGTCGTACAGCGCCTCTGGGCCGGGATAACTGCTCGTGTGGGATGTCATAAACACACGAGAATGTAGCTACTTTGGGAGAACTTACGTTCCACTGGCATCGACGGCTGCCGTTGTGTAAGGTGCCATATTTATCGACAAGGGCACGCGCACGGGCGTGTCGATCTTGTACGTCTCCGTCCCACGCTGTTCAAAGCGCTACCCTCGGACGCGTCAGGGGAGATCCTCCCTTTTGCAGCCGAGAAGAATACTGACCTTGAACTGGATAGAGAGCACGGGGGGAAGCCGCTTGATGGAGAGCCGCTTGTTCGCCTCTTGTGAGACCTTGCCACATTTCTGGCAGGTCCAATCTTTAAGAGCGAGGTTCTCCGGCTGCGTAAATCTGTTGGCGAGAGTCGCATCAGCACCACGAAAGAAAGTATATGAATGTGACGCGCCGTTTGAGACACCCGGCGAGGGCATTTTGGCCTGGGGCGAGGCCGAGAGAGATGTCGAGGCAGGGGTCGACGGTCTCGCTGAGGCTGTTGCAGCGCGGACAACGCACGTCGCTCTGGAGCAGGCCGCCGAACGTGCTGTGCACGATGCAGTTGCACTTGAGGAGCGTGGAGCCGCGCGCGCTGGCGTGGGCCGCGTTAAGGAGCGCGATGAGGCACTCGTGGGCGTCCTGTTGCGCGTACCCGGCCAAGGACCCCGAGGCGCGCCAGGTGGTCGCGAGGAGGGCGGTGGGGCCGAATGGCAGCTGCGGCGGCGGGGCGTAGGTAGCGGAGAAAAGACGATCGAGCTCGCAGCAAGCGCAGTCCTCCTTGTTCTTGCACCAGCGCGGGTTGTGCTTGTCCCCGAGGAAGTAGTTCCGCAGGAGGGGGTTGTGGAGGAGCGCTTGGAGCGTCGCGTTGAGGAAGCACGTTTGGCCGAGGTTGAGCAGCCCGCGCAGGCCTTGACAGGGGAGCGGGGTGGTGTTGTCCAACGCGGTGTTGTCCTTCTCGCCTGGCTTCCATGATTGATAAGGCTCGCGTTGCAGCTTCTCGTCTGGTCTTGTGGATGACGGATGTTCTCAAAATGTATGAGGAAGGTAAAGCTACCTAGGTGCTTCGTCTCCTTCTCCTCTATTCCCAGGATAATTTGTTGATAGAGATTGTCCAGGGTGGAGTCATAAATCATGTCCTGGCATTCCTTGCAGAACACGACGCCAAGTTGTGTGTCGACGCCTGTGTACGGTTAGAGAGAGGTGCAAATGATGTACACAAGTAGACGCACAGAATCTGTGTTTTTCGTCGTTCAAATGCTCGACGATATGGTCGTCTTGCCAGCAACCAGAGAAGGCACAGTCGAGGCAGACAAATGGACGAGGAGTTGCTAGTCCGCACGTCCCGCACGTGGGGAGCGCTACCTATACACACATTAGTATGCACGGCAGAGGCGCGAATGCGGGTGGATAAACGCACCTTGCGTCGTTTTGGCGAATGAAGGGCTTCATGGGTCCGTCGTGCTTTCCAAGTGACCACACGGCGAAATGTCTTGAGGGGTTCGCTCTCGGTTGAGTCTGCCAGCAGGGCCAATGCGTGAGAGCAGCCGGTATTGTATACCGATTCAGGGTCGGGTTCATCGAAAATGGCATCTGAACTCGAGCGGGACCGAGTCGCAGAGTTGGGGGACGCGGCCATGAGAGACACATTCGGAGCAACGCGGCCCGGTGATGCCACATGTCAGAACTTTCCCACGTTTGGCCCAGTCTCTCTGTTTTCCCAGGCTCCTACCCACCTGGCTGGTTTCACCTGATCCTGTAGCCCCTGGTCCCTCCCTCCCTCCCTGTCCCCAGCATTGACATTGACGACCCCACATCTGACCATGTTCTCTTGCAAGACATTGGGACTGTCACCAGCCACCTTGAGTTTCTTTGCATTGCCACTAACAACATCAGCAAAACCACATCAGCAAAACCAGACCCTGCTGCCTAGTGCTAGATGGTGAACCATAGTAAACCATAGTGCCATAGTGCTCATAACGAGGTCTGGGTGTTTATAGCACCGGACAGCACACCCTTTACTAGA
>Ga0137394_10002698_pt1 | contig 13178 bp, 5 predicted proteins | sample czobulk116metaG_FD_108278 | JGI IMG/M metagenome (GOLD analysis project Ga0137394, IMG submission 108278) | Vadose zone soil microbial communities from Angelo Coast Range Reserve, California, USA - czobulk1.16 metaG | ecosystem: Environmental > Terrestrial > Soil > Vadose zone | place: USA...
AATGGGTCGCCCACTTTAACCGATAGCAAGAATTTCAACGTGACGGTAAACAAGGTCAATAGCCCGCCGATTATGGTTCCGCCATCACCTCGCACATTCCCGGAGAACACCACGCTCAACTTTACTGTCAGTGCCTCCGACTCAGACCTCCCGGTGCAGAATCTCACCTTCAGCCTGGATCCGGGCGCCCCCGCCGGAGCGACCATTGATCCGAACAACGGTTTTTTTAGCTGGACTTCGACCGAGACCCAGGGCCCCAGCACCAATGTTATCGTCTTCCGTGTAACCGACGACGGCAGCCCGAGCGCCAGCGCCAGTCAGGCGGTGACCATCGTAGTGACCGAAGTAAATTCTCCGCCAACGCTCGTCAATCCCGGCCCGCAAACCGCAGACGAGACCAAGCTTTTCACTTTAGCTTTGACTGCCACAGATCCGGACCTTCCGGCGAACCGCCTGAGCTTTAGCACCGTGGCTCCGCTTGTCTCAGGTCTCAGTGTCTCCTCGGGCAGCGGAGTGATTACTTGGACGCCCACCGAAAGCCAGGGCGGCAGCAACTATCTGGTTACTATGCGCGTTACCGACAATGCCAGTCCGAGCTTGAGCGCGACGCAGAGCTTCACCATCGCGGTCACTGAAGTGAATAGCGCCCCGGTGCTCACAAATCTCAACAACAGCACCCGCACCATCAGTGAGTTGACCAGCATTACCCTCACCAACAAAGCTACTGACTCTGATATACCCACCAATATCCTCACCTACGAAATTGTCTCTGCGCCTTCCGGGGCGACGCTCAACGCCACCAGCGGCGTGTTCACCTGGACCCCCGCTGAAGACCAGGGCCCCAGCAGCAATAGTATCCTTGTGCGGGTAATAGATAATGGCGTCCCCAGTTTGACCGCGACTCAGCGGTTCACGATCATGGTCACGGAATCCAACTCTGCGCCTGTGCTGTCGCCCATCGGGACCAAAACCGTGGCGGCAAGCCAATTGCTGACCTTCACAAACGTAGTCCTCGATACCGATTTGCCGGCCCAGGTCCTGACCTTCAGCCTCGGTTCGGGCGCGCCCGCCAGCGCCACCGTTGATCCAGTCACGGGCGTCTTTAGCTGGACCCCGGGCAACAGCCAGGCTCCCAGCACCAACGTCCTCCGGATCCAGGTAGCCGATGACGGCTCGCCTAGCCTCAGCGCCACACAGACATTTACCATCTTTGTCACGTCGCAGATCCGGATTACCGACATTCACACCGTTGATCCGACACATATATCGCTGACTTGGGAAAGCCAAAACGGGAAGAACTATCACTTGGAGTATAAGGACACTCTCGACGCCGGGACGGAGTGGCAGACCCTTTCGGGCAGTGACGTAACCGCCACTGCCAGCAGCCAAAGCGCGACCCTTGTCATTGGCGCGATCCCCAAACGATTCTATCGGATCGTACAGACCAACTGATTTCCAACATTTTTTGAAAGATCGGGGTCACGGCGAACGTAGCTTCGTCGTGATGGATTGTCTCCTATCTGGATTGATCAGGGCGTCAGGGCCTCAGGGCCGGAGCAACGGGTTGGTCTTACAGCATTGCCTTGCCAGAGGGCGGCCGATCCAGTATGGAAAGAGCGTCCATTGAGCACTTTACCCCGAATATCCAGAGGTGCGCTTCCTGCTTTGTTCCGGCGGCTGCTCATCTTTGCCGCGATTCTCTTAGTCGAGGCCGATCTTTTTGCAGCCGCCGCGCCAGAGCCTGTCCGCATTGTCGAAGCCGACGGCAAAGTTGAGGTCATGCGCGCTAACTCTGGAACCTGGGACAAGGCATCCATCGAACCACCCTATAATATTCTCAATCCAGGCGATCAACTGCGCACCGCCGAGCGAAGTCGCGCCGCGGTAATGCTTTCCAACAAAAGTGTCGTGCGTGTGGGTGAATCCGGGCATATCCAGGTTTTAGCCGCGCCTAAAAAAAAGGCTGGCTTCAGCTTTATCAAAGGCCTGTTTTATTTCTTCCATCGCGACAATCCCGATGAATTGGACTTGGAGACTCCGACCGTTTCTGCGGTCGTGCGTGGCACCGAATTCAACCTGCGCGTCTCACCCCTCGACGGCACTACCGTCCTCAGCCTGTTAGACGGACGTGTTTTCATGCAGAACCAATTTGGCGATGCAGACCTTAAGTCGGGCGACGAAGGAGTCGCTGAACCTGGCAAGCGTCCGGTACGTCAGGCCATGCTCGAAGCGGTCAATATCATACAATGGGCTCTTTATTATCCGGGTGTCCTGCATTTGGATGAGATCGATCTGGCCCCCGGCGAGCAGCAAGCCCTCGCCGAATCGATCGCCGCTTATCGTAACGGCGATTTGATCGCAGCTCTGGATAAATATCCGGCCGGTCGGCAACCGGGATCTGATGCGGAAAAAGTTTACCTGTCGGCGTTGCTGCTTTCTGTTGGCCAGGCTGAACAATCAGAAGGTTTGCTTCGTTCGCTGGGCCCGCAGGCGCAGGAGAGCAAGGCCGGTGCGCTGAGCGACGCTATTCGCAAAGTGATTGCGGCAGTAAAATTGCAGCCGTTCCAGGGGCGACCGATCCGAGGATTAGCCTCTGAATGGCTGGCGGAATCCTACGCCTTGCAATCGCGCTCGGACCTCGACGGGGCGCTGGCTGCTGCTTACAAGGCCGTCCAGGCGGGGCCAACTTTCGGCTTCGGCTGGGCTCGCGTTGCAGAACTCGAATTCAGCTTCGGCCGCATCGGTAAAGCCACGAAAGCGCTGGATCGCAGCCTCGAACTTGCGCCTCGCAATGCCGAAGCGCTGGCCTTGAAAGGCTTCTTGCTCAGCGCGGAAAACCGCATCAACGAAGCCGCATCCTATTTTGATCGGGCCATTGCGGTCGATGGAGCCTTGGGTAACGCCTGGCTGGGACGGGGACTTTGTCGCATTCGCAAAGGCGACATCGAGCGCGGCCGCCAGGACATCGAAGTGGCCGCCGCCCTCGAACCTAAACGCGCGGTTTTGCGCAGCTATTTGGGAAAGGCTTACAGCCAGGCCGGGGACAATCGGCGGGCCGAACGCGAACTCGAGCTGGCAAAAGCATTCGACCCGCGTGATCCAACCAGTTGGCTTTATTCAGCCCTCATCAAACAACAGGAAAACCGCATCAACGAGGCCATTCGCGACCTGGAACACTCCCAGGAACTCAATCAGAATCGCAGCGTCTATCGTTCCCGTTTGCTCCTGGATCAGGACCGCGCGGTTCGTGGCGCCAACCTCGCCACCATCTACCAGGATGCAAACATGACCGACGTCAGCGTGCGCGAAGCGATTCGTTCCGTGAACTACGATTACGCCAGCTACTCGGCGCATCTGTTCCTCGCCGGGAGTTACAATGCCTTGCGCGATCCGCACCTGATCAACCTGCGCTACGAAACGCCGTGGTTGAATGAATACCTCGTGGCCAACCTGCTCGCCGATGTTCGTGCCGGAACACTCTCGCCTGCTGTCACCCAGCAGGAGTACTCGAAGTTATTTGAGCGCGACCGCTTCGGTTTGAGTTCCAGCACTGAATATTTAAGCCGTGGCGATTGGCTCCAGAGCGCGGTTCAATATGGAATCTTCGGCAACAGCAGCTATGCGGCGGAAGTCACTTTCGGCTCGTTCAATGGCAATAAGCGTCCGAACAATGACCTCGAGTTCGTGACACCGGTGCTGCGCTTCAAACAGCAGCTCACTCCCAAGGACAGCGTCTATTTTCAGGGGATCTATTCCAAGTCCGAATCAGGCGACCTGGCCCAGTATTACGACGATGCCAATGCCCGAACCAATGGGCGCGTGCGTGAAACTCAGGAACCGATGCTGTTGGTCGGCTACCACCATGAATGGAACCCGGGAGTGCACACGCTCTTTTTGGGCGGCAGATTGCAGGACACACTCAAGGTTTCCGATTTCCAGGTGCCTGAAATATTCTTATACCGTGACGCGCCCGGCCTTCCCATCAGCTTTGTCTCGCGGTCGCTGGTCGATCCCCTCGCAGGCGCGCCTGCCAGTCCGCTGAATTACCGCAGCGATTTCGATCTTTATACAGCCGAGTTGCAGCAAATCTTCAAGATCCAGCGGCACACGCTTGTTGCCGGCGCCCGTTACCAGAACGGAACGTTTGACACCGCCAGCACGCTGGGGGCTTCGACTTTCACTACGATTGCCAACCCGAACTCGAGCCCGTTTATCCTCTTCAGTAGTCCTGAAACCAATACCGCCGCCAAAGGCGACCTGCAACGAATCTCCTTGTACGCCTACGACACCTGGAAAATCGTCGATCCTCTGCTGGTCACTGTTGGGCTTTCCTATGATCGACTCTACTATCCGCAGAATTTCCGGTTCCCTCCCTTAAGCGGCGGCCAGGAATCGAACGACCAACTGTCGCCTAAAGTCGGCGTAATCTGGACGCCTTTGAAGGGAACTACGTTGCGAGGGGCTTATTCGCGGTCGCTCGGTGGCGTTAGCTTCGATCAAAGCTTCCAGCTCGAACCGTCTCAAGTGGGTGGGTTCAACCAGGCTTATCGCAGTCTGGTTCCAGAGTCGGTCGGCGGCTCAATTGCGAGTCCCTATTTTGAAACGTTTGGGTTGGCTTGGGACCAAAAATTCCCGTCCGGAACCTATTTCGGGGTGCAGGCCGAGTTGCTCACTTCTGAAGCCGATCAAAGATTAGGAACTTTCGATGTCTCGCTGGTCGAGGTCCCTGTTCCAGGAACCGATCCCAACCTCGGGATCACCGAAATCATCCAGCAGTACACTCCGTCGCTCACGCGCCAGCACCTCAAATTCTACGAACGCAACTTGACCCTTACCCTTAACCAGTTGATTTCCGATGAGTGGTCGCTCGGCGCGCGCTATCGACTGAGCGACGCAAACCTGCGGGTGGATCTGGATATTCCAACGTCCGTCGCGCCCGGCGCCCGGCAGGATCTCGAAGCTACCCTTCACCAGGTCGACCTGTTCGCCCTTTTCAATCATCGCTGCGGTTTTTTCAGCCAGTTTGATGCCCTCTGGACGCAGCAATCCAACCGCCATTACACCCCGGATATTCCCGGCGACGACTTCTGGCAGTTCAACGTTTTCTTCGGCTACCGTTTCCCGCGTCGATTCGCCGAAATCCGGGTCGGAGTGCTGAACCTCACCGACCAGAACTACAAGCTTAACCCACTGAACCTGCACAGCGATCTCCCCCGCGACCGCACCTTCCTCGCCAGCCTCAAATTTTCCTTCTGAACAGCTCTCGGGTGGGGCATAATCCCCGACGAGCAGTTCATGCGATGGATCGAGCCAATTTCGAGTAAAGTATTCTGGCGCGCCGGTGCAATGGGCGCCTCCATCGCAGCGGTTTTGGGTCTCTGCTTCCTTATTTATCCCCTGGGCAATCCGCTGCGGCATCTCAGTTACGATCTGCCATTTAGGCTGCGCGGCTCCGTTTCCGTGCCGACTGACGCAGTCATCGTCTTCATGGACACTGATTCCGCGAAGAGCTTCGAGCAAACACCCGGTGTCCCATGGAACCCGACGATTCACGCCAGGTTAGTTCGTCATCTTAAAACGGAAAAAGCCAAGGCCATCGTCTTCGACGTACTCCTCAACGCAACCAATCAATTCAATTTGTCCGTTTACCAGGAGCTGGCAGGCGTCATTAAAGACTTCGGCAAAGTGGTGGTTGCAGCCAGCTCCGAAGACCCGGTTACTGAGGGAATTGTCCGCAAAAGAGAACAGCCGGACCTTCCGGTGGTCCCAATATGCGAGGTTGCACGTTGGGGGATTGTCGAGTTCCCCCAATCCAGCGACGGAGCAGTTCGCCAACAGCGGTTTATCCGTGGCTGGACGAACATGGCTTGGGCGGCTGCGGACGTCATCGGCAAAGCCCCTCCGGCTGGCACAGCCAATCGAATACGTTGGATCAACTATTACGGTCCTCCCTACGGAATCGATTCGGTTTCCTACAAGCGGGTCTTCGAGACCAATGCGTTAGCCGAAGATTATTTCGACGGAAAGGTAGTATTTGTCGGAAAAAAGGCGATGATCGGCGCCGACGGAAAAACTAAAGATGCCTTTGCCACTCCGTTTAGCCTCGATACGGGCGAAAATATGTCGGGAGTCGAAATCCAGGCGACTGCCTTCCTTAATCTGATCCATACCGAATGGCTCAACGATTTCTCACCTTTCACCGAAGTTGCTATCACTCTGCTTATCGCCGTGGTCTTTGGCTTTGGCTCCATCCTTCTGCGCCCGTGGATTGGGGCTGCTGTCTCTGCCATATCATTCCTCTGTCTCGCCGGATTGGGCCTTTATTCGGTGTGGCACTTCCGCCTTTGGTTCCCTTGGATGATCCCAGCCGTTGTGCAGATTCCTGCTGCGGTCGTCTGGGCCGCGCTTCTGAACACACGCAAGGTTTACCACGAAAAGGAGCTTCTCGAGCAAACTTTGGCTACGGCTCGCGCAGCTTCGGCCTCCGCTGCCGCGGGCTCTGGCACCGGCTCCGGGCCTATCGCCGCCCTAAATGCGATCAACCAGGCTGCAGCCCCCAATTCCAACACGCCTACGATGGTGGCGATGGACGCTCCCACCCAACTCGAACACATAATTGGCGATCACGAGCTGATTCGGTCTATCGGTAAGGGCGCTTACGGCGAAGTCTGGCTCGGCAAGAGCCTGGTTGGGATTTATCGCGCCGTAAAAGTGGTTTATCGCCGGAATTTCCAACATGCCGCTCCATTCGAACGCGAGTTTCGCGGTCTCAAAAAATTCGCCCCTGTTTCGATGTCCTACGCCGGGTTTGTCCAAATCCTGCACGTGGGAAAGAATGATGCTGAAGGCTATTTCTATTACATCATGGAACTTGGAGACGATGAACTCACCGGCCCGCAGATCAAGCCAGAGACCTACTCCGCCAAGAATCTAGGCAAAGAGCTGAAGAAGAGCGGCGGGCTCCCCGTCTCCGAATGTTTGACGGTTGGCGTGCAGTTGGCGGCTGCCCTGGAACACCTGCACAAACGAGAATTGATCCACCGCGATATCAAACCATCCAATATCATTTTCGTGAATGGCATCCCCAAACTGGCTGACATCGGCTTAGTCACCGCCCTCGAGGTCAACAATAACGATGCGACCTATGTGGGAACACCCGGTTACATAGCGCCCGAAGGACCGGGCAGCAGGGCCGCTGATATCTTCAGCCTTGGCAAGGTCCTCTATGAATGCAGCATGGGCCGCGATTGCCAGCAATATCCCGAGCTGCCCTCATCGCTGCTCGACCGGCCGGAAAAGGAGGAATTGCTCGAATTAAACAAAGTAATCTCCAAGGCTTGCGATCCGGATCCTCGGTGCCGCTATGCCACCGCCGCCGAACTGCATGCGGACCTCCTCAGGATTCAAAACCACCTCCGGGCGCCAGCCTAACCAACTACTCGTCGCCGAGCCCCTCGAATCCAAAGCCGCTTTCGAACGCGTATTTGAAATCGATACAACCCTTCGCGCAAAGCCACTCAACCAGCGCCGGGGCTCCATCAAATACCCTGTGAAAGTTTAGGTGAGGAAAGCTGATGATTAAGCCCTCGCGACGCATACTGCCCCATCTCGTCGAAAATCGGTCATCTAGCGGAGCTGCATCGTCCGCTTTTAACGGAAGTTGCCCGAGGTACTTGCCGAGCTTGCGCATCCTCTCCTTGTGTTCAGACCGGTATTGCGAATTGGTATAATTGGGTTTGGGCAACGAGATATAGAAGTCCACAAGCTGCGCATCGATAGCCGGCTCCTGCCGGATCTTTGCCAGGTGTTGCTGAGTCAATTCATCAGTCAGGCGCTTCTGTTCCTGTTCCAATTTTTTCACTTCGTCCGGATCGCCCTGGCGCTGCGCTCGAGCCAGGCTCTTCCGTACGGCGACCAGCAACGGCTCTTTATAGAGCGAGGGCCGATCCTCAAGCTTCGCATAGGTCCGTCGGGCAATCCGGTGCTGCTCACGTTCGGCGCTCGAGCGAGGATCGGAGCTCGTCCAGGGTGGCACCAAGTACATCTCGCGCCCAGCAACGAAGTACTCCCGGGCTTCATCCTCAATCTGTTTGGCCGTTTGTTCATTGGGCGCAATACATGCCAGCCTGCAGGTCGCCTGGAAATTGGTGTTATCGACGAACACATTCGTCGTCTGCGCTTGAATGCGAGCCAGCCAGCGTTTCCTTCCGGCGTCATCAGCTCCTGGCAGGGCGAGCAGAAGGGACTCTCCAAAAATCTTCAGCGCTGCGTTGGTTGGAAGCTGGCTGCCGAGCGCTTGGAACGCCTGCCGTGCCTCGGCTTTGTTCCTATACGTCGCTATGATTGTATTATGGCTGCCATGCGCATCAGAAGGAAACGTCCCGCTGGCGCTTACTGAGCCGCAGGAAAGCTTATGGCGCGGGAGATTTGCCGCGAGGTTCAGCGCACCGCCAAGGTTCCCATGCTCAGCCACGGCAAAGACGATTCCAAACACCAGCGCCATCAAAAATGTGAAGCCATGCACACTCAATAACCCAACCGTCGCAAACCAGCCAGGGGGGCGCGCATTCAGGGATTCAAAAATATTCAGCGTATGCAGCGCCAGCGTTTTGTTGGTCATCCCCTTTGGAAATGCTGTCTTGAGTTCGCCAATGATTGTTTGCGCCGTCTGGGGAGGAATATTTTGGTCATCCGGTGAAGCCGCGCTCAGCCCCCGCTTGCGGAGGTCCCCCCCAATGCGAGCGATCTTAAACGAGACTGGAATACTAAAGAGCATAAAGACCCCAATGAACGCCAGCCAGCGATCTTTGGCCAAAAAGCCACCGACCAACAACGCTACCCCGGCCAGCCCGCGAAACGCCGTGTCCAATACGTAATGCCGCGAGAACAAGGCCGCATGCATTACCCAGCCACCGTCGAGGGGCAATACCGGCAGAAGGTTGAATCCGTTCAGGATGAGAGTTAGGAATGCAGCCTTTACCAACACCGTTTTGTGCAGGATCAGCCCGGCACAGCCTAGGATCGACCCAACGATGACGCCCGGAACCGGCCCCATCAAAGAAACAATTACCTTCTTCCATCCAGGGACGTTGTAATTTTGTCCCGAAACCGCTGCGCCGAAACCGGGGATGAAGAACATGCGCAGGTTGCGATAATTGAAGGCCCGCATTGCGATGTAGTGTCCCAGCTCATGGAACAAAAGGATCGGGACCAGTGCCACGGCAATTTTCCACGACCACTGTGCCGAGCCTGCCCCGATGAATACCGCCAGGGAAATTACCAACAGCAGCACGCCGGCTGCCCAACCGCTTTTCTTTTGTTGGAGTTTGTACAATTCTGCCAGCACCTCCGCATGCTGGAGCCCTTCTGCTTCACAGGTGCGCGAGATCTCCTCCATCATCTCCACTTGTTTCACCTCCGCCGGCGTCATCGGCCGCCACGCTCTGCGCGCCAGATGGAAGTCTCGCAGCGCCGCATGGTAAAGTTCCATAACCGAGCGAAGGTGCTCAGGGCTATCACTCAGGTAGGCGCTCTTGGATGTGACCTCACGCCCAAGTTCCTGCTGGTGCAACGCCCATAAGTTTGTCGCGGAAGCGCCCACTCTTCGGACCGTCCGCACCGTTGTCGGAGCGGCAGAGTCCGGTTTGCCCGCCGAGGAAACCAGGAATGTCCCGTCCGCGAACGCGGAAACAAACGTTGGAAAGAGATAAACCCGCGCCGGATGCGGCGTCGTCCAGATTCGATGATGGATGCGCGCAAACGCCTGGCCTGAGCTGTGGCAGAATGATGCCCAGTAAATGCTCGTGTTTTGAAGCCGGTCGTAAATCGCATGATAAATGGGCGAATGAAAGCCGCAGGCCGTGAGTTCATCCACCAACGGCTGGAATCTGGTTCGTACCTGCTCAGGCAGCTTGTCGTAAGGCGTCTCGTGCGGCTGGAGCGATTCGGTAGCCGGATCGTCCATCGACCCAGGTATTTGCGCCCGAAGCACTTTCGTCAGCCAGCCGAAGAGCACGAGCGGGTTGGGCGTTCCCCACCAGTATTCCTGAAAGCTGAAACGGGTGCTGTCGATCTTGTAGAATGTGCTCATTTCGACGCTGGCAAAGCATAGCAAATACCGAACCCACCAGCCTATCCAAGCAGAATCTCATCTCAGTCGGGATCAACGTGCTCCTCTGCGTGATCGACCCTATGTTCAAGACCTGGCTCTCCAGCTACCGTTCCATCGTGCTCAGCCCGTTGAGATCCGGGGTCCAAAGGCGCCCAGTCAGCTCCTTTATCATTATCACATTAGTCTGGTCCTGGTCGATGTGGTGGCTGCTGCGATCCCATCCTGCGTTAGAACCACACTCGCGCCTCTGGACCTGCCTTTATGTTTCCGGCTTGAGCGGGCCGATGGTGGGCGCCTTCGCGATTTCGTTGTTCACCAATGGGACAAAAGGGATTCGCTCCCTTCTTGCACAGTTTTGCCTCCCTCCGATTTCCCCTCTCTGGTATCTCTCAGTCATCTTCCTGCCCATTGGCGCCTGGATGCTGGCCGCCCGGCTCGGCCATTGGCACGTTCGTTTCGGCCAACCAGCGGCATTGATTCTGATTCTATGGCTGAAAATGTTGGTCCGTGGCGGACCTCTGACTGAGGAACTCGGCTGGCGCGGCTTTCTCCTGCCCGCACTCGTTTCTCGCTCCAACTTGTTTTGGGCAACCGTCACCCTCATTCCAATTTGGGCCGCTTGGCATTTGCCGTTGTGGTTTCTCCCCGGAGTGCCACATGGAAGCTGGTCCTTCCCCATGTTTCTTTTGCTCCTCGTTCCCGTGACCCTGATTTTCAGTTGGCTCTATGTAAAAGGACAAGGAAACCTCCTGTTGCCCATTTTGTTTCATACTTCCATCAACACCAGTTTTCACTTTGTCCCCATGGTACCGCCCTGGAACAGTTCCAACTCGGGTTTCCTGGTTTTGCTCGGTTTCTTTTGGATCACCGCCATCCTGCTGGTGCTCGCCAATCGCGAGCTCTGGTTTCGCCGCCCTCCCGCGCGAATACCAGTCCACCCCGCTGCGGAATTTCAAAATGACCAATTACCAATGACAAATTACAAATTACAAATTACCAACGATTAAACGCCAATTACAAAAGGCCGGGCTTCTGTGCTTAGGCCTTCGTCATTCTTTCGTCATTTAATAGGCCCAGGCCGTTGATCAAACTCCGGGTACCCTCCCTTTTCAATCGATGGCCCCGGAAACCCGATCCGCTCCCACGTCGATGGCTGGCTTAGGTAGATCGCACATGCCTCCGCGCGCAGCAGCTTGAACAATCCGGGATATCGATCTCGAACAATCACCAGCAGCGCCTCAACCGGTGCCGGATCAAGGGACCCGACCGCCTTGCCAAAACTCGCCTTGGCTTTGCTGACCGCAAATTCAATGGCTTCGACATAGACGGAACCGTTAGGGTCAGTCTGAATTTTGCGTGCCAGAGATTGTCCCACACTCATCCCAGCGACTCCACGGTCCTTTGCGTCTGCCGGAATAACCCCAGAGGCCAGCGCATCCAGAGTCTCGATTTGCTCCGCGGTTAATGGCACGCTTTTCATCCCTAAATCTCCCCTTTACGTGCGGCTTCGGAAATGTATTCAGACGAGCGCGAAGCAATCGCCATCGCTGTCAGGGTTGGATTCACACCTGACCCAGTCACGAACACGCTCGTGTCGCAGATGAATAGATTCGCGATATCATGCGATTGTCCATATTGGTTGACCACGGATGATCTCGCGTCGTGCCCCATGCGACACGAGCCCATCGCATGCGCGCCGTAGTTCAAACCGATGCGAACTTTTTTCGCGCCGGATGCTTCCATCATTTCCATCGCTTTATCCCGGGCTGCGGCGGCCAGCCGCAAATCGTTCTCTCCCCATTCATAGGTCAATCGCGCCACGGGCAGTCCGCGCCCATCCTTCACCTCGGGATCGAGCGTCACGGCATTCCTGTCATTGGGCAGTCCTTCGGCGTGCGCCCACCAGGCGGCCGTATGCGAAAAGTCATCGAGGAATTCTTTCAACTCCGTGCCGAACATCGTTCCGCTCAAGCTGGCGTAAGTGATCGGCGTCATCATGTACGAGATCAGCACATAACCCCGAGCATATGAATTGCCAGCGTTGGGCTTATAATAATCCTGGATCATGACGTGCCCCATTTGCATCCCCTTGTAGGCGTGAACCGGTTCGGAAAATGTTCCGAACACTTGCCACGTTGGATGGCTCATAAATCCGCGGCCGACCATCCCACTGGAATTGGCAAGCCCATCGGGAAAACTTGAATTCGCCGAGAGTAAAAGAAGACGCGGCGTCTCCAGGGCGTGCGCCGCGAGAACTACCAGCCGCGCCTTCAACTCGTGTTCCTTGCCGTCCCGGTCCAGGTACCCGACTCCGGTGACCCTGCCTTTGCTGGCATTATAATTGATGCGATGCACAAAGGCATTGCTGATGACCTTTGCCCCTCGTTGTTCGGCTTTTGCCAAATACGTTTGCGATGCGGTCGCCTTTGCCCCAGTCGAGCAACCCGAACCGCACCAGCCACAATAAGTGCACGCCGGACGTCCCTCGTAATCTGTGGAGTTGATCGCCACCGGCGGAGCGAACGGTCGCGCCCCCAACTTTGTCGCGCCTCGTGCCAGTAACTGTGCATGCCAATTCATCCGGTGCGGCGGCATCGGCAACTCGTACGGCTCCGGCGCGAACGGCCCGCACTCCCCGGCGACGCCAAACTCCCGTTCCACCTTCGCATAGAAAGGCCTCAGATCATCGTAACCGAGCGGCCAGTCCTGTCCGACCCCCTCCGTGGAGAACGTGCGAAAATCCGCGTGGTGAAATCGGGGCATCACCCCGAGCCAGGTGAGCGTCCCGCCCCCAACACCAACTCCGGCCTTCGGCACAATGGGATGGCGCCCTGTATAAACCCGCGGCTCACTCCACATGATTTTGCTCGCGTTTGCCTCCGAATTTTGCAAATCACGACCCAGATCAAATCGCGACCCAGCTTCCAGCACTGCCACCGAAAACCCACGCTCCGTCAGCTCTTTAGCGACGACGCTCCCACAGGCCCCAGCACCCACAATTGCGACATCTGGAATTTCGTCAGCCATGCGTGTTGCAGTAGCGTAAAAGAAACTCCTGCCCTTCGCG
>Ga0137394_10002699_pt1 | contig 13172 bp, 14 predicted proteins | sample czobulk116metaG_FD_108278 | JGI IMG/M metagenome (GOLD analysis project Ga0137394, IMG submission 108278) | Vadose zone soil microbial communities from Angelo Coast Range Reserve, California, USA - czobulk1.16 metaG | ecosystem: Environmental > Terrestrial > Soil > Vadose zone | place: USA...
ATGATGGCCATCTCGTCAGCGACGCGGCGCGGGTAGTGCGTGCGGATCTGCGAGCCGAAGCGGTCCTTGAGCGGCGTGATGATGCGCCCGCGGTTCGTGTAGTCCTCGGGATTGGCCGAGGCGACCACGAAGAGATCGAGGGGCAGCCGCACCTTGTAGCCCCGGATCTGCACGTCGCGCTCTTCCATGATGTTCAGCAGGCCCACCTGGATGCGCTCGGCCAGATCCGGCAGCTCGTTGATGGCGAAGATCCCGCGATGCGTCCGTGGCAGGAGGCCGTAGTGGATGGTCAGCTCGTCCGAGAGATAGCGGCCCTCGGCGACCTTGATCGGATCCACCTCGCCGATGAGATCCGCGATGGTGATGTCGGGCGTGGCCAGCTTCTCGCCGTAGCGGCGGTCGCGCGGAATCCACGCGACGGGCGCCTTGTCGCCTTGCTCGGCCACGAGGGCGCGGCCGGCCGGCGAGATGGGGGCGAGCGGGTCGTCGTGAATCTCCGAGCCCGCGAGGGCCGGGACGACTTCGTCCAGGAGGTCGACGAGCAGCCGCGCCATCCGCGTCTTGGCCTGGCCGCGCTCGCCGAGGAAGACGATGTCCTGACCCGAGAGGATGGCATTCTCGATCTGCGGCACCACCGTCTCCTCGTAGCCGACGATGGTCGGGAAGAGCGGCTTGCCACTGCGTAGCCGTCCGATCAGATTGTCGCGCAGCTCCTGCTTGACGGACCGGGGGACGTAGCCGCTCTGACGAAGCTCTCCGAGGCTGGACGGTCGGGCCGAGGTCACGAGGCAATGATGCTGCTGGTATGGCGTGCTGTCAATGGCCGCCGCTCGGCGGGGGCAGCATGTAGCCCAGCAGCAAGACGTTGAGCTGGACGAGGAGGATCTTGTTCCACGCGGTGGCCGCGGCGAGCGCCTCGCGCGCGTCCGATAGCTCAGATTGGAGCACGCCGGCCAGCGCCGATTGGGTCAGGCTCATGGCGCCGACCATGAATTGCGGCGGGATCTTGCCGCCGGGGCCGTATTCGCGATGGCTGTGCGAGAGGGCGACGCCGAGGAGATAGTAGACGAAGCCCTCGTTGATGGCGACCTCCGCGGTTTCCCTGAGCCAGCGCCCCAGGCTGTGCTTGCGCCGCTCGATGCGCTCGCGATCGGGCGCCCCGTCTGGACCAAGGAAGAACTGCGCCGTCGCCGGGAACTTGAGGAAGTGCTCGTAGAGCGCGGAGGTGAGCGCAGCCTCATGCTTGAGCACGAGCGGCGCCGTGTGGCGGATCAGGGCGATATCGTCGTCGCCCAGGCCGACGAAGGCCATCTGCTCCCTGACGAAGCGCTCCATGTCCGCGCCCGGATGGACGCGCTCGACCTCGCTCATGGCTCCCGAGCATAGCGCGTTGTGCTCGGTCGTGCCGCCCGGTATGCTCTGCTCGTGCTGCCCGTGATCATGGTCCTCTCGCTTCTGCTGGTCACACCGGCCGTGGCCGCTGCCGCCCAGACCGCGAGCTGGCTCGACGAAGAGCGGCCGATGAATTGGAACAAGATGCGTGCCCTTGTGCCCGAGGGCCCGGTGCCGGACGGAGATCCGGCGGATACGCAGCGGTGCAAGGATCAAGTGCGCGCGCCCGACACGGCTATGGACCGCGCGGTGACCTCGCGCGGCTGGTCGCTGCTCGGCCCGGCCACGACCTATGGCCCGACCAGTATCATCGTCGCCAACACTTCGGTTGACGGCATGTGCCGGCCGCGGTTCTACCAGGCCTTCGTCTTCGTGAAGGGCCGCTTCGCCGGCACCCTGTCGCCTGGGCCCATGAATGCCCGCGAGGACGGCGCCGAGAGCATGATCCGCGTCGTCTCCGCTTCCGAGCTGACCGTCCAGTACGCCCGCTATGCCGATGCCGATCCGCTGTGCTGCCCGTCGCGCCTCACCATCGTGCGTTTTCGCGTGGAGCGGCTGCGCGATGGTCCCATTGTGATTCCCGTGACCGTCCACACCCGTCCCAGCAGCCCGTAACCTCTCTCCGGAGGGCCTCCATGACCGAAGCCGACCTCTGCTATACCCCGGCGACCAAGCTGGCCGCACTCATCCGCGCGAAGAAGCTCTCCCCCGTCGAGTTGACGCGCACCGTGCTCGAGCGCATCGAGCGGCTCAACCCGCGGCTCAATGCTTTCTGCACCGTGACGGCTGACTCCGCGATGAAGGGCGCGCGCGAGGCCGAGCAGGCCGTGATGAGGAAGCGCAAGCTCGGCCCCATCCACGGCATTCCGTTCTCCGTGAAGGACCTGAGCTTCACGGCGGGCGTCAAGACCATGGGCGGCTCGCACATCTTCGCCGACCGCGTGCCCGAGCACGACGCGCCCTTCGTGCGGAGGCTCAAGGAGGCGGGAGGCATCCTGATCGGCAAGACCGCCACGCCCGAGTTCGGCTGGAAGGCGCTGAGCGGCTGCCCGCTCACCGGCGACACGCGCAATCCCTGGAACCTCGGATTCAACACGGGCGGCTCCAGCTCGGGCGCGGGCGCGGCGGCCGCGGCGGGCCTGGGCCCGCTCCACCAGGGCTCCGACGGCGCGGGCTCCATCCGCGTGCCCTCGTCCTTCTGCGGCGTCTTCGGCCACAAGCCCTCCTATGGCCGCATCCCGCAATGGCCCGTGTCGAACAACGACTACACGACCCACAACGGGCCGATGACGTGGACGGTGGGCGACTCCGCGCTGATGATGAGCATCATGGCGGGGCCCGACGACTGGGACCGCACGAGCCTCGACGCCGCGCCGGCGGACTACCAGGGCAAGCTCAACCGAGGCATCAAGGGCCTGCGGGTGGCGTGGAGCCCGAATCTCGACGGGCTTCGCGTCGATCCAGAAGTGGCCGAGGTGGTGAAGCGCGCCGTCGGCGCCTTCAAGGAGGCGGGCGCCAAGGTCGAGGAGGTGACGCCCGGCTTCGCCGACACCCACGACATGATCCGCGTCATGTGGTGCGCGCACTACGCGGGCGCCTGGGGTCCGTATCTGCCCAAGTGGCGAGAGAAGATGGACCCGGCCTTCGTGGCCTGCATCGAGGACGGCATGAAGGTGAGCGTAGTCGACTACATCGACGCGCGCGGCAAGAAGCTCATCCACTGGGACTCGGTGCGCCCGCTCTTCGAGAAGTACGATCTCCTGCTGACGCCGTCGGTATCCGTGCCCGCGCTGCCGCTCGGCCGCATCAACCCGGAGGGCTGGCCGCAGCATCCGTGGGACTGGCTCGGCTGGGCGTCCTTCTCCTATCCCTTCAACTTCACCGGCCAGCCCGCCTGCTCCATTCCAGCGGGCCTCACCAAGGCGGGACTGCCCGTGGGGCTGCAGATCGTGGGGCGCCGCTTCGCCGATCTCACCGTGCTCCAGGCTGCGGCCGCCTTCGAGAAGGCGCGGCCCTGGCAGAAGAAGCGCCCCGCGCTCGACTGAGCGGGCCGGTTCGCCCGGCGGAGACCGAAGGAGGGACCCAGTGAACAGACGAGATTTCGTAGCCCTCTTCGGCGGTATTTCTGCAATGTGGCCGCTCGGCGCGGCAGCGCAGCGGGCAGGGCACGTGGTCCGGATCGGCGTGATCTCGACAACGTTCGCGCCAAGGACGGCCGCCATGCAAGCATTCAGGGAGCGGCTCAAGGAGCTCGGCTATATCGAGGGCCGGAACCTTGCTGTCGAGATTCGAGATGGGGAAGGAAGAAACGATCGGCTGCCTGCGCTGGCCGCTGACCTGGTGCGCCTTCCCGTCGACGTCATCGTGACGCTCGGTCCCTACGCCCTGGAAGCGGCCAGGGACGCCACCGCGACCATCCCCATCGTCTTTGCGGGTGTCGGCGCGAATTTCGCGCCCACTCGCAGTGGTGGAAATCTCACGGGTGTCGCTGAAGAGATCATTGAGTCGACCGTCAAGCGGTTGGCATTGCTCAAGGAAGCGGTGCCTGGCCTCACCCGAGTGGCCATCCTCGCGAATCCGGATAACTATGGGACGCAAGCGTATCTGCAGCGGTGCCGTGAATGGGCGCAGACGGCGGGCGTGACCCTTCGAGTTTACGAGGTGCGCGATCCGGACGACATCGAGCCCGCCTTCGTGAAGATGGTGAGCGAGCGTGCCGAGGGACTCATCGCCTTTACTGACTCGATCATCTTCGGCCAACGTGACAAGATTGTTCAGACCGCCTTGAAGAATGGTCTACCTGGAAGCTATCCCTATCGCGAATGGGTGGCGGCGGGTGGTCTACTCTCCTATGGGCCGAATCTCGCGACGATTCTGCGGGGACCTGTTCCCGCCATGATCGACAAGATCCTCAAGGGCGCGAAGCCGAGCGACCTTCCCGTCGAACCGGCGAGATCGGAGGTCTTCATCAACCTCAAGACCGCGAAGGCGATCGGCCTCACCCTCCCGAAGCCGCTGCTCGCCCGCGCCGACGAGCTGATCGAATAGCCTGAGGGCGATGCCTTGCCTCGCACTGATCGCGTCTGAAGCTTCGTCCTTCAACACCAACGAAAGGGTCTGAGATGGCCGCCATGAATCCGGCATCCGTGAAAGCGCTCACCTTCGACGTGTTCGGCACCGTGGTGGACTGGCGTTCGAGCATCACGCGGGAAGGGCAGGACTTCGGGAAGGCGCACGGGCTCAACAACATGGACTGGGTCAACTTCGCCGACCGCTGGCGCGGCATGTACCAGCCGGCCATGGACGAGGTGCGAAGCGGCCGGCGCCCGTGGGTCAAGCTCGACGTCCTGCATCGCGAGAGCCTCGACAAGCTCGCCGCCGAGTTCGGCTTCAAGGGCGTGTCAGAGGCCGAGTTCGATCATCTGAATCGCGCCTGGCATCGTCTCGACCCCTGGCCCGATGCCGTGCCCGGGCTCACGCGGCTCAGGAAGAAGTACATCCTCGCCACGCTTTCCAACGGCAACGTCGCGCTCATGGTCAACATGGCCCGGCGCGCCGGGCTGCCCTGGGACACCATCCTGGGCGCCGAGGTGACGCGCCACTACAAGCCGCAGCCCGAGTGCTATCTGGGCACGGCGGACATGCTGGGGCTCAAGCCGGAAGAATGCGCGCTGGTCGCCGCGCACAATGGCGACCTCGGCGCGGCCTCGAAGCTCGGCTTCAAGACCATCTTCGTGCCGCGTCCCGCCGAGCACGGCACGGGCCAGACGAAGGACATCAAGCCCGAGCGCGAGTGGAGCGTGGTCGCCCGCGACTTCGTCGACCTGGCGAATCAGTTCGGCTGCTAGCGCGGTTTTGGCCGCAGGCAACGCCCACCCTCACCCAACCCTCTCCCTCCTCCTGAGGGAGAGGGATTCAGTTATTGCTCACCATCTCGGCACGTCCTATCCCTCTCCCCCAGTGGGGGAGAGGGCAGGGTGAGGGGGTTGGACCAACTGTCTCCGATTCCTTGCCGTGAGAGCCAGCCCGCCGAAGCTGAGGCCGAGCAGGACGAGGGTGGCGGGTAGCCGAATGGCCGGGGGCGGGACGTCCGCGCCCGCGGCGCCAATGACGACGATGCCCTGCCAGGCCAAGATCTGTGTGGCGCCGTTGATCCGGAGGCTCTCCGTGCCGGGATGCGAGGCGCAGCTCCCTGACGGATTGTCGAGGCACCAGAAGTTCTGGCCCGATCCGATGGTCGGATTCTGGAAGAGCACGATGCCGCCGTTCGCGGTGTCGAAGAGAAGCTGGCTGGCCGTCTCCCTGAGCGCCGCTCCCAGGATGAATGCAACTTCGGAGTTTGCCGCGGTCAGGAGAAACGCGGTCGCGCCGTCGTTCAGCGTGAGGCTCCAGCCCAGGAGATTGGTCGACCCGAGCGCACCAAGCGTCCCGTCGGTGGTGATCGTGCCGGTCACGCCTCCAGCGCCTATCGTCTGATTGACGTTGAAGATAACACTGGCGGAGCCGATGGCCGGCGCCCCGACGGCCAGCGCCAGCGCGAGCGCGCTTGCGAGCAGAATCTTTCGCATGGTGGTCTCCCCTTGATCATTGAAATGACATGACCACGCGTTGAGGAGCACGAGCCGTACCACGCACGAGCGCCGGCCCAGTCAGACCCTGTAAGATGAGTTGATCCGGTGGAGACGAAAAGGTGTGAAATTTCCCGGCACGGGGCCTAGGCGGGATTCCCGATGGCGACCAGTTGTCGTCCGAGGAGTAGCGACGATCGGGCCGTCAGGGCCGTCAGCCCGCTGTCCCGAAACGTCAACGACCGTCAGCCTGGTGACCTCGTGGCCTTCTGACCGAAGGAGGGAGCATGGCCCGCATCGACGGCGTTCAGCCCGCCAAGATTCAGGATGACTACGTCAAGAACGTGCTCGCGGCGCAGACCAAGACGTGGGGCGCACCGCTGCTGAACCATCTGATCTACGCGCGGCGGCCCACCATTCTCCGAGGCGCGCGCGGCATGTGGGCGGGGATCGAGGGCTCGGGGCTGGTCGACGGCAAGCTCCAGGCTCTGCTCAATCGCCGCGTCGCCTCGCTGAACGGCTGCGAGTTCTGACAGGACATCAATGCTGCCGTGGGCAGCCAGCTCGGCGTCTCGGACGAGAAGATTCTGGCTCTTGCCGACTACGCGACCAGCCCGCTCTACACGGAGGCCGAGCGCGTGGCCCTGGAGTATGCGGACACCATCACGCTCAGCGATCGTGACGTCGGCGACGATCTGTTCGCGCGAGTCCGCCAGCTCTACGACGACGACACAGTGGTCGAGCTGACCGAGATCATCGCCTGGGAGAACGCCTCCAGCAAATTCAACCGCGCGCTCCGCATCCCCTCCCAGGGTCTCTGGAAGCGCTCCTAGAATCCCTCTCCCCGATCGGGGAGAGGGCAGGGTGAGGGGGCGGCTCTACTTGCCCGCGAGCCGCGCGACGACGGGGGCGAGGGTCTCCAGGTATTGCTCGAAGGTGACGAAGAAGGAGATGCCCCAGCGATCGCGACGCGCCTGGAGGGCCTCCACCATCTCCTCCACGGTGCCGATCAGCACGAAGGGAGCCTCGAGGATCTCCTCGATGCTGAGCTGCTTCCACGCGCGCGTCAGCTCCTCTGCGACCTGGCGGCGGTGCTCCGTCACGACGACTCGCTGGATCAGTGCGCTCAGCTCGAGCTGAGCGATTCGCGCACCGGCGGCCTCTCGCACGAGCCGCACGCGCTCGTCCACGCCCCCCGTCCTCCACGCGGAAAAGTCCGGCTCCGTGCCGCCCCGGGTGAAGGTGATGCCCGTGAAGCCCACGATGTCAGCTTCCTTCGCGGCGAGCGTGAGGAGGCGTGGGCCATTGCCCCCGATGATGATGGGCGGGTGGGGCCGCTGGACCGGACCCGGATGGATGGTATGCCCGGCGACTCGATAGTGCTGACCGGCGAACGTGACCTCCGCCCCCGCGAGGAGGCCCTTGATAATCGTCACCGCCTCGGCAAGCCGCTCGACCCTGACTCTTCCGCGTTCGAAGGGGAGCCCCGCCTCGTCGTTCTCTGAGCGCATGTGCCCGGCGCCCAGTCCAAGCTCGAACCGGCCGTCGGTGAGCAAGTCCGCGGTCGCGGCCTCCCGTGCCACGAGCACGGGGTGGCGGAAATCGTTGTTGAGCACGTTCGTGCCGACTCTGAGGCTCTTCGTCGCGGCCGCGGCGCTGACCGCCGCCGGAATCGGCGCCAGCATGGCCGCGAGATGGTCGGGCACCATCAGCACGGAGTAGCCGAGGTCCTCGACTCTGCGGGCCTTGTCTTGCCACTCGGTTCGCGATCCAGCGTCCCGAGCATTGATCCCGAAGCGGAACAGCTTCATCCGATGCTACGCATCACTTCCCGGCAAGTCGGGCGACGATGGGGGCGAGGGTTTCCAGCAAGGGGTCGAAGGTGACGAAGTAGGACAGACCCCAGCGCTCCCGTCGCGCGTGGAGGGCTTCGACCATCTCGTCCACGGTGCCGATCAACACGTAGGGGCTCTCGAGGATCTCCTCGGCGGTGAGCTGCTGCCAGGTCTTGACCAGCTCCTCGGCGGCCTGGCGCCGATTGTCCGTCACGATGATGCGCTGGATCTGAGCGCTCAGCTCGAGCCGGTCGAAGCGCGCACCGGCCGCCTCCCGCACGAGCCGCATGCGCTCGTCCATGGCGGGCACCCTCCACGCGGACATGTCGTGCTCCGCGCCGCCGCGCGCGAAGGTGATGCCTGTGAAGTTCACGGTGTCGGCCTCCTTCGCGGCCAGCGTGAGGAGGCGTGGGCCGTTGCCCCCGATCATGATGGGCGGATGGGGTTGCTGGAAGGGCAGCGGGTGAATCTTGTGGCCGGTGACTCGATAATGCTGTCCGGCGAAATTGACTTCGGTTCCGCCCAGCAAGCCCTTGATGATCGTCACCGATTCGGCGAGCCGCTCGACCCTGATGCCGCCTCGGTCGAAGCGGAGGCCTGCCTGCTCGTATTCTGACCGGACGTATCCGGCTCCCAGCCCGAGCTCGAGCCGGCCATCAGTCAGGAGATCCACCGTCGCCGCCTCGCGCGCGAGCACCACCGGGTGGCGGAGGTCATTGTTGATGACATTCGTGCCGACCCGGAGAGTGGTCGTGGCCGCCGCGGCACTCAGGAGGGCAGGGATGGGCGCCAGGACGGGCCAGAGATGATCGGGCACCAGGAGGACGGAGTAGCCGAGCGCCTCGATCTTGCGCGCCTTGTCCTGCCACTCGCCCCGCGACTTGGCGTCGCGCGCGTTGATCCCGAAGCGGAACGGCTTCATCGGCCCGTGGCTCCCAGACGGCTCTGGACCAGATCCGCGAACGGCCCCGAGATGCGCACGATGTCGTTTAACTGGAAGCTGCCGCTCCTCGTGACGGCGACGAGGAGATCGCCGGCCAGCCCGCTGGCCCGCGTCTCCGTGGTGATCGGCACGAAGGCGAGACCGCGGGGCGCGTCGCCATCGGTGAAGCGCGCGAGGCTCATCCGGGTCCCATCAGGGCTCACCGCGAAGATCTCGCCCTTCTGACGGTCGGCCACGAAGACGACGCCGCCCGGACCGGGCGCGAGCCCCTGGGCCATGGGCCCCTCGAGCACGAGCCGGCGCTCGCCGCCGGGGCTCACCCGCCAGATCTCGCCGGGGCCGGGTTGCCAGGGCGCCTCCGCCGTGCCATCGCTGCCGATCCACAGGTGATCGGTCTCGTCCACCGCGAGCGCGCGGGGGCGCGTGACGCGCACGTAGCCTGCGTCGAGCAGGTTACCGCCGGCGTCGAGGCGAACCACCACCCCGCGCTCGCGGTCGGCGACATACACGTGGCCGGCAGCGTCGACGGCCGCGCCCTCCGGCTGAACCAGTGCCGGCGGCAGCCCACGCTCGGGCGTGCCCCCCGCGAAGAGCTGGATGCGCCCGCTGGCCAGCCGGTAGAGCACGCCGACGCGCCGATCGCGGTCGAACGTGCTGACGAGGAGCTCGCGCCCGCCACGCGCGCCGATCACCTGCGCGTTGATCAACGGCGGGCCGTGGAAGTAGCGCTCCTCGGTGGCCGGCGTGACGCGCGCGCCGCCGGGCGGGATGCGGTACATGCGCTGCAGGTAGTCGAACTCGCCGGCGCTGTACCGCCGGCCGCCCCGCGCGAGGTAGAGGGCGCCCGTGGGGTCCACGGCCAGGGTGGGCGTGGTGGGAATGCCGCGCCCGCCCGGGCCGCCCGTCGTCTCGAATCCCTCGCCCGTCACGTAGACTTTGACGGTGAAGCCGGGCGGCAGCTGGATCTCCGCCCGCGCCGTCACGGGAACGAGCAGCGCCGCAGCGAGGGCAAGCGCAACGCTGAGGTTTCGCAGAGGCCGGTTAGTGATCATGAAGCCGCTACCCGATCCCCTCACCCGGCCCTCTCCCCCGATGGGGGAGAGGGATCAAGAAGAAGAGTGCAGCATGACGAGGTTCTCTGTATCCCTCTCCCCCGTCGCGGGGGAGAGAGCAGGGTGAGGGGGCCGTACGGTGCAAAGAACATCGATAGTTGAGGTTAGACGGTGTTGATGGCTCCGGCGCCCACCAGCGTGCGGGCCAGCTCGATCTCGCCGAAATGGGTCATGCCGTGGGTCAGGCAGACCTGCCCCAGCGCGCGCATGGCGTGCATCTCGCCCAGCGGCCTGATCGTCACGTGGCGATCGAGCAGCGCGGGATCGTTCTTGGCCAGGAGCGCATCGGTGTCCGCCCACACCTTCTGCATGTACTCCTTGAAGAGGGGAATGTCCTTGATCCGGAGCGCCTGCGCCTCCGCCGTCGCCATGCCCGTGCCCTGGGCATTGGGCGGCAGCCCCAGCTTCTCCGCATAGCCACCCTCGATCCACTGGGGCAGCTTCTTGTTCTGGAGGATGTAGCGCACCACGTTGTCCTCGGTGCGCACGTAGTGCCAGATGCCCCACATGATCGTGTTGGCCTTGGGACTGTTGCCGGGAACGGCGTGGAGCTGCTCGGGGGTGATGCCGTCGAGTTGCTTGTCCATATTCGCGTGGAGCTGCTTGAGGCCGACCTGGACCAGTTCGGCGGCTGTGATCATGAGCGCCCCCTCCGGGTGGGCCCGCCTATCTTACTCTGGGGCGCGAGGCCGCGGCGCTCTTCCATCTCCTCGAGCGTCCTCGGCCAGTCGGCCCGCAAGAGCCGCGAAAGCGCGCGATCGGCCAGCAGCTTGCCGCCCGTCTGGCACCGGGCGCAGTAGTTGGTCTCGTTGTCCGCGTGGCGGATGCGCTGCACGGACGCTCCGCACGCCGGACAAGGCTTGCCGTAGCGGCCGTGGACGGCCATCTGCGGTCGAAACGCCGTCACGCCCTCGGGGAACTCGCCGCCCGCCTCCTGCCGGAGCCGGTCGATCCATTCGAGGAGCGTGGCCCGCGTCGCCTCGAAGAGCCGCGCGTGCTCCTCGTCGCTCATGCTCCGCGTCTGCTTCACGGGCGAGAGCCGCGCTCGGTGGAGGATCTCGTCGGAGTACGCGTTGCCGATGCCCGAGAGGATGTAAGGATCGGTGAGCGCGCGCTTGATCGTGTGGTTCTCCCTTTCGAGCCCCGCGCGAAAAGCCGCCGCGTCGCTGTCGAGCACCTCGAGCCCTTCGGGCGCCAGCGCTCGGAGCGCCGCCTCGCCTTGGACGAGATGAATGGCCGCGCGTTTCTTCGTCCCCGCCTCGGTCAGCGTCAGCGTGCCCGTGGAGAAGTCGAAGGCCGCGAGGCCGATCTTGCCCGGCACCTTGGCGCCCGCCGGCTTCCAGTGCAGCCGGCCCGCGATCATCAGGTGAATGACGAGGAAGAGATCGCCCTCGAGGCCGAAGACGACGCGCTTGCCGAGCCGCCGGAGGCCCGTGACCACACGGCCATTCGCCGCCGAGATGGGCGGATCAAACGATCGCAGCACGAAGGGGCTGGCGAGCCTGACGCGCTCGAGCCGCGCCCTGAGCACGCGGGCCTCGAGGGCCTCGAGGTAGACGGTGACGTCCGGCAGCTCAGGCATGCTGGCCGGGCATGCCGCCTTTCGAATTGTCGATCATGATTCGCCGGACGCGCATGGTGCTCAAGAGGGTATCCCTCCGTCCTGGGGTTGACAAGCAAACGCCCGCCCGGGATCGCTTGACCTGGACATGACGCGACAGGCAGTGACCAAGCATCTGGCGCTGCTCGAGGACGCCGACCTCGTCGTCACCATCCGGCGCGGGCGCGAGAAGCTGCACTACCTCAATCCCGTGCCGCTCCACGAGATCCACGACCGATGGATCGGCAAATACCAGCGGCGGCGCCTGCAGGCGCTCCACGAGCTCAAGAAGGGACTGGAAGCGAAGCGAGGCGAAGGCAGACAGCCCAAGGAGGAGCGAGATGGACAGGCCGGAATTCGTGTACGTCACGTATTTAGCCACCACGCCCGAAAAGCTCTGGAAGGCGCTGCTGGACGGTGAGATCACCAGACAGTACTGGGGCTACCGGAACGTGTCCGACAACTGGAAGGTCGGATCGACATGGCGGCACGAGCGGGCCTATGACGACTCCGGCATGGTTGCCCTCGTGGGCAAGGTGGTGGAGCTCAGCCCGCCCAGGCGCCTCGTCCTGACATGGGGCGTGCCTGCGGATGCGGCGAACGAAAGCAAGCACTCTCGGGTCACCTTCGACATCGAGCCGCTCTCCGACACTGTGCGCTTGACGATCACCCATGATCAGCTCGAGCCCGGTTCCGAGATGCAGCGGAGCATCGCTGAGGGCTGGCCAAAAGTTCTCTCGAACTTGAAGACGCTCCTCGAGACCGGTCGCCCCTTGCCAAAGTTCGAATTTTACCGGTCAGGCTCCAAGCGCTAGAAAGGGGTCATTGAATGCATGGGCCACGTACCTGCTGAGCTCGAAATCTCTCGTCGAGACGAGGAAGGGCACCCCCTATCCGGACGACGTCCGTATCGATTGACCAGCCTTCGGACGTCCGGGCGTGGCCACGTCAAAGAAGCGATCAATCGAGGGCCAAGGTGGCGCCATACTCATCGTCGGTCATGTGAGCGAAATCGTATCGGGGATACACCTCTCTCGCCCGAGAGAAGAAGAACTCCTCGAAGGCCTTGCCGGCGCGACGACGCAGCGGATCCACGGTGCGAGCCAGGGCGATCCTTACGAAAAATTGCCCCGCGCCCGGAATGGGTACAAGCTCGAAGTGATTCGGGAATATCCGCGTCCAGTAGGAGATCAGATGATACTGCGTGAGGGCGACATCCGCATAGCCGCGGGCAATCATCTCAGGGAAATCGCGATGCACGATGCCGATGCGACCTCGAAAGGGCGGCGCCTCCGCGGCGAAGAAGACGTCGGCTGCGGAGTGTCCGATCAGGCCGTCGAGGGCCGCCCGGTACCGGGCCCGGGCCTCCGCTTCCTGGACATCGGGCAGCGCGACCCGTGCCCCGGTACGTGGGACGTCGGCGAGGCCGTGAATCCCGAGTGGATTGCCTTTGCGGACGAGCAGCGCGGGGCCGAGATTTTTCGAGAAAAAGCGCGCCTGCCGCTCGATCACCCCGAGCTTGCGCAGCTGTCGCAAAGGATCGGGCCCGGCCATGACGATATCGGGGTAGAACCCGGACTTGCGACTGACGTCGAGCGTAAGATTGCCGAGCGCGATCCCTCCCGCGCGGATCATCTGGACGACGACGGGCTGGGGTACGGTCACCACCACGATATTGTCGACAGTGAGATCGGCGTAGCTGGGCTGCGATCTGGCCCACGA
>Ga0137394_10002700_pt1 | contig 13171 bp, 20 predicted proteins | sample czobulk116metaG_FD_108278 | JGI IMG/M metagenome (GOLD analysis project Ga0137394, IMG submission 108278) | Vadose zone soil microbial communities from Angelo Coast Range Reserve, California, USA - czobulk1.16 metaG | ecosystem: Environmental > Terrestrial > Soil > Vadose zone | place: USA...
CAGATGCCCATGTTCATCTTTGCGAGTGACACTTATTTCAATCGCCATGTCCTCTTTCTCCTCTCCCACATATGCCGACCGCCCATAGCTCGCGAACTAGTGTTTATCTGCTTTCCGAATAAAGCTAGCCGCCGCATAAAACGCCGACGAGTGCTTAGGGTTAAGAGCCATTCTAGCATGGAAGATACGTGCGAAATGACTGATGCCGGATTCTAACCTTAACAGGAATCGCGAGGACCGTAGACATCTCCAGGTCCCGCGGATGAATGAAGAAGGCCCTTTGACAATGCTATACTCTCCGAACGCTAAGAGGATTATTTATGACCCAAACCGTGAGTGTAGACGAAGCCCAAAATAAGTTACCGGCCTTGCTGGCAGACGCTTTGGCTGGTAACGAAGTGATAATCACAGAGCACGGCACGCCAGTAGCGCGCCTGGTTCCGGTTGTGGCTCACTCTAGAAAGAAGCGTGTTGCGGGTCTTAATCGAGGCACAATCTCGACGAGCGAAGATTTTGATGAAGCCTTACCGGATGAGTTTTGGCTAGGCCAAGAATGAAACTTCTGCTCGACACTCATGTCTTCATCTGGTGGGCAGACCACCCAGAAAAACTTTCATCTGCCGCGCTTTCCGCTCTTAAGGATGAAGCAAACGAACTGCTCCTGAGTGTTGCCAGCGTTTGGGAAATGCAGATCAAGATTCAATTGGGTAAGTTGAAACTAAGCCTACCGCTCCAAGAACTGATCAGGAATCAACAAGAGACCAACGAGCTTGCGGTTTTGCCGGTTGCATTGACCCATGTTCTGGCTCTGGACGCCTTGCCGTTTCATCATAAAGACGCGTTCGATCGTTTGCTGATTGCTCAAAGTGTTGAAGAAGACCTTACGGTTGTGAGCGCAGATTCGCAGTTCTCAGCCTATTCCGTTAAGTTGCTGCAATAGTCGTGTTCACTGTGCCCTCAATGGCAGCGTGTCAGCTGACCAACGAAGCTTGCCTCAAAAGGTCTAAGGTTATCTTCATCTCCACCGTTGGTGCGTAAAACAGGTTGCGAAGAGTGTCCAGTGTGGGGAGCCAGTTTTATTTGGCTGCCCATCCCGAGGCTGTTAATCCCGACGCGTCGGGATTGTAGGTTCTCCCGATTTGTCGGGACTACCCGCGGAGCCAAATTTACTTAGAAAGAAGGCCACCATCGCGGTGGCCTTCTAGTTTGTGAAGTAACTCATCACGGCCTTCGCCAGGCAACGTCTATTTGGGTTTGATCACGATTACCGAATCCATGTGGCCGTTCCCATCCTCTTCCGTGACGGAGTTAGCCGGATCGTTCAGCCCTACACCATCTACCAGGAACTTGTAGGTGTACTTGCCGGGTGCTAGATCAATGCGGCAGACCCATCCGTCGCCCTCTCTCGCGCAGTAGTTCTTGGTCTGGATCCAATCGTTGAACGATCCGTAGACAGCTACGGCCTCTGCGTCGGTATGGCCCGGCAAAGTAAAAGTCGTATTGCCCGCGAGACTGGGCACGGGCGGCGGCATCTTCTTCACCAGCACGTCTCCTTGTCCACCGTTTAGAGTGAGACCAGTGACATTGCCTCTTTCATCTTTGATGAAGGCGAGATGCAGATCAGGAATCTCGCTGTCATAGAACCTCGACTCGGATTCGGCCATGACCTGGTGCGGCCTCAGGTATGAAGGCTTGACCCACAAAGAACTATCCTGAAGGCTTACGTAGAGGACGAAATCATGCGCGAACTTCGGATCCAGTTCGTATCTGCCAACATACTGTTGCAACAGACCGCGAGCCACTTTGACTTGGGGCGTCGTGATTGCTTTCCTGGAAATCGAGGATCGCGTTGTGGTCCTTCTGTCCCGCGCTGAAATCTTAGGGGCGGGTTTGATACCGACGAGAGCTATCAGGTGATTCGCCAGCGTGCCACGCCAATTGAATAAAGTGTGGTTCCCGTTAAATTCAGTGTAGTGGACCGAGTATCCTTTGCTCTGGAGTGTATCTCTCAAATTACGGTTAGCCGCGAGCAGTGTAGGGTCTATCACGGGCGGTCCATCGGTTGACGGGCGAACAAGAGAACGCCACCACCAGGTCCCTTCCAACAGTCCGGCCTCGAAAGAGAAGCGCAAAGGCAGACGCGGGCTGGATGCGAACTGGCGGTTCAGCCATTCCCACTCTTTTTCGCCGTTCGGCTTCCACGCGAAAGAACCCGATTGGGAAAGCACGTTGCCGAAAACCTCCGCGTGCTTGAGCCCTACGAAAGCAGCTTCCAACCCGCCCAGGCTCGCTCCGCCGATAATCGTCTGCTCCGGACGGGCGGTCGCGTGGTAATTAGCGCGCGCCCAGGGAACAATCTCCTGAGCCAAAAAGTCGGCGTACTCTGAACTGCAGGACAACTCGCGCCCGCGATCAGGATTGTCTACCATCACGGCGACGAGCGGCGGTATTAAACCCGCTGCGATCAAGTTATCCAGAGTAGTAGCTACCCGTGCCGTGTTCACATAAAGACCGCCGTCGGTAAGTACCAGCAAACCGTAAGGCTTCTTGTCAGCAGCGTAGCGGTGTGGAGTGTAAATCCAAACAGGGCGTTCGTTGCCGAGGAGTTTGCTGGTGAATTTGTCGCGCTGCACTCGTCCGGTCGGAACTGTGGGCCGGGCGACGCTCCAGAGTTGCGGTTCGGCGGAAGGCAGTTCGACTGCCGAAGCGAAAGTCACTTCATACGGGTTGAACTCATTAGAGCGCTCGGCAAACTGGAGCGGATTGAACGGGTCGTTCCGGAGGTCACGCGCGAAACGGGTGATACCGCGCCACTCTTTTGGGTCGGGGAGGTTGGCAGCGAGTTGATAGATGAAGCGCGCGCCCTTCTGAAGCCGGAATGTTTTGTACCACAAGTCAGTGTCCAGCAGCCGCGCCATCGGCTTAGCAACATCCCCGATGCGAAAAACGAAAACGTTTTTCGTCTCTTCCCTGGCTTGCCAGAAGATTGTCACAAGCATCTCGCGGTCACTGTCCGGCGCGGGCTCAATCATCGGGCTACCGCGTTCGCTGATCTCTTTCCAAAAATTATTAAGCGCATCACGATCACCCGATTTGAGCCGATCGCGAAGAGCCGCCAGGCGCGGGATCAGTGGCTGGTCGTCAACGTTTTGAGCTTTTTGCTGACGGACCGGCGGGCTTCCGGACTGTTGGTTCTCACTCTGTAGGGTGGATGAGTTCGCCGACACCGTTACGTTTGTTGACAAACTCGCGTTCAATATTAGCAGCGTAAACAAACCTAGTATGATCTTAGGCGAACTACGAATGTGCATGGTGGATCCTTCAGTTATTGACGGTGTGGTCTTTTGTTTCGGCGAGCGACGGAGAACAAGCATGTCAAAACAGCGATAAAGCCTAACTGCCACAGAACGCTGATGGGGCTTTTGTGTGGAGTGTTCGCCGCCCACAGAGCTGCTGCGCCCGCAAGACTCGCGATGGCGATATGCAAACCCATTCTTAAAGGTGTGGAGTCGAACGGGAGACTCCGGCTGATTTCACAACACTCGGTCTTGAATTGGCGGAAGTCTCCGAAGCTTCGCAGGGCGGCACGTTGTGCTTCATCCGGATTCATTCCGCCGTCAACGTTGGCGCGGGCACGCATTTCAATATGGAAGCGCAATTCCGTCTCAACTTCGCGCGCGATCTCATCGGGATGTCGCCAGGCATGAAGAAATCGGACTGTGGCTTTGATCAGGGACATAGTTGGATCCTCCCTAGCTCGCGCGTAGGGCCTTCATGGTTGCGCCCGCGAGCCGCTCCCAATTCTGCTCTTCGACGATTAGTTGTTTGCGACCTGCGCGCGTCAGCTTGTAGAACTTCGCGCGCTGATTGTTGTCAGAGACGTCCCACTCCGATTCGATCCATCCGCGTCGCTCAAGCCGGTAGAGTCCCGGATACAGCGAACCTTCCTCAATCTTGAGCGCGTCGTCGGAGATTTGTGCTATGCGTTGACCGATTCCGTAACCATGCAAAGCGCCAAGCGAAAGGGTTTTAAGAATCAGCATGTCCAGCGTCCCTTGAAGTAAGCCCGCCTTTGATTTTTCCACCGCGCACTACCTCCTAGATGTTCTAGGGCCCAGCATAGCAGGGACTACCCAGATTGTCTAGGGTGATGTAATACCATGAGTGGTTGAGCTTCCATTGCTGCGTCTCTATCGTCCACCAAACCGCATCGGCCTCGAACTCAACCGCCAGTGCAAACGCTTCGCGCTCGCCATCACCAATCTTCTTCTTGGGAACGAAAAGTGAAGTGTCGGCCTTGCTCACTTTCAGCCAGACGGGCGGGTTTGTATCCAGTCTTTGACCGGTTGCGGGGTTTTCGGGCCTTGCAGTTCTTCAGCCACTTTTTCGGGAATGAGGACTTCGCCGAAAAGCCTTTCAAGAATATGGGTTGATTCGATTTCGATGAGGTACCGGAGTGGGGTCGCATCGGAAATAATGATCATCAGTGCTGGCGGCGCAGCAACCCGTCAAGCGCAAGGTTACTGCTTTCAAAGTCTTCACTCGTGTGCTTACTCCGGACGTCAGGGCGCTTGAAAAACTCGTACAGATCTTCTCGGTCTTCAAAGCCGAGCATCTCCATTACCTCGACCTCGTTAATTAAGTCTGACTCGTGCGCTTGAATGGCGACCAGTTCGAGCAGGGAGCGGTCAAGCGGCGTGCTGCTGCCGTTCTTAATCTCTGCGGCCACATCATCGGGAATGGTCAGCGTGATTTCCATAGTGTCACCTCCGCTCGAAGTCTCCTCTCAATCATAGAGGGTTTTGACCAATTGTACATCTTGCGCACACAGCTCGATTCCGCGAGGGCGAGGTCATGGGCGAACGGTCATTGCACGTTACAAGGGAGATGTAAATGCGTGCCCACTCCACATACCGAAGGGCGAACCGAAGTGAAGCACTCGGAGCGCAGCGCAGAGTTGTGCGGATGGGCGGTCGTTTACGATGAAGCGCAGGGGGATGCTTTATAGAATGATCTCGGAGAACTGTCCTTTTTTGGAATTTACCTCCAGCCTTCCGGTACTGGACGAGCCTACAATTAGCTGCGGACTCGATGCAATATGAGGGCGCAATCAAGAAGGCGTCCTTGACCTTCTTTAAGAGTCGGTGGTTACCAAGAATGATCCTGTGTAATCTTGCGAATCGGTTTGCGGATTTGTTGCTTCAAGGTACTGGCCCGTCCAAAACCAGAGAGGCCCTTCTTGTGTTCGATCGCGGCCTTTTAGAAGCAGGCGGCGACTGAATTCACTGCTCTGTCATCGCTTCCGCTTCTTCTCGCTAAGCCAACGTCTGATCAGCACTCGCTGGCGACGTCGAACTAGCCAGGACGTTGCGATTGCCCAGACGAAGTACGCGACAAGAGCTATACCCGAACCAATCGCCCCACCTACAGCCACTCTGGCAATCTCGTCGTGCTTGGAGAACTGTTGTCCGAACAAGACTAACCAGGCATCACTAATATTTGACAGAGCCAGCATTACGGCAAATAACACAAAAGTTATCAAGACGACCCAGAAATAGACCTGATCCGCCAGTAGTTTCAGATCCTTACGCAAGACAGTAAAGAGTCTGCGACTAAAGGGGCCGACGTGTCGGAGCGAAACGATGGAGCGAACGAAAAGCATCTTCGAATGGGATAGGCGTAAATCAATGCTGCTGTCTGCTACCAGAGACATGATTGCCTTACCGTCACACTCTTCCGCGATTGGACGGACGATTCTGTAGTCGACCCTTGGGAAGCCCGCGAGCGCATACTCTGAGTGCGTAACTATCAGCGCTTGGCAGTTCAGCTTTTCAAGCACTTTATACAGCTCGTCAAAGAACGTATATTTCTGGTATGAGTTGATGTGCAAATCTGGCTCGTCCAACAAAACTATTCCGCGAGATAGTGGTAAACCTAGCAACAGCGTGAACACAAATACACATTCGTTCTCGCCGGCGCTCATGAAATCAAGTGATGTGTAAACTCGTTCGCTGATGAGGCGCTCGGCGCTGAACGTTATCTGCCTTGAAAAAGGGTCGATCCTGCACTCGGCAAGGGCGAATGCGGCATACTCGGAACTCATCCCGGGAACATAGATGGGGGGGAACATCAATACCCGCTTTAGAATTCTGTTGAGATCATCGATATCGCGGAGGCTTCCCGTTTTATCAAACGGAATCTGTAGTCGATCTTGGATCTCTTTGACGTAGTCACGAACAAGATCTTTCGGCGATTCTCGCAGATCATTCCCTCTTCCGAAGTCATTCAGATCTGTATTGACGTAAGAAACAAGACGAGAGTTAACTCCACGTGGCTGGGCCCAGGAAGCTTTTACCCGACCGACGAGACTCTGCAACGCCCCAAGTGTGCTTGCGTCACAGACCACGGCGACCACTGCAGCGAGATCCTTATTGGTAAGCTTGCTTGACAGCAAGGTGGTGAGCGATGGCGAGGCCATTGTCGCAGGCGCATCGTGTTCACGGTTGATGAAGACATAGAAATCAAACGGCATACCCGCATTAATGTCATCGTCACGGATAGTAAATATTGCCATGCCTCCTTCGGTCGCAGTCGAGAACCAGTCTCTCAAGCTCTCCTTGTTTCCGGCTGCGTTGTTCAGCTTGCCTATCAGTTCGATGGCGGAAGGAGTTGTTGGTTGACTTTCGAGATGAAAGCATCCGTTACGCAGGACTGCGTGAGGAAAGTGATTAATGTGCCCAAGCAATGATGCAACTTCCAGTATCGAACTCTTTCCAATACCATTCGGACCGTATAACAGAGTGATCGGTTCTGATAGTTTTAGATCGAGCTTGTCGAGGGACTTGAAGCGACGAAGCTGTAATCGAGTTAGAAACATGATCTTCCTCTCTAAGTTTCGGCATGATCATTTGCCGGAACGAACGATGCCCGTCATTCATTGAGAGCCTCGGCCTACCCGCGAGCACTTAGTATTGTCCATACCCCGATCACAACGAAGGCTACTCCCGCAAGTATCTTTAAATTCGCCGGTGCTATGAAGCGGTGCATTTGGCCACCGATCGCAACAGCAATTCCAGCTGAAGCCACGAGCGCCGCCGGGGAGCCTAGAAATACCGTCAGAGTCTTATCATTGTTTTTGGCGGCGAACACCGTTGTCGCGAGCTGCGTCTTGTCGCCGATTTCGGCGAGAAAGACGGAAATGAACACCGAAGCGAAGATATATATTGACATAGGGCCTCTCATTCAAGTGGGCGTGAATTAGGACGTCCTCAGCGAGCGTTCAACGCGCTCGAACATCTCTAGCATTTGTGAGATCGCGCCTAGGCCCGCACCTTCGCCAGCGTATTGCCAAGCGAGTTCCTCAGCCTGTTCAGGCACGCTTAAGCACGAATCTATCCTAAGAGTGCCTGACGATCAATAATGGCGCTCTCGACAACTTCGCTGGTCGGGCTCGTTTCCCGCCCTGGAGCCGATAAAATAACGATAGCCGAAATTGATCGGGAGATTACAGCGTACCGCAAGGAGAAAAGGCTTTGATGCCGCTGAAAATGCCTAATCCTTAAGGGCTGCTTTTTTCGCGAAACAGGAGAAGGATCATGGCGGCAAACCCCGAAGACCAACTGATTGATAAGGTGCGATCGCCCTCGGCCAACAAGCAATAAGAAGCGCTACGACTTCTTGATACTCCTGCTAAGCTAGCTAGCATTGAAGCTAATTCTGAACCTAACGGAGCAGGCGCGGATCGCAGGAGCCACTTGGGAGATTGTTGAAGACGTTAACGTTGGATTAGCAACAGACACTTAGGAGAACCTACCGACCAACGGCTGGATAATCTTGATCATACCTCGACGCCGAGCCGAATCAGCGACCCTCAAAGAGATGTATTTACTCTTCGATCCAAATAACGTAGCCGACATTCATGGTTTCCAGCGCGCTCAAAGCTCTCGGGATAAGAGGCTTCAAACGCGCATAGCTGTTTCTCTTCGCAATAAGAATCAGAATGGCAAGATTCAGACCGGCAATGTTCTGTTGATAAGGAAGGTTGCGGTCAACGGTTGACCAGGACTTCGTAGACCCCGGATGCAGCTTTCAAGAGATCGCCATTTTCCAGTCCTTTGAATCCCGCATCTTCGACGGTATGCACCTCGTGGCGTGCCAAGTCGCGCTTAAGATGGCGCGTCACGCACTCATCAAGCAGCAACTTCACGTTCCAGCAGCCTTTGTTTGGAAAGCTCCAAAATCCCGTTAACCTGTTCGCGCGTGACGGTGGGAAACTGATCGAGAAACTGATCGATTGTTTCACCCTCTTCGATGCAGTCAAACAGGTTCTGAATCGGAACCCGAGTGTCGCGAAAGACTGGGGTTCCGCTCATCTTCTTTGAATTCACTTCGATCAAATTTTGCTGGTTCATCTGAAATCCCCCAGAAATACTTTTATATCCAGTGGTTCTTTAGTCCTCAGCTCGTATGCCTCACCCGGTAGTCGGAGAATAGCAGATCACTGACCGACATCCCAATATTGTCGTGAGCCCAAGGGCTCTAGTCTGCCCGTGCCTATCTTCTCTTTGCTCTAGCTTTGCTAGGGGTGCGCACGAGAAGGTCGCCGGGTTCGCAATCAAGCGCTTCGCAGAGCCGATCGAGCGTGTCGAGTCCAATCATTACTGGCGGGTCATTCCATATCTTGTGGCAAGTTGCATAAGCTAGCCCGCTTACTTGTGATAGAGTCAACGGATTGTTCATTCCCTTCGCTTCCGCAACTTCTCGTACTCTTAGCTCGACCATAATGTCTCTCACGCGAGATTATTCGGACTCAACCTGGCATTAGGCTGCCGCCAGGTTTCTGCTTGACGGATTATCGACTTGTTGATATTATCGAGAAGTCGATAAGGGCGCGCTACACAAATAACAAACTGAAGCGGATCGCTCGCCTGCCAAGCACTGCGGTCCGCTCAGTGTTTGACCTCGGAGGTCGCCGTGAGTATAGCAAAGGACCGCGCACGCACCGAAGAAAGAGCCGGCAAGAGAAATCAACTGCCCGATGACAACATAGCTTACTTTGATCGTGAGGGTCTGGAGCTAACTATCGATTTAGTCCTGAACGCCGACGAACAGGCGCCTCATTTTCTGGGGCAACTGTTTACCAGCTTCCGTCAAGCGATCGATAGCGGACTGCACGGAATCAACGAAACCCAAAGAGCCCTCGCCGACGCAATAGATCTAATCTACCTGTATTCACCCGAACACTCCGCCGCGATCAATCTGTATCGGCTGCATCTGGAAGGCGAACTCAAACCCGACGACGAACCGCTCGCGATTATCCATGCCGCAATCGACCGCACCACCGCCCGGCTCCGTCCAGGTAACGCTGCACGCAGGAAGAAAAGGCGGGAAGCAAGTAAGATCTAGCATTCTCTCGACGTGCGAAGAGTTTGATGAGCCGTTGCCGGATGAATTCTAGCTCGGCACGAATGAAAGTTTTCGCCAACACCGAGATTCTCGTCGACGACGGAGAAAGTGAAGATCGTTTCGGCGCAATCGAATCGGCTCTCACCATGTTGCCTCGTGCTATGATGCGGCCGGAGGGGACTCATGGAAATCAAGATGACCATAATCTATGAAAAAGCCGATGGGCTGATTCAGGCCTCGGTCGCGGAGCTTCCGGGCGCGATCGCACTCGGCGCTGATGTCGAGGAGGCGCGGCGAAATCTGGATGAAGCAATCGAGATGGTGTGGAAGGAAACCGCTTGCTCGCCGAAGATGTTATCTCACCCAGCGACGGGCGTGAGGAGCAGAGATGTTGCTAATAATTGCGGTCAGTGAGCAACTGGAATGGAGTGACCGCGTGGTCTACCTGCCTTTGTGAAGGCGCGATGTTCCTAACAACTTCTTGGATATTTACGACAGTAGCATTTCTGTGAGATCTTGAGGAATCATGAGGATCGACATTGACGGTCTTACCGAAGCTGAACTGATTGATCTCAACAATCGGGTTGTCGAGCGGTTGAAATTCTTGAGGCATATGCGGGCTCACTCCCAAATGCTGGAGTTCAGTATTGGTGATCGTGTTTCGTTTCAGCCGGAAGGCCGGCCTCTTCAGGTTGGTATGCTTACGCGCTACAACAAAAAGACCGTTACAGTTATCACTGAAAGCGGCGAGCACTGGAACGTCGCTCCCGGATTGCTGCGCCGCGTTAATAGCTCTCAGAGTGCCGACAATGCTTCAGCGAATGTGATTCAGCTACACAGGAAGTGAGTGGCGAATGCGGCCCAACCTACGATAGTACCGGAGAAGCAATACACTGCCTTCTTAAGCTTGGGCTGATGGCGGCGGTGAATCGAGGCTAAGAGAAATAGCGTGGATATTCTGAAGCATACACTGAGCGAGCTGACGAAATTATCGGGGAGCGCACGCCCGACGAGCAGAAATATGACCGCGAAGTCATTCGCTGGATGCGCAAGGCAAGACCGTAGCCAAAAGCTATTGCGAATGCGAATGAGAAGTACCCGACTGAGGCGTTGCAGGTTGACAATGATAATTTGGGACGTGCAGGCCCATTACGAATACCTTGCAGACCACGAGGCCCTCAACGCGAAATTAGACGCACTCAAGAAGATAGGATTGAAAAGTTAGCCAGCTAACGAACTTTGCCGCATGAGTTCAAAGGTGATTTTCATCTCCACACTTGGTGCGCAGAAAAGGTTGCGAAGAGTGTCCACTGCGGGGAGCAAATATTTGCCAAGGAAAAGGCCACCGTGACTGGTGGCCTTCCTTATTTGTGACGTGCTTTGTGACGTAAGACTTCGTAGATGAAGCTACGGCCCTTCCAAACGGTGCACACGATGATCAGATTGACGCGATAAAGCGTCATTCAGACCCTCCGTCGAGTGTGAATTAGACGATGTCGACTCACGGCGAGAGGGCGCGGCGGGTCGCCTCGAGGTACCCCAGCCCGAAGCGTACGTCCGGCTCAAGGTGTGCGCCCTCGGCCCACTCATTCCAGGCATTGACGAACACCAGGCGATGCTCGGGATGTCCGAGCCGCGCCGCCGTAACAAGCGCGTGCAGCCACTCCGCGTAAGCTTCAGGCGAGGCACCGTGAAAAATGGTGCCGTAGCGCCCACGCCGTGCCGTGTTGTCCCAACCGGCCATGGCCGTGCGGTACAGGCGAAATGGTGGCGACGGTAGCGCTAGCCGCTGACTAATCACCGCGCGGAAGTCGTAGATGTGACCGGCGAAGCCTGGCTCGATCCTATCCACTGGCCGAGAATTCTCAGCGGGACCATGCGGTGGAAACTCTACCGCTGCGTCAAAGCCCAGCGGCCGGGGGTCATTCAGGCCGAAAGTAAGAGCGGCCACGAGATGCAAGTCGCGTAAACCTTGTTCCCTTGCGGCGCGACGCCACCGCGCGGTGGTCGCTAGTGGTTCCGGTATTGCACTTGGGTGATAGACCAGCAAGACGGGCGCGCCGCGGACGCGGAGGTAACGGGGGTCGCGAAAGAAAGGCATCAAGTCTTCGATTGGGTGGGCGTCCAGCTCGGCGCCGTAGTGTTGCTCGATGAGTAATTCGCGATCTGCGCCATCCCAACGGCGTGTCCAGTTTTCGTTGGCCCAACAGAGGCAAAAAGGAAGATCCGGCACGCCGCTGGCGAGCATCTCGGTCAGGGGCCGCTCGAGCAGTGTCTTGGTGCCAAACCAGTAGTAGTAGTAGCAAAAGCCGTAGATACCGTAAGCGCGGGCTAGCGCCGCCTGCTGGGCCCGCACGTCCGGCAGCCGTAAGTCATAAAAGCCGAGTCGCTCGGGGAGGTGTGGTTGATAGTGTCCAGTGAACTGCGGCCGCGCGCGGGTTACTCGCGACCACTCCGTAAACCCATTTCCCCACCAACGGTCGTTCTCTGGGATGGGGTGAAATTGCGGAAGGTAAAAGGCGAGAATCTTGACGTCCTCTTCGGACTGCGCCGAAGTCGAGTTTGCAGTGCGCCAAGGCCGCCGGCGAATGTGGTCGGCGAGGCGAAACTGGTGTTGATCTTCGCAGCTGTCGCCGCGCTCGACGACGACGAATCCTTCATACACGGCCAGGTTGCGGAAGAGAGTTCGCGAACTGCCAGTTGCCGCCACAAGATCGCCCACGAGCGCCGAGAGGCTCTCCTCCCCTGCCCAGACGTGCGTTGGGTCCTGAAATTCTGGCCAGTGCTCCCAAGCCCAATCCTCGATGATGTACAGGCCGCCGGGCGGCAATAGCGGAAAGAGGGCTTCGAAGCTTGCCCGCGTGGACGCGTCTAAGTGCGAGCCGTCGTCGATCACCAGGTCGAGCTCGCCACCGAGATCGCGCTTCACGATCTCGTGCAAGGTTGCTCGGTCTGCCTGGTTCGTGCGCCAGCGGGTCCGCACCCGCCCCTCCAACCCGTTGGCGGTCACGTACTGCTGAAAGTATGGACTGTCGTCGCGGTCCTGCAGATCGATTGCCACCAGACGCTCAGGCTGCAGATATTCGTACCAGAAGGCAGTACTGCCGCCGTCCCAAATGCCGATCTCCAACATTCGTCGCGACCGGAAGGTGGTAGTGGACCAGAAGCGGTCGAACTGTTGAACTAATTGACGGTTTTTATAGAAACGGAAGCAGTTGTCGCCGAGCTCCCAGCTTTCGCTTCGCGACTCCTCGAGCCGGAAGACGAGATCGCCGAGGAGCATGCGATCCGGAAGCCAGGTCAAGCGTTCGAACATTGTCATCCGTTGATCTCGATCTCGACTGGGGTTGCGTCGCGATAGGTGGCGTGGGGCGTACGCTGCACAATCGCGACACGATAGACTCCCGGTGGCAGGGCAACGAGATTGACAGTCGTATCGAAGCCGCAGTTTGTCGGATAGCCAGGGAATACCTCTACAACGTCCGGCCTGGCTACCCGCTCGGGCACGCGGACGATGCGGTCCAAGTTCCCGGTGAACGACTCCAGGGCCAGGAAGAGATCTATCTTGTCGGTTACGCAGGCGCCAGCATGGGCCCAGCCCACTATATTGACAACCTCGCCAGACAATGAAATCGGCTCCCGGGCACCCTGGAGTTCGGTTCCACTAACATTCCCGACGCCGTCGAGGAAGAAGCCGCTACCCGAAGGGGGTAGTTGCCGGCTCGAGACCGGAACCCAACGCGACTCCTCATAACGCTGCTGCCCA
>Ga0137394_10002701_pt1 | contig 13168 bp, 6 predicted proteins | sample czobulk116metaG_FD_108278 | JGI IMG/M metagenome (GOLD analysis project Ga0137394, IMG submission 108278) | Vadose zone soil microbial communities from Angelo Coast Range Reserve, California, USA - czobulk1.16 metaG | ecosystem: Environmental > Terrestrial > Soil > Vadose zone | place: USA...
ACATTCAAACATGTCCCTTGGGGCGTGCTTGCTCATTCGACTCATGTGCGCGGAATCGGCACATTTGAGGACGGGGTCGAACGCTGTCGTGCGGCGGTGACGCTGGCCACGCAAATCCCTTCAGAGATCTGCGAGCGCATCAATCTTGGCTATCGTGATCCGAAGAGCATCCGCGTCGCAGACTTTGCCAACTGCGAGGACGAAGGCGTGCTGCTCGTTCCCAAAGCCGGCGAAATGCTCTTCCACCTGAAACAGCAACCCAGGTGGGCCGGCGGCAATGGCATTTGAATGACGAAATCCGAATGACGAATGACCAAAGAATTTCGAAGTTCGAGATCGTCAATTCTTGCCACATCACGTTAACATTGGGCTAGAGCGTTTCACAAACTGGATGGCCGTCCCCCACGGGTCCCGCAGCATGAGGATTTCGTCTCCTGCAGCCGTCGTAGAGACATCCTCCACAACTCGCGCGCCGGCTTTCACCAACCGATCCCGGTCGCCTCTGAGATCACTCGAAACAAACGCAACGTGCAGCAGAAGCGGATTCATCGAATCATAATCCGGCACTGTCGCCTGTGGATTTCGGTAAATCTCGATCATCACACCTCGGGTTGAATCCTTCAGAAACCGGGCATGAGTCGGTTCGCCACCTGATCTCGCGATCGAAAAGCCGAGATGCCTTACGTACCAGTCCGCCATCGCTATCGGTTCAGCTACCTGCAGCGCGAAATGCTCAATCTTCATTAAGAGAATGTGCGCGGAACTCCCGGACCACGCCAGTTCGTTCTCTTTTCTCTTTATCATTGGCCCCAGCCTCGGCACTATAACGCCCCTTTGAATTCGTGAAACGAACGCACCATTGCAACGAATTACGGCCGGCGCACATCGGCCAGACCGTGACGCTCACCGGCTGGGTCCATTCCCGGCGCGACCTCGGCGGCCTCATTTTCATTGATGTGCGCGACCGCGAAGGCCGCACGCAAACGGTGTTCGCTCCATCGGACCTGCCTAAAGAGCTCTTCGAGCAGGCTGCCGCACTTCGCAGTGAATGCGTCGTCAGCGTTACCGGCAAGGTCCGCGCGCGGCCGGCCGGAACAAACAATCTCAAAATTCCGACGGGCGAAATCGAAATTGCTGTTTCCTCTTTGCAGGTGTTGAACATGGCCGAGGTCCTCCCCTTCCCTGTTGATGACCCGGAAGTAGCCAGCAAAGTAAACGAGGAGTTGCGTTTAAAGTACCGCTACTTGGACCTCCGCCGTCCCGAGATGGCCCGCAACCTCCGCCTGCGCAGCAAGGTCGCCATGGCCACCCGTGTGTTCATGGATGAACAGGGATTTCTCGAGGTGGAAACCCCAATCCTGTTCAAAAGCACTCCTGAAGGCGCTCGGGAGTTTCTCGTCCCGAACCGGCGCGACCCCGGAACGTTTTACGCTTTGCCGCAGTCGCCTCAGCAATTCAAACAGATTCTCATGGTCGGTGGCGTCGAAAAATATTACCAACTGGCTCGCTGCTTCCGGGACGAGGATCAACGCGCAGACCGGCAGCTCGAATTTTCGCAGGTCGATATCGAGATGTCCTTCATCGAACGCGAGGACATTTATGATCTGATCGAAGGCCTGCTGAAGCGGATCTGGAAAACCGCGCTAAACCAGGACATTGCCACTCCTTTTAAGCGGCTGACCTTTCACGAGGCGGTTGACCGCTTCGGCGTGGACAAACCCGATACTCGTTTCGGCATGGAGATCGTGGATTTCACCGAAGAATTTCGATCCAGCGCCTTCAAAGTCTTCAGCGGTGCCATCGCCAACGAAGGTGTCGTCAAAGCTTTGAATGCCAAGGGCATGGCCGGAGCGACCCAGGGCCAGATGGACACCATGACCGAACATGCGCGAAGCTTTGGCGCCAGGGGTCTCGCATATATCAAAGTCGAAGGCGGCGAATGGAAATCTCCGATCGTAAAATTTTTCAGTGAAGCCGAAAAAGCAGCGCTTTCAAAGAAGCTGAACATCGAAGAAGGAGACCTGATTCTCTTCGCGGCCGATCAATGGCTAACCGCGTGCGAAATTCTGGGCAAAATCCGGCTTTATTGCGCTGATATCCTGAAATCGCAAGGCAGGTTATCCATTCCTCAGCATCGCTTCGATTTCCTCTGGGTCGTGGATTTCCCGCTCCTGAGTTTTGACAAAGAGCAGAATCGCTGGTACTCGAGCCATCATCCATTTACCGCTCCGGTCGCCGAAGACGTCCCCATGCTGAAGACCGAGCCCAGGAAGGTTCGGGGCCAGCACTATGATATCGTGGTTAACGGCGTGGAGCTTGGAGGCGGTTCGATCCGTATCCATCAGCCGGATGTGCAAAAGGCGGTGTTTGAGGAGGTGCTCCAGATCTCGCCTGAAGAAACCAAACTGCGATTTGGCTACATGCTGGACGCGTTTCGCTATGGCGCGCCGCCGCATGGCGGCATCGCTTTGGGCTTTGATCGTTTGATGGCAATTTTGTGCGGAACTCCCAGCATTCGCGACGTCATCGCTTTCCCGAAGACCGCCAAAGGCGCGTGCCTCATGACCGAAACGCCCACGCCTGTTTCCCCGCGCCAACTGCGCGATCTCTACCTCGAAGTCAAAGCCGCGAAGAAAGAGTAGGACGAAGCGAAATCGTCCTTCGAATCAATTCCGGGTTGTTCGTGATAATGCCGTCCACACCCATGTCCAATAATCGATTTGTGCGGGCCGGATCGTTAATTGTATAGACCCATACTTTTAACCCGCGTTGATGCGCCAGATCTACCGCGGCTTTTGAAAGCTTGTTGCTCCAGACAGCCACTTCTGCGCCCGTCTTTTCCAGCTCGTCCAGCCGTGTGGCGTTCATTTGTTTTGAGCCGCGAGGTTTTCTTCCGTCCGAAAGTTTAGACGGCGGCCCGAGAGCGCCCAGCACCTGATCGGGTTGCAGCGCATGAAGTTGGCGCAGGTACTCCCAGTCGAACGACTGGACGACAACTTTATTGATGAGTTCCTTCGACTTGAGCAGCCTGGCGCAGGATTCAGGATCCCCCGTCTTCCGCTCGATCAAGGTCACACTCGACTCCTGGATGACATCGAGCGCCTCCGATAACAGTGGAACCGTTGTCCCCGCGAACTTTGGACCGAACCATCTCCCTGCATCCAAACTCTGAATCTCGGCTGCCGTTTTCGATTCGATTCTGATCCTTCGGTGTCTCCAGCGTTTCCTGGCATCCGTGGTCCTGTCCAGAGTCGCATCATGGATGACGACCAACTGCTGGTCTTTACTGTAGTGATAATCCAATTCCACGAAATCCACGCCCGCATCGATGGCCAGCTTGAAGGAAGGCAATGTATTTTCAGGCGCGAACTGACAGCAACCGCGATGGCCTATAACCAATCGCCTGCTGGCCGAGATCAACTCCAACGCTGCCAACTTTGGTTCAACCGCTTTCATCGAAAAACACCGGGCGTCTATTGGGGCATTTGCCCCATCTCTCCCTCGGCGAACGCACGCTACGGTGTGCTTATCGGAATGCAACGTTTTATCTGCGTCCACGGGCATTTTTATCAGCCGCCTCGCGAAAACCCCTGGCTTGAAAGTGTCGAACTCCAGGATTCTGCTGCGCCGTACCATGATTGGAACGAGCGCATCAGCGCCGAGTGCTATGCCCCGAATGCCAAAGCGCGCATCCTCAACGGCGAAGGCAGAATCGCGGAAATCACCAGCAACTACTCCAAAATCAGCTTCAACTTCGGTCCCACTTTGCTCGCCTGGATGAAAGATAAAATGCCCGACGTCCACCAGGCGATTGTGGATGCCGACAAGCTCAGCCAGACGCGATTTTCAGGGCATGGCTCGGCAATGGCGCAGGTTTATAATCACATGATATTGCCTCTCGCCAATCCTCGCGACAAGCATACACAAGTGATTTGGGGCATACGCGATTTCGAGCATCGTTTCGGCCGAGCCCCCGAAGGCATGTGGCTTTCCGAAACGGCTGCAGATACCGATACTCTCGATGTTCTCGCGCAACACGGCATCAGATTTACTATCCTGTCTCCCTTTCAGGCCAGCCGCGTAAGAGAGATCGGGAAGCGAAACTGGAAAGACGTGAACGGAGGGCAGGTCGATCCCGCTCGCGGCTATCTCGTGAAATTGCCCGCCGGCAGGAGCATTGTTGTCTTCTTTTATGATGCGCCGGTTTCCCAGGCCATTGCGTTCGAACGTCTCCTGGTCAGCGGCGAAAAGTTTGCTCAACGCCTGGCGGGAGCCTTTAACGATCGGCGGCAGTGGGACCAGCTCGTCCACATCGCAACGGACGGCGAATCTTATGGGCATCATCACCGGCACGGAGAAATGGCCCTTGCCTACGCGCTGAATCATATTGAGACCTCGGGCCTGGCGAAGCTGACCAATTACGGAGAATATTTGGAAAAGCATCCTCCAACTCACGAAGCGCAGATCCATGAAAAGAGCGCCTGGAGTTGCAGCCACGGTGTAGGACGGTGGATGCGTGATTGCGGCTGCAACAGCGGTGGCCATGCAGGCTGGAATCAGGGCTGGCGCGAACCTTTGCGTAACGCGCTCGATTGGCTCCGCGATGAGTTGGCTCCGCTTTACGAGTCCAAAATGAGCCAATTTCTGCGCGATCCATGGAAAGCGCGGGACGAATATATCTCCGTCATTCTTGATCGCTCTCCGTCCAATGCGGATAGCTTTCTCGCGCAGCACACGACTCGAGAGTTGAGCGAGGGAGAAAAGGTTACTGTATTGAAGCTTCTCGAAATCCAGCGCCACGCAATGCTTATGTACACAAGTTGTGGTTGGTTTTTCGATGAGTTATCCGGCATCGAGACGGTGCAGGTCATCCAATACGCCTCGCGCGCTCTTCAACTGGCTCGAGACGTCCTGGACAAAGATCTCGAGCCCGGTTTCCTCGATCGCCTGGACGCCGCCCGCAGCAACCTCGCCGAAAAAGCCGGCGGCCGAAAGATATACGAGATGCACGTAAAGGCGGCGATGATCGACTGGCCGAAAGCCGCTGCCCATTATGCCATCAGCTCCATCTTTCACCATTACGAACCAGGAACGCGTATCTTTTCTTTTTCAGTTGTAGATGAGGATCGGCAAATATTTTCCTCCGGCAAAACACGCCTGGTCGCGGGCCGCGTAAAGCTTATTTCCGAGATTACCCGCGAGTCCGATACGCTCGCCTATGCCATGTTGTACATGGGCGAGCACAATGTGACCGGGGGTGTGTCGAAATCCCGCTCACCCGAGGAATACGACTCCATGATTCGCGAAGTAAAAGCGGCCTACGACACGGCTGATTTTCCCGAAACCATCCGCGTGCTGGACCGGCATTTTGGCCAGGCCGCTTATTCATTGAAATCCCTGTTCAAAGATGAACAGCGCCGCATCCTCAATGAAATCCTTGCTTCCACGCGCGAAGATCTCGAGGGCCGCTTTCGGCTTATCACTGAACGCTACGAACCTCTCGCCAAATTCATGCAAACGGTGGGCGCGCCATCTCCTGCCGCTCTGGAAGCCGTCTTTTCCATGGTGCTGCACGAAGATATCCGGCGCGAAATTCAGGCCGACAAATCCAATCTCGACCACTTGCGCATGTTGTTGGAGAGCGCGAAAAGTCACAATGGGCGCGTGCTGGATGAAGACATCAGCTACGCCGTTAAAACGAAAATGGAACGGCTGATCCAAGATCTGGCGACTGAACCCCATGACCTCGAACGCATCACCGCCCTTGACCAATTTGCCGAAGCCGTCATGCCCGTGGATCTCGGTTTGAATCTTTGGAAAGTACAGGACGTTTATTGGGATCTTTCGCAGAAGGTTGCTCCGGAAGTCAGGAAGAAAGCCGAAGCCGGAGACGGCGAAGCGGCCCAATGGATAAATCGATTTGCCAGCCTGGGCGAACGGTTGGGCTTCGCAGTCCAGCATCTCAAGATTGAGGCGCCTAAAGATGTGGCCATGGCCGCCTGACTTTCAGCCCGACTCCTGCTGGAATCTCTCAACCGGACAGGTATAGTAGCTAATGGCAGTGCGCAGGGGAAAATCACCAGCGAAAGGTCGCTCGTCGCGGTTTTGGCGTAAAGGCCTTACCCGATTTGGAAACCGGCGCACTTCATCCCGATTGCTGCAGCGTGTTGAAAGTAAGAAACCGGCCCGGCAGCTCTCTCTCTCTGCCTCTTCCTCCTTCTCTATTCCAGCCGCGACATACCGGCTTCAATTCAACGCGAAATTCAATTTTAAGGACGCCCTCGACCTTGTCGATTATCTGCGCGACCTGGGCATCAGCGATTGCTATGCCTCTCCCGTTTTCGCGGCGCGCAGTCAAAGCACTCACGGATACGACGTTTGTAATTTCCACAAAATGAATCCTGAGCTGGGCAATGCGAATCAGTTCCAGGAGTTTGCCCGCTCCCTGCAACACGCTGAAATGGGTTTGCTGCTGGATATTGTGCCGAACCACATGGCTGCAGATTGCGCGAACGATTGGTGGTGCGACGTCCTCGAAAAGGGCCGTGAATCGAAATATGCCCATTGGTTCGACATCAATTGGGACCCGCCAGAGCCGGAACTGAAAGGGAAAGTCCTATTGCCGGTGCTGGAGGATGAATGTGAGAAGCTCGTTGAAAATGGAAAGATTCAGTTGGTCTTCGAAAACGATGCTTTTTCAATCAAATACCACGATCGCAGATTCCCCCTGAGTCCCACTTCGCGTCTGGCCGTAAAACAGCAAGTCTCTAAGTATGGAATTCCCAAAGTGCTTCAGAGGTATAATGGACACATAGACGTAACAGCCCCATCCGCGCTGCAACACCTGCTCGAAACCCAAAATTACCGGCTCGGCTTTTGGCGTCTCGCGTCGGAGAAATTGAATTATAGGCGTTTCTTTGATGTTACCGAGTTGGTTTGCCTGAGAATGGAAGAACCTGAAGTATTCAAGGCGGCTCATACTTTGGTCTTCTCATTGATCAAAGCGGGAAAGGTGACCGGATTGCGTGTCGATCATCCGGACGGTCTGTGGAACCCCAGGCAATACTTTGAGCGTCTCCAGGAGGGCGTCCGCAAACTTGTTGGGAACGGCCATGCCGCTGGAGCGGAAAAACGAAACCTGTTTTGCGTTGTCGCCGAAAAGATTCTCACTGGTGACGAGCCCCTGCCCGAAGATTGGCCCGTGCACGGAACCACCGGCTACGATTTTCTGAATCGGCTCAACGGTTTGTTCGTAGATGTCGAGGCAGAGCAGGACTTTCAACGCCTCTATACGGCGTTTACCGGGGAATCGGAAGATTTTGCGCGCGCTGTTTTGGCTGGGAAACGAAAAATCCTCACCACCTCGCTTAAAAGCGAAGTAAATCAACTCGCTCGACGTCTGGAACGATTAAAGGAGGGTCAGGATTTCAGCTTCGAGGAAATTCGCGAAGCTGTTCGGGAAGTGATTGTCCACTTCCCCGTTTATCGCTCGTACATTACGGAACAGAGCGACAGGCCGGCTGCAACAGAAGCAGCTCACATTAATCGCGCCATAGCCGAAACGCTCGCCACGCATCATGGGATTAACGGCGAAGTCTTGCGCCTGCTTCGCAGCATTCTTCTCTTAAGACATCCGAAAGCCCACACGCCCCGCTTTAGAGACTTTGTCATGCGCTTTCAGCAACTGACCGGTCCTGCCACCGCCAAGGGTCTGGAGGACACCGCCTTCTACAACTACAACCGGCTGATCTCATTGAATGAAGTTGGAGGCGATCCAGGCACGTTCGGTATATCAGTCGAAAAATTTCACGAGCACAATACGCACATCGCAAAGAATTGGCCCAACACGCTGCTCGCCACAGCCACGCACGATACCAAGCGCGGTGAAGATGCCCGCGCCAGGATCAATGTCTTGTCCGAGTTCCCTTCCGAATGGCGCGAAGCGCTCCAACGCTGCAGCAAACTCAATGCGGACAGGAAAACAGACGTGGACGGACAGGCCGCGCCTTCTACAAATGACGAGTATCTATTCTATCAGACCTTGATCGGTGCATGGCCGGCCCAGTGTTCATATCCTGCTGTTGAAGAATTGCGAGACAGGATGTTGGCCCACATGACGAAAGCCCTTAGGGAAGCCAAAGCGCACACAAACTGGCTCGAACCGAATGCTGCGTACGAAGAAGTCGTACGAAAGTTCGTCTCCGCGACCTTGGATGCGAATCTTTCCAGCATATTCCTGAATGATTTCGAGACTTTCCAAAAGAGAATAGCCTTCTTCGGATACTGGAACTCCTTGTCTCAGGTCTTATTGAAACTGACATCGCCTGGCATTCCGGACCTCTATCAAGGCTGTGAGTTATGGGATTTCTCTCTCGTGGACCCGGACAATCGAAGGCCTGTGGATTTTGATCTCCGGAAGCAAATCCTTCAGCAGGTGAGGTCCGAAGTCAGTGACCGTATCGCACTGATTCGAAAACTCCTCGCACAACCTGAAACTGGCGCAGTTAAGATCTATCTTCTGTGGCGCGCATTGACCTTTCGCCAGGCCCACAGAGATCTGTTTCAAGCGGGTGATTATCTTCCGCTCCAGGCCACGGGAAACAAAGCTGAACACGTGGTCGCCTTTGCGCGACGGTTCAAGAATAAATTCGTAATTGCAGTCGCTCCAAGGCTCGTCGCGAAACTTTGCAACAAAGAGCCGACCCTTCCAATCGGAGAAGCAATCTGGAGTGATACCGCTCTCTCTTTGGCCTCGGTCATCAGAGCCAATCGCTTTCAAAATATCCTAACCGGTGAAGCAATCTCCGTTTCAAACAAGCAATTACCACTAAGCAGCGTCCTGGTCAACTTCCCCGTCGCCCTTCTCACTGCCGTGACCCGACCGGCGAGGTAGGGCGCGCAGTCCTCTGCGCGCCGCGGATATATCCGATCAGTCGGACCAGTCGGACCTGTCAGATCCGTCTAACCACCTTGCTTATCCTTAGCCTGCCCTGCTGTCTTCACCCACGCTCGCAGCACCTCTGCCACACTCCACGCTTGGGCGATGCACCCTCGCGGTGTGAAAGGCGGTTGCGCGTCGAAGATTTCGCTGATAGATCCCACACATCCTTCATCAAGATGCCGTTCGAAGCCGGAAAGGAATTTGCGCGCTTTGTCGAACTCGTCGGTATGGACTTTCAACCAGGCATCAATAAATGGCCCGATCAGCCAGGCCCAGACAGTCCCCTGGTGATAAGCCGCATCACGAGCGCGCAAATCCCCAAAATACTTCGGTTTATATTCAGGATGATCGGGACTCAGTGACCGCAAGCCGACCGGTGTCAGCAAACGTTCTTCGACAACCCTTAAAACCGGGCTCCAGTATTTCTTTTCCAGGACAGGATGCTTGAGCGAAAACCCCAAAAGCTGGTTCGGTCGGCAGGCGCAATCATCCCCCTCTTCCCCATCAATGACATCATAACAAAACCCGCCCTTCTGGTACCAAAACCGGCGATTGAAAGATTCGCCTGCCAATTTCGCATGCGCTGCGATTGAATCTGCCTCTTTGTCGCGCCCCTCCTCCCGCAACCAGCCTTCGAGCAGTTTCAGCGCATTGTACCACAGCCCGTTAATCTCCACCGCCTTGCCCCGTCGAGGCGTCACCACCCAATCATCCACTTTCGCATCCATCCAGGTAAGTTGATAGCCCTCGGCGCCCTGGCACAACAAGCCGTCCGTCGGATCCACATGGATGCCAAAGCGCGTGCCGCGCAAGTGATGCTCGATGATGTCCAGCAGCTTGGGAAGTATGAGTCGAAGCGTGGACCGATCCTGGGCCAGAGTCACATAACGATCCAGAGCATGAAAAAACCAAAGCGTCGCATCCGCGGTGTGATAAAGGCCCTCGCTTTGGCCTTCCGGAAACATATTCGGAATCAACCCGTCGCGAATATAGTGGGCAAAGGTTCGCAATATCCAGCCGGCCTCGGTATATCGGCGAGTCGTCAGCGTAAGTCCTTCGAGGCTGATCATCGTATCGCGTCCCCAGTCGGTAAACCAGTGGTACCCCGCGATGACCGTGCGAATTTCATCACCCGCGGCGTGAGCGCGCGCTGCATCCTGTATCCTGCCCGCAGGCGTGATAATGAATTGATCGGCTGCGAGCACCAGATCGGTGGCCGGCGCGTCGCTGGCCTTCGGGTCCGCGTGGGCGAGCAAGCGGCGATGGCGCCCGTGATAATATTTCAAAGCCTCCTCCGGAGACAGAGCCAGCATCGTATTCCACCACTCCGTCGAGGCGATCAATGTCGCATCCCGGCGAGGTTGAATATTCACGCAGAAAAATCCCGGACTCCAAAGTAGTCCTCGAGACTGATAACCTCGATCCGCTTCTTTTTGGTAAAAGATTTCCCGGCGAATTCCGCCATGGTACGTAAACGTCGCCTGTTCTCCTCGCATCACCAGCCTGAGCCGAGGCAACATGTCCGCGCGGCTCACTTCATAGCGCTCTCCGGCCGCGGAGAGCGAATATTCCTCGTGCAGGCCATAATTGACCGCTTGCTCGTGACCTCGAAAATGAATCGACGGCCGAAGCTCAAACTGAACCTTTTCCTGATCGGAAATTAACCTATAAGAGATGTGAACCGTATTTTGTCCGTGAAGAAAAAGCACATGCTTCTCGATAACGATTCCTTCGACCTCGTAACGCCAAACCGGAAGCTGGTTTTCGAGCCTGAATTCGGTCAGCAAATGTCCGGCCCGCGCTTCGCCCGGTTGACTGCGCTCCTCTCCCCCGATTTCCACCAGTCGCCCGTCCGGCAGCCGAACGAATTCCGCCAGGTGATTCAGCATGACCGTCCGGCCAAAAGGCTCCGGCAACGCCGCGATGAGCAATCCGTGGTACCGCCACGTCGCACTGCCTGAGATCGTTCCCGACGCGTAACCCCCGAGCCCATTCGTAACGAGCCATTCGCGCCGAAACATCCCGGACAACTCTTCCGGCTTCGCGTTCCTCAGATCAATCCGTCGAATCAGCTTGTCCACACTCCACCGCCTTAAAGACTATGGCTCGCCTTCCTGTCGAAATCCTAATGACGAATGACTAATGACCAATGAAGCATCAATTCCAAAGGCTCCAAAGATAGCGTCTTTCTGACTTGGGTATTCGGATTTCATTTGTCATTCGTCATTCGTCATTTTCCATTGGTTAGCCCCTGTAGCGATGTAACCTTGTAACGGCAGCCTGTCACTAACTCCGCCGAACGGGCTCCATCACTACCGCCGCCTCCGCCTGCAACTCCCACTGCTCATCCGTTTGCAAAGGCGCGATACCGCAGCCGCCATAACACGTGGATTCGCTGCACCATTTCATCCTCCAGGACGCGTTCTCCGGCGGAGCCAGCAAAGGCTCCGGCACCGGATTCAAAGTCGTGTCCGACCCCAGATTCAGCAGCAGCAGACGGTCATTCCCCTTCTCGCCAAAAAAGCGCAAAACCAGGGCTTCCGGCCCCAGCACCGCGCCATCCGCCACGCCGGAATGCGCCTTCGCGAACACAGGGTCCTCCCGCCGCATCCGAAGCAGGTCCCGATGCAGTTGATAAATTTCAGAATTCTTTTCGCGCTCCGCGTGATTCAACTTGCTTTGAAGGAAAGTTTGCTCGTTGGCAGGATCGGCCAGATACGGGTCCGCTTCGGCAGAAGCAACACTTCGAAACTGCCGCAGAAACTCTTTCCGTCCCGCTGCGACAAGCCGCGCCAGCTCCGCATTGTGATCGGCGAAAAAGATGAACGGAGACGAAGCGCCAAATTCCTGTCCCTGGAAGAGCATCGGCGTCTGCGGTCCTAACAGGAGCAGTGCTGTCAATGCCCTGAACCGGCCCGGGCTTGTGAGTTGCCAGACGCGCAATCCGCGCAACGAATTCGCCACCTGATCGTGGTTTTCGAGGAAGTGAACGAAATGTTCCGGTTTCAATCCCGCCGCCGGCGTGCCGCGGCGCTTCTTTTGCCATAAGTACCACTGTCCTTGATAAAGAAAGCCTCGCTTGATCGCAGAAATCAATTCCTGCGGAGAACCTTTATAATCCGTGTAATAGCCCTCGCGCTTTCCCGTCAATGCGACCCTGGCGCTGTGATGAAAGTCGTCGTTCCACAACGCATCGAGGCCGTACCCGCCTTTCTCCGTCGGCCTCACCAGCCTCGTCTCCTGAGCTTCATTCTCAGCCACCAAATACGTCCGGCGCCCGCCAGCCGCTTTTCTGACGGACTCGTTAATAAGACTTAGAATGTGCTCCTTCGAAGAATCGAATATCTGCTGCGTGGCATCCAGCCGCAGGCCATCGAGGTGAAACTCGTCTACCCAGTACGCCGCGTTCGTCGCAAAGAATTCACGCACCGGTCCGCTGTCGCGATCGTCGAAATTGATCGCCTGCCCCCATTCGTTCTTATGCCGATCCGTGAAATAATGCTCGGCAAACTCTTTCAGATAATTCCCGTCCGGCCCGAGGTGGTTGTACACGACATCCAGGATTACTCCGATCCCAAGGTCGTGCGCCCCATCCACGAAAGCGCGAAAATCATCCGGCGTTCCGTACAGCCGCGTCGGCGCGAACAGATTCACTCCATCATATCCCCAGCCGAAGCGGCCCGGAAACTCTGCCACCGGCATCACCTCAATCAGATTGACTCCCAGGTCGGCAAGCTGCGGCAGATGCTCGGCCGCTGCCGCATAACTGCCCTCTCGCGTGTACGTCCCGATATGCATCTCATAAATCACCAGGCCCTGGGCCGGCGGACCCTTCCATTCCCGATCCGTCCATTTGAATTTCGAAGGATCAATAATTTGCGACGGACCATGAGGTCCCTCGGGTTGAAACCGCGAAGCCGCATCTGCAAACGAGCCCTGATCGAGCTGAAAACGATAATGCATCCCCGCCACCGCCGCCGCCACCAACCCGGAGAAGTATCCCTTTTCCTCGGCAGACAGATCGAAAATCCGCGCGTCCTTCAAATCTAGGCTCGATGAAAGTTCAACCCGAACCTTTTTGGATTTTGGCGCCCAGACGCGAAAATGAACCCCACGACCAGGCGTCACCTCTGCTCCTATCGGCCATTTGCGCTCATATTCGCGCGAGCTTTTCGCCGTAATTGAGGAAGACGCCTTTCGAGAATGTCCGGATCGTTCGGCAACGGC
>Ga0137394_10002702_pt1 | contig 13167 bp, 9 predicted proteins | sample czobulk116metaG_FD_108278 | JGI IMG/M metagenome (GOLD analysis project Ga0137394, IMG submission 108278) | Vadose zone soil microbial communities from Angelo Coast Range Reserve, California, USA - czobulk1.16 metaG | ecosystem: Environmental > Terrestrial > Soil > Vadose zone | place: USA...
GTAGCATGATGGGTCACTCCTTGTTTGGGACATGAACCGGTTTGAATGCGGCGAGACATCCTCTCCGTTTCAGCCGTCGCCGTCACGGCCAAATAGGTTGCTGACGAGAATCGCACCGATGAGCACGAGGCCGATCACCACGATCGTGCCGTCCCCTTTTACCCCGGCCAGGGACAGCCCGCTCCGGAGGGCCTGGATCAAGGCGAGTCCAAAGACGGTCCCCGCGATGGTCCCCTTGCCGCCGAAGATGCTGGTCCCGCCGAGAACGACGGCGGTGATGACGTCGAGCTCGAGCCCGCTGCCCATGTCGGAGCGCGTCGTCGAGACGCGCGAGACGAAAATGACCGCCGCCAGCCCGGACATGAGCCCGGAGGCGGTGTAGATGAGGAGCCGGGTGCGATCCACCGCGACCCCCGCGAAGCGGGCCGCGGTCTCGTTCGCCCCCACGGCGTAAGTGGCTCGTCCGAAGGTGGTGAGGCCCAGGATCGCGGCCGAGACGGCAACCGCAACGAGCATGATCCACACCTGGACCGGCACCCCCGCGGCCTCGCCCTGGCCGAGCGCGTAGAACCACTCCGGATAGCCCCGGACCGAGCGCGACTGGCTGATGCCTTCGGCGAGGCCCCGATAGAGCGCCAGCGTCGCGAGGGTCGCGATGAGCGGAGGGACCTTGAAGCGCGTGATGATGAGGCCGTTCACGAGGCCGGCCAGCCCTCCGGCGCCCACCGCGAGGACCATGGCCATGGGCAAGGCCAATCCCACGTTCTTCCAGAACACGCCCACCAGGATCGCCGAAAGACCCAGCATCGAGCCGACCGAGAGGTCGATGCCGCCCGTGACGATCACGAACGTCATGGTGAGCGCCACCAGGCCCACCTCTGCCATCAGACGACCCTGGTTGAGGAGGTTGTCCGCGGTGAAGAAGCGCTCCGACTGCGCCGCCAGGACGGCCAGCGCGACGACGACCAGCACGGCCAGGATCGTCTCGTGTCGCAGCAGCCGGCGCAGGAACAGGGCCATGGGTCGCTCCTCAGAAGGCCCTGCGGCGCCTGGCCATGTCGGCGAGCACCGTCGCGAGGATCAGGAGCCCGAGGACCGCCTTCAGCCAGTAGGCGGAAACGTTCATGAAGATGAGGGAGGAACCGATGGCGGCGAAGAGGACTGCGGCGAGCGTCGAGCCGATGACCGTGCCGGTCCCGCCCAGGATCGAGACGCCGCCGATCACCGAGGCCGTGATCACGTTGAGCTCGAGGTTGGGCGGGACGGTGGACTGGATGACCTGTAGCTGGCTCGCGAAGAGGATGGCCGCGATCCCGGCGAAGAAGCCGTGCAGCGCGAAAACGAACACGACGGTCGGCCTGGTCTGGATGCCAGCGGCGCGCGCGGCGTCCGGATTGCCGCCGATCGCGTAGATCGACCGGCCCAGCGCGGAGTAGCGCATCCAGAGCGCCGCCAGCACGGTCAGGACGGCGGCGAACCAGACCGGGGCAAGAATCCCGAAGAGGCGGAATTGGGCGAGGAGAAAATCCGGCGGCAGGTTGGTGATCCAGGCGCCCGACGTCGCGCTGATGAGCCCGCCCTTCAGGATCGACAGCATGCCCAGGGTCACGACGATGGCGGGGATGCGGGCATAGGCGACGAGCGCGCCGTTGACGGCCTCGATGGCGATCCCGGCCACGATGGAGGCGAGCCACGCCACCCAGATCGGATACCCGCGAACCGCGAGCGTGCCCGAGATGGTGGCGAGCACGCCGATGAGCGACCCCACCGAGACGTCGATATGGCCGGCGATGATGACCATGGACATGCCGATCGCAGCGACGGCGACGTAGGCGTTTCCCGAGAAGATGCTGTTGAGGTTGTTCTCGCTGAGGAAGCGCGCGTTCACCGCTCCCGAGAGGGCGATGACCGCCAGCAGCGATCCGAGGACGACGAGCTCCTGGCCGTACGCCGCGAAGATGCGCGCCAGGCGTCCATTTTTCGGGGCAGGGGTAGCGGTGGCGACGGCGTCCATCAGGCCACGTCCCGGCTCTTTCCGACATGGGTCATGGCGGCGCCGACGGCGTCCGGAGTGGCCTCCGCCCGCTCGAAGGCGGCGACGATGCGACCGACGCTCATGACGAGGACCCGGTCGGCCATGCCGAGCACCTCGGGCAGCTCGCTGGAGATCAGGATGATGCCGAGGCGCTGCTGGACGAGCTTGCCCATGAGCGCGTGGATTTCGGCCTTGGCGCCCACGTCGATGCCGCGGGTGGGCTCGTCCATGATCAGGATGCGCGGCTCGGTCCCCAGCCACTTCGCCACCACCACCTTCTGCTGGTTCCCGCCCGAGAGCTGGCGCGCGATCTGCTCTGTCCCGCGCGCCCGGATCCCGAAGCGATCGATGGCCTCGCGCGCACGCCTCCCCTCGCCGCGGCGGTCGACGATGGTCGCCCACGAGGTGCGGTCGAGGACGGGGAGCGAGACGTTCTCGCGCAGGGACTGCGCGCGGATGAGTCCTTGCAGCCCCCGATCCTCCGGGATGTAGGCGATCCCGAGGTCGCGGGCCTTCCGCGGGCCGCCGATCACCACGGGCTTCCCTTCGACCAGGATCTCCCCGGAGGTCGCCGGCGTGATTCCGAAGATGGTGAGGGCCAGCTCGGTCCTTCCCGATCCGACGAGACCCGCGATACCCAGGATCTCGCCCTCCCGAACGGTCAGGGACACGTCGCGGATGGCGCGCCGACAGGAAAGGTTTTTGAGCTCGAGCAGCGTCCCGCCGCGCGGCGCGTCGACCTTGGGGAAGAGCTGGTCGATCGAGCGCCCGACCATCATCGAGATGAGGGCTGCCTGCGTGACCTCGGCGATGGGCCGGGTCCCGATACAGGCGCCGTCTCGGAGCACTGTCACACGGTCCGCCAGCGCGAAGATCTCGCGAAGGCGATGGCTCACGTAGACGATCCCCACGCCACGCGCGCGCAAGCGCCGCACGATCTCCATGAGCCGGGAGACGTCGCCCTCCGCGAGCGAGGTGGTGGGCTCGTCCATCACCAGCACGCGCGGGTTCTGTGAGAGCGCCTTGGCGATCTCCACGCGCTGGCGGCTGGCGACCGAGAGGCCGCCCACCTTGGCGTCCACGTCGAGGTCGCGACTGTCGAGCTCCTCGAGCAGCACCCGCGCCTTCGCCCGCATGGCCGCCCAGTCGATCGAGCCCCACCGGCTCCGCGGCGCGTTTCCCAGGAAGATGTTCTCGGCCACGCTCAGCTCCGGGAAGAGCAGGAGCTCCTGGTAGACGGTGGCGATTCCGCGACGGCGGGCGTCGCGGGGAGACGAGAGCCGCACCAGCTCGCCGCCGATTCGAATCTCGCCGCGGTCTGGCGCGTGGACGCCGGAGATGATCCGGATGAGCGTCGATTTCCCGGCGCCGTTCTCTCCGAGCAGGGCGTGGACCTCGCCGGCGCGCACGTCGAAGCTCGCGTCCTTCAGCGCGGGGAAGCCGGCGAAGGACTTGTCGATGCCATGCAGCTCGACGATGCTCGTCACCAGACGACCCCCGTGTCAGATCGGCCCGCCAGCGCTGCGCGGGAAGGCTGTCACGACGGACGATGCGCCGCAATGCACACGGGGAGATGGACCCCCGATCCTGGCGGCGGCCTTGTCCTTGGCGTGGACAGCATGCCCCCCCGCGGCGTGGGCCAGCGCCCCCTCGCCCGAGCCGCGTCCACAAGTCGTCACCGCTTGACGCCCGCCAGGAGGTGTGATGCTCAGCCTGCTCACGCGCCCGGGGGCGTCGCCCGCGGACCACGGTCGAGAGGGTCTGCCGGTGATCTGCGAATCGGCGGGCCCTGCCGCGGCGCCGCCGGAACACGGCCCGGCCGGTCCGGGCCCGAGGAGGAGCGAGATGCGCAACGTGGGAATCTACTATGCGTTCTGGACCCACGAATGGGAGGCAGATTTCCTGCCCTTCGTGCCCAAGGTGAAAGAGCTCGGGTTCGATCAGCTGGAGGTGAATGCCGGTACGATTACGGACATGAAGCCCGCGGACCGGGCCACGCTGGCCGGAGCCGCCCGCGATGCGGCTCTCCGGCTCTCCTACGGCATCGGGTTGCCCGCCCAATACGACGTCTCCTCGCTCGACGAGGCCGTCCGGGCGAACGGCCTCCGCTACATGCGACGGATGATCGATGCCGTCGGCGACATGGGCGGCGGGACCATCTGCGGGACCGTGCACTCGACCTGGCCCGCCACGCTGCCCCCGGGGCACGAGGACAAGAGCCGCTTCCGGGAGCAGAGCCTCCGCAGCATGCGGGAGATGGTGAAGGCGGCCGAGGACCGCGGCGTGGTGCTGCTGGTCGAGGTCATCAACCGGTTCGAGCAGTTCATGATCAACACCGCCGCGGAGGCGGTCGCCTACGTGGAGGAGGTCGCCAGCCCCGCCTGCAAGATTCTGCTCGATACCTTCCACATGAACATCGAGGAGCCGTCGATGGGCGGGGCCATCCGCCACGCCGGCAAGCACCTCCGGCAGCTCCATCTCGGCGAGACCGACCGCAAGCCGCCCGGACTCGGGCGCCAGCCCTGGAAGGAGATCAAGACCGCCCTGGACGATGCCGCCTTCGACGGCAGCCTGGTCATGGAGCCGTTCGTCATGACCGGGGGCCAGGTCGGGCGGGACGTGGGCGTGTGGCGGCCCATCATCGAGAACCCTGACCTCGACGCCCTGGCCCGCGCCTCCGCGAAGTTCGTCCGCGCCAACCTGGTCTGACGCGCAGATGCGGTTGCAGCGCCGGCACGAGCAGGGCGGCGAGGCGATGATGGACCTGAATGGGCGTTTCGGACCTCGCCCGGCGGGCGGCCGAGGTGGACCGGCTCGGCGTCCGTTGCGTGTGCCTGCACACGCCGTGGACGTCCAGCGCGCCAATGCTGGAGCCAGACCATCGGCGTCGATCTGACGGTCTGGGATTTCGCTTTGCTGGAGCCGGGCGCCTGCCTGCCTGTCCCGCCTTCTCTCCGTAGCGCCGCACTAGCGCCGGAGGCAGTTCAAACAGACTCGTGCCCCCGTCAAGTATGGCGCTCGCGGCCGACTTGACCCGACATTGACGTGCGCCCGGGGCGCCATTCCAGCATCGCCGTCCCGGAGATCTCCTCCAGCGACTTGCCCTCGGCCGGCAGGGCGAGGAACGCGGCCACGACCGCCGCGATGAGCATCAGCACCGCACCGAGCAGATATCCGGTCAGCACCTGCGACCGGCTGCCGGTCGCGATCAATGCGGCGAACAAAGCAGGGGCGACCAGACCGCCCGCAGCGGTGCCGACGGCGTAGAAAACGGCGATCGCGAGCCCGCGAAGCTCGACCGGAAAGAGCTCGCTGACGGACAGATACGCAGAGCTCGCCGCGGAGGATGCAAAGAAGAAGGTGATGCACCAGAGAACCGTCTGCGAGGTCGCCGTCAGCCAGCCCTGCGCGAAGGCGTATCCAGTTGCCGCGAGGAAGATTCCAGCGGTGGCATACGTGAACGTGATCATTTGACGCCGGCCGATCGTGTCGAAGAACCGCCCCAGGATCCACGGTCCCAGGAGATTCCCGAGCGCGAACGGAATCAGATAGAGCCCGACCCTATCGCTCGGAGTGCCATAGAACCGGCTCAGGATCAGCGCGTACGTGAAGAAGATCGCGTTGTACGCGAACGCCTGCGAGACCATCAGCGTGAAGCCCAGGATCGAACGGCGCAAGTGGGTGCGCAGCATTACCCGCGCGACTACGCCGAAGCTCACTTTTCCTTTCGCCTGGAGCGGCCGTGGCGGCGGCGCGGGGGGCAGGGGCTGGCCGGCACTTCGGGCCACCTCGGCCTCGATCTGGGACACCACTCGCTCGGCTTCGTCCGCGCGTCCGTGCAAGAGCAGCCAGCGCGGACTCTCCGGCAGGTTGCGGCGGATCAAGAGAATCGCCGTGCCAACCAATCCACCCAGCGCGAAGCACACGCGCCACCCGATGGAGTGAGGCAGGCGATGCGGGTCGAGCAGGATGATGGTGCCGATGGCGCCGAGCACGGTCCCTGCCCAGTAGGTGCTGTTGATGGCGAGGTCCGCGCGGCCGCGCACGCGCGCGGGAAGCAGCTCGTCCACCGCCGAGTTGATGGCCGAGTACTCGCCTCCGATCCCGGTCCCCGTCAGGAAACGGAACAGGGCGAAAGGCGCGAACCCCCAGGAGATGGCGGTCAGCGCCGTGGCGGTGGTGTATACGCCGAGGGTAACCAGGAAGAGCTTCTTGCGGCCCAGAGCATCCGTCAGGCGCCCGAAGAAGAGAGCCCCCAGGATCGCCCCCAGCAAGTACGCGCTCGCGGACAGGCCGATCTGGCTGTCGGACAAGTGCAGCGTGGAAGGTTCAGTCAGCACCGTTCCGACCGAGCCGACGAGGGTCACCTCGAGCCCATCCAACATCCAGGTGATCCCGAGGGCGACCACCACCCGGACGTGCCACCTGGACCAGGGCAGCCTGTCCAGCCGACCAGGAATATTGGTGACGATCCAGCTTCCCTGTGCCCGCGGAGTCTCGTCCACCGTCAGCCCTCATCCTTTTTGGCCCAGCACTCGTCGAGGGGTGCAGCGTCATCTGACCCGAACGATGCGCACGCGGTTGCCGGCGCGCCCTTGGCCTCCATTCGTGATTCAAGCTGCGTGGATCTACCTGACCGTGCTGGCGGACGACCGCTGCGTGCGGGCCGCACACGATGGCGTTGCACGCCACCCGATCGATCTTGCGAGGCACATCGATGAGAGAAGGCAACCCTTCCAAACCCGGCCCATCGGCTAAACAGGAGATGGTGGTCGGCCTGCTGGTCGCGCCCGTGATGGCGGATCTGGCCACGCAGCTCGTCCGGGACTTGCCAGCCGAGTTGACCAGCCGTTTTTCCGGTATCCGATTCGAGGTTCGGGTAGCAGTCGAGCCGCTCGCCAGTGCAGCCGGTTTCCGCGAGGATCTGATCCAGGTGGCGCGCCGCCGGATGCTGGCGGAGCGCTGGACCGTGGCCGTCTGCTTGACGGATCTGCCGCTGCGTGTCGGACGCCGGCCGGTCACTGCTCATCTCAGCGTCACGCTCGGCATCATCCTCGTTTCGGTGCCCGCCCTCGGCGCCATTGCGACGTCGTTCCGGGTGCGGGAGACCGTTCTCCGGCTTCTCGACGACCTCCTGAGCGAGCGGCTGCACCGGCCCAAACCTCAGGCGCCCAGGGGAACCCGCGCGCGGGCCCGTTCGCGCTTGCGCGGGTTCGCTTACCCCGTCGGCCAGGCGGAGGCCTTCGAGGCAGGGAGCGTCCGGTTCGTGACCGCTGAAATCCCCGGGAACGTGCGCCTGGTCCTGGGCATGGTTCGGGCAAACCGGCCCTGGCGCCTGGTTGCCGGACTCTCGCGCGCGCTGGTCGCTGCTCTGGGGGCGACGGCCTTCAGCCTCACCTCACCCGGCGTGTGGCGGATCGCGAACGGCATGGGTTGGCCGCGCCTGGTCGCTCTTTCCCTGACCACCATCGCAGGGACCTGCTTGCTGATCATCGTCGTTCACGGGCTCTGGGAGCAGAGCCCCACTCCTGCAGTCCGCGAGCAGGTCGCGCTCTTCAACGCCGCCACTGCCCTGACTCTCGCTTTTGGAATCTTCGCGCTCTATGTGGCGCTCTTCGTGCTGACCAGCGCCTCTGGTTATCTGCTGATCGCACCAGTGGTACTTGAAGCCGAGATCCACCACCAAGCAGTCACGCGTGAGTACCTCCGGCTGGCGTGGCTGGTGAGCTCGCTGGCCACCATCGGTGGAGCCCTGGGAGCCGCCGTCGAGAGTGAGGCGGCGGTCCGTGAAGCGGCCTACGGGTTCCGTGGCGACCGCCGGGAGACTCCATGAAACTTGCGCCGGCCTCCTGAAGACGCTTCAACGGCGAGGGTGTTGCTGCGAGAATCCCAGCCGTGAGCTCGCGCGCGTTTCCGCCGGACTTCCTCTGGGGAACTTCAACGTCCGCGCACCAGGTCGAGGGCGGGAACGACAACAACGACTGGTCCGAGTGGGAGGAAATACCAGGCCGCATCCACGACGGCACCAGAGCGGGCCGTGCGTGCGCCTGGTGGGCGGGAATGGCGGAGGAAGATCTGGCTGTTGCCGCCGGTCTCGGACAGAACGCGCACCGGCTCGGGCTGGAGTGGAGCCGTCTCGAGCCCGAGGAGGGCCGTTTCGATGACGCCGCTTTCACGCGATACGCGCGCATCCTCGATCGCATGCGGGAGCTCGGGCTGCGCGCGATGGTCACGCTCAATCATTGCACCCTGCCGCGCTGGGTCGCGCGCGCCGGCGGGTGGGAATGTACCGCTGCGGTCAGCTGGTTCGCCCGGTTTGCGCGCAGGTGCCTCGAGGCGCTCGGCACCCGGGTCCAGCTTTGGATCACCTTGAACGAGCCTGCGGCAGTCGCGGGAGCTGGCTATGCGATGGAAGAGTGGCCGCCGGGGCGAGGCAATCTCTTCGCCGGCCTGCGGGCGCTCTCCATCATGCTGCGCGCCCACGCCGCCGCGTATCGGACGATGAAGGACATCGATCCACGGTGCATCGTGGGCATCGTCGTCAACGCTCCGCTCCTGGAGGCAGATCGCGACCGGGCGGCGGACCGGATCGTGGCGCGGCTTCAAGATTGGTCGTTCATGGGAGCCGTCATTCACGCGCTGGAAACCGGCCTGCTGCTGCCTCCCCTCCGGGCGGTTCCAAAGCGCGTGCCGTTCCTCCGGCGATCGTTCGATTTCCTCGGCCTCAATTACTACGGCCGCTACGCCGTGCGATTCGACGCGCGCGAGCATCAGCGGCTGTTTGGAAGACACGTGCAGAGCCCGACGGTTCGGGGCGCCGTGGTGGATTGGGGACAGGTATCGCCGTCGGGGCTGACCCGCCAGCTCCTGAGATACGCGCGCCTGCGCGTTCCACTGTACGTGACGGAGAACGGCATCGCGAATGCCGCGGACACGGTCCGGAATGGCTTCGTGCGCGACCATGTCGGGGCGGTCCATGAGGCGATCCAGCAAGGCGCCGACGTTCGCGGATACTTCCACTGGTCGCTCGTCGACAATTTCGAGTGGTCGGAGGGATGGGCGCCGCGATTCGGGCTGTTGTCCCTCGACCTGGCCACTCAGAAGCGCGACCTGCGTCCTAGCGCGGATGCATATGCCGCCATCTGCCGCGCGAGCGCGCTGGAGCCCTGACCATGACTTCGGCGAAGCCACAGTGGTAGTGTGCGCGGCTCTCTCCCGCCGGAGGATTCCTCATGCAGCTCTATCTCGTACGTCACGGCATCGCGGTGGACGGTGGCGAAGCAATTCCGGATGGCTCGCGAGGGTTGACCGACAAAGGCCGCCGTCGATTCCACAAGACCGCCCGCGCGTTCGGGAAGCTCGGCCACAAGCTGGACCTCATCCTCACCAGCCCATTGGTGCGCGCCGTGCAGACCGCGGAGATTCTCGCAGGCGCCACCAAGCACGGCGAAGTGGCCGTCCTGGAGGAGCTGGATCCGAAGTTCGACGTGGCCAGCTTGCGCGCTGCCGTCACGAAGCGCTCCGGCAAGTCAGGAGCGGTCGCGCTCGTCGGTCACGAGCCTCAACTGTCTCTGGCCCTCGCCGCAATGTCCGGCGTGTCGCCGGCGGACATTGTCCTGAAAAAGGGAGCCATCGTTCGGGTCGACGCGTCCAAGCTCAGCGACGCGAAGCCGGTGGATGTGCGTTGGTGGCTCAAACCGAAGACGGGCACCCAGGTCAAGGGACTGCCGTTGCAGAAGGGAGCCGCAAAGAAGCTGCGCAAGGCGGCGAGAGCTGAACCTGGCCAGAAGCGCAAGCGGGTCGCGAGAAAGGCAAGTCCGCGCAAGCGCGCAGTGGCGCCGCCATTGAACTCTCCAGGCCGCTCGACTGGTGAGACCGTCGCGACAAGTCCGTGAAGGCGGCGTGAAGAAATGTGAAGCCATTTTGTCCTGAGATGACAGATCGCCGGACTTGCTGTCAGTCCGTTCCCTGCGCGAAGCCGATCTAAAGAGAGGCAAGCAGCGAGCAGCCGTGCGGCACACCGCATGCAAACGGACCCGGTGTGCCGCTCGTGCATCTGCTGGTCGCCGCACTATCCGTGGCGCCCGCGCCGGTCGAACCCGTCGATCACAAGGAGGTGGGCAGGAACGCGAAGACGGTGCTGATGTCCTTCGACAAGCGCGACCTGGCGGAGGTGATCCAGTTCGTGAGCCAGTTCACGCAGCGCAACTTCATCCTGCCGGAGCGGCTCTCGGGAAAGATCACCATTCTTTCCAACGTCCCCATTCCCGCGGACGAGGTCTGGAACGTCTTTCTCGCGGCGCTGGATGCGAACAACTGGGCAGTGTATCCGGTCGGCCGCTACTGGAAGCTCGTCGAGAAGAAGCAGTCGTCGCGCGCCGGCATCTCGACCTATCTCGAGAGCGGCCAGGAAGTTCCGGCGACCGAGCAGATGGTCACCAAGCTCTTCAAGCTGGGTTTCGTCGAGGCCGAGCAGATGCGCAACGTGCTCGCCCAGTTCACCTCGCGCGATTCCGATCTGCAGATTGTTCCGCCCGACACGCTCATCCTCTCGGACCTGGGCCTCAACGTGCGGCGGTTGGAGAAGCTGATCGAGCAGCTCGATCAGCCCGGCGGTTCGCAGGAAATCCACATCGTCTCCGTGCAGCATGCCGGAGCCCAGGATCTGGCGCAGAAACTGAGCGAGATCTTGCAGGCGCAGGCGGGATCGAAACTGGGACCGCCGGCGGCGGCAGCGGTTGGAGGGCGCGGAGCCAAGCTCATCGCCGACGAGCGAACGAACAAGCTCGTCGTGATCGCCGGCGACAAGTCCTTCCAGTCCGTGCTCGATCTGGTGCGACAACTCGACATTCCGACCGGCGACGGCGGCGTGCACGTCTACTATCTGGAAAACGCCAAGGCGGAGGACGTTGCCTCCACGCTGCAGTCGTTCACCCAGGGACTCTCCGGAAAGCGCCGCGCCGCGGCGCCGCCTTCGGCGCCGGCTCCCTCAGGGACCCCGACCGCGGACCTGTTCAACGGCGAGGTCAAGGTGACCGCGGACAAGAACACCAACTCGCTGGTGGTGATCGCCAGCCAGGCCGACTACCGCAACGTCGTGAAGCTGATCGAACGACTCGACATCGCGCGGCGGCAGGTCTTCGTGGAGGCGGTGATCATGGAAGTCAACCTGGAGGACGACACCGAGCTGGGGGCGTCGCTGCACGGGGGCACACAGAGGGACTTCAGCTTCGGGAACACGACCGGGCCGGGCACCGCCGTGCTGGGCACCGCGTTGGGCGGACTCAGCTCGCTGGGCGGGCTGTCGTCCCTGGCCAGCCTCAACGGCTTTCTCGCCGGCATCCAGGGACCCCCGATCACCGTTTCGGGGGTCAGCGTTCCCTCCTTCGGAATCCTGCTGCAGGCGCTGCAGAGCTCGAGCAACGTGAACGTCATCAGCACGCCGCACCTGATCATGACCGACAACACCGAGGGGGAGATCACGGTGGGGCAGAACGTGCCGTTCCAGGCGGCTTTTGCGCCGCCCGGTGTCAATGGCAGCTCCACCTCGCCGATCGTGAGCAGCCTCGGCTCTCTCTACGCGCCCATCCAGCGCCAGAACGTGGAGTTGAGGCTCCACATCAAGCCGCAGATCAACCAGGGGGACTTCGTGCGGCTCGAAGTGGACGAGCAGACGGAGGAGATCGCCAGCGTGGACAAGACGCTCGGGCCCACGACCAGCAAGCGCTCCGCCAAGACGACCGTGGTCGCCAGGGACCAGGAAACGGTCGTGATCGGCGGGTTGATCCAGGAGCGCATCACCCGGAGCGTGTCGAAGGTGCCGGTCCTTGGATCGCTGCCGCTTCTCGGCTGGTTGTTCCGCAACGAGAGCAGCAAGAAGCAGAGGACCAATCTGTTGCTCTTCCTCACCCCGTACATCATCCGGGACCAGAGCGACGTTCGCCGCATCTTCGAGCGCAAGATGGCTGAGCGCGAGGAGTTCGTCGGCCGCTTCTACAACGGCGACGCCGAGCAGCGCCGGTTCATCGATTACGACCGCAAGCCCGGCCCACTGGCGCGGCTGCGGAGGGGCGTCGCGGAAGAGCTGAACAAGGTCGAGAACGGCGGCCCCGGCATCCAGGGAGAGCGCCGGGTCGAAGCCGCAGCGAAGGAAAACCCCTGAAATGACTGTCTGAGCAGCGGCCCGAATCCTGTACCATGGCCGCCGTGCACTCGTTCGAGCAAACGCCTCCGGAGGCGCGCGGCCTCCTGAAGGTGCAGATCAAGGACCTCGGCCTGCGGCTCGAGGGGTCGATGCTGGAGAAGTACATCGCCCAGCTCTATCGCGAGCTGGCCGCCAGGGGGCTGAGCCGCTTCCGCCCTCCCTGCTACCTCAGCGACGAATGGGCCTGCCCCGACCGGGAGCCGATCATCGGCATCCCGTTCTACCTCGCCGACCCCAAGCTCGCCGCGCTGGAGCAGGCGGTCAACGACATCGAGGACGAGCGCGAGATCATGATGTACCTCCGCCATGAGGCGGGCCACGCCTTCAACTACGCCTACGAGCTGTACGCCACCCGCGAGTGGCACGACCTGTTCGGTCCCTTCGACCGCCCCTACACCGACGACTACAAGCCGGTGCCCTTCTCACGCGGGTTCGTGCGCCACATCGCCGGCTGGTACGCGCAGAAGCACCCCGACGAGGACTTCGCCGAGACGTTCGCGGTCTGGCTCACGCCGCGCCTGAACTGGCGGCGCCGCTATCAGGGGTGGGCGGCGCTTGCCAAGCTGGAGTACGTCGACCGGACGGCCAAGGCGCTCGGGGACAAGGACCCGCGGCGCTCGGTGGGAAAGGCGGAGCTGCCCGTCGACGAGATGCAAGCGACCATCGAGGACTTCTACCGCGAGCGAACGCCGGACGAGACGCCGGCGGCGGCCGACTTGCCGCTCGATGTGGACCTCGACGATCTCTTCGGACCCGCAGCGCCCCAGGGCACGCGGCCGGCAGCGGATTTCCTCGCCGAACATCGCAAGGTGATCGTGGACAAGATCACTTACTGGACCGGAGTCCGCCGGACGCTGGTCAAGCACCTGGTCGAGTCGATCGAGAAGCGGGCGAAGGAGATGAACCTGGCGGTCGATACTACGCGCGA
>Ga0137394_10002703_pt1 | contig 13163 bp, 10 predicted proteins | sample czobulk116metaG_FD_108278 | JGI IMG/M metagenome (GOLD analysis project Ga0137394, IMG submission 108278) | Vadose zone soil microbial communities from Angelo Coast Range Reserve, California, USA - czobulk1.16 metaG | ecosystem: Environmental > Terrestrial > Soil > Vadose zone | place: USA...
GCTCGCCGTGCATGAGCTCCGGACACCTGTCACCGTGGTCTGCGGCTACATCCGGATGGTGCTGAAAGAGCATGGCGGGCCGCTGACCGACAAACAGAAAAAGATGCTCCAGGAAGCGGAACGTTCCTGCGAGCGGATCAGCGCCCTGGTAGCCGAGATGAGCGATCTCGGCAAACTCGAATCGAGCGAGCTCGCCGTGGCCCGCATGGACGTCGACGTAAGCGGTCTTCTTGCGGAGCTGGCGAGCGATATGCATGAGGGCGAAGACCGCGGGGTGCGACTTGACGTGCGCGCGCCAAACCGGCCGGTCACGGTGATCGGCGATCGCGCGCGGCTCTCCGTGGCGATCAAAACATTGCTGCACGCGGCCCTGAGAGAGCGCGGCGAACCGGGTGTCATCGTGGCCGAGTGCTCGGTCGTCGACGCCGCCCCACCGTTCGCCCTGCTCGCGATCGGCGAGGAACACGCGCTGCCGTCGCTCGTCGCCGCCAGCCTCGGCACCCCGCCTCCCTTCGACGAATGGCGCGGCGGGCTCGGGCTGGCGCTCCCGGTCGCGCGGCGCGTGATCGAAGCGCTGGGCGGCGCGCTCTGGTCGGCGCCGGGCGAACGCCCGCGCGCGGGCTCCGCACTGAGATTACCGCTCCGAACCTGAGGATCACATCACGATGTCAGCAGTGGCCGGCGCCGGCTCCGACGCCGCGAACAGCACCACCGACGAGCGACGTCCCGCGAACATCGCGGTCGTCGACGACGACTCGGGCTTCGCGGGATATCTCCGTACCTTTCTCGCGCTGCGCGGGTACGAGGCGCGCTCGTACACGCGCGGCGACGAGATCGTCGCGGCCATTCGCCAGGGCGAGCCGCCCGACATCGTGCTGCTCGACGTCGCGATGCCGGGGATGGACGGCCTGCAGACGCTGAAGGCGCTGAAAGCGGCGCGTCCCGAGCTGCAGGTGATCATGCTGTCGGGCCGCGAGCAGGCCGCGACGATCGTCGAGGCCGTGCGCCTCGGCGCCGCCGACTACGTCGTCAAGCCGGACGACCCGGAGGGGCTCGGCGAGATTGCGCTCGACGCGGCGATCAAGCAGGCCTTCGAACGGAACCGGCTCGTGCACGAGCTCTCCGACCTGCGGCGTCAGCTGAGCGACGACCAGAGCGACGCGTTCATCGGGTGGAGCGAGAGCCCCGCGATGCAGCAGGTCGCGCTCATCATCGAGCAGGTCTCCGACAGCGACGTCACCGTGCTGATTCGCGGCGAGAGCGGCGTCGGCAAGGAGCTCGTCGCGCGCGGCATCCACCAGCGCTCGACGCGCAAGCAGCGACCGTTCGTCAAGGTCAATTGCGCGGCGCTGCCCGCCGAACTCCTCGAGAGCGAGCTGTTCGGACACGAAAAGGGCGCCTTCACCGGTGCCGCGACGACGCGCATCGGCAAGTTCGAGCAGGCGCACAGCGGCACGATTTTCCTCGACGAGATCGGCGAGATGAAGCCGGCGCTGCAGGCCAAGCTGCTGCACGTGCTTCAGGACGCGGAGTTCACCAAGCTCGGAAGCAACAAGAAGATCAACGTCGACGTCCGCGTCGTCACGGCCACCAACCGCGACCTCGAGCAGATGATGGTGCGCGGCGATTTCCGCGAGGACCTGTACTACCGGCTGAAGGTCATCGAGGCGTACGTGCCGCCCCTGCGCGAGCGGTGCGACGAGATCCTGAAGCTCACCGACTTCTTCATCGCGAAGTACTCGCAGCGCTACAACCGTCCCGTGCGTGCGCTCTCCGAGGACCTGCGCCAGCGCTTCCTCACCTACGAGTGGCCGGGCAACGTGCGCGAGCTCGAGAACATGATCAAGCGGTTCGTCATCCTGCAGGACGAACAGCTCGTGGTGCGCGAGATCAGCCGGCCGCGGCTCGTGCCGCATCCGCCGGCGATCGAGCCGGCGCCGCCCGCCTTCCACGCGCCGGCCCCCGCGCCGCCGCCGCAGGCGGTCGCCGCGCCGCCCCGCGCCGGCGACGCCGCCGACGAAGAGGACGCCGGGGACGTGGCGCCGCCGCCCGCGCAGGACGGCCGCCGCCTGTCGGAGGTCGCGCGCGAAGCCGCGCTCTCGGCCGAGCGCACCGTGATCGCCGACACGCTGCGCCAGGTGCACTGGAACCGCCGCAAGGCCGCGCAACTGCTGGGCGTGAGCTACAAGACGCTGCTGAACAAGATCAAGGAAACGGGCATCGAGCGGCCGTGACAGGTTACTCCTGAGTACGTAACAGCCGACCCTCTTCCCATCCTTTATGAGAAAGGCGCTTCCGTCCGGGCGCGCCTTTTCCCCTTCGACGCGAACCGATTCTCCAGAAAACCCCTTTTTGCCTTCAGTTCCAACGTTTTTCTGCTGTGGCACTTCGCTTGCTCGACGGACCTCGTCCGCGAACTCGGCGGGCGGAAGGACTGTGGGCGATGAGTCAGAAATCTCAGGTGCTGGTCGTAGACGACGATCTCGCGATGTGCGGGTTCCTGCGCTCGTTCCTCGGCGCGCGCAACTACAACGCGCTGACGGCGACGAACGCGGATGAAGCCGTGCGGCGGTTCCACGCGGAGCGTCCCGCCGCGGTGCTGCTCGACGTCGTCATGCCCGGCAGCATGGACGGGCTGGCCGCGCTGGCCGCGTTCAAGAAGATCGACAAGGACGTCCCGATCATCGTGATCTCCGGCCAGGGGCGGACGAGCGTGGTCGTCCAGGCGATGCGCCTCGGCGCCACCGATTTCCTCTGCAAGCCGTTCGAGGAGAGCGAGCTCGAGGTGGTGATCGAGAAAGCGCTGAAGCAGCATCAACTGAGCCAGGAGGTCGCCTCGCTCCGCGCGCAGCTGAAGGACCAATCGCGCTACACGATGCTCTTCGGCCACAGCCACCAGATGCAGGAGGTGCGCGACCTGATCGAGCGCGTCTCCGACACCGACGTGACGGTGCTGATTCGCGGCGAGAGCGGCGTCGGCAAGGAGCTCGTCGCCCGCGCGCTGCACGAGCAGTCGCTGCGCAAGGACAAGCCGTTCGTGAAGGTCAACTGCGCGGCGCTGCCGACCGAGCTGCTCGAGTCGGAGCTGTTCGGGTTCGAGAAGGGGGCGTTCACCGGCGCCATCCAGCACAAGCCGGGCAAGTTCGAGTTCGCCAACCACGGGACGATGTTCCTCGACGAGATCGGCGACATGAGCTTCCCGCTCCAGGCCAAGCTGCTGCAGGCGCTGCAGGACGGCGAGTTCTCTCGCCTCGGCGGCAAGGCCGACGTGCACGTCGACGTCCGGGTCATCACCGCGACCAACTGCGACCTCGAGGCGGCCGTCGCCGCCGGCAGGTTCCGCGAAGATCTCTACTTCCGTCTCAACGTCGTCACGATCACCATTCCGCCGCTTCGCGAACGCCGCGAAGAAATTCCGATGCTGACCGATCACTTCGTGAAGAAGTATTCGGTCCAGTACAACAAGCCGTTGCCTGGCGTCTCTCCCGATGTCTCGCGCCTGTTCCTCGAATATGAGTGGCCGGGCAATATCCGGCAGCTGGAAAACATGGTCAAGCGGATGGTCGTCCTCGGCAGCGAGACGGCGATCGTCCACGAGCTCCAGCAGCCGGCGGCGACGCTCCACAACTTGCCGCATACGACCTCCTCCTACTCCGCTCCGCATGCGACAGCTCCACCGCTGCAGCCGGTCATGCCTCCGCCGGCTGCGGCGGCGGCGCCCGTGGCAGTGGCGGCGGTGGCCCCGGCTGGCATCGGCATCGGCTCGGTCGCCGCCGTGGCGGCGTCGGCCGGCGCGACCGCGGCGTCCAACGTCTCGCTCAAGGACATCTCTCGCACCGCCGCACGTGAAGCGGAACGCGAGCTGATTCTCCGGATGCTGACGCGGACCCGGTGGAACCGCAAGGAAGCCGCCGAGATCCTCGGCATCAGCTACAAGGCCCTCCTGTACAAGATCAAGGAGAACGGCCTGGACAAGGCCTCGTAGACCCGATGGCCGACCCATTTTTCGAAGAAGAAGGCTCGCGCCTTCTGACGTCGAGCGCGTTCGAATTCGTCCTCGATGGCGAGATGAAGCGTGCCGTCCGCTCGCAGAACTACCTGACGCTCGTCGCGCTCGAGACGCGCCGCGAGTGGGACGGGATGACGGTGACCGCCGACGACGGGACGCTCGACGAGGTCGCGCGCATCATCGGCCACGAGGTCCGCGATACCGATCTGCTCGGGAGCACCGAAACCGGGGTGCTCTCGCTCGTCCTGCTCGACGCCGACTACGACAACGCGACCAGGGTGATCGACCGGCTCGTGCAGCGGATCGATCACTACGAGTTCACGACGCCGCTTCGCATTTCCGTCGGCGCCGCGTGCTATCCCACGCACGCGGTGGACCCCGAATCACTGAAACATCAGGCGCTCTCCCACCCGGTCGTCAACTGGCGCGGCGGCTCCCCGCACTCGCGCACGCGACACTAATTTCACAGCTTGCAGATGGTGAGTGGCCGGTCGCAGCAGGTCGTGGTGTGGTTGTTCCTGCAACCTGCTGACACCGGCGCCCTGCCCTCTGCCCCCTTGAAGTGGAAGCGCGCTTCCCAGAGCGGCGCGATCGACCACGCCGCAGCGCGTGAAGTGCCCTCGTTCAAACCGTCGCGGGGACTTTCTGGAACCGCGATAGCCACATTGGCGAAATCGTTGGAACGGGAATTATGTGAACAGTTATTGCACTTCAGCCGCGCCGTAGGTGAGCCGTAACTGAAGGACGAACGGGGGATATGAAAGCAGCAGCCGTCACCACATTGATCGTCGCCGCGAGCGCGCTCCACGCGGCCGCCGCCGCGGCGCAGTCGCACATCGAAGCCGTGCCGTCGGTGACGATCGGCAGCCTCTATGACGACAACCTCTTCGCGCAGGCGCAGGGCGACACAGGGCACATGCTCATGGTGCGCCCGGGCTTGGGCACCGCCATCGACACGCGCCGCCTCAACATCTCCAGCCTCTTCACCTTCGACTCGCAGCACTCGAATCACGCCGACCTGACGATGATCGACGCGCGGCGCCACGCCGACGCCACCATGAAGTACCGCTCGACCGACATGACGACGCTCGGTCTGATGGCGCAGTACGACCGCACGGAAACGCCCGGCGAGATCAACATCGGCACAGGCATCCTCACCGATCGCCGCCAGGCGCACCGCTGGGAGGTGTCGCCGAACTTCTCGCATCGCTTCCGGCCCCACACGGCGGTCACCGGCGCGTACGACTGGACGGCGGAGAGCCTGGTGGACAACGGCACCGGACGCATGCAGATGGCACGCGCGGGGCTGTCGCAGATTCTCAACGCGCGCTCCTCGATCAGCGGCCTCGTGCAGGAGCGCCACTTCGCCGATCCGACCGACGCGACCAACGCCAGCGATTCAGTGGCGGTGCTCGGGGGGTGGGATCACCAGTTTTCGCCAGCCGGCCGGTTCTCGCTGCTCGCGGGGCCGCGCGTGTCGTCATATCGCGGCCTGCAGCCTGAGATCAGCGCGGGCATCACGCGCGAGACGCCGGGCCTCAAGGTCGGCGTCGACTACGCGCACACCGAGACGATCGTGCTCGGCATCCGCGGGCCCGTCGTCCTCAACGGCGGCGGCGCGCGCGTCACCTGGCCGTTCCGGCGGACGATGGAGGTGAGCAGCCATTCGGCGGTCAGCGCGATCGATACGCTCGACACCCATCGTCTCACCAACTATCGCCAGACATTCATCGCGTCGTGGACGCCCGGGGGGCTCTACACGTTCAACGCCTCCTACGGCGTCGACTACCAGCAGGGCAACATCCGCCGCAACGTCTTCACCGATGCCGACGTGTGGCGGCATGTCTTTGGCGTGAGCGTCACCGTCGCGCCGCGCTACAGCCGTTCTACCAAGGGGCCGGACGATCCGGCCGTGCGCGCGAAAGGGGTTGAGAAATGATCCGTCGTCCGTCAATCGCACTCCTCGGCCAGGTGCCGCTCCTCCTGATGCTCGGCGCATGCGCCGTCCCGTTCATGGGCTCGAAGGGCACTTCGCAGCCGGCATCGCCCACGCAGGCCGAGTTGACGGCTGCTACCCTGGTCGTACCACCGCCCGCGTCGGGGCCGAGCAGCGTCGAACCAGCCGCGGGCGATCCCGCCGCGCCCGCTAATCCGGTCGCCGCAGCGCCGCCCGTCGCCGAAACGCCCGTGGCGGTCCCCGCGACGCCGCCGGTCGTCCGCAGTTCGAGCGCGGTCGACATGTCGAAGGAATACCTGATCGGGCCGGAAGACGTCCTCGACGTGAGCATCTGGAAGAACTGCCCGGAGCTGTGCCGCGTCGTGCCCGTTCGTCCCGACGGGAAGGTGTCGCTGCCGCTCGTCAACGACGTCCAGGCTGCCGGCCTGACGCCGATGGAGCTGCGCCAGCACCTCACCGCGCAGCTCGCCGAGTACCTGCCCACTCCCGAGGTCTCGGTGATCGTCCGCGAGGTGCACAACTTCAAGGTCGCCGTCGTCGGCTCGGTGAAGATGCCGGGCGACTACGAGATCAAGAGCCAGGCGACGGTGCTCGAGCTGATCGCGCGCGCGCAGGGGCTCACCGAGTTCGCCAACCGCGACAAGATCGTCGTGCTGCGCCAGAGCGGCACGAAGACCGACCGCATCCAGTTCAACTACCGCAAGGTCGCCGAGGGCCACGACCAGGACAACTTCTATGTCCGCGCCGGCGACGTCATCGTCGTTCCGTAGGAGAGGATTTCAATGGCGCGTGACCTGCTCGCTTCAACCGCCGACGACTCGCTGGCCGTGAGGATTCTCGACATCCTCCGCCGACGCCGGCTTCTCGCCCTCGCGACCTTCGGCGCCGTGCTCGCGGCGGCCGTGTCGTTCGCGATCTACCTGCCCGACATCTACCAGGGCCAGGCGCTGGTGCTCATCGAGCGGCCGATCGACGAGAACATCGTCCGTTCCGCGGAGTCCGCGCCGGGCGAGCTCGAAAGCCGGCTGCACATCATCAAGCAGGAGATCCTGAGCCGTAACCGCGCGCTCGCGCTGATCAACCGGTTCCACCTGTATCCGAAGCTGCTGACGCACGGCGCCATTGACGACGCGCTGAACCAGATGCGCAGCGACGTCGAGGTGAACCCGTCGGGCCCGGAGCAGGTGAGCGGCAAGGTGAAGACGGTGTCGTTCACGCTGAAATACACGGGTGACTCCGCGAAGACGGCGGCGGACGTCACCAACGCCATCGCGGCGTTCTACGTCCAGCAGAACGACTCGATGCGGTCGCAGTCGGCGCTCGGCACCTTGAAGTTCCTGCGCGAGCAGCTGGCCGAAGCGAAGGGGCAGCTCGATCGGCAGGATTCGATGATCACGCAGTACACCACGAAGTACACGGGCCAGCTGCCCCAGCAGATCGGGATGAACCTGGCGACGCTGGAGCGGATGAACACGCAGCTGCGCCTCAACGGCGAGCAGCAGATTCGCCTCATCGAGCAGCGCGAGAAGCTGATGGACGGCCTGCAGGATCCGACCAACGTCGCGCGCGCCGAGAACCCCGACGCCTCGCCCGAGATGATCGAGCGGCTGAAGCAGCTCGAGAAGCTGAAGGGGGACCTGGCGCAGCTGCAGACGAAGTTCACGAGCAAGCACCCCGACGTCGTCCGGATGCAGGAGCAGATCGCGGATCTCGAGCAGCAGCAGAAGCAGGACGAAACGGCGCTCCAGAAGAAGCGTGAGGCGCTGCAGGTGGCTGCGGCCGCCTCGACCGCGGCGGCCGACGACGCCAAGGCGCCGAGGCGCAAGACCATCGAAAGCCTCGATGGGGAGCTCGCCAAGTTGAAAGACGAGGAGGCCGCCATTCGCGGGACCATCTCCTCGTTCGAGCAGCGTCTCGAGGGCGCGCCCGAGCGCGAGCAGGAATACGCGCTCATCACGCGCGACCGCCAGGTGGCGAAGGACCTCTATGACTCGATGCTCAAGCGGTACGACGAGGCGCAGCTGTCCGCCAGCGTCGAGACGGACCGGCAGGGCGAGCAGTTCCGCGTCCTGGAGCAGGCGTTGCCGCCCGAGGGGCCGACGGGACCGAACCGCATCCGCCTGATCCTGATGGGCATTCTTCTCGCGATTGCCGCGGCAGTCGCGATGGTGCTCACCGCGGAGCAGTTCGACGCGTCGTTCCACGGCATCGACGAGCTGCGCGAGTTCACGAGCGTTCCGATCCTCGTCTCGATTCCCCCGATCGGGCCGATGCCGCTGAAGCGCCGGCTGTTCACCGGCCTCGCGACCGTGTCCGCAATCGCGATGATCGCGCTGATCGCCGCGGCATCCGCGTATCTCGCTCATGGCAACGATCAACTCGCCCGTCTGATCGGGCGCGCCGGCTAGGCGGTGAGGGAACTGGACATGGCTAAGAAGACACAGATCGACCGGCACCTCGTGGCTCTCACCTCGCCGGGATCGTTCGCGGCGGAACAGTACCAGGGGCTCCGGCTCACCATCGAGCGGCTGCGGCGCGGCCGCACGCTGCAGATCATCGCGGTGACCAGCCCCGCGGCCGGCGAAGGGAAGACGCTGACGGCCATCAACCTGGCGGGCGCGCTCGCGCGTGGGGCCGAGGGCGCGCGCGTGCTGCTCATCGACGCCGACCTGCGGCGGCCGGCCGTCGCCCGGCAGCTCGCCATCGACGCCGCCTCGAAAGGACTCACGGAGGTGGTGGCGGACCCGCAGGCGACGCTCGACAGCGCCACCCAGAAACTGAAGCCGTTCAACCTGTCGATTCTCACGGCGGGCACGCGCAACGGCGCCGTGCACCAGACTCTGCGCTCGTCGCGCCTCGACGCGGTGCTCGCGGAAGCGCGCCAGCGCTACGACTACGTGGTGCTCGACACGCCTCCCCTGCTGCCGGTGTTCGACTCGGCGCTCCTGGCCAACGCCGTTGACGGCGTGCTGATGGTGGTCGCGGCGAACCAGACGCCGCGCAAGCTGCTGGGCGAAGCGCTGAACATGCTCGACCCGGGCAAGGTGCTCGGCATCGTCTTCAACCGCGACAGCAAGCCGATGTTCGGCTACTACGACGCGTACTACAAGGACTACTTCCCCGAGCAAGTGGCAACGGAGGCATAGCGCCGAACCCATGGTAGGAAAACTTCGTGACATGCGCGACCAGTCGCGCCGCGTGCTGATTCTCGGATCGGGGCCGCTGGCCACCACCCTGATCGAAGAGATCGAGTCCGCGCAGAACCCGCGCTACATCGTCGCCGGCACGGTTGACGACCAGGAGCCGGAGCCCGGCTCGCCGGATCACAACCGCTGGCTCGGGCCGTGCGATTCGCTCCCCGAGATCATCAACCGGCTGCACCCGGCGTTCATCGTCGTCGCGCTCGCCGACCGGCGCGATCGCCTGCCGCTGCAGACGCTGCTCGAAGCGCGTGTCCGCGGCATCGTCGTCGAGGACGCGCTCGACTTCTCCGAGCGCCTGATGGGCAAGCTCGCCATCGAAGCGATCCGGCCGAGCATGCTCATCCTGGCGAAGGGGTTCCGGAACCACGGCGCCGCCGACCTCATCGCGCGCGTCGTCAGCGTCGTCGGCGCCATCGCCGGCGTGCTGCTCTGCGCGCCGTTCCTCATCGCCGTCGGCATCGCGGTCAAGCTCGATTCACGCGGGCCGATGTTCTTCATCCAGCAGCGCGCCGGCCGCAACGGGCGGCCATTCGGCCTCATCAAGTTCCGGACGATGCGCCCGTGCGCGGAGGCGCGGTCCGAGTGGGTGTCGGACAACGTGGATCGGATCACGCGCGTCGGCCATTACCTGCGCCGGTTCCGCTTCGACGAGCTGCCGCAGCTGGTGAACGTGCTGCGCGGCGACATGAACCTCGTCGGACCGCGGCCGCACCCGGTGACCAACCAGGCGGTCTTCATGGAGAAGATCGCCTACTACGGCCTGCGTTCGACCGTGCGCCCCGGCGTCACGGGCTGGGCGCAGATCCGCTACGGCTACGCGAACAACCTCGTCGAAGAGACGGAGAAGATGCGGTACGACCTGTACTACATCAAGAACCGCTCGCTCTGGCTCGACGTGCGCATCATGCTCGAGACCCTCGCGACCGTGCTCTTCGGCAAGGGCGCGACGCAGGTGAGCCGCCGCCGCGCGCCGCTTCGCCCGCCGCTGGCGTGGCCCGCGGCACGCACGACCGCATTGGCGCCCACCGGCACCGACGGCCTTCCGTACGTCTCGTGGCTGACCTCGCCACCGACGCCTGCGCGGCCGAGTGCAGGGCAACAGTGAGCACAGTCGCCGTACGTGGGGCGGGTCCCACCGCCCTTGGCGGGCCACAGGGCGGCGGACCCGCCGCCGCCTGGTGGCAGCCGCAGGTCAGCGCGCACGGGGAAGATGCGCGCCCCAGGGTTGCCGCGATTCCGCGGGCCGCGCTCGAAGGGAGTCAGGGCGCGTTCTACGCGCTCGTCGCGTTCACCTTCGTGCTGCTGCTCTCGCCGCAGGCGTGGTTCCCCGTCCTGAAGCTGATTCGCATCGCGTTCCTCGCCGGAGGCATCGCGATGGCGGCCCACGTGATGGAGCGCACGGCGCACAAGCAGCCGATCACGCCGAGCGCGCCGGAGATCGGCATCGCGCTGGCGCTGGTCGCCTGGTCCACGATCACCATCCCGATGTCGTACTGGCCGGGCGGCAGCATCCACCTGCTGACCGACCAGTACCTGAAGGCGATCGCCTTCTTCTGGCTGATCGCGACGATCATCAGCACGCCCGCCCGCCTGCGCGGCCTCGCGTGGACGCTGGCGCTCTGCGCGATTCCCCTCGCGGGCACGGGGATCTGGCATTACCTCTCGGGACACGTGATGCAGACGGGCCAGGACGGCCTCGTTCGCATCGTCGGCTACATGGGCAGCTCGGGCCTGACCGGCAACCCGAACGACCTCGCGCTGATGCTGAACCTGATCATCCCGATTGCAGGTGCGCTCGCGCTCAGCTCGCGCGGCGCCGCCCGTCTGTTCGCAACGGCGGTGGCGTTCCTCAGCATGGGCGGCGTCATCGTCACGTTCTCGCGCGCCGGGTTCCTGGCGCTGACCGCGACGTTCTTCATGTTCCTGGTCGTGCTCGTGAGACGCAAGTCGGGCGCCGCGGCGCTCGCGCTGTTTCTCGTCGCGCTGAGCGTACCGGCGCTGCTGCCGAAGACGTACGTCGACCGGCTGAGCACCATCACGAACATGCAGCAGGACAAGACCGGCTCCGCGCAGGGGCGGTACAAGGACCTCGGCGTCGCACTCGAAGTCGTGTCGCATAACCCGGTCATCGGCGTCGGCCTCGGGCAGGACATGATCGCCCTCAACCAGTATCGCAATGGCCCGCAGACCTGGCGGTCGGTCCACAACGTCTACCTGCAGTACGCCGTCGACCTCGGCGTGCCCGGGTTCCTGCTCTTCGCGTGGCTCCACCTGCTCTGCTTCCGCAGCGCGTGGGCGGTTGAGCGGCGCGCCCGGAAGGAGCCGGCGGTCGCCGAGCTCCAGCCGCTCGCGGCGGGCGTCCAGGTGTCGCTCGTCGCGTTCCTCGTCGCGGCGATGTTTCACCCCATCGCGTACCAGTTCTACTTCTTCAGCATCGCGGGGCTCGCCGTGGCGCTGAAGAACACGTGCCGCGCGGAGATCGCGCGCGCGCGTCTGTCGCGCCTCGACACCCCCGGGGCCCTCGTGGACGCAGGGGCCGGCCCGAACGCCGGCCTCTCCGCAAAACAACCGTGACCACTGCCCGCGTGCTCAACGTGGTGCCGACGCTGATGTGCGGCGGCACCGAGAACCAGTTCATGGCGCTGGCGCGCACGCTCGACCGCACGCGCTTCGACGTCGAGTTCGCCTGCCTGCGGCGCTGGGGCGGCTTCGTCGAGGAGCTCGAACAGCGCAACATTCCGCTGACCGAATACCCCGTGCCGACCTTCCGCAGCGTGACCGCGCTCGCGCAGCAGGCGCGGCTCGCGCGGCACATCGTGCGCCGCGGCGTCCAGATCGTGCACGCGTACAACTTCTACGGCAACGTGTTCGCGACGCCGCCCGCGCGGCTGGTCGCGCCCGTCACCATCGCGTCGATTCGCGACCGCGCGCCGTACCTCACGGCGATGCAGAAGCGCGTGCAGCGCTACGCCTGCCAGTTCGCCGACTGCATCCTGGTCAACGCCGACGCGGTCAAGGACTGGCTCATCGGCGACGGGTACGACGCGTCGAAGATCTCGGTCATCCGCAACGGCGTCGACCTGTCGCGGTTCGACAACGCGCCGCCGCGAAGCGAACTGCAGCGCGAGCTCGGCCTGCCGGACGGCACGCCGCTCGTCGGCGTCATCTCGCGGCTGACGCGACTCAAGGGGCTCGAACATTTTCTCGAGGCGGCCGCAATGGTCCGGGCGCGCGTGCCGAACGCGCGGTTCCTGATCGCCGGCGAGACGAGCCCGATGGACCGCGAGTACCTCGGCGAGCTGCAGCAGTACGCCGAGCGGTGCGGCGTCGCGGAAAGCGTCATCTTCACCGGCCTCCGGCGCGACGTGCCCGCGGTGCTCTCGAGCCTCGACGTCTCCGTCATGCCGTCGCTCAACGAGGCGCTCTCCAACGTGGTGCTCGAGTCGATGGCGGCGGGCGCGCCGACCGTCGCCACGCGCGTCGGCGGCACCCCCGAGGCCATTGCCGACGGCGTGACCGGCGTGCTCGTCCCGCCCGCGGATTCACGTGCCCTGGCGGACGCCATCGTCCACCTGCTGCACGACACACGGCTGGCGACGCACCTCGGCGCCGCCGCCCGCGCGCGCATCGTCGATCACTTCTCGGTCAGGCGCATGGTGCGCTCGACGGAGGACCTGTACGTGGAGCTTCTGGAGCGGAAGCAGCGCAAGCGGCTTCCGTCAGCGGCATGCTAGGCACTCTGCCGGGATTCGAGATTCGGGACTCGGGACTCGTGACAACGGACGTCATCGAGGACTACTCGGCCTTCGTCGCGCTCGAGGACGAGTGGAACGACGCGGTCGAACGCGCGAACGTCCCGCACCCATTCCTCCGCCACGAATGGGTGCGCACGTGGTGGGACAGCTTCCAGGGCAACCGCGAGCTGCACATCATCGTCGTCCGCGACGCGGACCGCATCATCGGCATCGCGCCGTTGATGCGCGAGACCGCCACC
>Ga0137394_10002704_pt1 | contig 13160 bp, 9 predicted proteins | sample czobulk116metaG_FD_108278 | JGI IMG/M metagenome (GOLD analysis project Ga0137394, IMG submission 108278) | Vadose zone soil microbial communities from Angelo Coast Range Reserve, California, USA - czobulk1.16 metaG | ecosystem: Environmental > Terrestrial > Soil > Vadose zone | place: USA...
CCGAGCTGCAGCGCGGCCTCCGGGTCCTCGCGGCGGGCGCGCAGGGCGGCAGCCAGGCCGGCGGGGATGTGGGCGCCGCACATCGCGGTGAAGCGCTCGATCTGATCGACGTTGGTGACGGGCATGAGCCCGGGGAGGATGGGGACCTCGATGCCCGCCGCCCGCGCCCGGCCGACGAAGTCGAAGTAGCGGCGGTTGTCGAAGAAGAGCTGGGTGATGAGGAAGTCCGCTCCCGCCTCCACCTTGGTCTTGCAGTGGCGGAGATCGTGTCCGGGGTCGCGCGTCTCCGGGTGGCCTTCGGGATAACAGGCGCCGCCGATGCAGAGGTTCACCCCGCGCTTCTGCGCCACCTCGCGCGCCAGCTTCACCAGATCCGAAGCGTGCGCCAGCCCTTCGGGGTGGGCGATGAACTCACGCTGTCCCCGCGGCGGATCTCCCCGGAGCGCCAGGACGTTGGTGATGCCGGCGTCGCAGATCACCGCCAGCTGCTCCTCCAGCTCCTTGCGCGAGGCGCCCACGCAAGTCAGGTGCGCCATCGCCTCGATCTCGGTCTCGTGCTTGATGCGCGTGACCATCTCCAGCGTGCGCCCGCGGGACGAGCCTCCCGCGCCCCAGGTGACGCTGACGAAGGCGGGCGCCAGCGGGCGCAGCGCGCGCAGCGACTCGAAGAGCGAGGCCACGCCCGCGTCGTTCCTCGGGGGGAAGAACTCGAAGGAGAAGATCGGCTCGCCGCGCTCCGCCGCGAAGCGGAACATGTCGGTGATCCTCATCGGTTCCGGCTCTCCCTCGCCGAGACGGTGTCGTCGCTCGAGCCGCGCTTGCGCTTGCCCTTGCGCCGCTTGGGTCTCCTGGACCGTTCCTCGGCGGGCGGAGCGGCCGAGACGGCCGAGGCAGCCGCGACCGACGCCGCCCAACCGGGGACGCTGCAGGGCGTGTCGCACTCGGACAGCGTGAACGCGTCGATCACCCTGCCCAGGATGTCCTTCACGCGCCCCGCGGCATGGCAGCCGCAGACCTGGACGATGGCATAGGAGAGGGCGCGCGCGGCCGCTTTCACGCCTTCCGCGGAAGCGTCGGGTTCCGTGAGAGGGGCCCCGCCGCCGCCGATCACGAAGTACCGGATGCCCGCGATCTCGCCGCGCTCGTAGAACGATTCCTGCCCCCCGAACACCGCCTCGATCGGATGGAGGAGGTGGGCCCGCAAGATGCTCTCCCGCACGGACTCGGCCCCCTCGCGCTCGCGGCGCGCCTCGGCGGGGTGCGCGAACGGTCCATGGTGCACCAGCACCCAGAGGTGCCGATCCTTGGGGACCGAACGCACGTCCTCCTCGAACCACGCCTGCTGCACCTCCGACATGCCGGGCCGATCCGGGGTCGCGCCGGCGGCCGTCTCGTAGGAGTCCAGCGTCACGATGTGAACCGGCCCGTAGTCGAACGACCAGTACGGGGGCCGGCCGCGGTGCTGGAAGAACCGGCCGAACGCCGCGCCGCCGTCGCCGATCTCCTGGCCGCTGACGGTCGCGACCAGCGGAACGTGCGCCAGCAGATCGCGCTCCTCCTGGAACCAGATCCTCCACAGCGAATCCTCGCGGGCGGACGTCACCATGTCGCCGGTGTGCAGCGCGATCTGCGCGCGTTCAGCGGCGGCCGCTCGGGCGACCAGCGCGTGGTCGCCGCTGCCTCCGCTGTTGGCACCAAGGATCAGGACCTGGATGGGCCCCTCGGACCCCGGCTTGGGCGCGCTGGTGAACCAGGCCGTCTCTTGCCCTCCCTCGACCCGGTACTTGTACTGGGTCTCGGGCTGGAGCGACGGCAGCAAAACCCGATGGCCGGTGACCGGCTGCCCCTCCTCGGTGGCCAGGCGGTCGGGCTCGCGGGTGCCGTACCACACCCGCCCGACGGACGGTTCCAGCGTCGTCCAGACCACGGTGACCTGCCCAGGGAGGGGATCGAGGAGCCACGGCCCCATCGCGATGGGCGGGGACCGCGGCGGCAGCACCGGCGCGGGCTCGAAACCGGGCACCGAGCGCAGCTTGTCGCACCCCAACGCCAGAAGCAGCAGGATCGCCCCGCCGCGGGCTCGCAGAGACATGCGCCGACCTTACAGCGACCTACTCCGGCGGGCCACTTCCGTTTTTTCGCCCGCCAGCGGCCCTCTGCTAGCCTTGCGGAATGCGCCTCATCCTCTCCGCGGCCCTGCTGATCGCCACCTCCGCCTTCGCGGCGGAAGAACCCTCCGCCTCCGGCATCACCGTCAAGGACGTGTCCTCGAACGCGCACCTCGCCGCCGCCGTCCGGCTGTACCAGAAGCTGGACCTGGACGCCGCGCTCGCCGAGCTGCAGCTCGCGGAGGTGGACGCGAAGGAGAGCCAGGACGAGACAGTGCAGGTGCTCATCTATCGCGGCCTGATCTACTCGGAGACCGGCAAGCTCGGCGACGCTTCCGATCAGTTCAAGCGCGCCCTGGCCGTCCGCCCCTGGGCGGAGGTCCCGGCGGACACCTCGCCGCGGATCGCGAAGAACTTCAGCGACGCCCGCCGCTCGCTGTGGGGCATGGCAAATCTAAGACCGCCCCAGAAGAAGGCCCCGGTCGCCGCGGTCGCGCCGCCCGCGCCCGCTGTCGACAAGAAGTAAGCGACGCTTGTCGGCCCCCTCGGGTATGAGGGGAAGGGATGCCGACACAGCTCAGCTTCGCCGAGGCGCCCCGGCGCGGGCCGGTGATCGCCGTGCTCCCCGACGCCGCGCGGGTCGAGGAGCGCCTGGCGCGGCTCGCCCGCCAGCGCGGCTTCGTCGCCGGCAAGGTGGCGTGCACCCTCGCCGAGCTGGAGCGCGCGCTGATCCGCGAAGCACAGCAGGCGGGGGCGTGTCCCCCCGTCGCCAGCCCGTTCGCGCTGCAGCTCGCCTTGCGCGAGGCGGCGCGCAGCCACTCCCCCGGACCGTACTTCGCCATCCGCGGCCAGGCCGGCTACGCGCGCGCGCTGGGAGACCTGCTCTCGGCGCTCACCCAGGGCCTGCTGTCGCCCGAGGATCTGGCTGCGCTCGACGCGCCGGAACGAGCCGTGGCTCTCGGGCGCACGCTGGTCGCGGCTCGGAAGGCCCTGCAGGCCGCCCGGCTCACCGATCCCCACCGCGCGCTCTGGCTCGCGGTCGAGCACCTCGAGCGCGGGGGAAGGCTGCCCGCGTCGATCGCCGCCGCCGCGGAGCTGGAGCTGGATTCGGTGCTCGACTGGACCCCCCTGCGCCTGCGGCTGGCGAGCGCGCTGGCCGGGCGCGTTCGGGTGCGCATCCGGCTGCCGTGGTCTGACGGCCGCCCGGAGCTGACCGAAGCGCTGGAGCCCACGCTGCGCGCCGTCGAGAAGCTGGCCGACCCCGCGCCGGAGCTGGAGCTGTTCGACCCTGCCGAGGCGTCGCCTGCGCTCGCCGCCTTCCTGGGCCGGCTGTTCGCGACCGACGGTCCTGCCGCGGCAGCACCCGTGGAGCTGGTCTCCTGCGCATCGCCTGCGGCGCAAGCGCGCGAGGTGGCGCGGCGGTGCGCGGCGCTCCTGCGCTCGGGGGTCGCGCCCGACGCCATCGCGGTGGCCGCCCGCACGCTCGCCGGCGGAACGGCGGAGGAGCTCGGAGCGGCCCTCGACCGGGCGGGATTGCCCTGGCGCGAGAGGCGCGGCAGGCCCGCCTGGCCCGCGGCTCCCGTCCAGCTCGCGCTTGCGCTCCTCGACCTGGTGGAGCGCGACTTTCCCCGCGAGCGGTTGATCGATCTGCTCTGCTCCCGGCTGGTCTGGATGGCCGAGGACGGCGACCGCCTCCCTCCACAGGCGCTGGCGCGCATCCTGCGCGAGGCGCACGCGCGCGACGACGCGACGGGCGGTGGATACGCCGCCGCGCTGGCCGCGCTGGCGCAGCGCCTCGCGCGGCGACAAAAAGATTCGGCGCACGTCGACGAGGTCCTGCGGCGCGTCCAGCGCGCGATGGGCGCGTTGCGCAGGCTGCCCGCGCACGGGACGCTCGCGGAGCACGGCGCCGCCTTGCTGGAGGTGCTCGGCCGCTGGGGCCTGTGGAGGCGGCTGCGCGCTCCGGAGCCGGACGATGCCGGGCCGGCGCTGGAACGCGCCGCCGCCGCCGCGCTGGCGCGCGACCAGGTCGCGGCGCGCGCCCTGGAGCAGGCCTGCGCCGGGCTGGCGCGCGCGGCCGGACCTCAGGGGGAACCGCGGGTCTCGCGGGCCGAGTTCGCCCAGCTCCTCTCCGAGGCCCTGGCCGGGGCGTCGCTGCCGCCTGGAGGCGCCCGCGGCGGCGCGGTGCAACTGCTGGAGCTGCGGGAGCTGGCCGGCCGCGCGTTCGAGCACGTCTTCGTCGTGGGGCTCGTGGACGGCGAGCTGCCGGCGCTGCCGTCCGTCGATCCGCTGCTGACGGAGGACGAGCGCCGGGCGGTCAACCAGGCCGCGAGCCGGCCCGTATTTCGCGTCGCGCCGCCGCGGCAGGCGGAGGAGCCGCTGCTGTTCCAGCTGGCGCTCTGCGCCGCCCGGAGATCGGCCACGCTGCTCTGGCCGCGCGCCGACGCCAAGGCCCGCGAGCTGCTCCGCTCGCCGTTCGCGGACGAAGCCGCGCGGGCGCTGGGGGTGCAGCCCCTGGCGCTGCCCCTCGCGCCCGTGCCTTTGGCGTCCGACTGCGCCGATACCGGATCGCTGCTCGCGCGCGCCGCTCTCGACGCGTTCGCCGAACCGGCCTGGAGGGTCACGCCGCCCGCGGAGGCGTCTGCCGCGAAGAGCCTCGCCTCCGCGCTGGCCGCTTCCACCGCGGGATCGCGCTTCCGCCGCATCGCCCGCGCCGCGGCGGCGGAGCGGGAGCGCGTGCGCGTGTTCGTGGGTGAGATCCCGCCGGGGAGGTTCTCCGGCCAGCTCTCGGGGCCGGCGCTCCAGGCCGCGCGGTCCGCCTTCGCCTTCGGTCCCGAGGCGCCGGTCTCGGCGGGTCAGCTCGAAGACCACGCCACCTGCGCCTTCCGCACGCTGGGCAAGCGGCTGCTCCACATCGACGTGGACGATCGGGACGACGCCGAGCTGGGCTCGCGCGAGCGCGGCAAGCTCCTGCACCGCTGCCTCGAGCGGTTCTTCCGCCGGATGGGCGACGAAGGGCGGCTCCCGCTGCGCGGCGTCCCCGAGGAGATCGCTCTGTTGCGCGAGGTGGCGGCCGGGGAGATGGACGCGTTCGCCCAGGAGGAGCACGTGGGCCACCGCGCGCTCTGGGAGCTCAAGCGCGCGGAGCTGGTGGAAATCCTCGTCGCGGTGATCGAGTCGGACCGGGACGCCCGGCCGCTCGAGCTGGAGCGGCGGTTCGGGTTCGACGGACCCGACTCGTGGCCTGCACTGCGCATTGGCGACGTGCACGTGCGCGGCATCGTCGATCGCATCGACCGACTGCCGGACGGCAGCCTGCTGGTCCTCGACTACAAGTCGGGCCGCAAGGATTCGCTGGCGCCGAAGCTGAAGCCGGAGGCGCTGCTGGCCCCCGAGTTCCAGCTCGCGCTCTACGTGGAGATGCTCCGCCGCCGCGAGCCCGGGGCTCGCGTCGACGCGGCGTATTTCTCGCTGCGCGACGCGCAGCGGACCCGATCGCTGCGCGCCAGCGGGATCGACCTCGAGGCGCTTCCCGTCGCGCAGGCGGTGGAGGAGCGCGTTGCGCGGATGCGAGCTGGACGGTTCGAGGCGCGCCCGCTGAGCTGCGACCATTGTCCGCTCGAGCCGGCGTGCAGGCTGGTGGCGCTGCCCACCGATCCCGAGGAGAACGGGGGCGAGGTGCCGCGTGCCTGAGCGGGCCAGCAGGGTGATCCAGGCCGGCGCCGGAACTGGGAAGACCCACGAGCTGGTCTCCGTCTGCCTCGACCTTCTGGGCAGCGAAGACGCGCTGGCAAGTCCAGGGACACGCAATAGCGTGTCCCCCTCAAGGTTGTGGGCAGTGACGTTCACCGAGAAGGCGGCCGCGGAGCTGAAGGGACGCATCCGGACGCGCGTCGACGAACTCGCCGCCGCAGACCCGGCCTGGCGCCGCGTCCGCCGGGACCTGGGGTTGGCGCAGATCGGGACCATCCACGCGCTATGCGGGCAGATCCTGCGCCGGCATGCGGCGGCCGCGGGCGTCGATCCGGGCTTCGCGGTCCTGGACGAGGAGCAGGCGCGGCGGCTCTTGCGGGACGCCTGCGAGACCACCGCGCTCGACGCGCTCGAGGGGACCCTGGGAACGGAGCTCCGCGATGCCGCGCGGAGGCTCTGCGCGGAGATGGGATTGCGCACGCAGGGGAAGTTCGGCGCCGGCCTGGCGGACGAGCTGTCGGGACTGTTGCGGAAGCTGGGCGAAAGCGGAGCGTCGCCGCTGCAGCTCGTGCCGGACGCGCGCGCCGCTGTCGAGGACGACCTGCGCGCCCGGCGCGGCTTCGAATTGGCCCTGGGAAACCTGCGGGCCGCGCTGGCGCAGGCCGGCAAGGACGCGCCGCCCTCCCCCGGCCCCGCGCTCGACGCCTATGCGCCCGGCCAGCTCGCGCAGGCCTGGCGGGAGATCCGCCGCTGCTCGCCGGCGGCGCTGCAAGCGCGAGGATCCGAAAAGGAGGCGATCGCCGCCGCCAAGGAGGCCTTCGAGGCGCTCCTGGACGCCGACGCGGGCGTGCGGGGCGCGGCGCTGGCCCGGGATCTGGGTTTTCTCGCCGGGCACGCGGCGCAGCGGCATCGCGAGCTGAAGTCGCGGCGGGGCGCGCTCGACTTCGACGACCTGACGCGGCTCTGCCACGACGTGCTGGCCTCCAGCGAGAGGGCGCGGGCGATGGAGCGGGAGCGCGTGGGAGCCCTGCTGGTGGACGAGTTCCAGGACACCAGCCGGGCGCAGATCGGGATCTTCGAGCTGCTCGCCGGCGACCGGCCGGTGATCGTGGTTGGCGATCGGAAGCAGTCGATCTACGAGTTCCGCGGGGCAGACGTCGCGTCCGCGCAGTCCTACGCGGGACGGCTGCTCGCGCGCGGCGCGGAGCGGGTGGTCCTCCAGGAGTCGCGGCGTTCGCGTCCGGCGTTGGTGGAGCTCTCGAACCTCCTCTTCTCCAGCGTTCTCTCCGCGTCCGCTGAGGCCTTCGACACGCCTTTCTCGCCGGACGACGCGCTCAGCGCCTTCCGCGCCCGCGGGCCTTCCGGACCGTGCGCGGAGCTGATCGACGTTCCCGGCGTCGGCGTGGAGGCCGAGGCCGAGCTGGTGGCGCGCCGCATCGCCGCGCTGCTGGCGCCTGGGGCGCCGGAGCGCGTCTTCGATCCGGGCGAGTCGCCCAGGCGGGTGCGCGGCGGCGACGTCGCGGTGCTGTTCCGGAGGTTCACCAATCTGGAAGCCTTCCGGCGCGCCCTCTTGCGCCGGCGCATTCCGCACCTGGTCTACAAGGGGCGCGGTTTCCACGGCGCGCGCGAAGTGATGGACCTGGTCGCGCTGCTGGCGGCGGCCGTGGATCCGGACGACGCCCTGGCGCTCGCCTCGGTGCTGCGGTCGCCTTTCGGCCCGCTCTCCGACGACGCGCTCGTGCTCCTGGCCCGGCGCCGGTGGAACCTCGACGATGCGACCGACCTGGCCCAGGACGACGCGGAGGCGCTGGCGCGCCTGCGGCCGCTGCTGCAGGGGCTGCGGCGGGAGGTGGATCGGCTGGGCCCCGCGGCGCTCCTGGAAGCGGCCATCGCGGATACGGACTACGTGGCGGCCTGTGCGGGCGGCCTGTACGGCGAGCAGGCCGCGGCCAACGTGGAGAAGCTGCTCGGACTGGCGCGAGAGGCCGAGCTTCGCGGGGAGAGCGCCCGGGCCTTCCTCGCCGGCCTGCGCCAGCTCGCCGAGGAGGAGGCGCGCGAGCCGGAAGCGCCGGTGGTCGAGGAGCGCGATCCGCACGCCGTCCGGCTGCTCACGGTCCACGCGGCGAAGGGGCTGGAGTTCCCGGTCGTGTTCGTTCCGGAATGCGCCGCGCCGGCCTTCAATCCCGGCGGGGAGCGCCTCGCCCTGGATGCCGATCTGGGGCTGGCGCTCAAGGCACGCGGAGTGGACGGGAAGCGCCGGTGGGGCGTCCAAGGCAACGCGGTGTACGCGCGTCGCCGCGCGCGCGAGCTGGCCCAGTCGCGCCGGCTCTTCTACGTGGCGGTGACCCGGGCGCGCGACCTCCTGGTGCTCTCGGGGCGCGCGGCGCGGAAGGACGAGTCCTGGCGTTCGTTCGTCGACCCGATCGCGGCGGAAGCGGTGGAGAAGGGACTGCTGCGGGTCCTGCGGGACGTGGGGCTCCCAGCGGAGCTCGCGGCGGGGGTTCCGCCCGTACGCCCCGAGGCTCTTGCGGACCTGCCGCCCGCCGGGCACACCGACGTGGCTCGCGTGAGCACCCCCGCGTTGTCCGGTCCGGCGTCGGTTTCGGCCCCGGTGACGCAGCTTGCGGACGCGGCCCTGTGCGCGCGCCGGTACCAGCTCCTGCACGAGCTGCGCCTGGAGGAGCGGCCCGACCCGGAGCATCCCTTGCCCGATCCGCTCGGCGACGAGCCCGGCGGCCCCGCCGCCGCGCTTGGCACGCTGGCCCACCGGCTGCTGGAGCTGGTGCCGCTGGAGCTCGACCCGGCGCGCCGCCGCGCGGAGCTCGAGCGGGTGCTGGAGCTCGAAGGCGAAGACCCGACCGTTCATGCCGGAGTGATCGACGCCGCCTGCGCTTTCTTGGACTCGCCCCTGGGCCGCCGGATGGCCGCGGCCCGGCCGGGCCGGCTGTATCGGGAGCAGCCGTTCACGCTCCGGCTGTCGCGGACGGGAACGCTTCCAGAGCTCCTGGTCCGTGGACAGATCGACGCGCTAGTGATCGACGACGAGGTCACGGTGGTCGACTACAAGCTCTCGCAGGCGCGCGATCCCGCGCGCTATGCCGCGCAGCTGGACGCCTACGCCCTCGCCGCTCACGAGCTGCTGGCCGAGGCGCCGCGGCCGGTGCGGACGGGGATCGTCTTCCTCCGCAGCAAGGGCGCGCCGTTCGTCGAGCGGGTCCCCGCGCCGCCCGAGGAGACCCGGCAGCGCCTCCTCGACGCGGGAGCCGCGATCGCCGAGGGCCGCAGGACCGGCGCCTGGCCGCTGGTCGAGCCCGCGCGCTGCCGCGAGATCGGGTGCGGGTTCATCCGGCGTTGTTACCCTGCCGGCTCGATTCTGGCTCAGAAGTAGTCGCTCAGCCGCCTTCGGCGGCCGCGACTAGCGTTGCCGCAGGATCGCCAGCCAGGCCGCGATCACGATCAGCAGCAACACCGCGGCGGCCACGGCGATGGCGCGCAGGTCCGGGCCCAGCTTGCGCAAGAGGGCCTCGGCATCCGCCCGATCGGATTCCGGACCCGAGCGGGCGGCCTCGGCGGCTAGCTCGCGGGCGCGGCGCACGTCGCCGGCCTCCAGCGCCCAGCGCGCCTTGGCCAGCGGGGTCTGCGGCTGCCCTGGCGAGGCTGCCGCCTGGGTCGGCTTTCCCGGTTTCGCCATTCGGGGCGCGCACGTACCATCAACGCTGGTAGAAAGAAAGCGGATGGCGGAGACGTCCGAGCTGATCGAGTTCCGCCGCGCCTTCGTCTGGCTCCTCTGCGGCATGCTGCTGCCCAGCGTGGCGCTGGTGGCCTTCGGCGTGGTGGCGGTGGCGAACGAGCGCGCGGCGGTGGAGCGGCGGCTGGCGGAGGAGTACGACGCCCGGCTGCACGTCGTGTCGCAGGACCTTCTCGCACGGCTCGACCGGGCCGCCGACGCGGTGGCGGCCGGCCGCGAGGATCGGCTGATCGCCTCGTTGCAGCCGCTCGAAAACCCGCCCGCGGAGCTGGCGGACGCTGCCCGGCGGGCCGCGAGCCTGCCCATCGGCGGCCACGTCTTCGCCAACGCAGAGATCGGCAACGAGCGCCGTGGGTACGCGCTGGTCCGATCGCTCTTCGGGGGGAACGAGGTCACGCTCCTGGCCCAGTACGACCCGCTGGCCGTGGCCGGCGAGGTTTCCAAGCTGGCCGAGGCGCGCTTCCCCCGCGAGCGCGCCGCCTTCCGCCTGGCTCCGCCCCGCGAGCCCGTGCCGGCGCTGGCCGCGCTGCGGCGGATCGTTGCGGAGGCGGGACAGAACGCGACGGTGGTCGCCCGCGCGCCACTCGGTCCTCCGCTGGACGGCTACACGCTGGCGGCGGAGCTGCCCGGCGACCCGGCGGCGCCGCTCGCGTTCCGCAACCGCACGCTCTACATCGCGCTGCTGGTCCTGCTCTATGTCGGCATCGGCGCGGGCTTCGGATTGACGTTGCGCGAGATGCGGCGGGCGTACAAGCTCTCGCGCTTGAAGACCGACTTCGTCGCCAACATCTCGCACGAGCTGCGCACCCCGCTGACCAGCGTGCGCCTCTTCGCCGAGACCCTGCGCGAAGGCCGGGCGGAAGGGCCCGAGGAAGTGCAGGAGTGCGTGACCCTGCTCTCGGCGGAGGCGGATCGCCTCTCGCGGATGGTGGAGAAGCTCCTGGACTGGTCGCGGCTGGAGTCGGGGCGCGGGCAGCTCGAGCTGGAGCGGACCGACGTCCCCTCCCTGCTGGACAGGATCGGCGAGGCGTACAGGGCGCAGCAGCTCCCGGCGTCCTACCAGACCGAGATCGAGCCGCAGCTGCCGGCCGTGGACGTGGACCGCGACGCGATGGCGCAGGTGGTCCTCAATCTGTTGACCAACGCGGTGAAGTACACCGGCGACGACAAGCGCATCCGCGTGCGCGCAAAACGGTCGGGCCGCAACGTCGCCATCGAGGTGGAGGACAACGGACCTGGCGTGCGGCCCCACGATCGCAAGCGCATCTTCGAGCGGTTCTACCGCGGCGACGACCTGCTCTCGCGCAGGACGGAGGGCACTGGGCTGGGCCTGGCCATCGCGAAGAAGATCGTCGAGCAGCACGGCGGGCGCATCGAGCTGGACAGCCGGCTGGGCGTGGGCAGCATCTTCCGCGTCATCCTCCCGGCGGCGGCCTGACCGTGGCGTGCATCCTGATCATCGAGGACGACCGCGCCATCGCCCTGGGACTGCGCCTGAACCTGCGCAAGGACGGCCACGAGGTGCGGCTGGCCCAGGACGGCGAGACCGGCCTGCCCATGGCGCTGGAGCCGGAGGTGGATCTGATCGTGCTCGATGTCATGCTGCCGGGACGGAACGGCTACGAGGTGCTGAAGGAGCTGCGCCGGCAAAACTCCACCGCCTCGATCCTGATGCTCACCGCGAAGGGGATGGAGGGCGACAAGATCCTCGGGCTCAAGCTCGGCGCCGACGACTACATGAGCAAGCCGTTCGGGCTGGGCGAGCTCTTGGCGCGCGTCGAAGCCCTGCTTCGCCGCCGGCCGGTCTCCGAGAAGCAGACGGTGATCAAGTTCGGGCAGGTGGAGGTGGACCTGGAGCGGCAGATCGTCTCCCGCGACGGCGAGGCCATCGACGTCAGCCCCCAGGAGTTCAAGGTGCTGCGCCTCTTCCTCACCTCGAACGGGCGCGCGCTCAGCCGCGACGACATCCTTGCGCGCTGCTGGGGAGCGGAGTACGAGGGGACGCCGCGCACGGTGGACAACTTCGTCCGGTCCCTGCGCGTCAAGCTGGAGCTGAACGCCGAGGAGCCGCGGCACTTCCTGACCGTCCGCGGGCATGGCTACCGGTTCGAGAGGTGATCGCTTGAAGTTCGTGCAGGGCAAGCTGCCGGGGGTGGTGATCGTCGAGCCGGACGTGTACCGCGATCCGCGCGGCCTGTTCCTGGAGACGTTCCATGCAGCCCGCTACCGCGAGGGCGGCATTCCCTACGGCTTCGTGCAGGACAACCACTCGCATTCGGTGCGCGGAACCCTGCGCGGATTGCACGCGCAGCGGCTGCGGCCGCAGGGAAAGCTGGTGCGCGTGGTCCGGGGAGAGATCTTCGATGTAGCGGTGGACCTCCGACCTGGCTCGCCGACCTTCGGGAAGTGGGAGAGCGCGATCCTCAGCGGAGAGAACTTCCGGCAGATCTTCATCCCGCCCGGGTTCGCGCACGGCTTCTGCGTGCTGAGCGAGACCGCCGACGTCGAGTACAAGTGCACCGAGCCGTACGATCGCGCGGACGAGATCGGCGCCCGCTGGGACAGCGCCGGCATCGACTGGCCTTTGCAGCATCCCCTGCTCTCGGCCAAGGACGGCGCGCTGCCCACCCTGGCCGAGCTGCGGCGGGAGCTGGAGCGATGATGCACGACCCGAGGGCAGATCGGCGGCGCGCGCGGGAGGTGCAGAGCGGAGCCTCCCGCGCCGCCGTGCTCGGCGTGAGCGACGGCCTGGTCACCAACGTCTCCTTGATCCTGGGCGTGGCGGGAGCGGAGGCGAGCGGGCACTTCGTGCTGCTGGCGGGCCTCGCCTCGCTGGTCGCGGGTGCGGCGTCGATGGCCGTGGGCGAGTACGTCTCGATGTCGGCGCAGGTGGAGCTGCTCCAGCGGCTGCTCACCGACTTCCGCGAGCACCTCAAGCGACAACCCGAGCACGCGCGGGAGGACCTGGAGGAGTTCATCCACCGCGGCGGGGTGCAGCAAGCCACGGCGCACAACGCCTCGCAGCAGATCGCGATGGTGCCGGACCGCGCGCTGGCCGTGTACGCGCGGGCGCTCGGGCTGGACCCGGAGGAGCTAGGCTCGCCCTGGAAGGCGGCCTCGACCTCTCTCGGGACTTTCGCGGCGGGAGCCCTGGTGCCGCTGTTTCCCTGGTTCTTCTGGAGCGGCACGAAAGCGGCCCTGGCCTCGATGGGGCTCGGCGCCGCCGCCGCCATCGGCGTGGGCGGGATGCTGGGATATCTGGGCGGGCGGAACGTGACCTGGAGCGCGGCGCGGCAGGTCCTGGTGCTCGCGATCGCGGCCGCGGCCACCTGGGGGGCGGGGAAGCTGTTCAACGTGACGGTGAGCTAGCCCCAATGCTGCTCAGCCACGCACCGAGACGAACAGGTCTGCGTCGACGTCGACGTGGTCGAGAGCGTGGACGGCGACGGCGACGGCGACGTGGCCGTGGGCGGATCAGATCACCGACGCAATCGCGTGAGCATCCCGACGATACGTTCGAGGAGGTCGTCGCCGCGCTGCTTTGTCGTGGCATCGACAGCCTTCAGCACGAACAACGCGTCCAGCACAGCCGCGCACTCCATCGCAGACCC